>Ga0116223_10002971_pt1 | contig 15564 bp, 10 predicted proteins | sample Sb_taG_3_FD_90092 | JGI IMG/M metagenome (GOLD analysis project Ga0116223, IMG submission 90092) | Peat soil microbial communities from Weissenstadt, Germany - Sb_50d_a_PC metaG | ecosystem: Environmental > Terrestrial > Soil > Wetlands > Peat | place: Germany: Weissenstadt | collected 2010-09-21 | reverse complement strand
CCTCTTTTGATTTCTTCAATCATCCCATCGGGGTTGTTTGAATGTCAATTCAACATCGGACGGAAAATTTGTCTGAAATGGGCAGGTAGAAGGGGCGTCATTGCGAGGAGCCACGCGACGAAGCAATCCAGTTTTGCGGGCGCTCTGGATTGCTTCGCTGACGCTCGCGATGACGAAACTACCCCTTGCCACTTGCACGCATGAAATCGAAATCGCAACCCTCATCGGCTTGCAGGATGGTTTCGTTGAACAGATGCGCGTAGCCGCGCCGGGCCCAATCCGGCGCCGCCTCGAGCTTCAACGCGGCGCGGCGTTTTTCGAGCTCGGCGGCATCGACCAGGAGATCGATGCTTCGCTTGGCAACGTCGAGCCGGATCATGTCGCCATTCTTCACCAGCGCCAACGGCCCGCCGACGGCAGATTCCGGCGTGATGTGAAGCACGATGGTGCCGAACGCCGTGCCGCTCATCCGCGCGTCGGAAATCCGCACCATGTCCTTCACGCCGGCGCGCGCCAGCTTCATGGGAATCGGCAGGTAGCCCGCCTCCGGCATGCCCGGCGCGCCCCTGGGTCCGGCATTGCGCAGCACCAGCACGTCGTCGGCGGTGACTTCGAGCGCGGGATCGTCGACCCGCAGCGTCATGTCTTCCACGGACTCGAACACCACGGCGCGGCCGGTGTGCTGCAGCAGCTTCGGGCTTGCCGCCGAATGCTTGATCACGGCGCCGCGCGGCGCCAGATTGCCGTGCAACACCGCCATCGCGCCTTCCGGCTTGATCGGGTTTTTGCGCGCGCGGATAACGTCCTGCCCCGGCACCTCTTCGGCGCGCGCGACGACCTCGCGCAAACTCGCGCCGGTGACGGTCTTCGCATCGAGGTCGATGAGATCGCCGAGCTGCGCCATCAGTTTCGGCACACCCCCGGCATGGTGGAAATGCTCCATGTAATGCGCGCCGGACGGTTTCAGGTCGATCAGCACCGGCACCTCGCGGCCCAGCCTGTCGAAGCCTTCGAGGTCGATGCGATGCGGCGTACGGTTGGCGATCGCCGTCAAGTGAATGAGGCCGTTGGTCGATCCGCCGATCGCCTGCAGCACCACTTGCGCATTCCTGAAGGAAGACTTCGTCAGCAACTCGCTTGGCTTCGGCCCCTTGGCCTTGGCCATTTCGGCGGCGACCTTGCCGCTCGCCTCCGCCAGGCGAAAGCGCTCGGCATGCGGGGCGGGAATGGTCGCGCTCATCGGCAGCGACAAGCCCAGCGATTCCGTGATGCAGGCCATGGTGCTCGCGGTGCCCATCACCATGCAGGTGCCGACCGAAGGCGCAAGCCGGCTGTTGACGGCCTCGATCTCGACCTCGTCGATTTCACCGGCGCGGTGTTTCCCCCATAACCTCCGGCAATCGGTGCAGGCCCCCAGCACCTCGCCCCGGTGATGGCCGACCACCATCGGCCCGACGGGAATGACGACGGTCGGCAGGTCGGCCGAGACCGCGGCCATGATCTGGGCCGGCAAGGTCTTGTCGCAGCCGCCGATCACGATCACCGCGTCCATCGGCTGGGCGCGGATCATCTCCTCGGTATCCATCGCCATCAGGTTGCGCAGATACATCGAGGTCGGGTGCGAAAAACTCTCCGCGATCGAAATGGTCGGGAACACCATCGGCATCGCGCCCGACAGCATCACGCCGCGCTTCACCGCTTCGATGATCTGGGGCACGTTGCCGTGGCAGGGATTGTAATCGCTGTAGGTGTTGGTGATGCCGACAATGGGGCGGTTCAGCGCGTCGTCCGAATAGCCCATCGCCTTGATGAAGACCTTGCGCAGGAACAGCGAAAACCCCGCATCGCCATAACTCGTCAGTCCCTTGCGCAACCCGTCAGCCATTTTTGGGAATATCCTCTTGGAGTTCAGCGGATCAGTTATGAGGCCGCCAGCATTATTGTCAATATCTGATTGTTTTGCCCAAAAATGCTGCAAAATACCGCCCATACCGGCAGCATTATTGACAATATAGCTGCTCCGTGCTGACTTCAGGCCATGACCCGCCCCGCGCCTTGCCCCTTCCATATGCCGCTGCAACTGGCCACGGAGGCCGCGCGATGAAACCGCAGGCCGCGCTGCCCGAAGCAAACGCCCCCAGCCGCGAGGAAGAGCAGGCCGAGGTGATCCGCCGCCTCGAGGAGGACATCATCTTCGGCCGCTTCGCGCCGGGCTCGCGTCTGGTCGAGGACACCTTGATGAGCCGTTACGGCGCCAGCCGGCACTTCGTGCGCCAGGCGCTTTTTCAACTGGAACGCCAGGGCATCGTACTGCGCGAGAAAAACATCGGCGCCACCGTGCGGTTCTATTCGGCGGAAGAAGTGCGGCAGATCTACGAGGTTCGGGAAATGCTGACGCGGCAAGCGGCCTTGAAGATCCCCCTGCCCGCGCCCCCTCTTTTGATCGAACAATTGATCGAGTTGCAACGGCGCTATTGCGCTCACGCCGACGCGCAGGATCTGCGCGGCATTCACGAAGCCAACGACGCCTTCCACGTCGCGCTGTTCTCGGCTAGCGGCAACCCTTATCTGGTGCGCTCGCTGCAGGACTACATGAACCTGACATTGCCGATGCGCGCCAAGAACCTTGCCGACAGAGAAGGGCTCGCGTTGTCGCGCCGCCAGCATGAATTGATGATCGAACTGCTCAGGGGCCGCGACAGCTGGGCGCTGGCGCAGCTTTGCGTCGATCACATGCAATTCAGCAAGAAGGATTATCTGGGGCGGATTGGCGGAGACCAGGACGCCGAATAAGAAGCCGTCATTCCGGGGCGATGCGAAGCATCGAACCCGGAATCTCGAGATTTTTAGATCGCAAGACAACATCGGGATTCCGGGTTCGCGTCTTCGACGCGCCCCGGAATGACGGTGGGCATCATTTCAAATCGATGATCTGGCTCATGTCGCCGTCGAACTCCATGCCGCAGAACGTGCCGCCCTGGTAGAAGTCGCCGACCGGATCGGGCTTGAGCTTGGCCTGTTCGGCAAAGGCGTGCTCGCGAAAGTCTTCGGCGCGGCCGATCGGGCGATAGCCGAGGTCGATGGCGCGGTGGTTGTCCCACCACGAGCGCTCATTGTTGGACGCGCCGTAGAAAATCTCGAAATGGATGTCGGGATGCTCCAGGCCGATGCGGCACAGTTGCGCGAGGTCTTCCGGCTTCAGCCAGATCGAGAGCCGGCGGTGGTCGAGGGGCTTATCGCCGAAATTGCCGATCCGGATGCAGGTGACTTTAATTCCGTGCTTGTCGGCATAGAGGGCGCCGAGCGCTTCGCCGAACACCTTGCTCACGCCGTAGCGGCTGTCGGGCCGCGCCGTCACGTCGGTCCCGATCCGGTGATAGCGCGGATAAAAGCCGATCGCATGATTCGACGACGCGAATACGATGCGTTTGACGCCCTTCTTGCGCGCCGCCTCGAACAGATTGTAGCAGCCGATGATATTGGACTGCAGGATAATGTCCCACGGACCCTCGACCGAATAGCCGCCAAAATGCAGGATGCCGTCGACGCCTTCGCAGATCGCCTCGACCTGGGCGAGATCGGACAGTTCCGCCGCCTTGAACTTCTCGCTTTTGCCGAGATCGGCGGGCGCCTTCAGGTCGCTCAGCAGCAAATCCGGATAGATCGGCGGCAATAATTTGCGCAGGCTCGTGCCTATCCCACCGGACGCGCCGGTCATCAATATGCGTGGCATTTCATCCCTCGTTCTCGCAGCGTTGAAGCGAGTATGGCGCGGCGCGAGCGGTGCGGCAAGGCAGACTTCACCGTCATTGCGAGGAGCGATAGCGACGAAGCAATCCAGCTTGCGTCCCTCACACTGGATTGCTTCGCTCGCGCTCGCAATGACGGGAAAAACGCGATTGCTTGCCGCCGGAATGGTCGGATGCTAGCAAATGGCTCTGGAGAGGAATTCCATAACAGCAACGTGAACAGCAAATGTCCGACAAACCCGCACGCCCCGGCTTTCAGCCGGCGACGCAATATCCCGATCCCGCCATTCGCGCGCTCGATCCGCGCTTTGAAAAATACTGGCTGAAAATCTCGGCCGTCGAACGGCTGGCGACGGGATTGCGCTGGGCCGAAGGCCCGGTGTGGTTCGGCGACGGGCGTTATCTGTTGTGCAGCGACATTCCCAACCACCGCATCGTCAAATGGGAAGAGGAAACCGGCGCTATCAGCGTCTTCCGCAAGCCGTCGGGCTTTGCGAACGGCAACACCCGCGACCGTCAGGGACGGCTGATCACCTGCGAGCATGGCGGACGCCGCGTCATCAGAACCGAATATGACGGCTCGATCACGGTCTTGATCGACTCATTCGACGGCAAGCGGCTGAACTCGCCCAACGATGTCGTGGTGAAATCCGACGGTTCGATCTGGTTCACCGATCCAACCTTCGGCCTGCTCGGCAACTACGAAGGTTATGTCGCGGAGTCCGAGATCGACGCCAATGTCTATCGGATCGACGGTGGGACCGGCAAAGCCACCATCGTCGCCGAAGGCGTGCTCGGCCCGAACGGGCTTTGTTTCTCGCCCGACGAAAAAACCCTCTATGTCGTGGAATCGCGCGGCGTGCCGAACCGCAAGATCCTCGCCTATGACGTCACGCCCGGCGGCGACAAGATCACCAACAAGCGCGTGGTGATCGACGCGGGCCCCGGCACACCCGACGGCATGCGCTGCGACATCGACGGCAATTTGTGGTGCGGCTGGGGCATGGGCGATGCCGAACTCGACGGCGTCATGATCTTTGCACCCGACGGCAAGCCGATCGGCCGCATCGCGCTGCCCGAGCGCTGCGCCAACGTCTGCTTCGGGGGCTTACAGCGCAACCGCCTGTTCATGGCCGCGAGCCAGTCGATCTACGCGCTCTATGTGAACACGCGGGGCGCGCTGGGGGGATAAATTATTCGTAGGGTGGGCAAAGCAAAGCGTGCCCACCATCGCGACGCGTTGCCGTGGTTGGACGGTGGGCACGGCGCGAGGTGCGCCTTTGCCCACCCTACGGACTATGCGCTCTATGTGAACACGCAAGGCGCGCTGGGGGAATAACCCCTGGTCGTCCCTGCGAAAGCAGGGACCCATACGCTGCGGCCTATCGGCTAGCAAACAGTGGCCGACGGCTTCTCTAACAACATGATCCAGTGGTTATGGGTCCCTGCGTTCGCAGGGACGACACCGAGTATGTTGCAACAATTCCCCAACAACGAAAAACGCCGGAGCGGAATATTCCGCCCCGGCGTTTTGATATTCGAAAACTCACGCCGCGTTGAAGCCGGCGACCGCCTTGACCTCGAGATATTCCTCAAGACCGAACTTGCCCCACTCGCGGCCGTTGCCGGACTGCTTGTAGCCGCCGAACGGCGCGGTGCGGTCGTTCGGCACGCCCTGCAGGTTGACGTTGCCGGCGCGGATCCTGCGGCCGACCTTGCGGGCATGCTCGACGGTGTCGGCGGAGACGTAGCCGGCGAGACCATAGGGCGTGTCGTTGGCGATCTTCACCGCGTCTTCCTCATCCTTGGCGCCGAGGATGGTGAGCACGGGGCCAAAGATTTCCTCGCGCGCGATCGTCATGTCGTTGGTGACGTCGGCGAAGATGGTCGGGCGCACGTAGAAGCCCTTGTTGACGCCCTCCGGCAGGCCGGGACCGCCGGCAACCAACGTGGCACCTTCCTCGATGCCCTTGTGGATCAAGGCCTGGATCTTGTCCCACTGAATCCGCGACACGACGGGACCGATATTGGTGCCTTCGGCGCGGGGGTCGCCCGCCTTGGTCTTCTCGGCAACGCCCTTGGCGATGGCGGCGACTTCCTTCATCTTCGATAGCGGCACGATCATCCGGCTCGGCGCGTTACACGACTGGCCGGAATTGTTGAACATGTGCATCACCCCGCCGGCGACGGCCTTGGTGAGATCGGCGCCTTCGAGGATGACGTTCGGCGACTTGCCGCCGAGTTCCTGGCTGACGCGCTTGACGGTCGGTGCCGCGCGCTTGGCGACATCGATGCCGGCGCGGGTCGAACCGGTGAACGAGATCATGTCGATATTCGGGTGCTCGGCCATTGCGGCGCCGACTTCGGGGCCGAGACCGTTGATCAGATTGAACACGCCCTTCGGCACACCGGCTTCATGCAGGATTTCGGCGAAGATCAACGCCGAGGATGGCGTGAATTCCGACGGCTTGAGGATCATGGTGCAGCCGGCGGCGAGCGCCGGCGCAACCTTGCAGGCGATCTGGTTGAGCGGCCAGTTCCACGGCGTGATCATGCCGACGACGCCGACGGGCTCGCGCACCACCACCGCGGAACCAGCCGGCTCCTCGAAACGGTAGTTCTTCAAGATTTCGAGCGTGGCGGCGATGTGGCCGAGGCCGGCGCCGGCCTGCATCTTCTCGGCCATCGGCAGCGGCGCGCCCATCTCGTCGGAGACCGCAGCGCCAATGTCCTTCATGCGGGTCTTGTAGACCTCGACAATCTTCGACAGCAGCGCGACGCGTTCCTCGCGGCTGGTCTGCGAAAAGGTCTCGAAGGCGCGCCGGGCAGCGACCACGGCCTTGTCGACGTCGGCCTTGGAGCCGAGCGCAACCTCATACATCGCTTCTTCGGTCGCCGGATTGACGACCGGGGTTGACTTCTTGACGACCGGATCGACCCAGGCGCCATCGATGTAGAATTGCATGCGGTTGACCATCGTAAACCTCTTGATTTCACGGGCAATGGAAGGGGACGGGGGTTCGGCAAGCATCCTTGCACGAATACGAGCAAAAATGAACCCGCCATATGCAGGGTGCCGCATGGCGGCCGGGGCTGGATATAAGGCCGGCGATGTGAAGGAAGCAAGACGGGCGGCTTCACATTAACTGTCAGATCGTTCCTGCGAAACCCATAGCCACCGGCGCTAGCGGTTAAGGAAGTCGTCCCCCAGCGTGCAAAACAATACTCGCCGCGGAGTATGGGTCCCGGCGTTCGCCGGGACGACGAAGGAGGGAGCGCTCGGAGGGAAGGCTACACCGCCATCTTCCGGTGCCGCACCGGCGCACCCGCCGTGAGGCTTTCGGCCGCGTCGATGATGGCGTTGGCGTCGATGCCGTGGTGGCGATAGAGGTCGTCGATGGTGCCGGTCTGGCCGAAATGCTCGACCCCGAGCGCCTCGAGACGATGGCCGTGCACGCTGCCGAGCCAGGCCAGCGCCGCGGGATGCCCGTCGAGCACGGTGACGATACCGCAGTCGCGCGAGAGCGGCGCCAGCATTTGTTCGATATGGCTGAGATGCGCGACGCCGCGGCGATCACGGCGCAGCCCGCGTGCGGCGGTCCATCCCGCATGCAGCCGGTCGGCGGAGGTGATCGCCAAGAGGCCGATGTCGCGGCGGCTCTCGCCCAACAGTCCCACCGCCTCGATCGCCTCAGGCGCGACCGCGCCAGTATAGGCAATCACGACTTCGGCATTCGGTCCCGGCTTGCGCAGCCAATAAGCGCCTTCCGTGATGGAAGCCTGCAGATCGGGCGTCATCATCCGCTGCGGCTGATCGAGCGTGCGGGTGGAAAGCCTTAGATAAACCGAACCGCCCTCGCCGCCTTCGCGCTGCATGTGCGAAAATCCGAACGCCATGATTACGGCGAGTTCGTCGACAAAGGCCGGCTCGAACGAGGCCAGCCCATCCTGCGCCATGCCGATCAAGGGCGTTGCGATCGACTGATGCGCCCCGCCCTCGGGCGCGAGCGTAATCCCCGAAGGCGTCGCCGCCACCATGAAGCGCGCGTCCTGATAACAGGCGTAGTTCAGGGCATCGAGGCCGCGCTCGATGAAGGGATCGTAGAGGGTTGCAACCGGCAGCAGCCGTTCGCCGTTGATGGCGTGCGACAGCCCGAGCGCCGACATCAGGATGAAGAGGTTCATCTCGGCAATGCCGAGCTCGATGTGCTGTCCCTTCGGCGAGGCGTCCCAGTTGAAGGTCGAGGGGATTTTTTCGCTGCGGAACAAGTCTGCCTTCTCGGCCCGCGCGAACAGCCCGCGGCGGTTGACCCAGGCACCGAGATTGGTCGAGACCGTGACGTCGGGCGACGCCGTCACGATGCGCGAAGCCAACTCGCTATCGCCGCGCGCGATTTCGTTGAGCACGAGGCCAAACCCCTGCTGGGTCGACATTTGCGGCGACGGCGTGAAAGACAGCCGCTCGGGAATTTCGATCACCGGCGCAGTGAGGCGGCGCCGGCCTTCGCGGTTGAACGGCGCGCCTGCCAGAAAAGCCTCCAGCGCCGCGGGGTCCTCCTGGGACAGCCCCTCGAACCTCTCCCATTCGTGGCCGGGCCGGATGTTCTGCGCAGCTCGCCACTTTTCCATCTGGGCAACCGTCATCAATCCCGCATGGTTGTCCTTGTGGCCCTGGAACGGCAGGCCCACCCCCTTGATGGTGTAGGCGATGAAGCAAACGGGGCGATCATGATCGATGGCTTCAAAAGCATCACACATGCTCGCCATGTCGTGTCCACCGAGATTGGACATCAGTTCCAGGAGTTCGTCGTCGCTGCGCCGATCGATCAGTTGCGTGACCTGTCCCTGGTCGCCGATCTCGTCGCGCAAATGCTTGCGGAACGCGGCGCCGCCCTGGAAACACAAGGCTGCATAAAGCTGGTTCGGGCAGGCGTCGATCCACTTCTTGAGCGCCTCGCCGCCGGGTTCGGCAAAGGCTTTGCGCATCAATCTGCCGTATTTCACGATCACCACGTCCCAGCCGAAATTGCGGAACATGGATTCGAACTTTTCCCAAAGGCCTTCGCGCACCACCGCATCGAGACTCTGGCGGTTGTAGTCGACCACCCACCAGGTGTTGCGCAAGCCGTGCTTCCACCCCTCAAGCAGCGCCTCGAAGATATTGCCCTCGTCCATCTCGGCGTCGCCGACGAGCGCGATCATCCGCCCCTCGGGGCGATCCTTGGCCCAGCCATGCGCCTTGACGTAGTCCTGCACCAGCGAGGCGAACAAGGTCTGCGCGACGCCGAGGCCGACCGAGCCGGTCGAGAAATCGACGTCGTCGGTGTCCTTGGTGCGCGAGGGATAGGATTGCGCGCCCTTGAAGCCGCGGAAATTTTCCAGCTTCTCGCGCGTCTGATGCCCGAACAGATACTGGATCGCGTGGAACACCGGGCTCGCATGCGGTTTGACCGCGACGCGGTCCTGCGGCCGCAAACCTGCGAAATACAGCGCCGACATGATGGTGACAAGCGAGGCCGAGGAAGCCTGATGACCGCCGACCTTCAGGCCGTCGACATTGGGCCGGATATGGTTGGCGTGATGGATGGTCCACGAGGACAGCCACAGCACTTTGCGCGCCAGCGCGGACAGCATTTCAAGGCGTGCGGGTTCGGTCGGCATGGCAGTATTCCCTGCACCGTGATTTCGGCTGAGATGTTACCGCGGCCATTTTCGCGAAAAATCTCAAATTTTGGCGACATACCCGGATATTTTGGGATAATTTACCACTCCTGAGCCTCATAACCAGAGTTTTTCCCAATGCACACGCTTGATGCCATCGACCGCAAGATTCTCGGCCTGCTGCAATCCGACAGCCGCACCACCATGGCCGAGCTCGCCGACAAGGTCGGGCTGTCGGTTTCGCCATGTCATCGCCGCGTGAAGCTGCTCGAGGAGCGCGGCGTGATCACGCGCTATATCGCGACCGTCGACCAGAAATCGTTAGGGCTACATGTCAGCGTGTTCATCTCGATCAAGCTCGCGCGGCAGAAGGAGGAAGATCTCAACCGCTTTGCGCGCGCAATCTCGAAATGGGATGAAGTGCTGGAGTGCTATTTGATGACGGGCAACCGCGACTATCTCTTGCGCGTCGTCGCCGCCGACCTGTCGTCGTACGAAGCATTTCTGAAGAACAAGCTGACGCGGCTCGACGGCATCGCCTCGATCGAATCGAGCTTTGCGCTCAGCCAGGTGAAATATTCAATCGCGCTGCCGGTGTGAGCTTAGTCCCTGCGAAAGCAGGGACCCATAACCACCGGCGTCAATTACCAAACAAAGCCGTCAACCATCTGCCTGCACAACCCTGCCGCGGCGTATGGGTCCCGGATCGCGTTCGCGGAGCCTGTCATCGGGCGCGCGTTCGCGCGACCCGTTGGCTCACTTGTCCGGGACGACACTTCTTACCAAGCCTCACGCGTTCGGCGAGAACTCGCCATCCTGCACTAAAAGCTGCGATCGCCGCACCCGTTCGCGATGCGCGGTGTAGAGGCCGCTGGCGACGATGAAGATGGCGCCGGTCACGGTCCAGACGTCGGGCACTTCGCCGAACACCAGGAAGCCGAGGATGCTGACCCACAAAAGTTGGGTGTAGGAAAACGGCGCGAGCACCGAGGCATCGGCGTAGCGAAAGGCGAGCACGACAATCCATTGCCCGGCCGTCGAGGCCACGCCGACCAAGACCCCGAACAGGATATCGTGCCAGCTCGGCGCGACCCACACGAGCGGGATCAGCGCCGAAAGAATTGCGACGCCCGCGATCGACGAATAGGTCATGGTGGTGGCGGCGTGTTCCCTTCCGCTCATCATGCGCGTCATGATCAGCGTGCAGGCCCAGGCCAGCGCCGACACCAGCGGAAAGAATACGGCGGGATGAAACGCGCTGGTGCCCGGCCGCAGGATGACGACCACGCCGATCAGTCCAACGACCGTCGCCAGCCAGCGGCGCAGGCCGACGATCTCGCCGAGAAAAAGCATCGACAGCGCGGTGACGAACAGCGGCGAGACGAAACCGGTCGCGGAGGCTTCCGCGATGGGCAGAAACCGCAAACCGGTAATGAACAACAGCGACGACAACAGAAGTGCTACGCCACGCAACAGCTGAAAGGCCGGCCGGCCTGTCCGCATAGCGTAAACCGGCGAACCCGGCACCATCGCCGGAACCATGATCATCGCGAACACGAGAAACCTGATCCAGGCGATCTCGATCGAGGGCAGCGTCGCCGAAAGATATTTCGCGGTGACATCGGAAGTCCCGAGAAACACCGTCGACGCCAGGATCAGCGCGATACCGCGAAACGGCCGATCGGCGCGCGCGGGCGCGCCCTGCATGGCCGGCTTGTTCTCGGGCAGCAATGATGGACTGTCCAGCCTGGCGGCTGCGGCGGGCGGAGGCGTCACGGCTGAACTCAAGTCGAGAAAAAGTCGAATCGGGCGAATGCCAAAAAACGCCAATCGGCTGATTGCGACAAGGCCGGAAAACAGGAAGCGGATATGCGCAAATCGCGCGTTTTCAAGCGAAGCGGAAACCGCAGCGTCTAAAGCATTGGCAGGCTTCGCGGTTTGGGTCCGCGCGGAAATACCTTGTCGAGCGCGGCGATCTCATCGGCACTCAGCGTGAGTTCGCCTGCTGCCGCATTGTCCGCGCCGTGCTCGGGGTGGGATGCTTTTGGAATCGCAAACAGCTCCCCCTCACGAGTCAAAAAGCCGAGCGCGACCTGGCGCGGCGAAGCGCCGTGACGTTGGGCGATGGCCTGCAACGCTTCGCCCGCCTTGCTGCGCGGGTCCGGAAAATCATTGTGACCGAACGGCGAATAGGCGACGACGGCGACGCGGTGTTTCACGCACCACGGAATCACCGCATGCTCGATGGCGCGTTCCTGCAAGTGATAGAGAACCTGGTTGCAGGCGATCTTGCCTTCGCCCGCGACTTCCAGAATCTCATCGAGGTCGTCGACATCGAAATTGCTGACGCCCCAGGAGCGGATTTTCCCGGCGACCGCCAATTGCGCGAATGCCGCGACCGTCTCAGTGAGCGGATACGAGCCGCGCCAGTGCAGAAGATAGCAGTCAAGTCGATCGGTCTTCAGCCGCGCCAGCGAGCGTTCGCAGGCCGTGATGGTGCCGCGCCGCGAGGCATTGCTCGGGAGCACTTTCGAGACCAGAAAAACCTCATCGCGGCGACCGGCGATCGCATCGGCAATCACGAGCTCGGCGTCGCCATACATTTCGGCGGTATCGATGTGGGTCATGCCGAGATCGACGCCACGCCGGAGTGCTGCGACCGCGCGCTTGCGATCCCCGCGGTCGATGTACCAGGTGCCCTGCCCGATCGCGGATACCTTGTGGCCGGCGTTGCCGAATGGCTTGTGTCTCAAAGTTTCCTCGCAACAATTGTAGAAGATTCGAGGATCGTGTCTCCAATCGTCATTGCGAGCGTAAGCGAAGCAATCCATAAAGTCCGCAAAGTGGCGAAATGGATTGCTTCGTCGCTTGCGCTCCTCGCAATGACGTAGCGAGACTACCGAGATCGGCGACCAGCACCGTGCCGGTGACTGACTCCGTCACATAAAGCCGGCCGGCTCCGATCGCAACAACAAGATCGGCGCGAAAATCCATTGGCACCCAATCACGGTTCTCCTAGTATCGGCCGTCGGCGGTAGAGCCGACGCGATCAAAGGAGATTTTTACTTCGACCACATTTCTGGGAGGGTACCATGGCCGGACTCATCTACGGTACGTTCTGTTATGCCCTGTTTTTACTGACCTTCTTGTATGCAATCGGATTTGTTGGCAACATTGTCGTCCCAAAATCGATCGATAGCGGCGCCGCCGTCTCATCGATCGAGGCCCTCGTCATAAACCTCATCCTGCTCGGCCTATTTGCCGTTCAGCACAGCATGATGGCTCGCCCTGCGTTCAAACGAAGGTGGACGCAGCTTGTACCGAGGGCGATGGAATGCAGCACCTATGTGCTGGCATCAAGCCTCGTGCTGATCCTGTTGTTCTGGCAATGGCGACCCATCCAGGAAGTCATTTGGCGGGTCGATAATCCAACGGGTTCGGCGATATTGGCCGCCCTGTTTTGGATCGGCTGGGTTATTGTTCTGGTCAGCACCTTTCTGATCAATCATTTCGACCTCTTCGGCTTGCAGCAGGTATATGCGAACTGGAAGGGAGCGAAATATCAGCCGCCGGAGTTTCGCACGCCGCTGTTTTACAAGTGGATGCGACACCCGATTTATTTCGGATTCCTGCTCGCTTTCTGGTCAACGCCGACGATGACGGCCGGCCATCTCCTGTTCGCCCTGGCGACTACCGGCTATATTTTCATCGGCATTCTATTGGAGGAGCGTGATCTGATAACCTTTCACGGCGAGGCATACGTCCGCTACCGCAGAACTGTTTCCATGATCATACCGCTTCCGCCAAAAAGAGGCTGATGCGGCGAAGCACTGACGGGTAGAACGACCTCATCCTGAGGAGCGCGTCCTTACGCGCGTCTCGAAGGATGAGTTGGCACCGGAGGCCTCATGGTTCGAGATGGCGCCGCAGCCAAGTCTACGCAGGCTGCGTAAACTTGCCTGCGATGCGCCTCCTCACCATGAGGGGAGATATCAATTGGCCGCAGCCATCTTCCGCTGCTCGGGATCAACCGCCCCCGTCTGCACGATCAGGCGCTTGAGTTCCGGTATGCACGAGCCGCAATTGGTGCCCGCCTTGAGCCGAAGGCCCAGTTCGCCCGCCGAGCGCGCACCTGAGACGATCGCATCGCAAATCGTATTGCGGCCGACGCCGAAGCAGGCGCAGACGACGGGACCTGTGCTCGCGAGCCCATCCATCGGCTTGCCCGACAACAGCATCCGCCGCTGATCGTCGCTGAGCGCGCCCGCCGAGAACAGGTCCTTGACGAGGTTCCAGTCACCCGCATCCCGCGCCGGCCCGAGGAACAGGCAAGTCTCGATCTGATCGGCGGCAAAGCAAGCCGCGCGGTAAACGCCGCCGCCGAAGTCGCTGTATTCAGCGAGATCGGCGCCCGCGACCGACCGTAGCCACGACGACCATCCCGAAAGGTCGGCATTGTCTGCAATGAGATAGCCGAAGCCGCCGCCGACCGTGACGCGTGCCCACCAGGCGTGAGCGGGCAATTCCAGCGGCGCGCGGGATAAAGCGAAGCCGCAAAACACATATTCATAGGGCGTAATCGACGCCGGCGTCGCCTTGCTCTCGGGCTGGCCGGAAAACGGATCGGTCAATGGCGCCACCAGCGCGCCGACCCGGGCGGCGGACGAATTCGCTTCGCTCCAGTGGATCGGCGCGAACAACATACCGCGCTGCTGCCGCTCGCTGATGACGACTTTGAGAACGCATCGGCCGAAATCGGTGACAACGCGCGCAAAACTGCCGTCGACCACGCCGTGCCGCGCGGCATCGTCAGGATGCACCTCGACGAACGGCTCTGGCAAATGCTGGCCGAGCCGCGGACTGGTGCCGGTGCGGGTCATGGTGTGCCACTGGTCGCGGATGCGGCCGGTGTTCAGCCGCAGCGGCCGCACCGCGCTGGTTTCCGTTCGCAACGCCGGCACTTCGGGCGCAACGAAGCGCGCCTTGCGGTCGTTTTGGAAAAACCCACCGGCGGCGAAAAAACGTTGCTGCGGCTCGGTATCGCCGAGGCGGTGCGGCCACAGCACCGGCGCCATCGCTTCGAACGCCTCGTCCGATATGGACTTCAAGGCGCTGATGTCAAAATCGCGGCTGCCATTGTTCTCGAATGCCGAAAGCGCCGCATGCTCGCGAAAAATTTCCGCCGCCGAATGAAAATCGAACGCCGCGCCGAAGCCGAGCCGTTTTGCAATTTCGCCGACGATCCACCAGTCGGGTCGCGTTTCGCCGGGCGCGTTAAGGAACGCGCGCTGACGCGAAATGCGGCGTTCGGAGTTGGTCACGGTCCCCGACTTTTCCCCCCACGCCTGCGCCGGCAACAGCACATGCGCGCCGGCATCGACGGTGTCGTTCGACAAGACATTCTCCGAGACCACGAACAGCTCGAGTTTCTTCAACGCGGCGCGCGCGGCATCCGCATCCGGCAGCGACACCGCCGGATTGCTGCCCATCACCCAAAGCGCCTTGATCTCGCCGCGCCCGATCGCCTCGAACATCTGCACCGCTTTCAGCCCCTCAAGCGTCGCGATGCGCGGCGCCTTCCAGAATCTTCGGACGCGGTCGATGTCCGGCGGCGAAAAGCCCATATGGGCGGCGAGCTGATTGGCGAGCCCGCCGACCTCGCGCCCGCCCATCGCATTGGGCTGCCCGGTCAGCGAAAATGGCGACGCCCCAGGCTTGCCGATCCGCCCCGTCGCGAGATGGCAATTGAGGATGGCGTTGACCTTGTCGGTGCCCTGCGCGGACTGGTTGACGCCTTGCGAGTACAACGTGACGACGCGCGCCGTCGCGGCAAACATTCGGAAGAATTCCGCGACATCCTGCTCCGAGAGCCCCGTCGCCAGCGCAGTCGCCGAAGCGCTGCCGGCGATGGCCCGCGCGCGCGCAAGTGCGTCGCCGAAGCCGCTGGTGTGCTGTTCGATGTAGTCGCGATCAAGCGCGCCGGTCTCTGCCAGATGCGCCAGCAATCCGGAAAACAGGGCGGTGTCGGTGCCGGCCTTCAAGCCCAGAAACAGGTCGGCGTCACCTGCACTGTCGGTCCGGCGCGGGTCGATGACGACGATGCGCGCGCCGCGCCGCTGCTTGTTGGCAAGCATGCGCTGAAACAGCACGGGGT
>Ga0116223_10002968_pt1 | contig 15567 bp, 15 predicted proteins | sample Sb_taG_3_FD_90092 | JGI IMG/M metagenome (GOLD analysis project Ga0116223, IMG submission 90092) | Peat soil microbial communities from Weissenstadt, Germany - Sb_50d_a_PC metaG | ecosystem: Environmental > Terrestrial > Soil > Wetlands > Peat | place: Germany: Weissenstadt | collected 2010-09-21 | reverse complement strand
GATCAAGGGCATCGAGGAACTCGCTGCCTATCTGGTCAACGAAATCCAGGAGGTCTACCGGCTGCAAGGCGTGCTGATCAACGACAAGCACATCGAAGTGATTGTCCGTCAGATGCTGCAGAAGGTGGAGATCACCGACCAGGGCGACACCGACATGATCTCGGGCGAGCAGATCGACAAGATCGAGTTCGATCAGATCAACGCCAAGGCCAAGGAGGAGGGCAAGAAGCCCGCCACGGGTACGCCGGTTCTGCTCGGCATCACCAAGGCGAGCTTGCAGACGCGCTCGTTCTTCTCGGCGGCGTCGTTCCAGGAGACCACCCGCGTGCTCACCGAAGCCGCCGTCAACGGCAAGGTGGACCCGCTGGAGGGCCTCAAGGAAAACGTCATTGTCGGCCGCCTGATTCCGGCCGGTACCGGCGCCTCGATGGCCAAGATTCGCGAAGTCGCCGTCAAGCGCGACAAGCTGATCCTCGACGAGCGGGAGAAACAGGCCGCGATTGTGCCGGCCGCCCCCGAAGTCGAGCCGCTCGCGTTGCCGCCGGCGGAATAAAGTCGGGCGAATTCAGGATGTTAGGAAAAGGCCGGCGGAAGCCGGCCTTTTTTGATATTTTTTGTCTATTCTGCTTCGCTAACCACAATTCGTTCATCTTTCCTTCAGGGAAAAAAGCGCTTCATCTGAAACGACTTAGGCTGGCCCCTTCCGCAACAGGTGGCCGGCCTCGGCGGGGGCCGGAAACAAGCGGAAATATATGTTGGATTTGGCAATTGTAGGCGGCGGGCCTGGCGGCCTGATGAGTGCTTGGTACCTCAAGAGGAAGCTGGGCGAGCTGTGCCGCGTCACGATTTTTGAGGCCACCGACCGGATCGGCGGCAAGGTTCTGACGCGCAAATTCGACACTGCGCCGGCGATGTATGAGGCCGGCGTCGCCGAGATCTACGACTACTCGATGACCGGGCCCGATCCGCTGCGCGAGCTGATCCAGCATTTCGGCCTGCAAACGATTCCGATGGATGCAGAGCAGGTCCAGCTCGACGGCGAACTCCTGAACGATGTGCCGGGTATGCGCCGCAAATACGGTGCGAAGACCGCCGACGCCATCGAAGCGTTCCGCAGGCGCTGCACCGAGATGGTGTCGCCGGCTGAATATTATGAGGGCATCGGTTCACACGACAACGAGCATCCCTGGGCCTACGTCACAGCCGAGGAATTGCTCGACCGGGAGGTCAACGACGCAACCGCCAAGCGCTTTTTCAAGGTGATGGCGCGTTCTGACATCGCGACCGAGAGCCACAACACCAACGGGCTGAACGCGCTGAAGAACTTCGTGATGGATGTCGATGGCTATATCGGCCTCTACTCGATCCAGAACGGCAACGAGCAGCTGATCGAGTGCCTGCAGTCCGAGGTCGACGCCGATATCCAGCTTAACCACCGGGTCCTCAAGGTCGGCAAGACCTCGAGCGGCCGCTATCAGCTCAACATGATGAACGGCAGGGGACCGGAGACGCAGGACTTCGATCTCGTCCTGATGTGCCTGCCGCACTCCTGGCTCGCCACCATGGCCTGGGATAGCGAAGAGCTGCGCAGGTCGATGGTCAAGCACATCGCTTATTTCGACCGGCCTGCGCATTATTTGCGGGTATCGGTGCTGTTCGATTCGCCGTTCTGGGGCGACAAGATTCCAGGCTCATGGTTCATGTCGGAAGCCTTTGGCGGCTGCTGCGTCTATAACGAAGGCTCCCGTCACGACGTCGGCAAGCATGGCGTGCTGAACTGGCTGATCGCGGGCTCCGATGCGCTCGCCTTCGCCAATCTTGGCGACCAGGAGCTGATCGATGCCGCGCTGAAATCTCTGCCGGCCTCGTTCGGCGACGCGCGCGCCCATTTTCTGGAAGGAAAGACCCACCGCTGGCTTTCGTCGGTGAATGCGCTTCCCGGAGGCCTCCCGGCGCGCGACGTGATGACCAACCATCGGCCCGATCCGAAGCAGCATCCCGGTCTCGTCGTGGTGGGCGACTACCTGTTCGACTCCACGCTGAACGGATTGCTCGACTCCTCCGATGCCGCCACCGATATCATCGTCACCGAAATGATGCGGCTGCGCCGGGCGCGCGGGGAGGGCGGCAAGCCCGCGCCGGGCAAGATCGATCGCACATATTTCGAGAACTACCGCGGGCTCGGGCCTTATCGCGAGGTCTGGAGCCATTTCACCGACCCCGCTTACCTGACCGATCTCATCGGGATCGTCTGGGGCCGGGCGAGAGGTTACAAGATTCTGGTGGCCGGATCGGCCAGCGGCGAATTGGTCGGAGCGCTGCGCGAGCGTGGAATCGATGCCTGGGGCATCGAAAACAACCGCGCCATCCATGCCAGGACGCCGAAAGAGCTGAAGAAGTTCAACAAGCTCGGATCGATCGTCGATTTGCCGTTCAAGGACGATGAGTTCGATTTCGTGTTCGAGACGGGCCTGTGCCACGTCGCTGAAAAGCGCATCGCCAAAGCCATTCGCGAGCTCAACCGCGTCGTCAAGACCGGCCTCGTGTTCGGCTCGGTGACGTCGGATATGTCGCCGCAGTTGATCGACCGCTACGATCTTCTACGCGGCGTCAGGAAGCTCGGCACCTGGTGGGAATGGTCGGAGCTGTTTTTCAGCAACGGCTTCGACCTGTCGATGAATCGCCGCGACTGCACGGATGAGCTCTGGGCGGCGACGCTTGCCGCCAACAAGGGTCCCGGTGAGTGGTATGCCGACTCCGAAAGTCTCCGTTATTCCTTCTTTGACAAGGTCGAAGCCGACGATTGAACGGTACTGCCGCTAGTGCCCACTTTCCGAAGTTCGCGCTCCGTCGCCGCAAACGCCTTTTTGCGAACTTCGGAAAGCCATGGGCACTAGTAAACTTATGATTCTAGTACCGCTTGTCGATCTGAAGTCCCTGAAAGAACTTGCCGCTTGTGGTGCAGGGACTTCAGATCGGCGGTACTAGCTCCATTTATTTTGCTGAATGCGCGCCAATCGCATAGGATCGGCACGGTGGCGCGTTCGGTCGCCTCTCTCGATTTTGCGGTCAAGCCGGCCGTGCAGCATCGGTTGGTTTCATGGCGTCCAAGCCTTTATTACCAGATGATCGGATCGCCGCTTCCGCGGAAGATGCCGAAGCTTTGGAGGCCGACAAGAAGCTGCTGGCGAACGCCGAAATCCCCGGTCGAATTGCCGGCGAAAAGATTCCGTCCTCGCCCGATAGCGACGAAGAGGATGACGACGAGCTAGAGCTCGAAGACGACGAGGATGATGAGGATCTCGTCGTCTATACCGCGAAGGAAGCCGCGGGCGCGCTGGCGACGATCTATGCGTTCGTCAAACCCTTCCTGAAAAACTACAAGAAGATAATCACCTTCGTCAGCCTCGGCGTCCTGGTCGAGACGCTGTTCAATGTCATTATGCCGCTGAGCCTGAAGTTCCTGATCGACGACGCGCTCGGCGAAGAGGACTTCGAGGCGCTGATCAAGATTCTCTCGGTGCTGGCGGCGGCCGGAATCTTCACCTCGATCGTCGCGGTCTGGTACGAGCGATGGGATGCCATGCTGGCGGCCTCCCTGATTTCGGACGTGCGGAACCGGCTATTCGAGCATGTCCAGAATTTGCCCGCGGGCTTCTTTGCGCGCACCAAGCGCGGCGAAATCCTGTCGCGGTTTTCGGTCGACATGTCGGCTTTCGAAGGCTCGATCAAGGGTTTTGCCAACGGTGCCGCGCTGCCGTTCTTCGAATTGATCGCAGGCATCATTCTGATGCTGTTCCTGAACTGGCAGCTCGCCGCGATCTCGCTCCTGGTGTTTCCGATCACGCTGATCGGTCCGCGAATTCTGACGCCGAAAGCGGTACAGGCGAACTACGAGCAGAAGCTCAACGAATCCGCGCTGCTCGGCATGGTGCAGGAAAACATCGCGACCCAGGCGGTGATCAAGGCCTTCATGCTCCAGCGCAAGACGCTCGGCTGGTTCACGCTGCGCAACGACGATGCGCGCCGCAAGATCGCGTCAGCGGCGTTCCTGTCGACCATGGTCGAACGCACGGTGACGATCTCGGTATTGTTGCTGCACCTCGTGGTGCTCGCGATCGGCGCCTATCTCGCCACCAAGGGCCAGATCACGATCGGCACCTTCGTCACGTTCGAAAGCGCGTTCTGGGAGGTGTCCTACAACATCGCCCACATCATGCATTTCATCCCGGTGTCGATCCAGTCGGCGGCCGCGGTGCGCCACATTCAGGAGTTGCTGGATGAGCCGACCCGCGGCGCGGATCGTCTCGGTGCGCCGGACTTGCCGCGCATCAGCAACGACATCACCTTCGATCGCGTGACATTCCAGTACGAGGGCAGCCAGGCGCCGGTTCTCGACAATCTCAGCCTCAAGCTCAATGTCGGAAAGACCATCGCCATCGTCGGCCCCAGCGGCGCCGGCAAGAGCACGCTGCTCAATCTGATTCTGCGGCTCTATGTCCCGGACGAGGGGCGCGTGACCATCGACGGCGTCGACATTCGCAAGGTGACGCGGGAGTCCTTGCGCCGAAGCATGGCCGTGGTGTTCCAGGAAAACATGCTGTTCAACATGTCGATCCGGGAAAATATCCGCCTCGGCAAGGAAGGCGCGACCGACAAGGAAGTGGAGGAGGCAGCGCGGAAAGCCGAAATCCATCGCTACATCATGAGCCTCCCGCAGAAATACGACACTCCGGTCGGCGAGCGCGGCGACACCCTGTCGGGCGGGCAGCGCCAGCGCATCGCGATTGCCCGCGCCATCGTCCGCAATCCCTCCGTCCTGTTGCTCGACGAGGCGACTTCGGCGCTCGACCAGACGACCGAAGCCGCGATCAACAAGACCCTGCTCAAGCTCGCCAAGGGCCGAACCATGATCTGGTCGACCCACCGCCTGACCTCGGTGGTCGAGATGGACGAGATCATCGTGATCTCCGGCGGCAAGGCGATCGAGCGCGGCTCTCATGCCAAGCTGCTTGCCGCCAACGGCATGTATCGACAGCTCTGGGACGATCAAAGCCGCAAGCCGCATGAAGCCGCCGACCAGGGTGGCGATGAAGACGATGAGGACTGAGGTGGCCGCCGCTGGTCCTGCTGGGGTAAACTCTGGGATACGATTTGGCCAAGAATCAACCTCAGAAGATGTTGTTCCCCGATAATACCCGGGTAAAATACCTGTTTTTGGGTCAATCTGGCGCGGCCACGTCTCTCCCTGGGCCTGCCGACCGTGACCGGCGGAATGCCGATTTCCGCAAGCGGCAGAGGCGCTTCGCACCCTGTCGTTTCGCCTTGACTTGGCGATGGCGCGCCGATAGAACCCGCGCACTCAACGACAGGCGGTGAGCTTCGCTTGCGTCGGAACGGACCACCCTTTCGACCCTCTTTATTATGAGGGTTCGGGACGGGCACCAACCTCGACGAATGTCGCTCAAACGCTGTCGATTATAGCTAGGCAATGCCAGGACGATCTTGGTTTTCGTGGGCAAGTTCCCTCGGGATTGATCGGGTGCATGACCTCGGTAGTTGGTCGATCGGCCCGCGCTGATTGATTGTGACTGCGGTCCTCTGTGGCGTCGAAGCGCTTTCTGCTCAGCGATGAGCAGTTGGCGCGATTTCGCTTTGCGCGGTGCTTTTCGCGAGAGGCGGCTGGATGGGGCTCTTGGTCCCGGATGAATTTTGCGGAGCCGTTTCGGTTTCGCGCGAACTTAAAGGGTGAAGGCTGACATGCCGACGATCAACCAACTGATCGCAAGTCCACGCGTCGTACAGAAGTCGCGCAAGAAGGTGCCGGCGCTGCAGCAGTCGCCGCAGAAGCGCGGCGTGTGCACGCGCGTCTACACCACGACCCCCAAGAAGCCGAACTCGGCGCTCCGCAAGGTCGCCAAGGTGCGCCTGACCAACGGATTTGAAGTCATCGGCTACATTCCCGGTGAGGGTCACAACCTTCAGGAACACTCCGTGGTCATGATCCGTGGCGGCCGCGTCAAGGACTTGCCCGGCGTGCGCTACCACATTCTCCGCGGCGTCCTCGATACCCAGGGCGTCAAGAACCGTAGGCAGCGCCGTTCGAAGTATGGCGCCAAGCGTCCGAAATGAGCCGAGCATAGCGAGGGTCATCCCCGGGCGAACGAAGTGAGACCCGGGGATCTAGAGCAACAAGTTAAGACGTGGATGGCCGGGACAAGCCCGGCCATGACGAAGGAAACAAGATGTCTCGCCGCCATTCTGCTGAAAAGCGTGAAGTGAACCCGGATCCGAAGTTCGGGAACATCGTCATTACGAAATTCATGAACTCGGTGATGTACGCCGGGAAGAAGTCGGTCGCCGAAGGCATCGTTTACGGCGCGCTCGGCATGATCGAGGCCAAGACCAAGCAGAGCCCGCTCACGGTTTTCGAGCAGGCGCTGGAAAACGTGATGCCGACGATCGAGGTTCGTTCGCGGCGCGTCGGCGGCGCCACCTATCAGGTGCCGGTCGAAGTCCGTACGGTTCGCCGGCAGGCACTCGGCATTCGTTGGATCATAACGGCGGCGCGCGAGCGCAATGAAAAGACGATGACGGAGCGGCTCTCGGCCGAGCTGCTCGACGCGTCGAACGGCAGGGGGAACGCCGTCAAGAAGCGTGAAGACGTGCACCGGATGGCGGAAGCCAACCGCGCCTTCTCGCATTATCGCTGGTAACGGCGAAACTTAGGACTTTTGAGGAACAACCCATGCCCCGCCAACATGCCATCGAGGATTACCGTAACTTCGGTATCATGGCGCATATCGACGCCGGCAAGACCACGACCACCGAGCGCATCCTCTATTACACCGGCAAGAGCCACAAGATCGGCGAAGTGCACGAAGGTGCCGCGACGATGGACTGGATGGAGCAGGAGCAGGAGCGCGGCATCACGATTACGTCGGCCGCGACGACCGCGTTCTGGAACGGCAAGCGGCTGAACATCATCGACACCCCCGGCCACGTCGACTTCACGATCGAGGTCGAGCGTTCCCTTCGCGTGCTCGACGGCGCGGTGTGCGTGCTCGATTCGAACCAGGGCGTCGAGCCGCAGACCGAAACCGTCTGGCGCCAGGGCGACAAGTACAGGGTTCCGCGCATCGTCTTCGCCAACAAGATGGACAAGACGGGCGCCGACTTCTTCAAATGCCTCGCCGACATCGTGGACCGCCTCGGCGCCAAGCCGATCGCGATCCAGCTTCCGATCGGTGCCGAGAACAACTTCAAGGGCGTCATCGACCTCGTGAAGATGAAGGGCATCGTCTGGAACGACGAATCGCTCGGTGCGAAATTCGACTATGTCGATATCCCCGCCGATCTCCTCGACCAGGCCAAGGAATATCGCGAGAAGATGGTGGAAGCCGCCGTCGAACTCGACGATGACGCCTTGGCCGCCTTCCTCGACGGCAAGGAGCCGGAAGAGGCGACGCTGAAGCGGCTGATCCGCAAGGCGGTTCTGACCGGCGCATTCTATCCCGTGCTGTGCGGCTCGGCGTTCAAGAACAAGGGCGTGCAGCCGTTGCTCGACGCGGTCGTCGATTACCTGCCCTCGCCAGTCGACGTGCCCTCGATCAAGGGCACGGACGAGGACGGCAACGAGGTGGTGCGCAAGGCCGACGACAAAGAGCCCTTGGCGCTCCTCGCGTTCAAGATCATGGACGACCCGTTTGTCGGCACCATCACCTTCTGCCGCATCTATTCGGGCGTGCTGGCGAGTGGCACCGGTGTGATCAACTCGACCCGCGACCGCAAGGAGCGCATTGGGCGAATGTTGTTGATGCATGCCAACAACCGCGAAGACATCAAGGAAGCCTATGCCGGCGACATCGTGGCGCTAGCGGGCCTGAAGGAAGCGCGCACCGGCGACACGCTGTGCGATCCGAACAAGCCGGTGATTCTGGAAAAGATGGAATTTCCGGAGCCCGTCATCGAGATCGCGATCGAGCCGAAATCGAAGGCCGACCAGGAAAAGCTCGGCGTCGCATTGGCAAAGCTTGCCGCCGAAGATCCGTCGTTCCGGGTGTCGACCGATCAGGAGTCCGGCCAGACGATTTTGAAGGGCATGGGCGAACTCCATCTCGACATCAAGGTCGATATCCTCAGGCGCACCTACAAGGTCGACGCCAATATCGGCGCGCCGCAGGTGGCGTTCCGCGAGCGGATCACCCAGCGCGTCGAGCACAGCTACACCCACAAGAAGCAGACCGGCGGTACCGGCCAGTTCGCTGCGGTGACGATAGTGGTCGAGCCCAACGAGCCCGGCAAAGGCTACGAGTTCGAATCCAAGGTCGTCGGCGGCGCGGTGCCGAAGGAATACATCCCCGGCGTCGAAAAGGGCGTCGAGAGCGTTCTTTCTTCCGGCGTGGTCGCGGGCTTCCCGGTCGTTGACGTCAAGGTGCAGCTCATCGACGGCAAGTATCACGACGTCGACTCCTCGGCGCTGGCCTTCGAAATCGCAACTCGGGCCTGTTTCCGCGAAGCGCTGCAGAAGGGCAAGTCGGTCCTGCTCGAGCCGATCATGAAGGTCGAGGTGGTGACCCCGGAAGATTACACCGGCTCCGTCATCGGCGATCTGAATTCGCGGCGCGGCCAGATCCAGGGTCAAGACATGCGCGGCAACGCCAACGTCATCAATGCGATGGTGCCGCTCATGAACATGTTCGGTTACGTGAATAACCTGCGTTCGATGAGCCAGGGTCGCGCAACCTTTACGATGCAGTTCGACCACTACGCGGAAGCGCCGGCGAACGTGTCGGCGGAAGTCCAGAAGAAGTTTGCCTGATTGTCGTTGGCGGCAGCTGACGACTGAACGGAGAGTCAAATGGCCAAAGCAAAGTTTGAACGTACCAAACCGCACTGCAACATCGGAACGATCGGTCACGTCGACCACGGAAAGACCTCGCTGACGGCGGCTATCACCAAGGTGCTGGCGGAAACCGGCGGTGCGACGTACACGGCGTACGACCAGATCGACAAGGCGCCGGAAGAGAAGGCGCGCGGTATCACGATCTCGACGGCGCACGTCGAATACGAGACCAAGGCTCGCCACTACGCCCACGTCGATTGCCCGGGTCACGCCGATTATGTGAAGAACATGATCACGGGTGCTGCGCAGATGGACGGCGCGATCCTGGTGGTGTCGGCCGCCGACGGCCCGATGCCGCAGACCCGCGAGCACATCCTGCTGGCAAAGCAGGTCGGCGTTCCCGCGATGGTCGTTTACCTCAACAAGTGCGACATGGTCGACGATCCGGAACTGCTCGAGCTCGTCGAACTGGAAGTCCGCGAACTGCTGTCGAAGTACGATTTCCCGGGCGACAAGATCCCGATCATCAAGGGCTCGGCGCTGGCCGCCCTTGAGGACAAGGACAAGAAGCTCGGCCACGACGCGATCCTGGAACTGATGGCGGCGGTGGACAGCTACATTCCGCAGCCGGAGCGTCCGATCGACCAGCCGTTCCTGATGCCGGTTGAAGACGTGTTCTCGATCTCCGGCCGCGGCACCGTGGTCACCGGGCGCGTCGAGCGCGGCGTGATCAAGGTCGGCGAGGAAATCGAGATTGTGGGCTTGCGCGCCACGCAGAAGACCATCGTCACCGGCGTTGAAATGTTCCGCAAGCTGCTCGATCAGGGCCAGGCGGGCGACAATATCGGCGCGCTGTTGCGCGGCACCAAGCGCGAGGAAGTCGAGCGCGGCCAGGTGCTGTGCAAGCCGGGTTCGGTCAAGCCGCACACCAAGTTCAAGGCTTCGGCCTACATCCTCACCAAGGAAGAGGGCGGACGTCACACCCCGTTTTTCACCAACTACCGGCCGCAGTTCTACTTCCGCACCACCGACGTGACCGGTGTCGTGCACCTGCCGGAAGGTACCGAAATGGTAATGCCGGGCGACAACGTCTCGATGGAAGTGCACCTGATCGTGCCGATCGCGATGGAAGAGCAGTTGCGCTTCGCGATCCGCGAAGGCGGCCGCACTGTCGGTGCCGGCGTCGTCGCGAGCATCATCGAGTAAGCGAGCGAATAGGGAGTAGCGAGTGGCGAATGAGACCATTCGCTATTCGCTATTCGCCACTCACTAAAGAAAGACAACGGCAATGAACGGCCAAAATATTCGCATACGTCTCAAGGCGTTCGACCATCGGATTCTCGATTCGTCGACCCGTGAGATCGTGAACACGGCGAAACGGACCGGTGCTCAGGTTCGCGGACCCATTCCGCTGCCGACCCGCATCGAGAAGTTCACCGTCAACCGTTCGCCGCATGTCGACAAGAAGAGCCGCGAGCAATTCGAGATGCGCACCCACAAGCGCCTTCTCGACATTGTCGATCCGACACCGCAGACCGTGGACGCGCTGATGAAGCTCGATCTTGCGGCCGGCGTCGACGTCGAAATCAAGCTCTAACTTTTAGGCCAGTCCGTAAAATCAGCGGACAGAAAGAACAGGAAGCACGCCGATGCGCTCCGGAGTGATCGCACAAAAGGTCGGGATGATGCGGGTCTTTACGGAGACCGGCGAACATATCCCTGTGACCGTGCTGAAGCTGGGCAATTGCCAGGTCGTGGGTCACCGCACCACCGAGAAGAACGGCTATGTCGCGCTGCAGCTCGGGTCGGGCACGCGCAAGACCGTTTATATGCCGAAGGCCGAACGCGGCCAGTTCGCGGTCGCCAAGATCGAACCCAAGCGCAAGGTCACCGAGTTCCGTGTCTCGGCAGACGCGCTGATCCCGGTCGGCGCCGAGATTCAGGCCGATCACTTTGTGGTCGGCCAGTTCGTCGATGTCACCGGCACCTCGGAAGGCAAGGGGTTCGCAGGCGGCATCAAGCGCTGGAACTTCGGCGGTCTTCGCGCCACCCACGGTGTGTCGGTTTCGCACCGTTCGATCGGTTCGACCGGCCAGCGCCAGGATCCCGGCAAGACTTTCAGGAACAAGAAGATGCCAGGCCACATGGGCGTCGATCGCATCACCACGCTCAATCTTCGCGTGGTGCAGACCGATGTGGAGCGCGGCCTGATCCTGGTCGAGGGTGCCGTTCCCGGCTCCAAGGGTGGATGGATCGCGGTGCGTGATGCCGTGAAGAAGCCCTTGCCGAAGGAGGCTCCCAAGCCCGGCAAGTTCAAGGTCGCCGGTGGCGAGCAGGCGGCAGAAGCGCCTGCCCAGCAGGAGGGCGCGTGAGATGGAACTGAAAGTCACGACCCTTGAAGGCAAAGCGGCCGGCTCGGTTAAGCTTTCCGACGAGATCTTCGGTCTCGAGCCGCGCAAGGACATCATCCTGCGCTGCGTGCAGTGGCAGCTCGCCAAGCGTCAGGCCGGAACCCACAAGACGCAAGGCCGCGCCGATGTCTGGCGCACCGGCAAGAAGATGTACAAGCAGAAGGGCACCGGCGGTGCCCGTCACGGTTCGGCCCGCGTGCCGCAGTTCCGCGGCGGCGGTCGCGCCTTCGGTCCCGTGGTGCGTTCGCACGCGACCGATCTGCCGAAGAAGGTGCGGGCGCTGGCGCTGCGCCATGCGCTGTCGGCCAAGGCCAAGGATGGCGGCCTGATCGTGATCGAGTCGGCCAATCTCAAGGCCGCGAAAACCAAGGCGCTGGTCGGCCACTTCTCCGGTCTTGGCTTGACCAATGCGCTGATCATCGACGGCGCCGAGCTCAACAACGGTTTTGCCACCGCCGCCCGCAACATTCCCAACATCGATGTTCTGCCGATCCAGGGCATCAACGTTTACGACATTCTGCGCCGCCAGAAGCTGGTGCTGACCAAGGCGGCGGTCGATGCGTTGGAGGCGCGCTTCAAATGAAGACTATCGATCCGCGCCACTACGACATCATCGTAGCCCCCGTCGTCACCGAAAAGGCGACGATGGCCTCCGAGCACAACAAGGTTGTGTTCAAGGTCGCGAGCAAGGCCACCAAGCCGCAGATCAAGGAAGCCGTCGAGAAGCTGTTCGACGTCAAGGTCAAGAGCGTGAACACCCTGGTGCGCAAGGGCAAGACCAAGGTGTTCCGCGGTACTTTCGGTTCGCAGTCGGATGTGAAGCGGGCGGTCGTGACCCTCGAAGAGGGCCACCGCATCGACGTCACCACCGGGCTATAAGGCGGCACAGCGATGGCACTGAAAACCTACAATCCTACAACACCGGGTCAGCGCCAGCTGATCATCGTCGACCGTTCGGCGCTCTACAAGGGCAAGCCGGTCAAGGCGCTGACCGAGGGCAAGATGTCCACGGGCGGGCGCAACAATCTCGGCCGCATGGTCGTGCGCTTCCGCGGCGGCGGGCACAAGAAGGCCTACCGCATCGTCGACTTCAAGCGCACCAAAGTCGATTTGCCGGCAACCGTCGAGCGCCTGGAATACGATCCGAACCGCACCGCCTTTATCGCGCTGGTGAAATACGCCGACGGCACCCAGGCCTATATCCTGGCGCCGCAGCGGCTTTCGGTGGGCGATACCGTGATCGCCGGCAATCATGTCGACGTGAAGCCGGGCAACGTCATGCCGCTCGGCAATATGCCGATCGGCACCATCATCCACAATGTCGAACTGAAGATCGGCAAGGGTGGTCAGCTCGCGCGCTCCGCCGGCACCTATGCCCAGATCGTCGGCCGCGACCAGGAGTACGTGATCATCCGTTTGAACTCCGGCGAGCAGCGTCTGGTTCACGGCCGCTGCACCGCCACCATCGGCGCGGTGTCGAACCCCGATCACATGAACATCTCGATCGGCAAGGCCGGCCGCATGCGCTGGATGGGCCGCAAGCCCCATAACCGCGGCGTCTCGATGAACCCGGTCGACCATCCGCACGGCGGCGGCGAAGGCCGCACCTCCGGCGGCCGTCATCCGGTGACCCCGTGGGGCAAGCCGACCAAGGGCAAGAAGACACGCACCAACAAGTCGACCACCCGATTCATTCTCATTAGCCGCCACAAGCGGAAGAAGTAAGGAACGCCGGACATGGTTCGTTCAGTCTGGAAAGGCCCGTTCGTTGAAGGCTCGCTGCTGAAGAAGGCAGACGCAGCGCGCGCGTCCGGCCGTCACGACGTGATCAAGATCTGGAGCCGCCGCTCGACCATCCTGCCGCAGTTCGTCGGCCTGGTGTTCGGCGTCTACAACGGCCAGAAGCACTTGCCGGTATCGGTCAACGAGGAAATGGTGGGTCACAAGTTCGGCGAGTTTTCGCCGACGCGAACCTTCCACGGCCATTCGGGCGACAAGAAAGCCAAGAAGGCTTGAGGACTTAAGCGATGAGCAAACCAACGCGCGAACGGAGCCTCGCCGATAACGAGGCCAAGGCGGTCGCCCGGATGCTGCGGGTGAGCCCGCAGAAGCTTAATCTTGTCGCGCAATTGATCCGCGGCAGGAAGGCTTCTGCTGCGCTTGCCGATCTGCAGTTTTCGCGCAAGCGGATCGCGGTCGACGTCAAGAAGTGCCTGGAATCGGCGATCGCCAATGCCGAGAACAATCACGATCTCGATGTCGACGATCTGGTTGTCGCCGAGGCGCATGTCGGCAACGGTATCGTGATGAAGCGTTTTGCACCGCGCGGCCGTGGCCGTTCGGGCCGGGTTTTCAAACCGTTCTCGCAGCTGACGATCGTCGTTCGTCAGGTCGAGGCGAGCGCTTAATAGGGCGCGGGAGAATACGATGGGTCAGAAAATCAATCCAATCGGGCTACGTCTTGGCATCAACCGGACGTGGGATTCCCGTTGGTTCGCCGGCAAGAACGAATACGGCAAGCTCTTGCACGAGGACGTCAAAATCCGCGAGATGCTGCACAAGGAACTCAAGCAGGCCGCGGTCGCGCGTATCGTGATCGAGCGTCCGCACAAGAAGTGCCGGGTGACGATCCACTCGGCGCGCCCCGGCGTCGTGATCGGCAAAAAGGGCGCCGATATCGACAAGCTTCGCAAGCGCGTTGCCGAAATCACGGATTCCGACGTCGTCATCAACATCGTCGAAATCCGCAAGCCCGAGCTCGACGCCACGCTGGTGGCCGAATCGATCGCCCAGCAACTCGAGCGCCGCGTCGCGTTCCGCCGCGCGATGAAGCGCGCGGTGCAGTCGGCGATGCGTCTCGGCGCCGAGGGCATCCGCATCAACTGCTCCGGACGTCTCGGCGGCGCCGAAATCGCGCGCATGGAGTGGTACCGCGAAGGCCGCGTGCCTTTGCACACGCTGCGCGCCGACATCGACTATGGGGTCGCGACCGCGTTCACCACATTCGGCACCTGCGGCGTCAAGGTCTGGATCTTCAAGGGCGAGATCCTCGAGCACGATCCGATGGCCCAGGACAAGAAGATGGCCGAGGGCGACAATGCGCGGCCGCGTCGCGATGCGGCGGCCTGAAGCGAGTGAGAGAAGGTTTGAGGGCTTGACGCCATGATGCAACCAAAGAAAACGAAGTTCCGGAAGGCGCATAAGGGCCGCATTCACGGCACCGCGACTTCGGGCGCGACGTTGTCGTTCGGTCAGTTCGGCCTGAAGGCGATGGCGCCCGAGCGCATCACCGCGCGCCAGATCGAAGCCGCCCGCCGTGCGCTGACCCGCCACATGAAGCGCGCCGGCCGCGTCTGGATCCGCGTCTTCCCGGATGTGCCGGTGTCGAAGAAGCCCGCTGAAGTGCGCATGGGCTCCGGCAAGGGTACGCCTGAATTGTGGGTGGCGCGGGTGAAGCCAGGCCGCGTGCTGTTCGAAATCGACGGCGTCACGGCGCAGACCGCGAAAGAAGCGCTCTCGCTTGCCGCCGCCAAACTGCCGATCAAGACGCGCTTTGTCGCGCGCATCGCGGAATAGGGGTGTGGCCATGGCCGAGATGAAAGTTGCCGATATCCGCGCGATGAGCCCCGATCAGATGGACGACGCCGTCCTCAGTCTGAAGAAGGAGCGCTTCAACCTGCGTTTCCAGCGCGCCACCGGGCAGCTGGAAAACACCTCGCGGTTGCGTGAAACCCGCCGCGACATCGCCCGCATCAAGACCATTGCCGCGCAGCAGCGCGCGAAGAAGAAGTAGGGGGCATCGATATGCCGAAACGTACGCTTCAGGGCGTGGTCGTCAGCGATAAGCAGGCCAAGACGGTTGTGGTGCGCGTCGATCGCCGCTTCACCCATCCGATCTACAAGAAGACGATCCGCCGCTCGAAGAACTATCACGCGCACGACGAGAACAACCAGTTCAAGCCGGGCGACACGGTGTGGATCGAGGAAAGCAAGCCGATCTCGAAATTAAAGCGCTGGACCGTGGTCCGGGGCGAACATCAGAAAACGGCCTGAAGTCAGCTCGGCCTGGCCGGGCGGATTTTCAGGATTTTTTAGGCGCAACTTTGCGCAACAGAAAGAGGACGAGGTGCATCAATGATTCAGATGCAGACCAACCTCGACGTGGCCGATAATTCAGGCGCACGCCGTGTCATGTGTATCAAGGTGCTTGGGGGCTCCAAGCGCCGCTATGCCACCGTGGGCGACGTTATTGTCGTGTCGATCAAGGAAGCGATTCCGCGCGGCAAGGTGAAGAAGGGCGACGTCATGAAG
>Ga0116223_10002966_pt1 | contig 15577 bp, 16 predicted proteins | sample Sb_taG_3_FD_90092 | JGI IMG/M metagenome (GOLD analysis project Ga0116223, IMG submission 90092) | Peat soil microbial communities from Weissenstadt, Germany - Sb_50d_a_PC metaG | ecosystem: Environmental > Terrestrial > Soil > Wetlands > Peat | place: Germany: Weissenstadt | collected 2010-09-21 | reverse complement strand
ACTGACATCCGAGAACTGCTTTTATGGACAGACTTGCAATGCTCAACGAGATTCTTTCCCAGAACCCGAACGATGCCTTCGCCCGTTACGGACTCGCCATGGAACACTCAAAAGCTGGCGAAGTCGAGCGTGCGCTCGAGGAATTCGCGAAGCTGCTTTCCACGCATCCCGATTACACAGCTGGATATTTCATGGCCGCGCAGACCCTGGTAAGTGCGAATCGAGCCGATGAAGCCAAGAAAATGCTCGTCGACGGAATCTCGTCCGCGAGGCGCACCGGCAACACTCATGCACAATCAGAGATGACTGCCATGCTCGATGAGTTGAAATAAGACGTGAAATAATTAAGCAGTAAAATAGTCTACTCCCGCTTTCGCACCATCTTCACCATCGACCACTCCACCAATCCCGGGAAAAGTTGATAGATCTTGATCACCGGAATCATCGTCCAGGGCACGACCACCTCCCGCTGCTGTTTTAGATACCCTCGAAGCACCGCCTTGGCAACGCGTTCGGCGGTGATGCCTCGAACTCGAGCGGGCCGCACTTGTTTCTGTTCTTTACCCTTGGTAACGTTCGCGTTGAATGCCGTGCGCACGTAGCCCGGGCACACGGTCATCACGTTGATCCCGGAGTTCTTGAGTTCGATCCTCGCGCCTTTACCAATCGCGTTCATGGCAAATTTGGTCGCACTATAAACCGCATGAAATGGCAGCGGAATATGCCCAGCAACGCTCGACACATTAATGATCGCGCCTGACCCTTGCTGCTTCATCACCGGAATCACGGCCTGCATGCCTTCGACCGCCCCGAAAAAATTAGTCTCAAACGTTTCGCGGCATGCGGCCATATCCACGTTCGCAACCGAATCCAAAATTCCGTGTCCGGCATTGTTGATCCAAACATCAATGCGCTGGAGGTGATGAAGCGTAAGACCGACCACGCGATCAATTTCCTCGCGGTTGCGCACATCGCAGGCCAGTCCTAGCGTGCGTTCGCTGTGGCCGATCCGGTTGCGGGCGGCTTCCGCGCGTTCAGCGTCCCGCGAGAGCAGCACCACGCTTGCGCCCCCGGCGGCGAAGATTTTGGCAATCGCTTCGCCGATTCCCATGGACGCACCCGTCACCACAACGACTTTTCCTGGCAGTTGCATTGCGCTCAATCCCATTTCGAGCTTCTATGCTCTTGTCGCACTCAAGTCAAGCAGGATGAAGTTAAACTCTGGCGTACAATTCAAAAAGTCTGCTCCGCAAATTCTCGGAGGTTGTTTTTGAGCGCGCTGCTTTCCTTGTTCCCCCTCGACCTCGTTCTGCTCCCCGGCACATCTCTGCCGCTGCATATTTTCGAGCCGCGCTACCGCGAGATGATTTTCGAATGCCTCAACCGCAACCAGCATTTCGGCGTGCTGCGCGGCAAGGAGCAGGAACTCGCCAAAATCGGCTGCACCGCGGAAATCCTCACCGTCACCAAGAAATATGACGACGGACGCATGGACATCGTCACCGAAGGTCGCGCCCGCTTCGAGGTCATCCAGCTCAATCAGGAGCGATCGTTCTTGCAAGCCGAGGTGCTCTATTTGCAGGACGAGCCGGATCTCGCCTCGCCCGAGGAAATTGCGCAAGCCATGAAGCTGCACACAGAAATCATGACCCTCGCGGGAGCGGAGCCGGAAAGATCTTCAGAAGTTCGGCAAGGTCAACTCTCGTTCCATCTCGCCGGTTCGCTTCCGCTCGATCTCGACTTTAAACAGACGCTGCTGGCGATGAGATCGGAAGCCGAACGCCTGCGAGCCGTCATTTCATGTTTTGAAACTATCCTGCCGACCATGCGCCGCACCGTGCACGTACGCCGCAAAGCCGGCGGCAACGGGCACGCGGGATAACCTTTAAGGCAAGCGTATAATCGGGCCAGAAGCAGTTCTCCCTGGGGGTTTTTTGATCATGAGTCTTCCTCGGACGCTCGGCGAATTACGCCACAGTCCATTTTCCGAAGAGCAATTGCGAAGCCGGCGCGTGAAGGATGAGCTGCGCGATAACCTGATGGCGAAACTTCGCCAGGGCGGACCGATCTTCTCCGGAATTGTCGGCTACGACGATACCGTTGTGCCGCAAATCATCAACGCCATTCTCTCGCGTCATAATTTTATCCTGCTGGGACTTCGCGGCCAGGCCAAGAGCCGCATCTTGCGCGCTCTGACTACGCTGCTCGATGAGCAAACGCCTTACATCGCGGGTTGCGAGATTCACGACAACCCCTATTCGCCCATTTGCCGCCGTTGCCGCGACGAGATTGCCAAGCACGGCGATGACACGCCCATCGCGTATCTTACCCAGGAAGAGCGCTACGTGGAAAAACTCGCCACGCCCGACGTGACCATCGCCGACCTGATTGGCGACATCGATCCCATCAAAGCAGCACGGGGCGGCCACGAACTGGGCAGCGAGATGAGCGTCCACTACGGCTTGCTGCCCCGTGCCAATCGCGGCATCTTCGCCATTAACGAACTGCCCGACCTCGCCGGAAAAATTCAGGTCGGCCTCTTCAACATCATGCAGGAAGGCGATGTGCAGATTAAAGGTTATCCCATCCGCCTCCCACTCGATGTCGCCCTGGTCTTCAGCGCCAACCCCGAGGATTACACGGCTCGCGGCAAAATCATTACGCCGCTGAAAGACCGCATCGGTTCGGAAATTCGCACTCATTATCCGGCTTCGATCGAAGAAGGCATCGCCATCACCACGCAAGAAGCCTGGACGAATCGCGATGGTTATAAGCTGCAGATTCCGAGATACGTTCAGGAGGTCATCGAACGCATCGCCTTTGCCGCGCGCGAGGACAAGAAAGTCGACAAGCGTTCGGGAGTAAGTCAGCGCCTGCCAATTTCCTGCATGGAGAACGTGATCTCGAACGCCGAACGCCGCGCCATCCGCCACGACGAGAAGCTGGTGGTTCCGCGCATCGGAGACGTTTATGCCGCCATGCCCGCCATCACCGGCAAACTCGAACTGGAGTACGAAGGCGAAATGAAAGGCGCGGACCAAGTAGGACGCGAGTTGATCCGAACCGCCATCGCAAAAACCTACGACGGCTACTTAAAAGGCACGGACATGAATCAGGTCGTCCAGTGGTTCGATCTCGGCGGCGAGATTCAACTGGCGGACACCGCTGGTGCAGGCGAGGCACTGCAAGCCCTTCGCGGTATTCAGGGTCTAATGGAGAAGCTCACCAAGTTGAAGGTGGGCCCGAAAGACAGCCCGGAGACGCAGGTCTCAGCCGCGGAGTTCGTGCTCGAAGGCCTGCACGCACATAAACGCATCGGACGGAACGAAGAGCGTCTATTCAGCGCCGGAGAAAAACCGCCGAAAGTCGCAGAGAAGCCTTTCGAGCGCGAGGACGCCCCGTTCCGTGGAAGAAGGCCGTTTAACTAGCATTCAGCTCTCAGCAATCAGCACTCAGTCGTCTGGACCAGCGGCGATGTAGCGGGGTTGCTGAATGCTGACTGCTGAGTGCTGAAAGCTCTGTATGAAACGTATCCGCTATTCCAAATACGTTCCCGACCCCGCCGGCGAAATGAGCATGGAAGATCTGCTCAGCGCTCTCTCCGATTTTCTGCTTCAGAGCGGATTCCAGAATTATTTGTATGACGATTTCGGCGACGGCGAACAAACGCTGGACGATCTGCGCCGTGCAATTGAGCAGGCGTTACTCGATAGCGATCTGCTCGACGAGCAAATGCGACAGCAGTTGCGGCAGATGCAGATGGAAGGCACCCTAGATGAACTTATCGACCAATTGATGCAGCGCATGGAGCAGGAAGATTACATCAGTATCGATCAACGGCACGACTCTGCCCGGGAATCGAGCGTAGGCGGACAGGTGGGCGACGCACAACAACAGGTGAAGTTCGAAATCACCGACAAGAGCCTTGATTTTCTGGGCTTCAAAACCCTTCGCGATCTCATGGGCTCGCTCGGCAAGTCAAGCTTCGGCCGCCACGACACCCGCGACATGGCCACTGGCATCGAAGCCAGCGGCGCATCGCGGCAGTATGAATTCGGAGACACGCTCAATCTCGATATCACCGCCACGCTTTCCAGCGCCATCCAGCGCGAGGGTCTGAAACTCCCGCTAAACATCGAATACTCCGACCTACAAGTGCATCAGTGCGAATATCAGTCGTCCTGCGCGACCGTGCTCATGCTCGACTGCTCACACTCTATGATTCTTTACGGAGAAGATCGCTTCACGCCCGCGAAGAAAGTCGCGATGGCGCTGTCGCACCTGATCCGCACGCAGTATCCCGGCGATTCCTTGTCGTTAATCCTTTTCCACGATTCCGCCGAAGAAGTTCCTCTATCGCAACTGGCGCGCGTGAAAGTCGGCCCGTATTACACCAACACCCGCGAAGGCCTGCGCCTGGCGCAACGCATTCTGCAACGCCAGCGCAAAGACATGAAGCAGATTGTGATGATCACCGACGGCAAGCCCTCGGCGCTGACGCTCGAAGACGGACGCATCTACAAAAACGCCTTCGGCCTCGATCCGCTGGTCGTGAGTCAGACACTCGAAGAAGTTTCCAAGTGCAAACGCGCAGGCGTCATGATTAATACGTTCATGCTCGCGTCAGATTACGGCCTGGTGCAGTTCGTCCAGAAGGTCACAGAAATGTGCCGCGGCAAAGCCTACTTCACCACGCCGTACACGCTGGGCCAATATCTGTTGATGGATTACATGTCACGCAAGACGAAAACAATTCACTAATAAGAGGAACCCTAACCCTCCGCCTTTTTCACTGCCAACTCCGCGCCTTGAAATCCAATCTTGCTGTGGGTTCCATCGCAAAAAGGCTTGTTGACTGATCCGCCGCAGCGGCAAAGGGAAAAAGCCGGTTTGCCGGTCAAGTCGTACTGAGTGCCGTTAATGTCCACCAATTCGATCGAACCTTCAGGAGCTTCCACGCGATAAGGACCGTTCGGACGAACGGTAATTTTGACTGTAGCCATGAGGCCTCCGATTGAAATGTAGCTGAGGTATGAAGATATCAGCTTTAGGCCGGAATTCTAAACTGAGTCTGGAGTTAGCGCCCTGCACAGGTGAGGACCCCCGCGCCTACACCGGCTGGCTGAAGCCCAAAGCCGTGAAGCCCAAAGCCTGCTGTTTTCACGCCACCGCCAACCGCGCCTCAATCAAACTGTGGTAAAGCCGCACATACTCATCAATCATGCGCTTGGCGGTAAAACATTCGCGCGCGCGTTGATAAGCGCGGGTAGCGTACCCGCGGCACAGGTCGCGATGCTCGTGCAACCGCCGAATCACATCGGCCAGGCTCTCCGCGTCGTTAGCTTGAAAGTAAATCGCGGCATCGCCCCAAATTTCGCGGAAGCAGGGAATGTCATTGGCGATGATGGCGCAACGTGAAAACGCCGCTTCGAGCGGCGCCATTCCAAAGGCCTCATATCTCGACGTGGCTGCGTACATCGAGGCGCGGCTGTACAGCGTGCGCAGTTGTGCCTGCGTCTGCGGTCCTTTAATAGCCACGCTGATTTGGTCGAGGGCAAGCTTCACATCGGTGCGGATCGGAATCTCGAGATCGGCCACTGGCGCCTCCGAGCCTACAATGCACACCGGCAGCGGGTGCGCGTATTGAGTCAACAGGCTGACCTGCTTGCCCGCATCGCACAAACGACCCACCGCCAGCACCGAATCGTCCTTGCTCACGTACGGATTAAACGAGACCGGATTCCGCCCGTTGTAGATCACCGAATCCCGCCGCGGGCGCGTGTAGCAGGCGCGAATCACATCCAGCATCCACAGTGAAGGAGCGACCACGGCGCTCGCGTGCCACAAGCCTCGGGTCACAGCTTCCCGGTACCAGCGCATCCAGCGGCCCTCTTTGGGTTCGTGCCCGTGCACTTCTTTCCACCAGCTGATCAAATCGCCATGAGCCACCACCACCCGCGGCGTCTCCACCGCCAGGCTTCCATAACAAAGCTGATTCAGGTGCAGCAGGTCGGGCTTGAGTTCCTTGACCAGCCCAGTGAGATATGCGGACGAGTCCTTCAGATCCTGCTCGGCGTCGTGCATCCAGTCCAAGCGAAACGCCGTCGGCCGGTATTCCAGGCCCTGTAGTTCGTCCATCCAGGAAGTTTGCTGGGGAAGGGGAATATCGCCCAGGCTGACGAGAGTAACGCGCACGCCGCGCCCCACCAGTCCGGTGACCAGTTCCTGTGTGTAAGTCCACACCCCGCTCAACGTATCGGTGGTCACAAGAACGTGCACTGGCATCTCCAACGTTAGGCACGGGTCGTCGCCAATGTAGGCGCGGGCGCCCTCGCCCCTGCTTATCCCGGCGGAAATTCAAACCCTCCGAACTCCACACCGGGCCGACCTATTCTATTTCGGAACGCCCGCAGATTGAAGCACTTCTTTTGGGCCATCTCGGAGTCCGAGTGCAACATCTTGCAACTCGTCTGCAAGCAGTTGAGACACAGCGCTCAAGTTACAATGAATTCATGCGTCGACTGATGTGCGTTATCGCCCACCCCGACGACGAGGAAGCAGGCTTTGGTGGCTCCCTGCGCCTCTACCACGACCGCGGCATCGAGACCTGCGTGCTCTGCCTTACTCCGGGCCAGGCCGCGAGCCATCGTGGCGGAGCCGCGAGCGATCAGGAACTCGCGTCTCTGCGGCGGAAGGAATTTGCCGCCGCTTGTGAAATCCTGAAAGTCTCCCGCGGAATCGTGCTCGACTACCCCGACGGCCAGCTCCATCGCCAGGATCTTTACAAGGTAGTCTGCGAATTGACGCTCCACGTTCGCCAATTCCGTCCGCACGTGCTCATGACTTTCGGCCCCGACGGCTCTGTGACCGGGCATACCGATCATTCCATGGCTTCCGTTTTCGCCACGCTAGCCTTCCATTGGGCGGGACGGAGCAACCGCTATCCCGACCAGCTCATCGGCGAAATTACTCCGCACCGAACCCAGAAGCTTTATTACAGCACCACGGGCTTCACCCTGCCCGACCGCCAGCCAGTCATACTGCCGCCGGCAACCGCGACCATCGAGATTGGCGACTACCTCGAAACCAAGATCGCCGCATTCAAAGCGCACACCAGCCAGGCGCCCCTGTGGCCGCAGTTCGAATCCCACGTCCGCCAGCGCGGACGCCAGGAAATGTTCCATCTCATCGCCAGAGTCACGCCCGGCTTGATCGAGCAGGAGACCGATTTGTTCGCAGGAATTAAAGAAAACATTTAGTCCACTCACTCAACGAGTCCCCATGTAGTGCAAGCCTGCTCGCGATTGTTGCTTTTGTTGGATGCAAAGTATACAGTGTATACATGAATGTCAACCCCACGACCCTCAGAATCGCCACCGCTGCGCGTCGCCTGCTGGATAAGGAGGGCGCGGAAGCGGTGACCATGCGCCGGGTGGCACAGGCCGTAGGCATCACGCCCATGGCAATCTATCGCCACTACCCCGACCGGGCGGGTCTCCTGAACGCCTTGGCGGACACGGGTTTCGCGGAGTTGGCTACTCGTCTGGCCCGCCAGCGCTTCCCCGGCGGCATTGAGCAGCAGCTCACGAAGATGGCGGAGATCTACCTGGAGCACGCCCTCCACAACCCGCGCCTTTTCGAGCTCATGTTCCTCAAGCCGCGCGAAGGTGCTCGCCGCTACCCACGAGACTTCAAGGCCGGACGTTCCCCCACTGGCAACCTGATGGCGGCAGTGGTGCAGGAAGGCATGACGAGCGGATATTTCCGCAAAGACGATGTGTGGGAGATCGTCTTCGAGATGGGCGCGCTCTCCCATGGCCTCATCATGCTTTACCTCGGCGGACGCCTAGCCGTGCCTCCCGCCCGTTTTCGCGTCATGTACCGGCGATCCTTCAGGAGATACCTCCGTGGCATTCGCAAATAAGGCATTCGCAAATATGACATTCGCAAATAATGACATCCCAAATAACGACACGCGCTTCGGCACCGCGTTGGTTGCCGTGGCATCCACAGCGGTATTGGTCTGGTTCGGCACCGGCCTCTACCCCAAGTGGCCGCTCCTCTGGTTTGCGCCACTGCCGGTGCTGCTTTTCGCTTCGCGCAATTCTGCGTGGAGGACAGCCCTGGTAGCGGCGTCCTCGTGGCTGGCCGGCAGTCTCAATTTGTGGCACTACCTCAGCGTGGTGGGTGTGCCGCCCACGGCCCGGATAGCAATCTGCACAATCCCAGCGCTGGTGTTCGCGGTGGCAGTGTTGCTCTTTCGCGCCCTGCTGAGGCGTGGCGCCTGGTGGAGCGCGCTGCTCGCCTTCCCTGCGATGTGGGTCTCCGTCGAGTACCTTTTCGACCTTGTTTCTCCCCACGGCACGGGAGGCAATCTTTCCTATTCGCAGTTGAACTTCCTGCCCGTCCTGCAACTCGCCTCCGTCACCGGACCCTGGGGTATAAGTTTTCTGCTGCTCTTATTTCCCGCCGCGCTCGCGGTTGGCCTGCATCTACGCAATTCGGCGCCGCAGCAGGCGATGCGCATCGTTGGTGTAGGTCTCGGAGTGATCGCAGTGGCGCTGGTCTTCGGCGCGGTGCGTCTGGCGATGCCAGCGTCGGGCCAGAAGGTAAGGGTGGGGCTTATCGCGTCCGACGAGCCGGCCAACGTAAATGTTGCAGATGAGGGCTCTGAAACGGCACGCTTGTTCCGTCAATATGCCGCTGAAGCCGAAAGCCTCGCCGCCCGAGGCGCACAAGTCATCGTGCTGCCGGAGAAACTCGGCGTGACCGTAGATCCCGATACCAAAGAAACCGACGCCCTGTTCCAATCACTCGCCGACAAAACCAATTCCAAGATCGTTGTAGGACTGGTCCACGTGTCCCCGCCAGTGAAATACAATCGGGCGCTCATATACGCGCCGGAAGCCCCGCGGCAGACCTACGACAAGCACCACATGCTGCCACCCTTCGAATCAAAGTTAAAACCGGGCACGGAGCTGACCTTTCTGCACGAGCTCTCTGGAACCTGGGGCGTGGCCATCTGCAAGGATATGGATTTCACGGCGCTCTCCCGACAATACGGTAATGCCGGCGCGGGTCTGATGCTGGTCCCTGCGTGGGATTTCGTTCTCGACCGGTGGTCCCACGGCCACATGGCGGTGATGCGTGGCGTGGAAGACGGCTTCAGCATTGCGCGCGCGGCCAAGCAGGGCTACCTGACTGTCAGCGACGATCGTGGCCGCATCCTGGCCGAGACCCGCAGCGACTCCGCGCCTTTTGTCACCCTGATCGCGGACGTACCGGTCGGGCACGATACCACTCTCTATCTTCTGCTGGGAGATTGGTTCGCGTGGGTGGCTCTGGCGATCTTACTTTTTACGCTGGTGCAGCTCTGCCGGTTACCGTCCCGACCGCCGATCGTATCGCGGACCACAGCGAACTCATGAACGCTACAGTTTAGATGCGCACGATCAACGCTGCTAGTGAAAGCGAAACAGCAGCCCCGAGGAGAATCCTATGGAATCGACGAGTTGCGAGGGCAGAGCGCTCGACCCAACGAAAGCTTTGCCATAATCGATGGAACCGCGGAAGCTGAAGCCATGCGCCACGCGAACTTCCAGCCCTGCCGCAAAGTTCACGGCAAATCCGCTCTCCGCATCGAGTCGCGAGAGGGTCAACACTGGCCCAGTCGTACTGAACGTCGCATGCGAATGAGCAAGACCGAAAAGGACATCGGCGAAAGGAGTCACACGCGTCCGGTTGCGAAAAGCGACTTCGGGCCCCGCGGTGAAGCGGAACAAGCTCGGATCGATGTCGGTACCTTGCCCCACCTTGGCGCACGGTGGCTGACTGCAGCGGCCGGGAACGTAATCAAGCACAAAATGGTTGCTGCTAAAGTGAGCGTCAAACAGTCCCACGATTCCAAAATACCGGTTCAGATTGCGCACTCCTCCGATGTTGATTCCATACCCGTTCTCGTCGTAGTCCAAGCCAAACCCGGTGATGTGCGGAGCGAAGTGAAAGTTGTGATTGTTGGTCTCGATTGAAGAATAGCCGGCAAACATCCCCCACTTGGGCGAGGAATCGGATGCTCCGTGAGTAGCCGTACCAGCACGATTGGGAGGCGCTTGATCCGCGGCAGTAGATGGCTGGGCTTGCGCGCTGGTTTGCGCGTCAGACAAAGAAGTTGCTGGTGCCGCTTCCTGCGCGAAACTGGCAGACGCAATCAATAGCATGACGATGAGCGTGAAGATTTGCTTTACCTGGCTTGGGGCCAAAGGTAGAAAGGCCACCGGGTTTGTGACGGTGCAAACAATGCGATGGGGCATTGTGGACGGCTCCTGTCAAGGCTCGTACGAGGTTCGAGTCCTCCGTTTTTGCGTGGCGCATTGTGAGAGAATCTCCCTCACGAGCCCTGATGCAGACTTTGCCGAAGGCTGGCTGCTTAAATCCTGACGGATGGCAGACTTTTGGCAACCATTTCTGACGGTTTTATGACGACCGAAACAATACAGCTCATTTCGTTCGACGACGTTCGAGTCGAACCTCACACCTGCGAGGTTTTCAAGGCGGGTGCTCCCGTTCAGCTTGAGCCGAAGGGCCTCAGGCTATTGATGTTCTTGATCGAGAACCGGGAGAGGCTGGTGGAAAAAGCCGAAATCCTTGATGTCGTTTGGAAAGACACAATCGTCAGCGAATATGCGCTCACGGGGGCCATAGCAAAACTTCGCAAGGCGATCGGCGACGACACAAAAACACCCAAATATATCCAGACGGTGCATACACGCGGGTATCGTTTCATCGCAGCCGTGGAGCTCAGACAGGCTGCTGGAACAAAAGGGCAAGGAGAAAAAGCAGCCGCCGCTAAAGCGCTTGAAGGTGACGCCCCAGAGGCAATCCCACACGCCCAGGCCATGGCTGCGGGCAACGCGGCGGCACCGAGAAACATTCTTCGGCGGCCGTCCCTACGCTCGTTCGCACTGGTCGGCATATTGGGCGTGCTGGCGATCGGAGCGCGCCTGCTTTGGAATGCCTCCGGTCACACCACACGACCGGTTCCGTCGGGAGCAACCAGTTCACTCGCGGTGCTGCCCTTCCAGCCACTCTCCGCAGGTGGAGGCGAGGAGTATCTCGGGGCAGGAATAGCGGATGCGTTGACTGCCAAGCTCAGCAGCAATGCGGCGTTTAGGATTCGGCCGCGAAGCACGGCGTCGGAATATGCCGTCCCGCAGATGGATTTATTGGCCTTCGGTCGTGCTTCAAAAGTCGATTATGTGATCGGGGGGAAAAGTCAGAGCCAGGGCGACCGCCTCCATGTAACCGCGCAACTCATTCGTGTTCGCGACGGCGGTTCGGTCTGGTCAGCGGCCTTCGATGAAAAGATGACGAGCATTCTGCACGTGCAAGACTCCATCTGCGAACAAGTCGAAGCCGCTCTGAGCCGCGAATTAGGCGGCCAGGAACGCCTGCGGCAGGCAAGGCGTTACACCGACGATCCGGAAGCCTACCTGGCTTTTCTCAAAGGGCACTACTTCATGAACAAAGCTACGAAGGAAGGCCTGGTCAAAGGTGTCGAGTATTTCCAGGAGGCCATTAACCGCGACCCAAAATATGCGATGGCCTACGCCGGGCTCGCGGACTGTTATCGCAAAATGGATGGGCTGGGAGTGGCTCCCGCAGAATTCGTCCCCAAAAGCAGGGCTGCCGTCATGAAAGCGTTGGAGCTTGACGACACGGTAGCTTATGCGCACTCGATGATGGGATTGATCGCCTATAAGTACGATTGGGACTTCGACAAAGCCAACCGCGAGTACAAACGCGCACAAGAACTCGATCCGACGCTGGTGCATCAGTGGTACGGCTCCTATCTGCAAGTGCTCAACCGAATCCCCGAGGCGGAAATCGAATTCAAGCGGTTTGCGGATTTCCAGCCCTTGCTCCTCTCTGGTAATACCGCCTACGGCCAATACCTTTTCCTGACGCGACAGTATAGCCGGGCAGTCGAGCAAATCCGTCAGACGCTGGAAATGGACGCAAACTACTCTCCGGCGCGAGAGACGCTCGGGTTGATTTACCAGCAACAGGGACGAACAGACGACGCGCTCGCGGAGTTTCAATCCGCCATCACTCTTTCGCATGGTCAGAATGGACTGGGATCGCTCGGATACATTTACGCCGAGCGAGGCAGAGCAGGCGATGCGCACAATGTACTTCGATTGTTAACTCAACGATCGCGTGACGGCTACATATCGCCTTACCAATCGGCTCTGGTATTTGCCGGCCTTGGTCAAAACGACCAAGCCTTGGAATATCTGAAGAAAGCCTACGCCGAACAATCGTTGTCGGCGCCATTCTTGCGATTCGATCCTCGGCTGGCCAGGATTAGAGAGGAACCACGCTTCCAGGAATTTGTCCGCGGTATTGGACTTTTGTTTTAGGCCATGCGCTGCTCCCGTCGCTGGGTGCCCGGTCCTCTGGGGATTGGTCTGAATCGCGGCACGCGCTCACACCGGTTCACTGCCAAAATTTGATCGACCTCTTCTGCTCGGGGAATCGATGGAACGTCAAAGCCTTACTGTCCGCGCAGCGCGTGGAAGATTTGCACCAATGAGCTGTGCGCGAAAGGCGCTGGCGCCAAAGTTAGAATCAACATGACCAGTCCAAAACCGGCAATCCATCGCCGCACGCCCGTCACTCCCGGCCACTCCGCGACCATCGGATGCCGCATCCCGCTGATCCGCAGCAAAATCGCCCAGATCAGCCAACCCGCCCAGAAATAAAGAGCCATCGGAATGAGCGCAAGGATTGTCAGCCGCGAAACCAGCTTGTGCGCCCGCGGAGCGAGCGAAAACACAATGTGTCCGCCGTCAAGCTGCCCGCCCGGCAGAAGATTGAGCGCAGTCGCGAACATCCCAACCCAGGCCGCAATCGCGCAGGGATGGAAATAGATCGAGTGCAAAGATGACGCAGAGGCCTTGAGCTGCCCGAGCGGAAGTACGTACCAGGCCAATCGAAAAATCAGCGGGTATCCCAGTTGAATATCCGGGCTCGCCATGGTCGGCGACATCACTTTGGAAAGTGGCAACGCCAATATCAGCACCGTTACGGCTATGACGAATCCCGCAATTGGCCCTGCAATTCCTATGTCAAACAGCGCCGCGCGGGAACGAATCGGAGAGCGAATCCGAATGAACGCGCCCAAAGTTCCGATCAACGTGGGCGCCGGAATGAAGAACGGCAATGTCGCATTCACGCCGTAGTAACGGCAACACAAGTAGTGCCCCATCTCGTGCGCCAGAAGAATCAGCATCAGCGTGGACGCAAACGGTAAACCCAGCAGCAGCCGCGACGGTTCAGCCAGCGTCCAGCGCACGGGGAAAAAAGGCCCGTCATCATCATTCAATGAAAAAGCGGGCTGGTCGTGCTGGAAATTAAATTCCATCCGCGCGCCCACAACCAGGGTCGTGAACACCGTCGCCAGCAGCAGCACGATGTGCAGCCCGTAGCGTTGCTTCGGAGGTTGCACCACGAACACTTCAACCGGACGGTAATAGTCGGTAGTCGAAGAAGAAACTGGGGGAAGAAATTCAGGCATCAAGATTCCGCGCTGTCAGGGTTTGAGCAAGTCGCGGCTGCGAGACCGCATCTCCATCGTACGCGAGCAACCGAGTCTCAGTCGATGGCCTGCAACTCCTTGCCCGGCTTGAAACGGACCGCCTTCCCCGGCGGAATAGAAACCTCGGCGCCAGTGCGCGGGTTGCGCCCGATGCCGGTCTTGCGCGGCCTGACGTTAAACACGCCAAACCCGCGCAGTTCAATTCGATCGCCCTTGGCGAGCGATCGTTTCATGCTGCCGAACACGGTTTCCACCGCGAGTTCGGCTTTGGTTTTTGTGATTCCGGTCTTGTTGACCACTTCGTTGATGATATCAAGCTTGATCACGGGCGGCTCCCCCAGGCGATGGAGTCAGTAAAGTTGCACCAAGTGATTGATGCTAAGGGAGATATGTGAGATTGTCAACGGGAGTTATCTCTTCAGTCAAATGAGTAAAACCGGCCCCAGGCCTCAGGCGACAGAAAACTACAAGAACTTCTAAAGCCCGAAGCCTAAAGCCTGCAGCCTAAAGCCTGCAGCCTGCCACCTAACTCCGCGCGTTCTCGCCTTCCTTATACATGTACTTGATCGAGGGCTTGTAAATCATCAGGTTGGGCGAACCGTTGCAGGTCACTTTGAGGCAGCTTTTGTCGTACCACTCGATGACCCCGTGAATTTCCTCGCCATCGCGAAGCACGATCACCATCGGAGTTCTCGCCTGCATCTGTTTCTGATAATAGAAGTTTTCGGCATTGGTCTGCTCGGGCGGTGCCGCCTTGCGGACACTGCCATTGCGGTCATTGCGGTCCCCCGAACGCTCGGGGCGATCGCGACGCTCTCCCACGGGTAAAGACGAATGGTTGTGTTCGTTACGGCTTAACGATGGGCGAATCAGTTTCCGGTTGGCAAAACTTTCGGTTTCGATCGTTCGCTGATCCGGTATGGAATCAACCGCATCTTTCATAGCCATAGCACCACCTGTTCGACACGCTTTTTGCGCTGGCCACAACCGGCGCGACTGTGATTGTGGATCTTGAAGGCGTGAACTTTCCACTACCCTAGCACAGGAACTGGAGAGATGACAATCCTCAACTTATACGCTCCAGCCGCAGCCCCTTCGTCAGAAAAACTAAGTAAAGTAGTAGTTCGTTTTCTGGTATACATTGTTGCGCAAGCGTTGCGTCCCCCAGACAAGCGCACGATGGTGGCGAGAATTGACGAAGACATGACGTTTTATTGACAACTCCCGCCGCGTGGGAAGCTAGTCTTTCGGCGCAGATCGGAAGTATCGCGGCTTTCGGTCCGACATCCGCGTTGAGAGCAATTGCCGGATGTTTAGCCTCGCTTACTCCGGTTGGAATAGCCGTGCGGAGCATTTTTCCACTTTTCCGCAAACTTTTTCAACCGCAGCTTGACACTTGGTAAAGTTCCGTCAATTTTGTTGAACTGCCGTACCTTCTGTGTTTAGCTTGGTTGGGCACCGCCTTGCATGTTAAAGGTAGCATTTATGAGGGGATCCCTTAAGTCTTGGCTATCCCGTGTAACCGCCGCTCTAGTCGGGGTTTGTCTCGCCGGTGGCACTGCGGTCGGCGCTGACAATCCGCACTACGTTATGACCAATGATGACGTGGGTGGCCTGTTTGCTTCTGGTGTTACTTTCTACACCGTGGGAACCGGCGGCCTGCTGACCGTGAAAAAACGAGTGGCGACCAGCGGCAAAGGCATTGGGGGCGGCTATTTCGCTGCGAACCGGGTGAGCGTCCTCGACAGCACGAATGCGGAGTGCGTCTACGCTTCTGACGCCGCCACCGGTGATATTACAGGAATCGTCGTCAAGACTCTGAAAATTGGCGGCAGCGCCAACGGCTCCAAGAATGACACCGGCGCCTCCAACGGCATCGGCCTGGCGATGAACAGCCAGTACCTGTATGCCAGCTTCACCGACTCGAGCAACATCGGAACGTTTCAGGTGAAGCCCGGCTGCAAACTGAAGTTCGTGAGT
>Ga0116223_10002964_pt1 | contig 15579 bp, 13 predicted proteins | sample Sb_taG_3_FD_90092 | JGI IMG/M metagenome (GOLD analysis project Ga0116223, IMG submission 90092) | Peat soil microbial communities from Weissenstadt, Germany - Sb_50d_a_PC metaG | ecosystem: Environmental > Terrestrial > Soil > Wetlands > Peat | place: Germany: Weissenstadt | collected 2010-09-21 | reverse complement strand
GAGCTGCAGAACGGTGCTGCGACGGCCTGTTCGACGGCGACGACGGTTATTCCTTCGAGCGGGAGCATCTGACGTTCTCAATAGGAGCGGGGCATGCCTAGCACATGCTCGGCGATATACGACAGAACGAGATTGGTCGAGATCGGCGCCACCTGATAGAGCCGCGTCTCGCGGAATTTGCGCTCGACGTCGTATTCTTCCGCAAAACCGAAACCGCCATGGGTCTGCAGGCAGGCATTCGCCGCTTCCCAGGAGGCGTCGGCGGCGATCATCTTGGCCATATTGGCTTCGGCGCCGCAATCGAGGCCTGCTTCATATTTGCGGGTGGCCTCTTTCACCATCAGCTCGGCCGCGCGCATTGCGGCATAGGCTTTGGCGATAGGGAATTGAATGCCTTGATTCTGGCCGATCGGGCGGCCGAACACCGCGCGTTCTTTGGCGTAGTTCGTGGCTTTGGCGATGAACCATTTGGCATCGCCGATGCACTCGGCGGAAATCAGGATACGCTCGGCATTCATGCCGGAGAGGATGTAGCGAAAGCCCTTGCCTTCCTCGCCGATCAAATTCTCCGCCGGCACCTTGAGATCGGTGAAGAACACCTCGGTGGTGGAGTGGTTCATCATGGTGCGGATCGGGTTGATCGAAAGCCCTTTCCCCTTCGCCGCCTTCATGTCCACGATGAAGACCGACAGGCCGTCGGTGCGCTTTTTCGCCTGCTCCTTCAGCGTGGTCCGCGCGAGCAAGATCATCAGGTCGGAATATTCGGCGCGGCTGGTCCAGATCTTCTGGCCGTTGACGATATAGCTGTCGTTGCCCTCGCGTTTCGCAAAGGTCTTCAGCGAAGAGGTATCGGTGCCGCTGGTCGGCTCGGTGACGCCGAACGCCTGCAGGCGCAATTCGCCGCTGGCGATCTTCGGCAGCCATTTGGCCTTTTGCTCCTCGCTGCCGTGCCGCAGCAGCGTGCCCATGGTGTACATCTGGGCATGGCAGCCGCCGCCATTGCACCCCGCCCGGTGGATTTCCTCCAGGATCGCGGCCGCGGCCGAGAGTTTCAGCCCGGCGCCGCCATATTCCTCGGGGATCAGCACCGAGAGGTAGCCTGCTTCCGTCAGCGCATCGACAAAGGCCTTCGGGTAGGCCATCTCGCGGTCGAGCTTGCGCCAATATTCGCCGGGGAATTGCGCGCAGAGTTTTGCAACGGCTTCGCGGATGTCGGCATATTCGTGTTCAGTTTGATCGGTAGCGGTCATTAGAACTCGGCTGGGAGGGGAGGGTATGCGGAAATGGTGGGCACGGCGCGAGGCGCCTTTGCCCACCCTACGATCTCAGCATGCAGGGTGGGCAAAGCGCAAGCGTGCCCACCATCACGCAGGTATGCGCACCGGCAAGGACTCGATGCCGCGCACGAAACTGGAATACACCCGCTTCGGCTCGCCGACCACCTCGATCCGGTCGAACCGCTTGAGAATTTCCTCCCACACGATCTTCAATTGCAGTTCGGCCAGCCGCATGCCGACGCAGCGGTGGATGCCGAATCCGAACGACAGATGGGTGCGGGGCCGGGCGCGGTCGATGATGAATTCGTTGGGCCGGTCGATGACCTCCTCGTCGCGATTGCCGGAGACGTACCACATCACCACGCGATCACCCTTCCTGATTGTCTTGCCGCCGAGCTCGGTGTCGACAATCGCGGTGCGCCGCATATGCGCGAGCGGCGTCTGCCAGCGAATGACTTCCGGCACCATGGAATCGATCAGCGCCGGATTGTCGCGCAGTTTCTGGTACTGGTCGGGATGCTCGTTCAACGCCAGCACCGAGCCGCTCATGGTGTTGCGGGTGGTGTCGTTGCCGCCGACGATCAACAGGATAATGTTGCCCATCAGATTGTCGGGGTCCATGTAGCGGGTGGCCTCGCTATGGGCCATCATCGAGACCAGGTCGTTTCGCGGCTCGGCGTTGACGCGCTCGTTCCACAGCTTGGTGAAATAGGCCGCGCATTCGTCCATCTCGGCCCGGCGCTGCTCCGCGGATTCGACGACGCCGCCCTTCGGCAGCGCGGTCGAGACATCGGACCAGCGCGTCAGCTTGCGCCGTTCCTCGAAGGGAAAGTCGAATAGCGTCGCCAGCATCTGCGTCGTCAATTCGATCGACACAAGGTCGACGAAATTGAAGGTCTCGTTGCGGGGTAGCGAATCCAGCACCTTGCCCGTGCGCTGGCGGATCAGGATCGCGAGCTCGTCCAGATGCGTCGGCGTAAACATCGGGGAGACGGTCTTGCGCTGGGCCGAATGCCGCGGCTGGTCCATCGCGATGAAGCTCGGCCAGTCGTAGCCCGGCGGCACGTCCCGGATTGAGATACCTCCCAGCGACACGTCGGAAGAAAAGATGCCATGGTTGGTGTCGACATGCATGATGTCGTTGTATTTGGTGACCGACCAATAGGGTTCGATCGGCGCGCTGGTGCAGTAATGCACCGGCTCTTCCTTGCGCAGCCGCTCGAAATACGGCCACAGCGTATCACTGCGGAAAAGCTGCGGCGCGCCGGGATGAAAATCCTTCAACGGCATGGAATAGGCGGCTTCGCGCGCGCCGCGCAAAAGCTCTTCTTTATTGATCCTGACGGATGTCTGGATGTTCATGATCGATCAATCCCAACAACATATCCGCCGGCGAAGCGCACCGGCGCGTTCACGGGCAACCTTTTGCGGGGGATTTCGCACAAGATCGATTATCCCGCGCATGGGTCGGCTCTTCCCTGCTGGTACCCTCCTTAGGTTGTTCCGGAGGGCTGCTATTATCTCGAATTACATCCCCTTGCGCGCGTTAGGGCAAGAGCGAGTTTTGGCGTGTTTTAGGCCCTGTTGCGCCCTCCGCCGGTAATCGGGAATGCCCTTCTCCGGGAAGGCCGCCCGTGACAAGCTGACGGGCAAGGAATAAGGCTGTGCGCAAGAGCAAGTCTGTTGCCCGAAAGGCCGCCCGACCATGATTCCCAACGCGTTCCGGATGTTCAATTTCGATCTCGGCGAAACCGCGGATGCGCTCCGCGAGACCGTTCATGATTTCTCGACCCATGAGATTGCGCCGCGCGCCACCGAGATCGACCGGAGCAATCAGTTTCCCCGCGACCTCTGGCCGAAACTCGGCGCGCTGGGCCTGCACGGAATTACCGTCGAGGAGGAATATGGCGGCTCGGGGCTTGGCTATCTCGAGCATTGCGTCGCGATGGAGGAGATATCGCGCGCCTCCGCCGCGGTCGGCCTGTCCTACGGCGCGCATTCGAACCTCTGCATCAATCAACTGCGGCGCAACGGCAACGACGCGCAGAAGCGGAAATATCTGCCCCGGCTGATTTCCGGAGAAGATATCGGCGCGCTTGCGATGTCCGAACCAGGCGCCGGCTCCGACGTGGTTTCCATGACGACCCGCGCCGAGAAGAAGGGCGATCGCTACGTCGTCAACGGATCCAAGATGTGGATCACCAACGGGCCGCTGGCGGAGACGGTGGTGATTTATGCCAAGACCGATCCGGCCGCGGGGCCGCGCGGCATCACCGCCTTCATCGTCGAAAAAGGCACGAAGGGATTTTCCACCGCCCAAAAGCTCGACAAGCTCGGCATGCGCGGCTCCGACACCGGGGAACTTGTGTTCGACAATTGCGAAGTGCCGGAGGAAAACGTGCTCGGCGAAGTCGGCCGCGGCGTCAGCGTGCTGATGTCCGGCCTCGATTATGAGCGCGCGGTGCTGGCGGCAGGACCGCTCGGCATCATGCAGGCCTGCCTCGACGTGGTGATGCCCTATGTGCATGAGCGCAAGCAGTTCGGCCAGCCGATCGGCAGCTTTCAGCTCGTGCAGAGCAAGATCGCCGACATGTATACGACGATGAATGCGGCGCGAGCCTATGTCTACGCCGTGGCAAAGGCCTGCGACCGCGGCGAGACCACGCGCGAGGACGCGGCCGGCGCCATTCTGTTTGCGTCCGAGAAGGCGACCCAATGCGCGCTCGATGCGATCCAGTTGCTCGGCGGCAACGGCTATATCAACGACTATCCGGCCGGGCGCCTGCTGCGCGACGCCAAGCTTTATGAGATCGGCGCCGGCACATCCGAAATCCGCCGGATGTTGATTGGGCGGGAGCTGTTCGAGAAGTCGGCGTGATATTTGCGAGCTATGCCGACACACTCGCGCCATCTCTCTCCCCTGGTCGTCCCTGCTTCGCAGGGACGACAGAGAGTTTAAACTCCGTCCAGAGCCGCGCCGTTACCGCACGACCACCACGGTGCCGACGGAAACGCGGTTGTAAAGATCGGTCACGTCCTCATTGGTCATGCGGATGCAGCCGGACGATACGGCGTGGCCGATCGTCTCCGGCTCGTTCGAACCGTGGATGCGATAGAGCGTCGAGCCCAGATACATGGCGCGCGCGCCCAACGGATTTTCAATGCCGCCGGGCAAATAGGCCGGCAGGTCGGGCCGCCGGGCCCGCATCTCCGCGGGCGGGGTCCAGCCCGGCCATTCCTTTTTCGCCGTGATGCGGTGAGTGCCGGACCAGCCGAAACCGTCGCGGCCGACCCCGATGCCGTAGCGCAACGCCCCGCCATTGCCGAGGATAAGATAAAGCCGCCGCTCGGCGGTGGCGATGTAGATGGTGCCCGGGGAAAACCGGCCGGGAGAATTCACCATCTCGCGCGGGATCGGGCCCGAGCCGCCGCCGTAATAATCGGAGCCGGGCCCGTAGTAACTGGGTCCGTTCCTGTAGCTGGAACCGCTCCTGTAGTTGGAGCCGCCTGTGCTGTAACTGGACCCGCGCTGGCCGAAGAAATCGAAAAAGTCGTCGTTGCTGCTTTGTGCGCTAGCCGGACCGGCGTCGGCGAGCAACATCAATGCCACAACCAGAAAAGCAAAAGCCCGGATCATCTCGTGCCTCGCGAAATTGCGGTCAGGATATTGAATCAGGCCATAGTTGGCATGTTTTCGCAAGCAACCAGTCAGTGAGATAAGCCGATTTTCAAAGTTGCGGTTAAAAAGGCCGCCGCTGGCGATGGCAGCAATGCGTTGTCAACCCTTTGACGAAATGCGCTGGGAATGATTGATCTTCGGCGAGGTTATGGAAAGAGCGCGGGCCGAACGGGAGTGGAACGATGAACGGTGCGGAAAGTCTGGTGCGGACCCTGGTCGCGGGCGGCGTTGACGTCTGCTTCGCCAATCCCGGCACTTCCGAGATGCATTTCGTGGCCGCGCTCGACCGGGTCGAGGGCATGCGCTGTGTGCTCGGGCTGTTCGAGGGGGTGGTGACGGGGGCCGCGGACGGCTATTTCCGCATGAAAGGCACGCCGGCCTCGACGCTTCTGCATCTCGGCCCCGGTCTCGCCAATGGCCTTGCCAATCTGCACAACGCCAAGAAGGCAAATTCCGGCATCGTCAATATTGTCGGCCAGCATGCGGTTTATCACATCGGCTATAATGCGCCGCTGACCTCTGACATCGAGGGGCTGGCGCGGCCGATGTCGGCCTGGGTGCGGACTTCGCCGGACGCCAAATCCGTCGCCAAGGACGGCGCCGCGGCGATCGCGGCGGCCAAAAGTTCTCCGGCCCAGATCGCCACGCTCATTTTGCCCGCCGACACCGCGTGGAACGAGGCCGACGGCATCGCGCAGGTTCCCGTCGAATCCCAGCGCGCCAGCTATTCGTCGCAAGCGGTCGAGAATGCGGCAAAGGTGCTGCGCGGCGGCGTGCCGACCCTTCTGCTGTTGACCGGCGGCGTGTTGACCGAACAGGGGTTGGCGCTGGCGGCGCGGATCGCCGGCAAGACCGGCTGCAAGGTGATGGGCCAGACCTACAATCCGCGCATGGCGCGCGGGCGGGGTCGGTTTGCGATCGACCGGATACCTTATGTGATCGAGCAGGCGCTGCCGATCCTGAAAGATTTCAAGAATATCATCCTGGTCGAGGCCAACGATCCCGTGGCGTTTTTCGCCTATCCGAACAAGCCGAGCATGTTGAAACCGGAGGGCTGCGAGGTCCATCGCCTGACCTCGGGCGGCGAGAATTCGGTTGCAGCGCTCGAGGCGCTGGCCTCGGCCCTTGGCGCGAAGCCGGGCGACGCGAAACCGCAGGCGATGGTCGAGCTTGCAAAGCCGACGGGGGCGTTGACCCATGCCTCGATCGCGCAGGCGATCGCGATGGCGATCCCGGAAAACGCCGTCGTGGTCGATGAATCCATCACCACGGGACGCGGGTTCTTTCCGCCGACGGCGGCAGCCGCTCCGCACGACTGGCTGCAGAACATGGGCGGCTCGATCGGATTTTCGACGCCGGTTGCCACCGGCGCCGCGGTGGCGTGTCCCGACCGCAAGGTGATCTGCCTGGTCGGCGACGGCAGCGCCATGTACACGCTGCAATCGCTGTGGACGCAAGCGCGCGAGGGCCTCAACGTCACCACGATCGTGTTCGCCAATCGCATCTATCAGATCCTGCGCGGCGAGTTCGACGGCGTCGGCGCCGGCGAACCGGGGCAGCGCGCGCTCGACATGCTCAAGATCGACCGTCCCACGCTCGACTGGGTCGCGCTCGCCAGGGGCATGGGGGTAGCCGCGCGCGCGGTCACGTCGGCGGATGAATTCGTCGCGGCGCTGGCGGAAGCCATACCGGAGCGTGGACCGCGGCTGATCGAAGTGCAGATGTGAGGGCGGCAGCCAGAAGATCGTCATTGCGAGCCAACGGGTCGCGCGAACGCGCGCCCGATGATAAACTCCGCCAAGCAATCCATAGAATGGATGCGGGTAGTCATGGATTGCTTCGTCGCTTGCGCTCCTCGCAATGACGAATTGCCACGGGGGCCAAATGCAAACCGAGCTGGACAAGGTCGTCGCTGCGCTTTCGGAATTGTATGGGCGCGAGGCCTTCCTGTTTGAGCACGATCTCGGCGAGCGCACGCTGGCGCACCGCCTGGCGGTGCATCTGGAGAAGCAATTTCCGGGCTGGGACGTCGATTGCGATTACGACCGGCTCGGCGAGCGCACCTTGCGGCTGCCGCATGGAACGATCGTCTCGACTGACGATCATCTCGGCAAATCGATCTATCCCGACATCGTCGTGCACCAGCGCGGTATCCCCAATAATTTGCTCGCGGTCGAGGTGAGGAAGGCAACCAACCATCAGCCCGAGGAGCACGACCAGCAGAAGCTGCGGGCGCTGACCGACCCGCATCTGTGGTTTGCCTACTGGATCGGGGTGCTTTTGACTCTTGGAAAAGACAACGTTAGCAGATCGGAAGTCTATGTTGCCGGCACCGTCGACCGGAAATTGTCGCTGTGGTTTTCGCAGCGGCTGAAGGATGCAGGGCTGAGCACGGGATAAGGAGGAGGGGTGGCGAATGACAGTCCTGAGACGATCGGCTTTCGTCGCCGCATTATGGTTGGCGGCCGCGCCGTCGGCGCCAGCCGACGCGCAAATCCCGGCTGCGGGGGCAGCAATCGATGCCGCCTCCCAGGCCATCCTCGCTTCGCCCAAGGTGATCAAGGCGCTTGAGGACATCAAGGCCGATGACGATCAGGCGTTTGCCGAGCAGAAACGCATCACCGAAATCCCGGCGCCTCCGTACAAGGAAAAACAGCGCGCCGAATATTTTCTCAAGCGATTTCTGGAGCTCGGCTTCAAGGATGCATCGATCGACACTGAGGGCAACGTGATCGCGCTGCGCAAAGGCAGCGGTGAGGGCAGGCCGAGGCTCGTGGTCTCGGCGCATCTCGATACGGTGTTTCCGGAAGGGACCGACGTCACCGTGAAGGAGAAGGACGGCGTCATTCTTGCGCCGGGCATCGGTGACGATTCCCGCGGCCTTGCCGCGCTGTTGTCGCTGATCAAATCCATCAACAGTAACGCCCTTGCGACCGTCGGCGACGTGATGTTCGTCGGCACCGTCGGCGAGGAAGAGCTCGGCAATCTCAGGGGCGTGAAAGCGCTGTTTCGCGATCATGCCGACATCGACGGGTTCATATCGATCGACGGGCTCGGCGTCACGCGAATCGTCAATCAGGGCACCGGAAGCCACCGCTACGAGATGATCTTCAAGGGCCCCGGCGGCCACAGTTTTCAGGAGTTCGGATTGCCGAGCGCGATCCATGCCATGGGGCGCGCGATTGCGAAGATTTCGGACTTGCAGACGCCCTCCGATCCCAAGACGACCTTCACGGTCGGCACCGTCAGGGGCGGTACCTCGGTCAATGCGATCGCGGCGGAAGCGAGAATGACGGTCGATATGCGTTCGGACTCGACGGAGGAATTGCTCAAGCTCGAGGCCCGTCTGCTCGATCTCGTCAAGCAGGCGGTGGCGGAAGAAAATGCGCGCTGGAAATCCGACAAGCTCGCACTCGAGATCAAGCTGATCGGCGACCGGCCCGCCGGGATTGTCGCGATGGACTCGCCCGTCGTGCAGGCCACGCAGCGCGCGGTCACCGCGCTCACCCGCGCGCCGCGCGTGACCTTTGCCGGTTCAAGCACCGATTCGAATCTTGCGATGTCGCTCGGCATTCCCGCCGTCACCATCGGCGGCGGCGGCGAGGGCGGTAACTGGCATTCGCGCAACGAATGGTACAGGTCGGTGGACGCCTATCTCGGCCCGCAGAGCGCGCTGCTGACGACGTTGGTGCTGGCGGGGCTCGACGGCGTCACCAAGCCCGCGCTCGCGATACGACAGGGGAAATAGTGCCGCGCGTTACGGCCGGTCTTCGCAAGCGGCAAGGATCACGGCGGACTCCGGCTCGCCTTGTCCTTCATCCGGTAGAACTGCAGGGCCGTTTGTGCGGTCTTGGTCTGGAGCTTCGAGAAGTTGGTGAAACAATGATCGAGTTGTTGCCGGGAAGTGCCGTTGACGCCGGCATGCAACAACAACAGCGCGACCGTCGTGACCCAGGAGATGTCGAGCGCCCTTGCCAGAACGATGATCTGTTCGGTCTGGTTCTGCACAAAAGCCCGTTCCACAACACCGATCGGAAGGTCGCACATCAAGGCGAGGGCCGTGACCACCTTGTCGAAACTGCCTTCATTGGTAAACGCCAGCAATTGCGCCTCGCCCAGTTTCCCTGCGGTGTGGAGCGCGCGCACCGAGGCGAGGGCTTGCGCGAAATCGTCCGAGCCCGCGCGCGCCTTAGTCTGGATCTCGTCCGTGGCCCTGGCGACCATGGATTTGATCAGTTCGGCACGCCTTGGGTCCGCGTTCACAAGCTGCCTCTTGACCGCCTCCGACGCATCCACGAACAATTTGACGAGGTTCTGACGCGGAATGTCCGGGCGGGACCAGATGCACAAGGCGAGATCCCCGTCGTCGCGCGCCTTGCGGACCAGCGTGGAAGCGCCGAAATCCGAGAATCGAGCGCCGCCGTTTCGCGCGGTTGCGGAAACGACGGACTTGTTTCCGCGCACCACCAGAACATCCGTCACCGCCTCGACGAGGACCTTGCGGCCGGAGATCGCGAGCAAATGGTCCTGGCTCCGGGTCCTGGCAGTTTCAACCAGCGTGTCCTGGTCGAGCCGTTCGCAGTAGGTGAGAAGGGGCCCGGCCACCTCGATCGCGGTATCCGACGCAAGCACGCGTGCGACCCTGGGAGGCGCGTCCGGGAGCCTGGCGATGCGGCTTCCGAACTGGGCACGGGCGGCGCTCTCGATATTTTCGATCAGCTTGCCCATGACGGTGTCGAACAGCGCGACTTGATCTTCGGAGAATGTGCCCGAACTCAGGACAAAGAGATCGGTCACCTTGCGCAGGATGCCGGCGCGCCGCGCGAGATCCTTGCTGGCAAAGACGTCTTCGAGCTGCTCAAGCAGACTTGCTTGCGGGTCCATGTTCAATTTCCAAATCGGCAAGGTGCTTTGAAGTTTCGTCCTGCGACCCAGTCATCGTTTTCTTTTTGCCGCGTGAAGGCGGACTGCTCAGGTCGAGTTGAGAGATCGGAACGGGCCGGCCGAACAGATATCCCTGCGCGAGGTCCACTCCCACTTGGCGCAAATATTCGAACTGTTGTTCGGTTTCGATTCCTTCGGCAGTCGTGATCGTACCGAGACCCTGAGCCAAAGCAACCACGGACGATACGACCGCCATGCAATCGCGGCGACTAAGAGCCCCTTGCGTGAAGCTCCGGTCGATCTTGATCTTGTCGAACGGGAAGTTGGTCAGGTAGGTCACGGAAGAATAGCCGGTGCCGAAATCGTCGAGTGCCATGGATATTCCGAGATTCTTGAGCTGGCGCATCGTCGCCAGATGCGCTTCCTGATTCTGGAGCAGCGAGGTTTCGGTGACCTCGAGCTCCAGTCGCTCCGGCGCAAGGCCGGTTTCTACCAGCGCGCACAGGATGACGTCAAACAGGTTGCCCTTCCTGAATTGCACCGCCGAAATATTGACGGCGACCTTGATATGCGCGGGCCAGGAAGCCGCGTCGGTGCAGGCCCGCTGCAAAATCCACTCGCTGAGCGGCACGATCAGGCCGCTCGATTCCGCCATCGGAATGAACTGGTCCGGCGCAATCAGGCCTCTGGTCGGGTGCCGCCAGCGGACCAGCGCCTCGATGGCGCAAACCTGCCGGGTTTTGACGTCCACCACCGGTTGATAGTGCAGCTCGAATTCCTCGCGCGCGACGGCATCCCGCAATTCGCCTTCCGCCGATTGCTGGGTATGGGCATATTCCAGCATGCTGGGGTGATAGATGCGGAAATCGTTTCGGCCGTTGGCTTTTGCGCTGTAGAGCGCCAGATCGGCACTCTTCAGCAGTTCCTCCGGCTCGACGCCGTTTTCCGGCGCCATCGCAATGCCTATGCTGGTGCCGATGCGGGCCTCGTGGCCGTCGAGATCGAAGGGCTGGGAAATCGCGTCGATGCTCCGCAGCGCGAGCGCGATCGCACCCTCGTGCTGATCGGGTCCACCCTCCTGAATGATCGCAAATTCGTCGCCGCCCAGGCGCGCCAGCAAATCGGTTTCGCGGATAGTGGCTTGCAGGCGCCGGCCGACCTCGACCAGCAATTGATCGCCGGCGGGATGGCCGAGCGTGTCGTTGACGGCCTTGAACTCATCGAGGTCGAGCATCATGACCGTGACGGCGCCGCCGCCCCGCTTCAGCCGCTTGCTTGCCTTTTCGAGTTTCTCGTTGAATTCCGCGCGATTGGCGAGGCCCGTCAGCACGTCATGCCGCGCCAAATGGACGATCTCGGCCTCCGCGCGCCGGCGCTCGGTGATGTCCTCGACGATGGAGAGCCAGCCGCCGCCCTCCAGCGGTTGCCGCGTAAGCAGTACAAACCGTCCATCCGCCAGCTCATCGACCCTGCTGGCGTTGGGTGGAAGCTTGACGAGTTCGTTCACTTTGGCCTTGACCGCGACTGCGCCGGTCGTTCCCTGCACCACGCCGCGGGAAATCCGGTCGGTGATGATCGCCTCATACGGTGTTCCGACCTTCTGCAAATGAGGCGGCATCTGGTACAATTCGGCATAACGATTGTTCCAGACGGCAAGCCGCTTGTGCTCGTCATATACGACGAGCCCCTGCGTCATCGTGCTCAATGCAGCATTGAACCGCATGTTGGTGCGCGCCAGCTCGGTGGCCTGTTGAAAGAGGGCCTCCTCACGGCGGACGCGGTCGGTGATGTCTTCGTGGATCGCCACCCATCCGCCGCCGGCGATTGCCGCGCTGGTTATGGAGACGATTCGCCCGTCCTTGAGCCGGGATGTGTTTGTGCTCGTGCCGTTGTCGATCAGCTCCTGCCGGAATCCGCCGACATAGGCATCGACATCGAGGTCCAGATCGGCGACTTGCTTGCGGTGCGCGACAATCGAGGCAATGCTTGCGCCGGCTCTGACCACGTCGGGCGACATTGCGTAAAGCTCGACATACCTTTGATTCCAGACCAGCAACTTGCCGTCGGCATCGAACATGCTGAGTCCGGTCGCCATGTTGGCGAGCGCGGCGTCGAAGCGGGTGTTTGTCTCACGCAATTCCATGGAATTTGTGGAGATGGTTTTTGCCGCGCGCCAGACGAACGCACCCATCAGGAGAAAGAACGCGGTGATGGCGGCGGCTTCGATCGACCGGTGCATCGCGTTCTGTTTCCACGGCGCCAGCAACTCGGCCATGTCCTGCGCGACGGAAACGACGATCGGATAGGTTTGCCCCACTTCGTAACTGTTGAGGCGCATCACTCCATCGGTTGTTGAGGCGAGTTCAGCGCTTCCCTTTGGCGCCTGCCTCAGCCGCTCGAACAACCGGCCCTGCGACATATCCCGGCCGACATTGGCCTCGACAAACGGCCGCCGGACCAGAAGGGTGCCGTTCGACGACGCAAGCAGAACCGCGCCGTTGTTCCCGAGTTCAAGCCGGTCGTAGAAGTCCTGGAAATACCGCGGATCGATTGTCGCCACGGCAACGCCGCCGAAAGTGCCGTCGGCCTTGTTGAACCGGCGTGTTACCGGAATGAGCCATCCCTCCGCGGAGCGGCCGCGAATGGGATTGCCGATGTGAAGGGCGTCGTCGTCGTGGTCACGATGGTAGATGAAGTATTCGCGGTCGTTGAACTGGGCAGACGTCTTTCCGCCGACCGTATTGACGATCATCGCGCCGTCGGCGTCGACGACCGCAAAGCTGACGAACTGGGATGAATGACGGACCTCCTGAAGGAACCATGCCTTCAACCGCTCGCGGGCCTCGGGACCTGAATTCTCATGCTCGAGCCTTTCCACGACCCCGATCAAAATGGCGTCCGCCGTGCGGAAGGTCAGCTCGGCATGCTGCATGAGCGAGCTTGTGAGATTGGTGGTGTCCAGTTGGCCGTCGGCAAGTATCTCCGAACGCTGGGTGATGATGCGGGAAGTTTCCAGTCCGATCAGCCCGGCGCAGGCAAGCGCGATGAATCCCGCGATTCCCCATGTCGCGAGAATGTGGGTTGAGCCACTCTCGAATCTCCGGCTTCTCGCCGGTGTCATCGGTCCATACATGATGGCGGCGATCCTGAACTGGAAATCGGCGCCGTCAGGGTAGGTCTTAAGGGTTAAATAAATTGCGCAAATGAAGGCGCGGGGCTGGTTTGCGTCAAGTGCCGCGTGCACACCGTCGGTAGAATTACGGATCGTTCGCTCAATGAGCGCCAGGGTAGTCCGGAAAGCGACACTCAATCCAAACCAACTCGTCAAGCGCGTCGTTCGGGAGAGAGTAGCGTGTCGTTAAACATGACGAGCATAATACTAGACGCGCCCCGCAGGTGCGTCGGCGCGCCGACGATTGTCCGATTGCTCGGCTCCACGAGATTGTCGGCAAAATGGGCAACGCCGCCCGCGCCTCGGAAGGTGCGAGCCGCAGAGATCACATTCGTTTGAAATCCCGGAACGCTTTCCTCACATGCGGTTTGTCGACGATTGCCTGGAGGAGAAAATCAAATGACCCGCATGAAGACCTTTGGCGCCATCATCATTCTTTCCGCGGCCATCGCCGGCCCGGCGTTGGCGTGGGACACCGGCATAGCGGTTCCAAGCCGTGGGGGTTGGGGACCGCTGCCGGGGCCCTATTACTATCGAAGCTGCATCCAGGGTCCCGGTTTCGAGCCGTGTCCGGGAATGCTTTACGGCTGGAGCGTCGGCAGGGACAGGTCGAGAGTCGGAGGCTTTGCCCCATCGTTCCACCCGTCCGGAAGTTAGCAGCTTCCTGCCGGCGTATTGCCGAAAAAAAGCGCGTCGCGGCGAACTGCCTCGCTTCAAGCCGCCTCGTGCGGCGGCCGCGACCATCTCTGGGTGACGTTGGGCACTTCAATATCGACTTCAAGCGTCGACACATGGTCGCCCCGGTCCATCTTGACGATGACCTTTTCCGGATCGAGCGCGACATGCCGGGACACCACGGCGAGTATCTCGGAGCGAAGCAGTTCCAGCAAATCGGGTTGACCGCGCAAGCCGCGCTCGTGCGCCAATAGAATCTGCAACCGTTCCCGGGCGACGGGCGCGGAAGCAGAGCGGCCGCTGAAGAGCCGCGGCAGGGCCATCATGCGGCTCTCCGTCCCAGCAACCGGTCCATCAGGCCCTTTCGCGCTGATGGCACCATCATGGCGACGGTTTCCCCGGTCAGGCGGCGCGCGGCATCGATATAGGCGCGGGCCGGCGCGCTGGTGGCGTCGTTCAACGTGACGGGCGATCCGACGTTCGAGGCCCGCAACACATCCTGGCTCTCGGGAATGATTCCAAGCAAGGGCGTGGCGAGGATGTCGAGAATATCCTCGATGCTGAGCATTTCGCCCCGCGCCGCGCGCGCGGTGTCGAACCGGGTGATCAGCAAATGTTTTTCCACCCGCTCGCCCTGTTCGGCCCTCACGGTTTTTGAATCGAGCATGCCGATGATGCGGTCGGAATCGCGCACCGAGGAGATTTCCGGATTGGTGACGATCACCGCCTCGTCCGCATAGCGCATCGCAAGCATCGCGCCGCGCTCGATACCGGCGGGGCTATCGCAGAGAATCCAGTCGAATTTGGTTCGCAGCTCTCCGATCACCTTGGCGACGCCTTCCTCCGTCAGCGCATCCTTGTCCCTGGTTTGGGAGGCGGGCAGCAACCACAAATTTTCCACCCGCTTGTCGCGAATGAGGGCCTGTGAAAGGTTGGCAATGCCCTGCACCACGTTGATGAAGTCGAATACCACCCGCCGTTCGGCTCCCAGAATAAGATCGAGGTTGCGCAAGCCCACGTCGAAGTCGACGACGACGACTTTCTCTCCCATTTGGGCCAGCGTCGCGCCCAGCGCGGCAGTAGAAGTCGTTTTACCGACGCCGCCCTTGCCTGACGTCACGACCAAGACTTTGGCCATTCTGATCTCCCCTAGCCGATTAATTCAGCGGTGTAATTTGCACGATGTCGCCTTCGAGCCATACTTGGGCCGGCCGATCGCACGAGATGGCGTCGATTTCCTCGGCAGTCTTGAAGTAACCGTCGATGGCCAGAAGCTCGGCCTCGATTTTCTGACAATAGATGCGGGCGGCCGAATTGCCGTTGACGCCGGCCATCGCGCGGCCGCGAAGCGTTCCATAGACGTGGATCGATCCGCCCGCGACGATTTCGGCGCCGGAGGCGACCGAACCCACCACCGTCACGTCGCCATCGGGAAAAACCACCGACTGGCCGGAGCGCACCTGGCCATCGAGCAGGAGCGAGGTCGTCTTCGGTTTGCTCTCCACCTTCTTCGGCTCGTTCACCGCAAGCACGCAAGCGCGCCCGCCGGTCAATAGCGGCGGCATGTTCGAGGTCAGGCGAGCCGCGTCCACGCCCTCGATGCCGAGGATGCGAATATTGCGTTGTTCGAGATTTTCGATGAGATGGGCGATCGCCGCCTGGCTGAGGTCGACGGCGGAAAGGTCGAGCACCACCGGCTTGCCGACGAAAAAGCCGGGCGAACGGGCAAGCGTTGCGTCGATTTCCTCAAGCCAGTCCAGAATTGGAACCGCCGGGCAGAACACGAACGCAACATAGGACCGCCCCCGCATGCGATCCACCTGGCGTATTGGCCGCGCAATTGCCTCCATGATGATCGACTCGCATGTCCTTATCGAATGGCCAGGGTTGAG
>Ga0116223_10002956_pt1 | contig 15603 bp, 11 predicted proteins | sample Sb_taG_3_FD_90092 | JGI IMG/M metagenome (GOLD analysis project Ga0116223, IMG submission 90092) | Peat soil microbial communities from Weissenstadt, Germany - Sb_50d_a_PC metaG | ecosystem: Environmental > Terrestrial > Soil > Wetlands > Peat | place: Germany: Weissenstadt | collected 2010-09-21 | reverse complement strand
GATTCCCAGGCGCAAATCAGCTGCATCCAGCCGGCGACACACAACTGCAGGAATCCCGAGGTCTTCCGCACTCTCCGTAACCAGCCTGGTTGTGTCGAAACGGATGCTGGTCTGAAACGTCAGAGAAAAAGGTCGATCTGCATCCGTGAAAGACCAGGGTTTCGAAGAAATGGTGGAAATCGCCGGGCTTTCTACGACGTTCGGAGATTCACCGGAGGGCACGCCAAAAGCGCGCAGCACTGCGGGATACGGCACCTTGTAGCACTCGGAAAGGCTGGCTACCTCAAAAATATCCGGTGCACTGTGGCCGTCTTCAATATCGGCAAGTCGTCCACGCCGGATGCGATAACGTTCGTTCGCTGTTCTGCTCGCCGATTCACCCGTAACGCGCTCAACTCCGATGCGCGTGAGATGGAGTTCCTCCCGAAGCCCACGGAGCCAATTTCCCGGATTCGTCATGACTACGACTCCCGTCGTAACGGACTTGACGGGAGCACATCGGCAAGACTTCTTAGGCCTTGCCAAAGGCTCCTAACACATGGCTCAGCACCCCCTCGTTTGCGAGCCGCCAGTGACTTCCTCGGTCAAGCTTAGTCAAGTCTGACTTAGCCCGCCGGAAGCCGTTTTTGGCGCCAAAGATTCCCCATTTTGCCCTCAAGTGTAAAAGCAGAATCGACTAAAGCAAGAACAATCGTTCATCCGTTCTGAAAACCGGACAGGAAGAAACCCCGTGAACCCAAGTCATGCCCCCAGTCAGACTAAGAAAGCCGGTATCGGCTCGCATGATCCGTACCTCGTTAGAAGCGGCAACATACCCCTTAGAACCACTTCTGATGAAGAAAGTTTTGTTTTTTTGCACGATTTTGTGCAGGTGGTGAGGCAAGTCTTGCGACCAAGCGACTCCAACAGCGGCAACCCTAGATATTTACTTCGTCCCCGGGGCTACGCCGGGGCTTAACTCAAGTTATTGGCAGTAAGGACATTCTGTCTTGCGATGGCTTGCGTTGCCCGTTTCAACCGAGCTCCGGCACGTCGAGCGCGGTCCTGCGCAAATCCAAGCAGGAAAAAAGTTTCTTCGCAGGAAGCCCCGGGCGGGGTTACCGTTCACCATCATTCGCTCAGATGTGGGGCTGAGCCCAGGTCCCAGAGCTGCTACCTCCTGTAGCCCTGCATGTTCTGGAGAGTAAGCACATGGCGCGCGCAGTAGATGCACCTCCGCAAACACCAATCGAACCGGTCACCGAAATCCTGCACGGCATCGAAATCTCAGATCCGTATCGCTGGTTAGAAGAGCAGAACTCCCCACGCACAAGGAAATGGCTCGACGAGCAAGCCGCATACACACGCGCATACCTGGATGCGATTCCAGAGCGAGCACAGATTAGAGAATGCGTGAGAAAGTTGCTGTCCTTGAAGGAAGCCATTTCCGAACCTTGGAATGTCGGCGAGCGTTATTTCTTTCTTAAGCGTCGGAAAGGCGAAGAGCAACCCGTCATCGTGGTGAAGGACGAATTGCCTGGACCGGAGAGAGTTCTCGTTGACCCAGCAGAACGCGGAGTTGGAGAATCAACTGCCGTTGGTGTTGTTGCGATTTCTGACGATGGCCAATTCTTGGCCTACTCCGTACGACATGGCGGCACCGATCACTCTGCCTTGGAGATTCTCGACGTCACGGATGGTGATGTCCTGCCGGATCGCCTTCCAGAAGGCTTCTGCACGGGATTTGTCTTTGCCCCTGACAGCTCCGGTTTCTATTACTCCCACCGCGAATTGCGCGATCTCCATCCCAATTATCGCGCTGCTTTCTGGCATCGCTTTGGGACGGAGCGTGAACAGGATCAGGAAGTATTCTTCGTCGGGGATGAACCGAACCTATTCCTCGGCATTCTTCATTCAGCGGAAGCCAACCTTCTGGCTTACGTCGTGTTCTCTACCGGCAAGGCACAGCGTACATCGGTCCATGTGCAGGATGACCGGCTTGAGCCTTGCACCCCAAAGTTGCTACTGCGAGACATCGAGGGCTGTTTCGTACCATTTTTTGTGCGTGGCCAGTTGCTGGCGTATACGGATTTTGCAGCGCCGAACTTTCGCATCGTTCGCCTCGACTTAAATGACCCTGAGCCGACGCACTGGCATGACGTTGTACCGGAATCGGACAGGCGCATACAACAATTCGCCGTAGCCGCGGATCAGGTCTTCGTAACTCGTGTTGATCACTTTTCTACAAAGGTCGAGGCCTTCGGTATTGATGGAGGACAGAACCCTGTTCCCTTCCCTGCCTGCGCGACGATTGATTTCCTCAACAGAACGACGTCCTCCGGCAAATTGTTCTATAGCCAGACATCCCTCTCCGAACCCGTGGCAACTTATTGCTACGATCCGAGCGCAAAACAGGTGTTCGCCTTGGACGAACCGAACGTTCACGTCGACCTTTCTCCGGTCGCGGTCGAAGAAGTCGAATACAGATCGACGGACGGGACCGCGGTTCCGCTATTTCTTGCTGCCCGCAAAGACCTCTTACGTTCGGGCCCACTCCCGACCTTCCTGACGGGCTACGGTGGCTTCGGGAGTTGCGTGACACCTCGATTCACCGCGTTTGCCACATTCCTCATGGAGCAGGGACTTCTATTTGCTGTCCCAGCTCTCCGTGGTGGCTCGGAACTCGGCGAGCAATGGCACCGCGCCGGCAAACGCGAAAACCGTCAGAACTCGTTCAATGATTTTGTGGCGGTGGCCGAGTGGATGATTCGAGAACAGCGCTCGATATCCGGTCGCATCGCCATCGGAGGAGGCTCCAATGCTGGCCTACTCGTTGGCGCTGCCATTACGCAACGTCCTGACCTATTTCGGGCTGCCATCTGCCTTGGTCCATTGCTCGATATGACGAGATATCACCTCTTCGATTTCGCAGCGGGATGGGCAGAAGAATATGGATCGCCAGAAGATCAAAATGACTTTGAATCCTTATTGGCCTACTCGCCCTACCAACATGTCCAAGAGAGGGTCCCTTATCCCGCGGTGTTGCTCGTCTCAGGAGACGCAGACACTCGATGCAATCCGATGCATGCTCGCAAAATGGCGGCGCGCCTGCAGGCCGCAACCAGTTCCGGCCACCCGGTTCTCCTTGACTACAAAGCCGAGTGGGGGCACACACCAGTTCAGCCGTTTTCGACAAAGATCGAAGCTTTAACCGACAGACTCGCCTTCGTCTGCAACGAACTTGGAGTTCACGTGCAGCCAGGGAGGTTCTTGTGATTCTGTTTTTCCAAGCGTTGTTCATGCTCTTGGCCTACGACATTTTGAGCGCTTTCTGCCGTTTTCAAACTATTTACACGGCGGTTAGAGGCTGGAAGGTCCACAGCAAGACTGACGGACCGGACATCATCGACAGCGTGTGCACGGCGGTCAACTACGCCTGCGTCTGGTATCCGAAACAAGCGCTTTGCCTGCAGCGATCCTTCGTCACGACCTATTTGCTCAGGAGACACAGCGTCGCAGCACAGATGGTCCTGGGCGCGCAGAAATTACCCTTCAAGGCCCACGCTTGGGTTGAAGTCGATGGACGAGCCATCAACGAAAGATCGAATGTCCAAGCCGCGTACGCAGTTTGGGGCAAGTGCTAGTGAGGAGAACGGTATGAGCGTACAGGCAGGGATTTGGAACTTCGATGGAAGACCAGTCGACCACAAGCTTCTCGCGGATATCAGTCAATCCTTGAAACACCAAGGTCCAGATGGCGAATCCTGTCATGTGGATGGTTCCGTTGCGCTTCTCTATCGGCCCTTCCTCACCACTGCCGAGTCGCGTCGCGAAAAACAGCCGTACCGCTCTAATAGGGGCTTCATCGTCACTTGGGACGGCCGCCTCGACAACCGCGACGAACTCATCCCCGAACTTCGTAGCGAGCTTGAAGTCGACGCTACCGACGTCGCTATCGTCGCTGCCGCCTTCGACCGCTGGGGGACCGATTGCTTCCGTCGCCTCGTCGGCGACTGGGCGGTCTCCATATGGAAGCCTGACCAGCATGAACTGCTCTTCGCCGCTGACTTCATGGCCATCCGGCACATCTTTTACTACCACAAGAACGATCAAGTTTGGTGGTCAACGGACCTCAGTCCGCTAGTGCTGCTCTCGAACGACAAGTTTCACATCGATGACGACTACATCGCTGGATACTTCGCCCACGATCCCGACTCGCAACTGACGCCGTATCGTGAGATTCGCGAAGTTCCGCCAGGACAATTCGTCCGCATTCGGAACGGAACCGTCTCGATCGAACGCTTCTGGCGCTTCAGCCCCAAGTCGCGAATTCGCTACAAGACCGATGCTGAATACGAAGAGCACTTCCGTCATCTGTTCCGGCAATCAGTGCTGCGCAGGTTGCGTTCAGACTCGCCGATCCTCGCCGAACTCAGCGGCGGACTCGACTCTTCTTCAATCGTCTGCATGGCGGACGACATCATTGCCAACGAAGGAGAGCAGATCCCCCGCCTCGACACGATCTCTTACTACGACAACACGGAGCCGAACGGGGATGACTCGATTTACTTCCTGAAAATCGAAGAAAAGCGTGGTAGGGTCGGCATCCACATTGACGGCAGCAAATTGGGGAGCTCTCCGGCTTCGCTTGAATGCTCCGAGTTCTGTCCTCTGCCCGGCGCACTCGGCGTTGGCCAAAAGCTTGGACACGAGCGCGCTGCTGTTGTGCGCGGCGGGGGCTACCGAGTGGTGCTGTCGGGCATTGGCGGTGACGAGTTCATGGGAGGAGTGCCGGATCCTCGTGCGCACCTGGCCGATCTCATCGTCCAGTTTAATCTCCTCATCCTCGCCAAACAGCTCACGGCTTGGAGTTTGGTCAAACGGAGACCGTGGATTCAGCTTCTCTGGCAGTCAGCAATCGATGCATTGCCCCCTTCCCTGGGCCAATATCTGGTCAAGGAAGCTAAAGTCGAACCCTGGATCCGAAAGGACTTTGCCAAGAGCACCAGAATGCCCATCCGACAGCTGGGTGTTGGCGAGTATTTCGGCCTCTGGCTACCCACCCGCCGCTCCTGCATTGGCGGCATCTTGCTGATGGCCAGTAAATTAGCAAAGCATACGCCGCCGGTATCTGCACTCGAGGAGGCTCGCTATCCCTACCTCGATCAAAATCTGATTGAGTTCATTCTCTCCATACCCGCCGGTCAGCTGTTGCGACCCGGCGAAAGACGTTCGCTCATGCGACGGTCGCTGGCTGGCATCGTACCTGACGAGATCTTGTCGCGCCGCACGAAGCAGGTCGCCGCACGCGGGCCCGTCACGATGCTGGAGAGACATTGGGATGAGCTGCAAAGCGTCTTCCAAGCACCTCTCAGCGCACGCCTTGGATACATCCATGAGGCTCCGTTGCTGAAGACGATCCGCGATGCCCGAGCCGGAAAGATAGTTCCACTGGTAAGGCTATTGTGGGCAATTTCGCTGGAATTCTGGCTACGGGACGTCGCTGGTCGTGGGTTGCTCGACCTTCCTGCGATCAGCCGATCATCTCCGGCTGCACGAGACGCAGTCATGAGCTCATAGTCACAGCCAGCAACGAACTTCCGTCTGCCTATAGGTTGGAGGCGGAATATTTCACACAAAAGGAGAAACGACAATGAACTATAGCAAACCGGAAATCAACATCCTCGGTGACGCCAAGATGGTAATCGAGCAGTTCCCTCATTCGAAGAACTCACTGCCCGAGATTGACGGCGTTCCCCCGACGTATGTCAAGAACCCAGCGTACGATCTGGATGAGTAACCAAACTGACGATTTACCTCCCGGTCGCTGCAGCTGCCGGGAGGTGATCTTAACTTATAAATTTATTCGCTACTCTGCGACGGGAGACCGACGGTGAGATTGCACAAAACCGCAAGTCACGCTCGGTCCGGCCGCAATGGTGATTCAGCAACTCGGGCACACGCCTCGGGCCGCTTCGATCGAGTTTTCTTTGACCCAACGTACGACCTTGATGAGCGACGGAAAACTCTTGAGCCGCCTCCTATTGCCAAAACAAGAGAGCCATCTTGCAACTTTCGGCGCAGTCGGATCCGAGCAAGCTAAGGCGCGGGTGTCGCTGTGTCGAGGTCGTTCTCTTGCATTTTGCGCAACTCGCGCCAGCGCTTGTACTGTTCGATCTTGGCAGGGTCTGAGTCTTCTTTGTTCTGCAGCCAAAACTTGAACCAATCAACATTCCGCTCGTAAATCTCGTAACGATGTTTCGGTTGATTTTTCTCGTGCCGCTCATTGGCGTAGATGAACAGTTCAATCGGCTTATGCATCTCCCTTAAAGTAGTGACCAATTGCATGTCGGCTGTGTATTCGGCGTCGGCTGCATTGATAAGCAGCGGAGTGTGTATTCGATGTGCATTTAGGGCCGGCGATATCCTTTGCCATCTAGCAAGTGCGTTTCCGTCCGGCGACGCAAGACCAAAGAATTGGGAAACCGCCGCGCGGCCCTCTTCACTCTCAATGTAAAAACTGAAAGGGTCAGGAGATCCAGCGCCGCTGTCAATTGCCGCCTGGAACAGACCGCTATGGCTGATCCCGTAATCGACCACTTCGGCGCCAAAACTGAGGCCCGTGATCCCAACTCTCGAGCCGTCAATCACTCCCATCTCGGTTAGCTTTGCCACCGCTGTCGCCAAGCCAGTAATGGGAGACTCCCATTGCAGAAGGATAGAGTCGAAGTCATTGAGCTTGTTGTTGCGCACTCGCCCGAGGGCCTCAAAGTTCAAGACCGCGAAACCGTTTGCGGCGAAGACTGGGATCGGATATTCATCGCCGGGATCACCACCCCGAAGAAACCCGCCATAGTCTCTGTAAGTTGTGATGATCAACGGATAGCGCTTCCCGGGCTCGTAGTCCGTCGGGAGAGTCAAGTGACCCCACAAGTGATCCCCATACTTGGTGTCGACATCGATCCGGCGGGCTGGACTGAGTTTCAGGTTGCTAAACTCTGGATTTACATCAACCAGCGTCCGAAGCGTTCCGGTAGCCAGATCGGCAAGGGCTACCGTCGGGGGAGTTGTATCATCCTCACGGAGGCAAGCGAGAACGCGTCCCGAACGATCAGCGGAGTATGCGCGCAAGAATCCTGGAGAAGCGAGAGCCTGACGGGCATTTCCGCCGGTGGCCGCAACCGCCATCAATTTCGATTCGTCGACAGCACCGACGTCGTCGGTCTGTGTGTAATAGATCTCTTTGCTGTCGGGACTCCACCAGTATTGGCCATAATAATAAATCCACCAGGCAAGAGGAACGGTGGATACCCCGTCCATGGATCTTGCAAGCAGAGCATACGGCGCCTGTGCCGATTCCGAAGAGTCTCCCATTGCGTCGCGGACATAAACAACTTTCTCTCGGTCCGGTGAGATTTCGAGCCCGTGAATATGATCCTTCTCGATCTCTTTCCTGCCGAACGTTTTGCTAAATATTTTGCCGGTTGGATCGTTTTCATTCGGGGCGTAAGCCTCGAGTTCTTCCTCCGACACCTTGCGCTCGATACCGGTTTGAAGGTCGTGGACCCAGCTTTCGCTTCCGCTTCCGTGCATCTCTAGGATGCGATCAACGATCGGTTGCGTTGCGATCTCACTGATGCTCCCGTCGTAGAGAATGCCGTGTTCCGCAAGTTGCTTTTTCTTAATCGTGGGAGGTTGCTCAACCCTCATGATCAGTTTTCTGCCGTCCGGCGTAACGTGAAAGTTCGTCACATTGTGCTCTACGTGTGTCACCTGCACGGGCGTACCACCTTCTCGATTCCACCTCCACACTTGCCAGATCCCTGTACTCTTAAATCGACGATAAAGACACTTGCTGTCTGCCGACCATTGTGGGTCCTCCTCGAACCATTCGTCCCCCTCATCCCAGTCGGGTGGACCGGCGGTCCCGAGGCTAAGGAGTCTGCCGCCTTTGTCCGTACTTATAACGAATAAGCCGGTTCGGTAGCTATTGCTCTCATAGACCGCCTGCCCGAGTACAAAGGCCACATATCTCCCATCGGGGGATATCTGAATGCCATACAGGTCGCGCAGGTTCAGCAGGTCCATGCTCGTCACGGCACGCGGCACCATCTTCTTAACGTCCGGTATTTCCACCGGCGTGGGGTCGAAGCCGGGGGCTTTCGTTTGAGCTGAAACTGAAGAACGAAAGGCCATCGATAGCAGACAGAAGAGCGCGACATTTCGTAGATGGTCCATTTCTATTTCCCACCATGAGAAACTTCGACTATCGAGTTCTGGCCTTCCTTAGCCAAGGAGGTCGTTATCACGAAGTCATTCTCAGAATGTGAGCTTCACTGCGAACTGAATCGATCGCGGACCCCCAAACTGATACAGAGGGCTAAGACTTGCCGTGCTTCCGGCACTGAGGCTTTGCCCTAGGGTCTGCTGTGAAAGACCGAAGTAGGAGGGAGAGGGCAGAGAGGGAAGGCCACCAGAGGGTGGGCCGAAGTTGGGGTGATTCAAAACGTTGAATAACTCTGCACGAAACTGCATTTTCAGATTTTCGCGGATCGGAAAATCGCGATGAGCCGCAAAATCCCACTCCCAGGCTCCAAAGCCTCGTAGCGCATTCCGTCGCAGATCCCCCTGTCGAGTTGGTTCGCCGGTGCTCGGATCGATCGGTGGCGGACAGAAGGGCCCGACACTTTGGAGACCATCAGAACATCCTCCGACTACCGCGCCGAGAGTGCCGTTAAACGCCTTCCCGCCCGGATATTGTGAACCATAAACATAGAGGGGAATCCCCGGCGCGACATCTGGACGGATTCCAAGACTTGCGCCCTCGAAGAGATAGTCATAGGGGTAGTTCACGTCGACCGGAGGAGCAGAGTGAGCCTGAAACACATTCTCCATGGCCCAGTTCCCCAAAACCGCATGCGCCAAAGTGCTTACTTTAGGACTTGGAATGTCGTAGGTAAGGGCCAGCGAGGCCGAGTTTCGGAGGTCAAAATCCGAAGGCCCTCGGTTGGTCTTGGCATCAAGCTGCCTCGAATAAAAGTCGCTGTCATTGAGTCCTCCTGCGCCAGTGGAACCCGTATCAATAGAGTGGCCCCATTGGTAAGACGCTAACGCTTGCAGGCCACGGGAAAGGCGACGCCGAAATTGCAGTTGTAGGGCGTCGTAATCGGAAGTTCCGTAGTTCCCCACCAGGGTGGCCGTCTGGACATTTGGGTTTGGACTTATAACGTCTTCACTCAGCAACAGATGCCGTCCAGCAGCACCAACGTATGAAATCGAGACGGACTGTGCGGCCCCAAGGGATTGCTCGAATGCCACATTCCATTCATGGGTATAGGGCGACTTCAGGTGTGGATCCAACGCTTCGAGCGTTGGGTCCAGGGCAGTTATTTGAGGAGGCGGAGGAGGAGGAACTATCGGGAAGCTAGCGGCGGAATAATACGCAAAGGCTCCAAACGGATAAGAAGTGGTACCAGGATTGAGTTGTGTCGTCGCCAGATCATAAAATACACCCCAACCTCCTCGCAGCACGCTCTCCCATGCCATCTTCTTGTAAAGCTGATAGGCAATTCCAATCCGAGGCGCGACATTTCCGTATCTGGTACTGAACTCGGGCGTTCCCGGAGGCGCCAGCGCCAATGCCGCCAAGTCATTGAAGTTAACCACTGCTGCCAAGCTGGGTCCAACACTGGTTCTAGGGGTGAAATCCACATCCCAACGTAGGCCGTATGTAAGGGTCAGCCGCGGAAGAGCTTTCCAGGTATCCTGAGCAAACAGGCCGAGATTCCGAAGGATCAAAGGCACGCGATTCTGCAAAAGGATGTCCCCAAGGTCTAGCTGCCCCGACTGAGCGTGCGAAAGACTAAAAAAGTCTGCGTTTTGCGTATACGCTGCAGGCACAACACTGGGCGTGAGCCGACGATAGTCTGCGCCAAACTTTAAGCCATGGCTACCTTTCTGAAGCGACACGTTGTCAACCAGATTGAACTGTCGCTGTAGGTTATTGCCCAATCTACCTGTTTCGAGGGTGGGATTGTTCAAAGTAGCGATATAGACCGCTGCACTCGAATTGCTTGAAGTGTACGGGCCAGGCAGCCCCACGGCCGAAGGACTGAATGGTGCAGCGCCGCCAAAATCATCGAGGCTATACGTTTGGCTTGAGCTGACCCGGCTGTAGTTTGCTCGGAGATCATTGGTTAGAAGTGGAGAAACAGACCATGTTGCCCCGAAGGTTATCGTCTGGGTAGGAACCCCGATTGTATTTACCACGCTTAGCGCTGTCCCAGCATTGATTCCCGGACGCTGCACTAGCTCTGAGGGAGCATAGTTATACCGTCCAAATATGATGAGCTTATCGTTCAGCTTGTGATCGACACGTAGACTCGTGGCATCCAACGTGGACCGATTGGAATAGCTGGCATTGAAGGCCGCAGTGCCGGTGGGATTTCCGTTCTGGTCGAGGACCTCCGGACCGTTGGGTAACGGATAAGCGTTAAGGAACGTCTGCATGGCAGGGATCGCATTCGGGCTTTGTCGTGCGTTGATATCAGGAACGGTGGACAGTCCAGTCTGTGGAAGACGAAGCCGAAGGCCCTCGTAGGAGAAGAAGAAGAATGTCCGGTTCTTCAGAATCGGGCCGCTGAACGTTCCCCCAAAATCATTTTGGCGCTCCTCCGGCTTAGGTAGCGGAGTTTCGTTGAAAATGTTGACGCCGTTAAACCAGGCGTTAGCGTCAAGTGCATCATTTCGCAGATAATCGAATGCCGTGCCGTGGAACTGGTTCGTACCGGAGCGAGTGACGATGGAAATCTGTCCACCGGGGGTCCGCCCAAATTCCGGTGCGAATGTCGAGGTTTGAATGCGGAATTCCTGCAGTGCATCCACCGAAACGAGGCTGTTGGTTCCGCCCTGAGCACTGACCCCGCCCAGCGATCCGGAGAGCGTGTCGGATCCACCTGAACTCACTCCAATGTTTGCGCTCACTCCGTCCACCATCCAGTAGTTGGAATCCGCGCGCTGTCCGTTCACACTGAATTGTCCGTCAGAGTAGGTACTGCTCGTTGTAAGTACGACACCGGGAGTCAATTCAATCAGCGTTTGAAAGCTTCTGCCGTTCAGCGGGAGATTTTCGGCGAACTGACGGTCCACGACCGTGCTCACTGTTGCTGATTCTGTGTCGACCAGTGGCGCTCCACCTTCCACCGTTACCGACTCAGAAACCGATCCCACAACTAGCTTGAAATTCTGTTCGAGATGGTCTTGGACATTCACCGTCAGGCCAGTGATATTGATCACTTTGAATCCTGGAACTGTGACTGCCATTCGGTAGCGCCCTGGTCGAACGCTCGGAAATGTGTAGAGGCCAGTATTGTTGGTGATCACGCTGGTGCTGGTGTCACGATCGATGTCTACAAGCTTTACCTGGGCGCCCGTTATGTTCAGCCCGGACGGATCCACGACCTGACCGGAAACCGTCGCGGTTTCGGATTGTGCCCAGGTAAAGTTGGCGACGAGGGAGAAGAGCAGCCATAAGAAGTAAAAGTTTCCCACAAGCCCACGGGAGAGACGGAGCATCGGTTTGCATTCCTCTATAAACGTATGCAGACAGACAAGCGCGTTTTGCCCTAAAGCGGATTTTGATTGAAGCGTCTCAGACGATTTAGAAGGAAACGGGCGTTGCAGTGCTGAGGCTTATGAAGACACAGCAAAGCAGGAATTCCATTGGGCAGCTGGCACCGCGCAAGCTTTTGAAGCGATTTTTCGTCTGGGAGCGCACTACAATTCTGTTAGGAGGTAACTATGGCGGTATCGAAGCAGGATCGTGACGATTGCGAAAGGGGGCGATCAGACCGAGACCTTAGCGTGTTTGATCAAGCGATCACGACATTTTCGTGCAGCATCCCGACAACTCCGCTTACTACAAAGGACGCGACGGCGATCAACTCGACGAGGACAAGAAAGAAAAGTAGCCTGCCGAAGTTTTGCTCCTCAATCGGATGCTGTTTCAATATCGCTGGCTGCATAGCCTGGATAGCGCTTAGCGATGCATCCCTCGAAAGCCTCGGAGATGCTCAAGTATGTGTCACTGTATGCCAGCCCCGGAGCACCGGGTCGGGGCGGAGCTAAACCACGGTAGAAGACAGCGACGTTTCTTCCGTTCTCGATGACGGCAAACTCGGTGGCCGACATCCGCTGGAGTTCGAACCGAATGTCGGCGGCACCCGACTTGCGGAGCACGGCGCGAACTCGTTTTGCGTCATCCGGTAAGTCCATAGGGCCATCCCTCTAGTTAAGAGCCACAATTTATTTGTCAAAGGTGCCCGATGCTGCCAAGGGCTGACAAACCGTAATCCACTCAGTGGACGCCGGAACCCGGAGATAATCCTTGAATCTGTCGTGCGAGTCGCGAACCCCGAGACTAACGATGAGCCGTGCCCAGGTGTCATCGAGGCACCGAGCAAGTTCATCTTCCAGCGTTTTTAGAAGAATGTGCGCGGGCTCCAGGTTTTCGGCGCCGAGTTCCTCGACTGCTCGCCAAGAGAACCGAAATTTGCTCTTCCACTCGGCCAAGAGTTTGGGGTCTTCGGGAAGCCTGGGCAGCAAGGTTTCCCCATGCTTTTCCCCACGTCCCAACACCGGATTGTGGATCAGCAAATTGCGGTATGCGTCGATTTTCCGGAAAACGACAGGGAAATCGTTTGGTAGCCGGCGCGGAAGGTAGTTGACAGTATCGCCGCCAATAGTTCGCACCGCGTCATAGAAGTCCCTGACGTTCTCGCAACAGGTCTGAAGCAAGTGGATGACGTCTTCCGGATGTGTAGGCCGTCCGGGCGGAGCTACAGATTGCTCAACTCTGCGCTCTGCGGCCCTCGAAAGATGATAGAAAACCGAGTAGTGGCAGACGGCGAGTTTGTGCCATTCTGCCGGAATGTCCGCGCGGACACGAATCCAGGATCGATCTCCCGTTGCGGTGGGGCCGCAGACCCTGTTTGTCAACGGAACCACATAAAGCCGCCAGAAGACCTCGTAGTTGCCGAATCGGTCCCGAATCAGAGGCCATCGGTCATGCTCGTGGCGATCACCATGGTCTTGGAGATTATATTTGTCGAGTTTTTCGGTTGCGGTCACGGCATTCCCACCTCTTCAACGCTTTGCGGAACAAGACTCTATTTTCTCACCAACCGTCGAGAATCGCGACGCCTCTGACTGAGATGGGCAGTTGACGGTGGCGCGGGGATCGGTTGGAAGAAACGCAGGTCTAGCTCAAGGCGACGGCGGCTTTTCTAGGGGTGGTTGGGCTTGTCCCCCAGGAACGCGAATAAGATTCGCCGCCCACCAGGTTCCTTTATGGTTTTCCGTGACGACTCCACGGTGACGAAAACAGAATTGATTTGCGCCAGGACACCGGGATCGTCGAATGTCAGCACCCAGCGGCCGTCGTTCATGTCGTCGCTGTGAAAAACCCCCAGGCTTCGGAACGGCTTCTCAGCACCCAGACGCTCGCCCCATACGTAGAACGACACCTTCGCGTCCAGTTTTCGTGGATCGGCAAGATCGTAGGCATAGAAGATCAGCGACTTCCCTTCGGTGTAGAAAATTCGTCCGAAGGCACGCTGGCTCTTACCGTCGCCGTCCCGGTCGTGCACATCGATGATATGGAGATTGCGCGCAACCACGAGATCCCGGACGTCACTTCCTCGTTCTGCGAGCTCTTCCTGCTGACCCAAGGCCGCCTCCTGATCAGCGAGCTTTTTTTGCAGATCGCGCAGTTCGTTTTCCTGCAGAGCGAGTACTGCGTCACTCGTGTTCTTCTCTGACTTTGACTTCGCTACGTCTCCTTCAAGCCCGGCGATTCGGGCTTCCAGTTCCGCTTTTTCCGACCGGATTCTGGCGGTCTCCTGCTCCGCGTCGGCAAGCCTCGAGGTTAGTGAGGTCTGCGTCTTGCCCATCGATGCAAGGTTGCCACGCTGCTCCCGGATCGTGACCTCAGTCGAAGCGATCTCCGATCGCGCCGAGGCAAGTTCTTGTCGCAGTCGGGCGTCTTCGGTGGGACGATTCTGAGGAGGAGTACCGGCGATTGCTGTGCTCGCGGCTTGCGCGGGATCTTGGTGCCGGCTGGCTGCGGCAGGGGCAGACCTCTGTCTGCCGATTACTAGGACCCCAGCGACAAGTGCGACCGCGCCGACGGCGCAGACACTCGCGAAAATTCGCGCTCGCTTCGGCTTCGTCGCCTGCGGGACATTCTCCCGGCTCATTTCAATTCCTTCAGACCGGGCGCGAGCGACAAATCTTTGCGTCATTCCGGAGGGAATCTCGCAGTGCAGCCGCTTGGCCGCCAACTGGGAGAGCGCCTGAGCACTGAGCTGGGTAAAGTCATAGGCCGCACTGCGGCAGCTGGGACAGCCTTCGAGGTGAGACCTCAGATCGGTCAATTCGTCCGGGGAGGCTTGCCCGCTGGCAGCCAGAGCGCATAGCTCCTCGTATTGTTCATGGGTATTCAACGAGGATCCCCTTAGCCTTCACTTTACGCTCGGCGGCAGTCTTCTCTTTGGCTCTGCTGGATTCCTGCAAGACTTTCCGTAACTTTGCCAGTCCACGATACAGATTGTGGCGGACCGAAGATGCCGTGTCGCCTGTCTTCTTGGCAATTTCTTCCGCCGTCAGGCCCTCGAAATAGGTGAGCTCAATCACCCGGCGCTGGGGCGATTCCAGGGTTGCGAGTACCTGTTCCACCAGGCAAAGCACTTCTTGCTGAGGCAAGCATAGCAAATAGCCTCCACCGCAAAAACATTCTGCCGGAGCCAGTTCATCCAGTTCGTCCCGGCTGTAAAAGCGGTTGGATTCGAGGTGCTGACGCCGGTTAATGCTGCGGTGATAGGCGAACTGAAGCAACCAGGTTTTGAGGGTTCCACGGTCGGGATTGAACTGATTTACCGCCTTGAAAACATCCAAAAAGACCCTCTGGACTGTCTCTTCTGCTTCCCCATCATCGCGCAGGATGGCACGGGCAATCCGGAAGACTAGAGGGCTGTGCCTTTCGAACAATACAGCCAAAGCATCATTGCATCCGATGCGTAGGGCGGCGATCAAGTCTTCATCAGTGAGAGTCCGAAGGCGAGAGGGGGAGAGGAAGGCGGCTGCCAGTTCTTCATCGGATAAAGGCATGGGCTCTCCCTCACAATGCGCGCAAAATCTGTATCTGGCATCTGCTTGAAATGATGGGTTTTCCCCGTTGGTTTTTATCCATCACTCCACCACACTTGAATCCTCAATGCAGCGCTACCGGCAAATTCAACCTAGATCAGGACCGGAAAAGGCCTTTGGAATTGTTCTGCGTGAAATCCGACGGGCGGCAGGGCTCTCCCAGTTGGATGTTTACGTCAAGTTCGGCATCGATAGAACCCAATTGAGCGCTATTGAACGCGGTGTACAAAGTCCAACCCTCAGAACAATCGATCGGCTTTCACGAGCATTCCGTGTGAGTCCGACCGAAATGATGCGCCGGATGGAAAACTCTCGCTTCTACCCTCGTCGTGGTTCCGCGTAGGTGCCGACGCACTATTGCGCAAGAAATCCAAGCGTTTATATATCTAGTACGTATGGTAATGCCTGTCAAGCATATCT
>Ga0116223_10002955_pt1 | contig 15615 bp, 11 predicted proteins | sample Sb_taG_3_FD_90092 | JGI IMG/M metagenome (GOLD analysis project Ga0116223, IMG submission 90092) | Peat soil microbial communities from Weissenstadt, Germany - Sb_50d_a_PC metaG | ecosystem: Environmental > Terrestrial > Soil > Wetlands > Peat | place: Germany: Weissenstadt | collected 2010-09-21 | reverse complement strand
TGAAGGAGAGCGACATCCTGGGCGTCGTCGCCTGACCCGAGCGCCCTGCGCACAAAGCCTTTTCCCCTTAGGAGTTGAATGACAATGGCTGCCAAAGACGTCCGTTTCTCCACCGACGCCCGTGATCGCATTTTGCGCGGCGTCGAGATTCTCAACAATGCGGTGAAAATCACGCTCGGCCCGAAGGGCCGCAACGTCGTCATCGAAAAATCCTATGGAGCGCCGCGCATATCCAAGGATGGCGTGACCGTCGCCAAGGAAATCGAACTTTCCGACAGGTTCGAGAACCTTGGCGCACAGCTCGTGCGCGAAGTCGCCTCGAAGCAGCACGACGTCGCCGGCGACGGCACGACCACCGCGATCGTGCTCGCGGCCGCAATCGCCCGCGAAGGCGCGAAGGCGGTGGCGGCCGGGCTCAACCCAATGGACTTGAAGCGCGGCATAGATCTCGCGGTCGACGCGATCGTCGTCGATCTTAAGAAGAACTCGAAGAAAGTCTCCTCGAACGAGGAGATCGCTCAGATCGGCAGAATTTCGGCCAATGGCGATCGGTTCATCGGCGAAGAAATTGCCAAGGCGATGCAGAAGGTCGGCAACGAGGGCGTGATCACGGTCGAGGAAGCCAAAGGCCTTGAGACCGAGACCGAGATTGTCGAAGGAATGCAGTTCGATCGTGGCTATCTCTCCCCCTATTTCATCACCAATGCCGAGAAGATGGTCGCCGAGCTCGAAGACCCTTACATTCTCGTGCATGAGAAGAAGGTGTCTTCGCTGCAGGCCCTGCTGCCGATTCTCGAGGCGGTGGTGCAGACTGGCAAGCCCTTGCTGATCATCGCCGAAGATGTCGAGGGCGAGGCTCTGGCGACGCTCGTGGTCAACAAGCTGCGCGGCGGTCTGAAGGTCGCCGCCGTCAAGGCACCGGGGTTCGGCGATCGCCGCAAGGCCATGCTCGAAGACATCGCGATCCTGATCGCGGGTCAGCTGATTTCCGAAGAACTCGGCATCAAGCTGGAAAACGTAACGCTGCAGATGCTCGGCCGCGCCAAGCGGGTGCACATCGACAAGGAATCGACCACGATCATCGATGGCGCCGGTGAAAAGAAGGACATCTTGGCACGCATTGCCCAGATCAAGGCGCAGGCCGAAGAGACCACCTCAGACTATGATCGCGAGAAGCTCCAGGAGCGTCTGGCCAAGCTCGCCGGTGGCGTCGCGGTGATCCGCGTCGGCGGCGCGACCGAGGTTGAGGTCAAGGAGAAGAAAGATCGGGTGGACGACGCGCTCAACGCCACCCGTGCGGCCGTCGAGGAAGGCATTTCTCCCGGCGGCGGCGTCGCCTTGCTGCGCGCCATTCCGGCCCTCGACACGGTCAAGGTCGACAATCACGATCAGAAGACCGGCGTCGACATCGTTCGCAAGGCGATCCAGGCGCCGGCGCGCCAGATCATCGACAACGCCGGTGCGGACGGCGCCGTGGTGGTCGGCAAGCTGCTCGAAGCCAAGGAATATAGCTACGGCTGCGACGCGCAAACCGGCGAATATGGCGATCTCGTCGCGCTCGGCATTATCGATCCGACCAAGGTCGTCCGCACGGCCCTCCAGGACGCCGCGTCGATCGCGGGTTTGATCGTCACCACCGAGGCGACGATCACCGAACATCCGAAGAAGGAAGCGCCAGCCATGCCCGGAGGGGGAATGGGCGGCATGGGCGGCATGGATTACTGAAGAACCCAGTTCGCTCGAAGAAACAAAGCGAGGTCCTGGGATTTTCCCGCGGGCCTCTTTTCATTCGGCTCGGAGCCTGTCCCTCCCGCGCGCAGGCGCCGCAATGCAAAGAAAAGCGCAAGCGGATCACATCCGACGCGCTGGCAGTTTGGGATCGAGGACCTTTCGAGCGCTCTCGGCACCACTTACCGGCAGACCGCTGGGATCGAGCAACCCGACCTGCACCAGCACGCCGGCCTGATCCCAGTAGATGTGCTCATGCGAAATCTTCCCATCCTTGAACCCGACGATGACGGCGACCGCCATTTCAACGTGCTTTCCCGTGGGTGGGATGCCAGGCAGGAGCCAGTCAATGGGCGTCGTGTGAGTGAAACCGATCACGAGTTCCTCCACCACCTGATCGTGCCCAACCGTACGCGACACATTCGTCATCTTCACGTCGGGCGGAAAGAATTTGCCGACGAGATGATCGCGATAGAAGGCGCGCACGCCATCGCGGCCCACGCCCCCGGCCATAGAAGGCACGTGATTGAGATGGGGATCGTCGGTCATCGTGGCCATCGTGGTTTCGAGATCGCCGGCGAGCTCTGCGTTTACGTGCCGCTCGAACAGCGCGACCATCGCTTGTTGCTCGGCTGACAAAGTAGTCATCTGAACTCCTCACCTCGCTTAGCTGACGGTCGCAACTTAACGCATTCGGTCGCCTGTTCTCGTTGAGGTGTCAATGCCACCCTTTTGGCTGACGACAGAGCCATTCGCCGTCCTTGCGCGTCAACGGCCATTTTGACTTAGGAGATTCCAGGTCCCTCAACTTACGGGCTCGAGCGACAGGAAAATGCCCGGTTCGGGGCGAACCGTCATGGTCATGATCGGACGGGGGGCGGGCAGGCTCGGCGCAAAACGGAAGCGCTGGACCAGGGTGGCGAGAATAATCTGTGCCTGCATCATGGCAAAATTCGCGCCAACGCAGACTCGAGGCCCCGCCCCGAACGGGAGATATTGGTATTTGTCTCGTCGTGCGCGGTTCGACGGCGAGAATCTGTCGGGATCGAATGCATTGGGCGTGTCCCACCACATCGCATGGCGGTGCAGTGCCCAGATGGGCAGAAAAATCGTATCGTTCGGCCGCATGATCCGACCGCATAATTCATCCTCTTCCAACACGGTCCGCGCGAGCAGGCCGACCGGCGGGTACAGACGCATCGCCTCTTCCAGTATCTGCTCGATGAATGGCATGGCGTCCAAATCGTCCGCGTCCGCCACACGCCCGTTCAGCTGCGCTACGGCTTCCGCCCGCGCCCTATCCTGATATTCGGGGATGTTCGCGAGCAGATAGAGCGCCCAGGAAATCGCCAGCGCGGTCGTCTCGTGACCGGCGACGATGAAGAACTGCATGTTGTGGACGAGATCTTCCGGCGTCATCCGTCGCCCGGTCTCGGGATCCTGGGCCGCCAGCATGCGATCCAGAAGGTCGTCGGCAAGACCTGTGGCACGGCCCCGGCGTGCCTCGATGGCCTGCGCTACCATTTGATGCATGGTGCGCACCGACGATCCGGCAAGCCATTCGCCGGGCCGCGGGAACCAGTCGGGAAAGCCGAGAAAATCCAGCAGCGAGGCGCGCCCCGCGGTCTGGAAATAGCGGGTGATGGCGTCGCCGAATGTGTGGCTGTCGAAATGCTCGCGCCCGGACAGCGCGACATCGCATATCACGTCGAAGGTCGCGGTCAGCATTTCGCCGACCAGTTCCGCGCGCCCCGCACAGGCCGCGAGCCTCTCGCAGGCGCGTTCGGCGGTGGCGCTCATCGCAGGGGCCAGCGCGACCACATTGCGATGGGTGAAGATCGGTGCCACAGCCTGGCGCTGCCATTTCCAATCCGCGCCGTCGGCATTGAATAGGCTTTCGCCGATGGCGGGCCGCAGCATGCGCCGCATGATTTCGGATTTGGGATAATTCTTCAGATTGTCCAGCAGAACCCGTTTGAGGCCGCCGGGATCTGCGAGCATGTGCCAGCGGATGAGCATTTCCCCCGAAACGATGGGCTGGCGATAGGCCAGGGCGGGAATAATTTCCAGCACGTTCCGCCGCGCGACGAACGCGGTTTCGATACGGTTTAGCCGCCGATTATGAAGGGGTGCTTCGACAGGGATAAAACGCTCTGCCACGACGATCTCCAAAATTGAAGAGCCCGGCGCCGCATTTTAACTGCTGCCCGAAAGCTAGGTGGTGGCCCGGCGATTTCCTTGTTGCACTCACGAAGGGAGAATCGGCCGCAGCGCGCGTTGTAGGATGCGAGTTTGTCCGCGACAATGACAAAAGCACGCCTAATCGCTACAATCCTGCACCCGTTACTGCAATCACTTGACCCGTAATTCCCGCACCGGCCTGAGATGCGAGGAAAAGGACGGCCTCGGCGATGTCCTCGCGTTTGGCCCAGCGCTTCAGATCTTTGGGTTTCATCGCGGCAATGTTCGATGCAGTATCGACAAGGCCGGGGGCCACCGCATTGACCCGGATTCCCGAATCTCTTCCTTCCAGCGCCAGCGTGCGTGTGAGAGCCTCGATTCCTGCCTTGGCGCAGTTGTAGGCCACCATGTTGGCCTGGGGAAGTCCGGCGCGAGCGAAGTTGATGATTGCCCCGCCCCCGGATTCCTGCATGTGCGGGAATACTGCTCGCGAGGTCAAAAACGCGCTCAGGAGATTATTGTTCAATTCTTGGGTCCAATCATCGAGGCTGTGCTCGACTGCGAGCTTGTAGCGGGTAAGGCCTCCTGCCAGATTGACCAGAATGTCGATCCTTCCGTATTCGCTTAAGACACGCTCTATCAACTGACGCACTTCGGCCTCATCGGTCAGAGATGCGGCGACGGCAAGGACGCGCGCGCCGGCTTGGCGCAGCTCCTCCGCGCGCACTTCTACGTTGCTCTGTGTGCGTGCGCAAATCGCGAGCGCGGCGCCGCTCTCCGCCAACTTTTCGGCGACGGCTTTCCCGATCTGTCCGTCGTAGCTTACTCCCGTCACGAGGGCTACTTTTCCTTCAAGAACGGCCGGCATGTGCATAGCCTCCATCATCTGCCCGTCTTCGCCGTAAACGTCGTGATCATCGTACCAACGGGTTGATCGAAATCAAGCAGCCCACGCCATCCGGCGCTATAATTTCAAAATGGAAGCCGGCTGGGATATCTGGGATCTAATGGCCGCAAGCTCGCGAGGCTTCCTAAGCACGATCTGACAGGTATTTGGGCGTGACCAGCGATGCCACTGAGTTGCGTCCTCCTATCAGTTCTACGACACTGGACATGCGGCCAATCTGTTTGGCCTCAAGGAGATTGGTTTCATCTATACGCGCATCGGCAATCCGACCACCGATGTCTTGGCGCGTGGCGGCGCTCGAAGGCGGTGCCGCTGCGCTTGCCGTTGCTTCCGGCCAGGCCGCCTCTGCTCTCTCGCCGCAGAACATCGCCTTTGCCGGCGACAATGGCATCGCCCGCGCTGCTTGAACCGGGGCTCTTCCGTTTGGGCGTCGCACCCCTATCTGAGAGGGCGGCGCTTGCCCCGGTCGGAGGCGCGTTTCGAGCGGCTCGCATCTTGAGCAGGCACTCGGGCGGATCGGATAGGGAAAGATGATGAACGAGCCGAATGGAGGTATTCCACGCTCTGACAAAACGGGCGAGGCCACCTCCCATCCGACGCCGGAGCGCGGGATCGGCCAGACGATCGTTCCGGAGGCAGCCTATCTTCCATCGGATGTCGCTTTACGGCCTTCGTTGCCGGAAAAGATTGCGGAGAAAGTTCCCGAGACGATTCACGGCGGCGCCGTCGTGGTTCTGCCGGTGCGACAGCGGCGGCGCTGGCGCTGGGTCTTGCTGCTCCTCGTTCTCGCCGCCGGCGCCGGCGGCGGCTATTATTGGTGGAGCCTTCGGCAGTTTCATCTGCCGGCGGGCTTCGCATACGGCAATGGCCGTCTCGAAGCCGATCCGATCGATATCGACACGAAATTCGCCGCACGTATCGCCGAGATCAAGGTCGATGAAGGCGATCGGGTGACGGCAGGTCAGGTGGTCGCACGCATGGATACGCGCGACCTCCAAGCGAGCCTCAGGAGCTTGATCGCACAAAAGGCTCAGGCCGAGCATAGCCTCGAAGAGGCGCGGGCCCTCGTAGTCCAGCAGAACACGCAGGTTGTCCTCGCGCAGCAAGAGATTGACCGCACCAAGGCTCTCGTTGCCAGGGAGTTCGCTACGCGAGAGCTGCTTGATCAGCAAACGCAAATCCTCAATGGCGCCATTGCCGCACTTGACGCGGCAAACCAAAGGGTCGACGAGGCCGAACATGCCGTTGCGGTGGTGACCCACAACATCGAACTCTATAAGGTCAATATCGCCGACGATACGCTCGTCGCGCCGAAGGATGGCCGCATCGAATATCGCGTATCCAATGTCGGCGAGGTTCTACCGGCCGGCGGCAAAGTCTATACAATGCTCGATCTGTCCTATGTCTATATGGACATCTATCTGCCGACCGCGGATGCCGGCCGCGCCGCCATCGGGGACGAGGCCCGCATCGTCCTCGATGCCTTTCCGAAGCTCGCTCTGCCGGCACGGGTCACCTACATTGCGACCGAGGCGGAGTTCACGCCCAAGGCCGTTGAGACACAGAGCGAGCGCGACAGGCTGATGTTTCGCATCCGCGCCCGGGTCGCCCCCGCATTGCTGGCAAAACATCCCCATGAAATCCGGACGGGCCTGCCCGGCGTGACCTATGTCCGCCTCGATCCAAAGGCCAAATGGCCGGCGCAATTGAATCATGTGCCCGTGCCATGAATGACAGCCGCATGAATGTGGCAGAACTCTCCGGCGTTACCCTGCGCTATGGCCCGACTCTGGCGCTCGATGCGGTCGATCTCTCCATTCCCGCGGGTCTCCTGGTAGGGTTCATCGGAGCGGACGGCGTCGGAAAATCCTCCCTCCTCAGTCTGATCGCCGGTGCGCGCAAGATCCAGACGGGTCAGGTATCCGTTCTCGGCGAAGACGTGCGCTCGCCTCGCGTGCGCGCGGCGATCTGCCCGAGGATCGCATATTTGCCCCAGGGCCTCGGCCGCAACCTCTATGCCGATCTCAGCGTCAGCGAAAACATTGCGTTTTTTGGCCGGCTGTTCGGGCAAGCGCGACGCGAGTGGCAGGCGCGCATGGATCTCTTGCTGCACAGCACGGGGCTCGCACCCTTTGCCGATCGGCCGACGAAGAAGCTCTCGGGTGGCATGCGGCAAAAGCTCGGGCTGTGTTGTTCGCTCATCCACGATCCCGATCTCCTCATTCTTGATGAGCCGACGACGGGCGTCGATCCTTTGTCGCGCCGCCAATTCTGGGATCTGATCGCGAGCATGCGACGTAGCCGTACCGGTATGAACGTGCTGGTCGCCACCGCCTATATCGAAGAGGCCGAGCGTTTCGATTGGCTCGTTGCCATGGACGCGGGCCGGGTGCTCGCAACGGGCACGCCGGCGCAACTTAAATCTGCGACCGGCTCTTCGACGCTCGAACAATGTTTCATCGCGCTTTTGCCCGAGGAGCGCCGCCGCGGCCGGCGTGAATTCAGCGTGCCGCCGCCGCTGCGAGCGGGCGGCGAGCCGGTCATCGTCGCGCGTAATCTCACCATGAGGTTCGGCGATTTCACGGCGGTCGATCACGTCAGCTTTTCGATCGCGCGGGGCGAGATTTTCGGCTTCGTCGGTTCGAACGGCTGCGGCAAGACGACGACGATGAAAATGCTTGCCGGCCTCTTGCCGCCGACCTCGGGCGAGGCCTTGCTGTTCGGCCAATCGATCGAAACCGCGAAGGAAAAGGCGCGTACCCGCGTCGGCTATATGTCGCAGAGCTTTTCGCTCTACACGGAACTGACCGTCCGGCAAAACCTCGATCTGCATGCGCATCTGTTCGATATACCGCGTGCGGCGGCCGCAGCGCGGATCGCGGAGCTTGTTGAGGATTTCGGCCTTGCAGCCTATCTCGATCAGCGCGCCGAGGCTCTGCCACTCGGCATTCGCCAGCGCCTGTCGCTTGCGGTGGCGATCGTCCATGAGCCGGAGATTCTCATTCTCGACGAGCCGACCTCCGGCGTCGATCCGATCGCCCGCGACCAGTTCTGGGAGCACCTCATCGATCTATCGCGCCGCCAGAGGGTGACGATCTTCGTCTCGACCCATTTCATGAACGAGGCGGCGCGCTGCGACCGGATCGCGCTCATGGACGCCGGGCGTGTTCTTGCGATCGATTCGCCGGCCGGCCTGGTTGCCGCCCGCAAGGCGGCAAATCTGGAAGAGGCCTTCATTTCCTATCTCGAAGAAGCCAAGGGTCCGGAAACCGCCGCCGTGGGGCTCGAAGGCGGCGGGTCTCTGCGGGTTCCGGCGCGGAAATTGACGTTCTCCGCGGCGCTCGGCCTGAAGCTGCGGCGCCTTTTTGCATGCACGATCAAGGAAACGCTCGAACTCATCCGCGATCCGATCCGCATGGGCTTCGCCTTCTTCGGTACGACCTTTCTCATGCTGGTCTTCGGTTTCGGCATATCGGTCGACGTGAACAATCTTTCCTTTGCCGTCCTCGATTGCGACAACAGCCATGAAAGCCGGGCCTATCTCGAAGAATTGCGGGGCTCATCATATTATTTCACAGAAAAAGCCCCGATCGCCGACGAGGCGGATCTGCAGAAGCGACTGCAAACAGCCGCTATCAGCTTTGCGATCGAAATTCCGCCCGGCTACGGCCGCGACGTCAAGCGCGGCCGGCCCACGACGATCGGCGCCTATATCGACGGCGCCATGCCCTTCCGTGCCCAAACCATCCTCGGCTATTTGACTGCAGTCCAGAGCCAATATCTCGCCGATCTGGCGATAGAAAACGGCATCGAGCCGATTGCCTGCGGCGTTTGGATCGCTTGGGGGCCTCAGCTTTGCGAGCTGGCGATAGAAAACGGCATCACCCCGAATGCGGCGAATCTGGTGACGATCGATACGCGGTTCCGTTACAATCAGAACTTCGACAGCGTCTTTGCCATGGTGCCCGCAGACATCGCGCTCTTGCTGATTCAGATCCCGGCCATTCTCATGGCGCCCGCCGTGGTCCGCGAGAGGGAACTCGGCACGATCACCAATCTCTATGTCACGCCGTTGGGTCGCCTTGAATTTCTCCTCGGCAAGCAGATTCCCTATGTCGGCGTCGGCCTGGTGAATTTCGCGCTTCTGTGCCTGATCGCCATCTTCATCTTCGGCGTGCCGATCAAAGGCAGTTTTTTAACCCTTTTGACCGGTGTCACGGTTTATCTTACTGTGACCACCGCTTATGGAATGTTCATTTCCACATTTTGCAAAACCCAGATCGCGGCGCTTTTCGGAACGACCATATTAACCTATATGCCGGCGGCCATGTTCTCCGGCATGGCAGTGCCGGTCTCTTCATTGGCCGGCGTGGCGATCCTGATGGGACGCATTTTTCCCATGAGTTATTTCTTGCCGATCAGCGTCGGAGCCTTCACCAAAGGGCTCGGCTTCGCAGCGCTCGGGGAATACATTCTCGCTCTCCTCGTCTTCATCCCGGTATTTATCGGGCTCAGTTTCCTGTTCCTGCACAAGCAGGAAAGCTGAGGGCCTTCATATGAAAGCGCTGAAAAACATCTACTGGCTCGGCACCAAGGAAATCCGCAGTTTCTTCCGCGATTTCGTCTTGCTCGGCCTGGTGATCTATGCGTTTTCCCTTGCCGTCATTGCTCAGGCCCAAAGCATGTCGCAAGAGGTCCATAATGCCTCGGTCGGCGTGCTTGACGAAGACAATTCTGTGCTCTCCCGCCGGATGATCGCTGCAATTCTACCGCCTTATTTCAAAGAGCCGCAGCCTGTGGCGGAACGCGACATAGATCATCTGATGGATACGGCCCGCTATACGTTCGTGATTTCGATACCGCCGCATTTTGAACGCGACGTCGTCGCTGGCCGCGCGCCGACGGTGCAAGCGAATATCGACGCCACGGCCATGGTCCAGGCCGGCCTCGGCTCAGGCTATATGCAGCAGATTCTCACGACGGAAGTCGAGAATTTCGTTTCGCACAATGAAGGTAATCTCCTCTCACGCGGGCAGGACATCCCGATGTCGCCGGTGACGCTTGCCGCGCGGGTCCTCTTCAATCCGAATTCCATTACCGCCTGGTTCACGAGCGTCATGGGCATCATCAACAATGTGACCATGCTGGCGATCATTCTGGCCGGCGCCGCATGCCGGTGACGCCGTTCCAAATCGCCATGTCGAAGATCTGGGCGAACGTCCTCGTCATCACGGTTTCGGTCGCCCTGTCGCTCACCTTCGTCGTGCGCGGCCTTCTCCACATTCCGATCGTCGGCTCCGTGCCGCTCTTCATGGCGGGTGTCGTCCTCTATCTCTTTTTCACGACCTCGGTCGGGATCTTTCTCGCAACGATCGCGCGCACCATGCCGCAGCTCGGCCTGCTCTATATACTGGTCGCAATACCGATGAACTTATTGTCCGGCAGCAATACGCCGATCGAAAGCCAGCCTTGGCTGCTGCGGACCATCATGCGGGCCTCGCCCTCCACCCATTTCGTTTCCTTCGCCCAATCGATCCTTTACCGGGGTGCCGGATTCGATGTTATCTGGCGCGAATATCTGGCGGTCGGCTTGATCGGCGCTCTGTTTCTAGTCTTGGCATTGCTTAGATTCAGAACGGTTGCGGCCCAAACAAGTTGAGATATTCTTTATTATGATAATGCGACTCTGGTCACCCTTTCCGTTAGGGTGGACTTCAATCCGAACGTTATGATCTCTTGGTTGACGAGCGCCATGAGGCCCCGCTTGCCGCGCGGATCGACGAGAGGCGCGGCTTGTGCCGCTTCGGTCGCGTTCGACATCTCGATATTCCTTAAGGCTTGCGTCTTGCTCCGAGTTATGCGGCCGGCGCGGGCGCGCCGATCGTATCGAGCGTATGCCGGGCGATCATCGCTTCCTCGTCAGTCGGGATCACGCGGACCGCGATGCGGCTCGCCGGCGCGCTGATCAGTGTGGCATTGCGGTCGTTTGCGTCCGGATCGAGCACGACGCCGAGCCAGGTGAGGCGCGCGCAGACGCGCGCGCGAATCGCCGGCGCGTGCTCGCCGATCCCGGCGGTGAACACGAAGCCGTCGAGGCCGCCGAGCGAGCTTGTCAGCGCCCCGGTCTCGCGGGCGATCCGGTACACGAACAGGTCTATTGCGTCCTTCGCGCGAGGATCGTGACTCGCGAGGAGCGTGCGCATGTCGCTGGTAATCCCGCCGGAGACGCCGAGGAGGCCGGACCGGCGGTAAAGAAGATCCTCGACCTGCTTTGCGCTGAGCCCGCGTTCTTCCTCCAAGTAGAGGATCACGCCGGGATCGATATTGCCGCAGCGGGTTCCCATCACCAGCCCGTCGAGCGCCGTGAATCCCATGGTCGTGTCGATGCTGCGGCTCTGCCGCATGGCGCAAAGGCTCGCGCCATTGCCGAGATGCGCGGCTATGATCCGACCATCGGCGAGGTCCGGTGCGACCTCACGCAGTCGCCGGGCGATATATTCATAGGAGAGACCGTGGAAGCCATAGCGCCGAACGCCCATCGCCTCGTATTCGCGCGGCAGCGCGAAGCGGGTCGCCACCGCCGGCATGGAATGGTGGAACGCTGTATCGAAACAGGCGACCTGCGGCAATTTCGGCCGCACAGAAGCGATCGCACGAATCGGCGCGATATTGTGCGGCTCGTGCAGGGGTGCGAGCGGCGTCAGACGATCGAGCGCCGCGAGAAGATCGGGCGTTACCCGTTCCGGTCGGTCGTGGTCGGGGCCGCCATGCACCACACGATGGCCGACGGCGACAAGATTATCGGCGCCGAGATGGCTCTCGGCCCAATCGATCACCGCCTCCAAGAGCGACTGGAAGGCCTGATTCGGGTCCGTCCAGCTCTGTTCCGCCAGCACGGTGTCCGCCGGATCGTAGACGACGAAATGGGGCGCTGAGCCGATGCCCTCGACCTCGCCGCGCGACGCGAGCCTCAACGGCTTCAAACCATCAACTTCAAAGAGCGAGAACTTGATGCTCGACGAACCCGAATTGAGAGTCAGCACTGCATCGGCCACGTTCAGACTCCGACCGCCTTCTCGGCCGCGGCCGCGCGCCTGCGGGCGATCAGCACCGCGACGGCACAAGAGGCCATGCGCGTGCGTTCGGCATCCGCGCGGCTCGTTAGGATGATCGGCACGCGCGCCCCGAGCACCACGCCGGCCGCGTCGGCGCCGGCGAGAAACGTGAGCTGCTTGGCCAGCATATTGCCGGCCTCGAGATCGGGAACGACGAGAATATCGGCCTGCCCCGCCACCTTGGAGATGATCCCTTTCTCCGCGGCCGCCGCCGGACTTACCGCGTTGTCGAAGGCGAGCGGTCCGTCGACCAGGCCGCCGGTAATCTGGCCACGATCCGCCATCTTACAGAGCGCGGCGGCATCGAGTGTCGAGCGCAGCTTCGGATTGATCGTCTCGATGGCCGAGAGCACCGCAACCTTCGGACATTCGAGGCCCATGACATGGGCAAGGTCGATGGCGTTCTGAATAATGTCGCGCTTCGCTTCGAGATCGGGCGCGATGTTGACCGCAGCGTCGGTCAGGAGCAGCGGCCGCGGATAGCTCGGCACGTCCATCAGATAGACGTGGCTGAGCCGGCGCTTGGTACGCAATCCGGCCTCCGGCGAAAGCACCGCGTGAAGCAGCTCGTCGGTATGCAGCGAACCCTTCATCAGCAGCGCCGCCTCGCCCTTTTGCACGAGAGCCACGGCCGCGGCGGCCGCGGCGTCGCTATGCGGCGCATCGATCAGCCGAAAGCCCGAGATATCGACCTTGGCCTCTTCCGCGGCTTTGAGGATCTTGGCCTTCGGCCCGACCAGGATCGGATCGATGAGGCCGGCACGCGCCGCCTCGACCGCCGCGCCGAGCGCATTGGCGTCGCAAGGATGGGCGACGGCCGTTGGCAGAGGCTCCTGCCCGGCCGTCGCGGCGAGGAGCGCGCGGAATCGTTCGTGCCGGCTGAGCCGCACCTCCGGCAGCTCGACCCGCGGCCGGCGCACCTTTTCCGTCGGCGCCTGCACATACGCCGTGCCACTGATGACGAGCTGGCCGCTCTGGTTCGTGCAGCGGCAATCGAGAGCTAGATCGCCCTTTTCGGCGCGCTTCTCGGTCACGGTGAGGGTCGCGGTGATCGTATCGCCGATGCCCAACGGACGTAGGAAGCGGAGATCTTGACCGAGATAGATCGTGCCTGCCCCCGGCAATTTTGTTCCGAGAACACTGGAGATCAGGCCGGCTCCCAGCATTCCGTGTGCGATCACCCTGTGGAAGATGTCGGTTTGCGCATAGGAAGGGTCCATATGCGCCGGATTGACATCGCCTGAAACGACGGCGAACAGATCGATATCCTGCTGAGTCACCGTGTGCGAGAGGCTGGCGCTGTCGCCGATCGCAATCTCGTCGAACGTTCGGTTCTCGATCATCACTTCTGATGCGAGCGGTTTGGCGGAATCCATACCTTGCCTCGCTCAGGTTTCGCGCACATAGGTGCCCGGCGCATCGGCGACGGCAGGATAGCCCTTGGCCCCGAGCGGCGGCGGCGCGATCGGATCACCGGAGCGCTGGCTCAGCCAGGCGACCCACGCCGGCCACCAAGAGCCCTCATGTTCCGCGGCGGTAGCCACCCACTCTTCCGGCGCGACATAGGGTACTTGGCTCGCCCGATGGGCGAGGCGGTAATGCCGTTGCGGGTGCCCCGGTTCGCTGACGATCCCGGCGTTATGCCCGCCGGAGGTGAGCACGAAGGTGATATCGCCCTGGTTCAGCAGATGGATCTTGTAAACGGAGCACCATGGCGCGACGTGATCCCACTCGGTCGATACCGCGAAAAGCGGGACATGGATCTCCGAAATGGTGATCGGCTGCCCGTCGACACAGTACCGCCCCTCCGCCAGATCGTTGTGAAGGAACATCCGGTGCAGATATTCGGAGTGCATGCGGAACGGCATGCGCGTCGCATCCGCGTTCCAGGACATCAGGTCGCTCGGCTGTTCGCGGACGCCGAGGAGATAGGTCTTGATGATGCGCGACCAGACGAGATCGTTGGACCGGAGCATCTCGAAAGCGCCGGCCATCTGGGTGCTGTCGAGATAGCCCTGCTGCCACATCACGTCGTCGAGGAGCGCAATCTGGCTCTCGTCGGTGAAGAGCTGCAGTTCGCCGGCTTCCGCGAACTCCGTTTGGGCGGCAAACATCGTAACGGTCGCGAGCCGGTCGTCGCCGTCGCGTGCCATCGCCGCCGCCGCGATGGCGAGCAGCGTGCCGCCGAGACAATAGCCGCAGGCATGCACCTTGTGGTCGCCGCAGATCGCGTTGACCGCATCGAGCGCCGCCATAAGCCCGAGCCGCCGATAGTCGTCGAGCGACGTCTCACGCAACTCCGGGCCCGGATTGCGCCAGGAAATGCAGAACACTGTGAAGCCCTGCGAGACGAGGTAGCGGATGAGCGAATTGTGCGGCGAGAGGTCGAGAATATAATATTTCATGATCCACGCCGGGATCACCAGGATCGGCTCCGGGCGAACCGTCCCTGTCGTCGGCTGATATTGGATAAGCTCCATCAGTTCGTTGCGCAGGATCACCTTGCCCGGCGTCACAGCGACGTCTTTTCCGACAACGAAGCCCTTGGCTCCATCGAGCGGAAGGCCGTTCGCCAACCGCTGCATGTCTTCCACGAAATTCTGGTAGCCCTTAGCGAAGTTCCACCCGAACTGCGCGGCCGTCGCTCTCAGCACCTCCGGGTTCGTCAAAGCAAAATTCGAGGGCGCGAAGACATCGAGCATCTGCCGGGCCATGAAAGACACAATATCGCTGTGAGATTTCGTGACGCCAGGCAGACCGGCCGTGGCGGCGCGCCACCATTGCTCGGCGAGAAGGAATGATTGCGCAATCGCATTATGCGGCGGATGCGTCCAGGCCTCATCCTGAAAGCGCCGGTCTCCCGGCAGCGGCTTCGTCCAACGGGAAGGCGAGGCGAGTCGCGCCCATTGGCGCGCCGCCTGTTCGAGCAATTCGAGACGCCGTCCGGGCGCGTTGGCGAGATGCAGGCCCCAGTCGAGAAACGCGAGCTCCAGGGATATGAGCGACAGCGAGCCGGTGAACCGGGCCTCGCGCGCGTGCAGCAAACGGTCGAGCGAATCTTCCTTTATCCCGGGCGCCGGCGCCTCGGGGACCGGATGCGTTTGCGCGGAGGGATGGCCGAGGCCGGGTGCGGCAGAATCGTTCCCGCCTTCCTCCGCGCGCGACCTTTCGCGCGACATTGGGACAGCACCGGGCGCTGCGGTGCAAGCGCCGTTCGCTTCAGGGCTTTCCGCCGAATCGGCGGCAATGCGCTGCTTGGCAAGGCGTAACTCTGGCATTGCGAACTCCTAAAGAGAACGGAAGCGTCATATCGAGGCGGCAGCGTGAGGCGGGTGCCAATCGACACAGCTTAACTAGGAAAGATTACACTACAGCGTCAGAAGGGGATTTGATGCCAATCAATCGCGGCAAGTCGAGCCTGCCTGCCCCGTTGTCGCCGCTGCTTTGATCGAGATCAAACCTGCCGCTTCATGCACATGCTACCCCAAAAACCAATTGGGCGATGCTCTTCGCTGTTCGCCCTGAGCGCGCCGTCCCATCATTAAAGGAGGACACCATGCTCGATATCCCGCAAGCCGAAACAAAGACCATCCAAGCGGAGGCGCAATTTCCGGTCAATCTCGTCGAAGCACAGGAGCGCGGCGCGGAACTCTTTACGCTGGCAAGCGAGCTCATCGTCAAAAC
>Ga0116223_10002954_pt1 | contig 15622 bp, 9 predicted proteins | sample Sb_taG_3_FD_90092 | JGI IMG/M metagenome (GOLD analysis project Ga0116223, IMG submission 90092) | Peat soil microbial communities from Weissenstadt, Germany - Sb_50d_a_PC metaG | ecosystem: Environmental > Terrestrial > Soil > Wetlands > Peat | place: Germany: Weissenstadt | collected 2010-09-21 | reverse complement strand
TTGTCCGATGCATCCCCAGGTACGACAGGTCGGACCCGGATCTTGCCCCTTCTGCGGAATGGCTCTCGAACCCGTCGCTCCAGCCGCCGCGACCGGTCCGAATCCGGAATTCATCGACATGCGCCGGCGGTTTTGGATTGGGCTACCGCTTACAGCCGTGGTGTTCGGTCTTGCGATGGAACATGCGGATGAGCCATGGTCGCCGATGGTCCAGTTGGCCTTCGCGACCCCCGTCGTGGGGTGGTGCGGGTGGCCGTTGCTCGCACGAGGATTTGCGTCCATTCAGCGACGCCAATTGAACATGTTTACGCTCATTGCATTGGGAGTGGGAGCGGCTTTCCTCTACAGTCTGGCGGCCACGCTCGCTCCTCAAGCGTTTCCGGCCGACCTCCGCGACGCGCACGGGCGAATCGGGGTCTATTTCGAGGCGTCCGCCGTCATCGTCGAGCTGGTTCTGTTGGGACAGGTGCTCGAACTAAAGGCACGAGAACGAACCGGCGGCGCAATACGGGCGCTGCTCGGATTGACGCCCAAAATCGCGCATCGCGTAGCCAGCGACGGCGTGGAAAGCGACATCCCACTCGAGGACACGCGGGTCGACGATCGCCTGCGCGTGCGTCCCGGAGAGCGAGTGCCGGTGGATGGAGTCGTGGAAAGCGGCGCGAGCAGCGTGGATGAATCCATGCTGACGGGCGAGGCAATGCCGGTCGAGAAAAACGTCGGTGCTCGGGTGGTGGGCGGTTCGATCAACGGTACGGGTGCGTTCGTGATGCGCGCCGATAAGGTGGGCCAGGACACGATGCTCGCTCAAATCGTGGCGCTGGTCGCGGCCGCGCAGCGCAGCCAAGCCCCCATCCAGCGCCTTGCGGATCGCGTCGCGAGTTGGTTCGTGCCGGCCGTGCTCGTGGTTGCGTGCACCACATTCATCGCTTGGCTGAACTGGGGCCCGGCTCCCGCCTTTGCCCACGCAGTCATTGCGGCAGTCAGCGTGTTGATCATTGCCTGCCCGTGCGCGCTCGGCCTGGCGACTCCGATGTCGATCATGGTCGCGGTGGGCCGCGGGGCCCAAGAGGGCGTCCTGATCAAGAATGCGGCCGCGCTGGAGCGTCTGGAGAAGGTGGATACGCTGGTTGTCGACAAAACCGGAACGCTCACCGAAGGGAAGCCGCGGGTGGTGAGCTTCGCACCGTCGCCGGGCGTCGAAAAGGAAGCGCTCTTTTGCATCGCGCTAGGCCTCGAGCAAAATAGCGAGCACCCCCTGGCACAGGCCATTCGATCATTCGCCGCCGAACATTCGGCAGCGCCGTGCGTGGTTACCGATTTCGACTCGCGCACCGGCAAGGGCGTCCGTGGAACCTTGGCCGGTGAAACCGTCGCGCTGGGCAATAGGACGCTCATGAACGATCTCGGCATCGATGTGGGTCGGATGGCGGCTGAGGCCGACAAGGCAAGCGATGACGGGGCAACTGCAGTATTCGTCTCGCGCGGGCAGAGACTGCTAGGTTTGCTGTGCATCGCCGATCCGGTCAAACCGTCGACGCGCGACGCATTGCAGAACTTGCGAACCAGCGGCATCAAGATCGTCATGGTCACGGGCGATAATCGGCGCACTGCGATGGCAATCGGCCGGCAACTGAGCATTACCGACATCGAAGCCGAGGTGTTGCCGGCTGAGAAGAGCGCCGTGATCGAGCGGCTTCAGGCTGCAGGCGACGTCGTGGCAATGGCGGGCGACGGGGTGAATGACGCGCCGGCGCTCGCAACGGCCGACGTCGGGATTGCGATGGGTACCGGCACCGAGGTCGCAATCGAGACCGCAGGCATTCTGTTGGTCAAAGGCGATCTGACCGGAATCGTTCGCGCGCGTGCGTTGAGCCGCGCGACCATGCGCAACATCCGCGAGAATTTGGTCCTCGCCTTCGTCTACAACGCAATCGGCATACCGATTGCCGCCGGCGTGCTGTATCCCGCGTTCGGCTTGCTGCTGTCGCCGATGATCGCCGCAGCAGCAATGAGCTTGAGTTCAGTATCCGTTATCGGCAATGCGCTGCGACTGCGCACGGCGAAGTGAAATCGGGGTCAATCGGCGGCACCGCTTTCGGCGGACTTGGCTCCGCCCGCACCGGAGTCGATTCGCGGCGACCAGGTACCCTCGCTCATACAGCGACGCACGTGTACGGCGATTTCCCGCATGGGCGCAAACCAGACGCGGCCTTTATCGAGCATTCGCTCGATCATGGCGTGGGTGTGTCGCCAGCGTGCAAGCCGACCCGATAGGAATGGGTGCCACACAGGCACCCACAGTCCGCCGTGCTCCCACATCGCCTCGAACTCATCCCACCAGGCTTCCCACGCATGTGCCGGCGACTGAATCGGCATTTGGAAATTCAGATCGATGCTGTGCATGAACGGCGGCCAGTCATCCATGCCCCAATGCGAGGGCAACTCGAGAAGTTGGCCGCGCGGCGTTTGGAGCAGATACGGCACATCGTCTCCCATCAACGAGGCGTCGTACGAAACACCGGCATCGAGGAGCAATTCCGCCGATCGGTGAGAAAAATTGTAGAGCGGTGCCCGCCAACCGGCCGGTCTCTCGCCGCTGATCACGTGCAGCGCCGAGAGGCTGCGCAGCAGCCAATGCCGCTCTTCTTCATCGGATAGCTCGTTGGGGTGCTCGTGCAAGTAGCCGTGCGCCGACACCTCATGCCCGTCCCGTATCATGGCCTCGACGGCATAGGGATAGCGTTCCGCACACCACGCGGGCACGAAGAAGGTCTGGTGAATGCCGAAGTGGCGGTAGGTATCGAGGATACGAGGCACCGCGACATCGGGACCATAGCGGAGCATCGACGCGGTGGAGACCATGCTATGCGCCCGCTTGGGATGCGCCAGATGCAGGATGCTTTCGGCGTCCATATCGAACGTGAAGGCCACCGCACACTTCGCTCCATCGGGCCAGGGAACCGGATTGGTGATCATCGGCTGGTTTTCCCGCCATCCACCGACCAGGCGGCGCCGGTCACGAACTTCGCTGCATCGCTTGCCAGGAAGGCGATCACCGCCGCAACGTCCGATGAGGTTCCGAGACGCCCCAGCGGAATAGAGGCGATTTCAGCGCGGCGGGCTTCAAGCGGAGCATCCGATCCCGCAAACTCTGCGCTCAGCATGGCGGTATCGATTGGGCCTGGGCAGACCGCGTTGACCCGAATCCCGTCGCTTGCAAGTTCCACCGCCAGCGCCCGGCTCCACGCAAGGACCGCGCCCTTGGTGCCGCAATAGGCCGTATAGGCCGCCTGCCCGACGAGTGCGAGTTCCGAAGCCACATTCACTATGGTAGCGCAACTACTGGCCTTGAGCGCCGGCAACAACGCGCGCGTCACGCGAAAAGCGCCCACAAAGTTAACCGCGAGCAGAAAATCGAGTAGTGCATCGTCGGTCTCGGCAAATGATCGCAAGCGACTGACGCCCGCGCTGTTCACCAATATGTCGCAGCGTCCTGCCAAAGCGCTCGTCAATTCCGCAACGGTGCGATCGGTTCCAGGCCTGTCGGATAAGTCGATCTCATGCGGAACGAATCGTCCAGCAGCGTTGACTTCTGCCGCCAATCGCCGCTGACCGGCCAGATCGCGGTCCAGACCATGAACGATTGCTCCTTGCGCCAGTAGACTGCGGACGATGGCGCTGCCGATGCCGCCCGCAGCGCCGGTGACGACCGCGTGACGCCCGGCAAGAGGTTCGATTTCGGTCATATCACCGTGAGAAACGAGACCCCGTGAGCACCGACGAAACCGTCGGCACGTCCGGCGCCTTGCCTAGGCACACCGTAATCATCCGAACTGACGCGGCGGACCCGGTTTCGATGCCAGCTTCGCAGCAGCTCCGAGAGCGGCATGACGGCCGCAGTTCGGTCCCCGTAGAGCGAGCGATGGTAGCCGGGCAATCGATACCAGGGAACCGAGGCACGCTGATGGTGGGCGTTGTGGTAGCCAAAATTCAAAATCAAGAGATTGAGCCAGGGAAATCTGGCGGAAACCAAGTTCGAATAGGTGTTGTCCTGCTCATAGGCTCGGTCGCGATCATGCATCGGAACAGGTTGATCGGCCGCCACGAAGAATTGTTCGAACGTATGATGGAATGCGTCGAAAAAATTCAGCACGTGCAGCAACAGGCCTGCGGCCACGAAATACAGCAGCAGCGCCTTTATCGACCACATGCCGAGAAGCACCAGCAGGCAGCCGCGCAGCGCCAGCATCGCCATCGCCCGGGGCAGGTGGCGGCGTTGCGACCGCGAAAACAACGGCCGCCATACCACTTGCAAGTGCATGAGGACTTCGGTGGCCGGAACGTACCACCATTCCAAGATTTCCAGCGTTCGGCGAACCGCGGGATGCCGCTGCATCAAGCCTTTGAAATCGAAACACGTCACGTCGGCGCGATCCATGTGATGACGGATGTGCATGTGCCGTATGCGCTCGAAAGAACCGTACGCCGAGCCGGCAATGAAGTTCATCGCCTCCCCGACCGCCGAATTCGCCCATTGCACCGCAAACAAGGTCTGATGCCCGGCCTCGTGAATGAGATACGCCGCAAGAACCATGGTGTGAGTGCACAGCAACACCCCTAGAATGTTGAGGGGAATCGACGGCGCACCCATGCATGCAAACGACGCAAGCCAGCCTGACCCGACCCAGAGCAGCATGGCCGTATTGGCCAATGCGGCTGTGCGATCACGGAACAAGCTGCGCGGCGCGGATTGTACGGCGGTGTTCACGCGGCAAACCTCGAAAAATGCGGCCCAGGTGCCTAGATATCATGAAGTGATCCAAAAATATACATTTATACATACATTTTTGTAGGTATCTTAGAGCGAACTCCGAGCGAAGGAAGGCGTCTTGAAAGAAAAAAACAAAGCTGGCCGGGATCCGAGGCGCGCGGCCAGGACGCGTTTTTTGCTGGCGCTGCGCGAACTCGATGACGCCTGGGTGGCCGCATTTCACAAGTCAGGCTTTGGCGATATTTATTTCTCCCGGCTGTTCACGGAACTGTGGCTGCGGGATTCGGTTGCCGTCTCGAAAACCGACGCCTACGACTTGGTCAAGGGAGTCAGCATGCAAACCGCCATGAAGTACGTGAACAAGGCCATCGCAGACGGATATCTTGAAGAGCTCGACAATCCGGCGGACGGCCGCTCTCGCCTGCTCCGGATGTCACCCCTGCTGCATGAGCAATTCGCGCAAGTCATCGATCGCGCGAACTCCGCGTTTCTTGCCGTCTTGAATCCCGAGAAGAGCCGCTGATCTTCTGACGGACCGATACGACACGGACGTGTCGCACTCCACCGGTCCATAGGGAAACACTTCACCCGCTTTCCGCTCACCGCTGCGGCGCTGCCGCCGATTGTTCCAGCGCCGCGAACACCGAGTCTGCCCGCTTAAGCCGGTCAAGCACACCGAGCTTCTCGGCCTCGCTATTCCAATCCGGATAGGCAGCCGTCGCCGCAGTGACACGGTCGATCCACGCGCGGAAATAACGTGCGTCCGGCACCGACCGCGGCGCACGCCCGGCCACGGCGATGTAGATCGGACTGGTGGTTGCATACACATAATTATCGAGCACCGGATAGCGCGCCGAGTCGGAGGATGCGCGCAGCAGGCACCAGCCGCTGCCCGCGATCGGTATATTGCCGTTGAAATGCGCATGCTCCGCGGGCTTGGCAATCACGAAGGACTGCACGACTCGCCCGTTGCAAACAAGTTCCAGGTGATCCACCGGCACGATCGATTCGAGCCGCACGGAATAATCGACCCGCTTCTGTGGCTGGGCATATGTCAACTCGTCGCCGATGTGCGCCCCACCGATCTGCAGTCCCAGTAAGGGGCCGTTGGTCGCGAACGTGTGACCCGCTTTGAGCGCATCCAACCATTGCCGGGCGTTCAACGCCCCGTCCGGGACGCGCGCATACACCCGGTTCATTCCCACCGGACCTCGCAGCGAGGCAAAGTTCGCCATGGCGTCGGTGCCGGCGGCCGCAGGAATTCGAAATCCCAGGTTGAGCAGGCGATACCAAACGGCTGCGGTGGACCGATGGTCGCTGAAGCCCAAGATCTCCATGTAGTCCACTTTGCCCAACGCGACGTCAACCGGCAACTCGTTGGTCAGCGCCTGTCGCGGTACGGCCTGCGGGTCCGGATAGTCGTCGAACGGATGCACGTAACCCACGACCGCGCCGCGCGCATGCGCCATGTCGGCGACGTCGGCATTCATGGGATACAGGCTCGCTGCCGCCGTGTTGGGATAGCCGGCATAGCCCGGCAAGATCACCGCGTCGGTATCGAGTATGCCGAGATGGCCCCAATAACTGGTATGGAATTCCTGGCCGTGGACGACCAGCGCGTCGGCCTGCGATGCGGCGTCGGTATGCCGTCCATTGTAGGCAATGTCGGGGAAACGCTGTTCCTTGTTGACAATGAGAGCGTTCACCAGCCCCAAGTTTTCCGCTTGCGCCTGCGTGACGAGGTGCGCCGGCGTATTGCGGTACACCCCTCCGTAATTCATGTGGACATGCGCGTCGCCACTGACCCAATGACCCGTGTCCGGAACCGACCACCGCCCTTCGTCCAGATTCACCGCAAGCTCGCTCACCTTCCCTGCTGCCGTCGTCACCTGACGCCGCTCGAACCGGCGCTCGAACCCGCGCAGAATCTCCACTTGAATCGGGCCGGCCGGCACATTGATGCTGACCGCACCGCGAGCGTGAAAATAGTGCGCTTCGACACGACGCTCCGTTCGATCGAAGCCGTCGTCCGCCTGGATCCAAGCGTCGTCGGGCGCATAGAATCGACCCGCAGCATCGGTGACGCTGACCCGGGCCGACGCCGCATTTCCGGCCGCATCGCGCAGCTGCAGCCCCAGACTCGCTCGCGGCATCACATACCGGCGATCGCTCGCGACCAGCGGCCGCGCATCGCCCCCCGGCAACGGCACGACGTCAATTTCCGTCGTCCCGCTCCGGTTGGAGATGAACGCCACGCGCGTGCCGTCGGGCGACCAGCGAGGATTGGTTTGATCCCAGTCCCCGTAGGCGATCGGAAATGCATCGCCGCCGACCGCGGGCATCACCCATAGATTGTGCCAGCCGCGTCCCGCGTAGGAGCTGAACACGAGTCGGGATCCATCCGGCGATACATCGGGACGCGCTTTCCAATTGGTCTCCTCGTAATGAATCTCATGCGCGTCGCCGCCGGCACCGGCGCCCGCACTGACGCCGGCGGAAGTGCGCCAAAAGCCGCCGGTGCCGTAGATATGGCCGCGATTCGACACGTAGAGAATTTCGCGCCCATCGCGCGTCCACACTGGATTGATCTCGTGGTCGTAGGCGCTGTAGTAAAAGCGCGGCAATGCGCTCTTGTGCTCGCCGGTCAAGCGCTGGATGTTGCGCAGTGCGCCGTTCGCGAAGTCGGCCGTGAACAGATGAAAACGGCGATTGAACAGCGTGGAGACGAATACGATGCGTTTGCCATCCGGGGAAAAGCGCGGTTCGACATTCACGGCGCCGTTACCGGTGAGCGCGCGCGCCGTGCCGCTTTGCAAGTCCAGCACCCACAGTTCCAGTGCTTCGCCGGCATAGGACGTGTAGATGACCCAGCGTCCGTCGGGCGACCAGTCCGGTTGATAGTCATAACCGATGCCCCCCGGGAGTTGTTCCGCGAGGGTGGCGCCGAGTCGCTGGCGCCACAAGGAGCCGCCCATCGAGTAGATGAGTTCCTGCGAGTCCGGCGACCACGTCAGGCTGGACGGTCCCGCGGTCAGTTGCGGGAGGTACATCTCGCGAAAATAATACGGGTGCGGCAGATCGATTTGGCCCAGCACGGGCAGACGGTCGGCCAGCGATACCGAGCTCGCGATGCAGCCCGCCAGCACTGCGGCGCACCTCAAGATTCTGAGCGACATGGGTACCTCGGGCGGCTGGCGGGCCGGTTGGCCCGCCAGCGCATCACCTCGATCTCTAGAACTTCTGCCCGAACTTGATGCCGACGGTCCGCGGCTGCGTCGGAATGATATACGGCTGATTGCAGGTGGTCGTGGCGCACTCCACGAAGCGCGTGAGCTGGGCATTCTTGTCGAACACGTTCGACAGGTAAACCTGCAGCGACAGGCCGTTCTTCTGCATTCCACCCGATGCGTCAAACAGCGCGTATGCCGGCATATCGCCGATGGTCTGCTGATCGATGAGCCTCAGCAGCGGCGTCGTGCTGGTCTGGTACATCCCCGAAGCCTGGACGAACCCCTGCCAGTCGCCGACCGGGAATGTTTCCCGTGCCACGAGGTTCAGCTTCACCTTCGGGGCAACCGGCAGCCGTGTGCCCGACGGCGCCTCCGGACCGTTCGGTGCATTGCCAACCGCGTAGGAGTTGACCTGGTTGGGGCAATTCGTCGATAGCTGCGTCGTACCCGGTATGGTTGCCTGCGGTCCGCAATAGTTCGCAGTCGTCACGGCGTGCAGGAACGTCGCGCCCCCGGACAGCACGAAACCGCTGCCCGCGGCCCATTCGAGCTCGGTCTCGAGACCCTTGATCTGCGCCGACGCCGCGTTCTGTACGACCGTCACGCTGTTCGGACCGAGATACAGGAACTGAAAATTATTCCAGTCCTCGAGGAATATGGCTCCGTTCCAGCGCAGCGTGTGGCCGAACCACTGCGTCTTCCAGCCGATTTCGTAATTCTTGAGTTGGTCCGCCTGATACGGCGGAAAGATCGCCTTGATCGCCGGGTCGTAAACGCGATTGACGCCGCCCGGCCGGAAGCCGGTGGAGAACGTCGCGTACAGCATGCGATCCGGATCGAACTTGTAGTTGAGCGTGAGGCGCTCGGTGTGACCGGTATCAGAAACCGTCTGATTAAGATCCGTGCATGGCGCGAAGTGGAACGGCGCGTAGGTGGGACTCGGCGTGCCGCCCGGCGGCCCGCAGATGTTCTGGCCCGGATAAAAGCCGGTCATGGTCCCGTAGTTGGCGGAATAACCGTAAAATCCCTGCAGCGAATTATCATACTTGTAGAACCGCAATCCACCCGTAACCGACCATGCCGGGTCGATGTCCCAGGTCACCTGTCCAAACGCGGCCTGATCTCGGTCGACGCGCTCCTCGTCGGTGAGCCAGATGGTGTTGTTGCTGAGCCCCGGCATCGACAGACTCTGGGCAAAACCCTGAGGATTGAACGTGTACGGGTTGCCGTTGAGACCCGGCATCACATAGTCCTCCCAGATCTCGTGCACCTGGCGCTGGGCAAAGAGGCCGGCGGTTGCTTTGACCGCGTACTGCTGCGGGGTGCTGACGCGCAGCTCGTTACTCCACTTCGTGTAGTGGCCCGTGGTGATCACGAACTCTTGCGGCTCGATCTGGGGAGAGACCCCCTTGATCCCGGCCCCGCTGATCCAATTCGCGCCGGATCCGAAGTACTTGTCGTAAAAATAGGAGTAGTCGCTGTAGTCCGCGATCGAATGCGTGTTGCGGACCAGCCAGCCCCCGGCGTAGACGATATCGAAGTCGCTGACCTTGCCTTCTATGGTAAGCGCGGTCTGCGTGAACGAGTCTTGGGTGTTCTCGGGACCGGAGTGCACGAGATCGAGATTACCGACCGCCGGGTCATAGCCGAAAAACCCTTTGGCGGCGATCGACTGGCCCATAAACGTGGGCGTCACCGTCCAGTTGTCGCCGACGTCGAGCTTCAACGCGGCGCGACCGCCCTTGGTCTCGCTGGTGTTGTAGTCCTTGCTGACCCAGGCCGCGTTGTTCAACATAGTCCCGGAGGTGGGAAAGGTCCGAACCCCGTCGACGATTCCGGCCGCGGCGTTCGTCCCGGCAACGTTGTTGATGAATCCGCCGTCGTGCTCGTCCCACCCGACGATACGGATCGCCGCAATCGGCGTCAGCGGCATATTGACATAGCCCTCGACGACTGAGCCGAGGCCGCCGTGGTCTATCGAATTTCCGCCAATGTCGTACGCGGCCGAGAACTTGGTCGGGTCCGGCTTGTTGGTGATGATGCGGATGGTGCCCGCTTCGGAGCTCGCACCGTACAGCGTGCCCTGGGGTCCCTCGAGCACCTCGACACGTTCGATGTCGTACACATGGATGTCGATCGTGCCGTCGATGGTCGTGACCGGCTGCTCGTCGAAATAGGTGCCGACGCTGGGCTGCGAGGCGGAGTGGTTGCCGTCCTGGCCGCTGACGACGCCGCGCATGTACATGTGCGTCGTGCCGATGCCGTTGCCGCCCTGGCCGAGGCCCTTGACCGTCGTGACGCCCGACAAGTACTTCACGTAGTCGTCGATGTTCACGATGTTCAGCTCCTCGAGTTTCTGGGTTCCGAGCGCTTGAATGCTGATCGGCACGTCCTGCAGGTTCTCTGTCCTCTTCTGCGCGGTGACGACGACCTCTTCCAGGGTGTTGGTTTCCGCTTCGGATGCGGCATGGACCGCCGGAACGCCGCCCGCGAGTATCGCCGAAATGGCCGATGCCAGTGGCAGGCGGCGCAGCAGATTGCGAGGATGGACGCAGCGGGCCGCGTTCAAGCGGTGAGCGCCGGTGTCAATTCGGATGCGAGTCATACTTTCTAAGCTCCCTGTATAATAATTTTTCGCCAAATCACCCAGGCACGGTCGGGTAGCGGTCGAGCACCTCACCCAGCGCCTGTTTCAATGGACCGAGCCATGGCTCATAGTGCCGCCACTGACCCAAACCGTCGCGGAAAATGGGCCGCCGGACCTGCTCCGAACTCGCCGTGCGAACTGCGCGCTCGCTCTCGTAGAATCGCAAACAGCGCTCCTCGAACGGCAGGCCGCAGTAGTCGAGCAGTCTACGTACCTCGGCTTCGGTATTCTCCACCACCGATTCGTAGAACACGCGATGCACACGTCCGGGCAACACCGAATCCATGTGGGCCATGAGATCCACGTAGTCGCGGTAAAACCGGCCGATGTCGTCGAGTCCATAGGCGAAATTCTGGCCCCGTGCAAAATGCTGCTTGAATGCCGAGAGGCAGCAGCCGAGCGGATGCCGGCGGGCATCGATGATCTTGGCGTTCGGCAAGATCAAGTGAATGAGTCCGACGTACAGGCAATTATTCGGCATCTTGTCGATGAAGTAGGGTGCCGACGACTTGCGATGGATGCGCGTGGATGCGAGATACCGCTCGCCGAGGCCGCGCAACTCGTCGCGGGTAAGAGCCGCCACGGTCTCAAAAAATGGCGCCTCATGCGCGTCGGTGTCGCACCCGCCGCGCCGCGCCAGTGCATGTGCGATCTGCGGGATGTCCGGCAGCTCCATGGTTCCTTCGACCAGCGAATGGCTGGCCAGAATCTGCTCGATCAGCGTGGATCCCGAGCGCGGCAGTCCGACGATGAAAATGGGATCCGCGGCCGTGGCCCCCATTGCCGCTCGCTCCGACATGAAATCCGCCGTCAATTGTCGCTTCGAGCGCTGCGTGAAACGGGTGTTCTCGTCCGCGCTGTAAGGATGCAGCGTCCGGCGGATCGCATTGCCGCTGGCATAATGCGCGAACGAGTCCTCATAGGATCCCTCGTCCTCGAGTGCTTTGCCGAGCGCGAACTCGAAATGCAGCCGATCATCATCGTCAAGGTCCGCCCGCTGCAATGCGTGGCGCATCGCGAGCACGTCGTCCTGCGAAAAGCGAAACGTTTTTAGGTTGGCGAGACTCCAATAGGCCTCACCGAGCGTCGGCTGCATGGCGAGGGCGCGGCGGTAAGCGATGACGCCTTCCTCCGACCGACGAGCAGTCTTCAGAGCATGGCCATAGCTCATCCAGACCTTCGGTTGCCGCGGAAATTCGGCAAGCACGGTCTCGTACACTCCGATCGACTCCGAGTAGTCACCAAGATGCGCCAAAATCGCGGCCTGCAGATTGCGGTACCCCGGATTGCGTGGTTCCTTCGCCAGCAGCATCTCGACCTGCGGCAGCGCTGCGGCAGCCTTTCCCTGCCGATTGAGCACCACCGCATAATTGTGGCGAGCCGCATCGAAACTGGGCGCGAGTTCCAGGCAGCGCTCCAGCAACTGCTGCGCATCCGCATAGCGGCGCAGGCGCGCCGCAATCTCTGCCAGCATGCGAAGAGCGGCCACGTCGGTCGGATGCCCGGCCAGGTGGGCACGCAAGCGCGCATCGGCGAGCGGCAAGTCGTTCTCGACCAACGCCGCAGCGGCATCCAACAAGCGCGGATCCTTGTTCGCAGCCTTCAGATAGTTCGCGCGGGCGTGATCGGCAGAGTCGGTGTCGCCGATGACGTCGAACTGGTCGGCGAGCAGTCGCCAGCCATCCGGGGAATCGGGCGTCAAGCGCAGCGCAACCCGCAGCGCCGCCACTGCCTCGCGAGCCCGGCCGGCCTCGCCGAGCGCCACACCCAGCTCCAAGTGGACGGGACTCGATCGAGGCTGCTCGCGGGCCAGGCTCTCCAACACCTGCACGGCGGCCTGGCTCCGCCCCGCCAGCCGCTGCGCGGCGCCCAGCACCAAGCGCGCATGGGCGTGACCCGGCAGTACCTTCAAAATCTCGATCGCCTGTTCCGCGGCAAGGGAGGGGTTCTTCCGCAACAGCTGCGTCGCATGGTTGAGTGCGACATCGAGCGTTCCCGCAGGCTCTGCAGCACCACTCATCGGAACATCCCGGGCACCCCAAACGAATAATTGTGACGTATTAGGAATCCCGCAGCGCAGGTTTGTCAAATTCATCGGGCTCCCCTGTCACAACGCGGCCAGCAGGCCACCATCGACATACAAGACTTGGCCCGTAATGTACGCAGCCGCGTCGGAACAGAGAAACACTGCCGCGCCGCCGAGATCCTCGAGCCTGCCGAAACGCTGCAGCGGAATCTTCGGCAGCATGGTGCGTTGCCACTGTTCATTCCGGTAAAAGGATTCAGTGAGCGCCGTTCGAAAATAGCCTGGGCCAATGCCGTTCACACGGATGCCGCGAGCGGCCCACTCGGTGGCGAGCGCCCGAGTCAGACCGGCGAGGCCGGATTTCGATGCGCCGTACGGGGCTGCGCCCGCGATGCCCACTTCGGAGGTCAGAGAGCAGATATTCACGATGCTGCCGCCGGACGGCATGCGCCGTCCGGCCGCTTGCGCGGCAAAGAAGGCGCCCTTGAGGTTCGTGCCCACGATCCGATCCCAGAGCGCTTCGGTGACGTCGAGAGAGGCACAGACCTGCTCGATGCCGGCATTGTTGATGAGAATGTCGATGTGGTCGAGCGAGCGCTCGACCCGCTCGAAAGCCGCCTCGATGCTCACCACGTCGGCTACGTCAGCACAAAAATACTGCGCCCTGCAGCCGGCGGCGGCGAGCGTATCGGCGGTTGCGGCGAGCGCTCGTGCATCGCGCCCGAGTAGCGCGACTGCAGCTCCGGACTGCGCCAGTGCCGCCGCCACCGCACTGCCGATGCCGCGCGATGCGCCGGTGATCACCGCCACCTTGCCGTCCAATGAGAAGTTCGGTCGCTGCATGTGATTTATAATCTATCACTTAGTCCCCGGAGTAGATCATTGGCTGCACCCGACCAGATTTTCGTCATCACGATGCAACTTGGCGGTGACGGCTTGCGCGTCGCCATCAAGGACTCCATCGATATCGCGGGATACGCGACGCGCCTGGGTTGCGCGTGCTTTGCGGACGCGCAGCCGGCCGCACGCCATGCCCGTGTCGTCGCGGCGCTTCTCGATAAGGGATGCCGACTGATCGGTAAAACCACGATGCACGAGCTTGCCTATGGCGTCACCGGAATCAATCGTTGGAGTGGCACGCCTGTTAACCCACGTGCTCCGGACCGGATCCCGGGCGGATCGTCGAGCGGCTCGGCGGTGGCCGTAGCCGCGGGATTGGTCGACTTTTCGGTTGGAACCGACACCGGAGGATCCATACGCATACCGGCCACCTGTTGCGGTGTCTTTGGACTGAAGCCGACCTATGGCCGCATCAGCCGTGCGGGCGTGCATCCCGCCGCCTCGACGCTCGACTGCGTGGGACCCTTTGCACGCAACCTGGAACTGATTGAGCGGGCGATGGAGTTACTCGACGACTCGTTCCACTCAGAGGCCGCACCGGCCGGCGGCACGCTGGGCTGGCTCACGGTCGCGGCGGATCCGGACATAAACGCGGCTGCATGCCGCCTGCTTGCCGATGCGGACCTGACGATGAAGCCCGTATCGCTGCCTACGTTCGAGCGCGCTTTCAATGCGGGACTGTGCATCATCGGCGCCGAGAACTGGGCGGCCTTCGGCCATCTCACGTCCAACCCCTTGCTGGGGGCCGATGTGCGCGCGCGGCTCATCCCCGCCCGCGACATCACACACGACCAGGTTGCCGCTGCCGAGGCCGTCCGTCAGCTGTTTGGAAACGAGGTGGATGAAGCGCTCGACCGAGTCGATGCATTGGCGCTGCCCACCATGCCTGAGGTTCCGCTCACGCTGCGCGAGGCCGACGACGCACGCCGGGCATTGCGCACCACCGCTTGCGTGCGGCCATTCAATGTTTCCGGCCATCCCGCGTTGACGATTCCGATGACCCTGCCGAGCGGGCTGCCTGCGGGACTACAATTGGTGGGCCGCAAGGGCGAGGACGCGGCGCTATGCGCCTTGGCGCGTCGAATCGTGGAGAAGCCGTTGGCGGTGCGTCAATTGCCGCCGCGCCACGACGACCAGACCTATTCCGAGCGCGGTCAATCCCCAGAGCGGCAACGGCGCATCGGTCCCGGTCTGCGCGCCGGGCCAATAGAGCGCAATGGTATCCGAGCCGTCGCCGGGGTTGAGATCGCCATTGCTGGAACTCGCCGCAAACGTGAGGTTGTAGGTCTGCGATGACGTGCCGGGCTGCACTACGATGGTGAGCCCCGTCGTCGCGCCCGCCGCCAACGTGCCGACCGAACAGCTCACTGTCTGCCCGGTCTGCTTGCAGCTTGCGCTGCTGGCGCCGGCTACCAAGGTGAGGCCGGCAGGAAGCACCGTGCTGACCACTACCGCCGTGGCGCCCTGCGGTCCGCGATCACCCACCGTCAATGCATAGGACAGCTGGTCGCCCGTCGTTACCGTGCCGCTGCCGCTCAAGGAAAGATCCGAAGAGTTCCAGTAGTGAACCAGGTTGTACGCGTTGACGCTGCCAATGCCGGTGGCGAAGTCCCAGCCCGTGGCGGCGCCAAAGGCCTTCGCGAATGAACTACTGCTGCTCGACAGCGCGCCGTAGCTGCCGGACGGCAAGTAGCAATTGTCGGTTCCGGTGCACGGGAGGTCCATATCGCCCTGCGTGACGTCGTAGAAGACGCAGCCGCTGGACACGGCGCTGCCGCTGCTGGAGTTGCATGACAAGCCGCTGGCGGCCTGGCTCGAGGCCAGCGTGTAGTAAACAGTGTTCGGGTTGCCCGCGCGTGTGCCGGTGCTCTGGTTGACCAGTGCCTGGATTCCCGCGAGGATGGGAGACGCGAAGGACGTACCACCCCCGCCCGACCAGCCGCTCGGTGCACCCGTGCAGGCTAAGCCTCCCTGGGCGGTGTCGGACCAGCACACGACGTAGTAGTGAGACCAGATGCCGTTGGATGCGAACAACGACACGTCGG
>Ga0116223_10002947_pt1 | contig 15635 bp, 13 predicted proteins | sample Sb_taG_3_FD_90092 | JGI IMG/M metagenome (GOLD analysis project Ga0116223, IMG submission 90092) | Peat soil microbial communities from Weissenstadt, Germany - Sb_50d_a_PC metaG | ecosystem: Environmental > Terrestrial > Soil > Wetlands > Peat | place: Germany: Weissenstadt | collected 2010-09-21 | reverse complement strand
CTGGGACGGTCGAAACCTGTTGGCTGTGGAACGCGATTTGATGTATAACGCTCAGGAGCTTGTCAGCTTGAATACTCCCAGGAGGCACCAGCTATGAGGACAGTCGCGCTCGCAGTTCTGTGTGTTTGCGCAGGTTTACTGCTTGCCCAATCGGGGACGCACCAGAATGCGTTTACCCCGGAACAAATCAAATACGGGCCGCCACCGCCGTTTGTTGCTCCCGGCTCGCAGCTAGCCGTGCTGGAGGGCGACCCAAGCGCAAGTGCCGGCGATTTCACCATCCGGCTCAAAATGCCCGACGGCTACAAGATTGCGCCGCACTGGCATCCCAACCGCGAAAATGTGACGGTAGTCTCAGGGAATTTCAAGGTCGGGATGGGTGACCAGTGGGATGAGGCCAAGATGATGACCTTCCCTGCAGGCAGCTTCGCGTATCTCGATCCCGACATGCACCACTATGCGATGGCCTCGGGAGAGGTGGTCGTGCAGGTCCATGGGATGTCGCCGCTGCAATTTAACTATGTGAATCCGGCGGACGATCCAAGTAAGAAGTAAGCGGAGAGCCGGTTCACGAATATTCCCACCGTCGCGCCAGCCTGCGAGCGATGGCAAAGAGCACGACGCCGACCGAAAGCAGCACCAGCACCTGCGGCCAAACGTGTGAAACCGGCTCATCCCGCCAGAAGACCTTTGTGAACCCGTCGATTGCCCAGGCGTTGATAGTCAGCAAGCCAGCTTTCTGCATAGCTTCGGGCATAAGAAAGCGCGGGAACATGCTTCCCCCAACCGAGGACATGATCAGGATCACCAGCGTAGAGAGCGGACCCAATTGCGCGCGCGTGCTGCATATGCTGGCCAGCAGCATGCCGAAGGCTGCCACCGCAAAGGCCGTAGAGAGCCCCATGACCACAAAGCCGGGAATATGTGGGATGAAATCGAGTTTGAAAACCAGCCATGCCCAGATAAACATGACGACCAGTTGGGAGAACGCCAGCAACACGCAGAAGCAGAGCTTACCGGCCATCAGCGTTCCCATGGTTACGCGCGAACTCAGCACCCGGTCCAGCGTTCCACTTTCGGCTTCGTCCAAGAGCGACCCGCCCGCACCGCTGGCCGTGAAGAGCAGGAACATAACCCCAATGGCCGCGGCATAGAAAGACACCATGGGATTGTTTTTGTTCTCGCCGACCACGTTGCGAGTGGTCACTGGAATCGGCATGCCGCGGTTGGAATCGGCAGGCGCTGCTTCTTGGCCGCCGCTCTCCCCGCTCATCCGCTTACGCAGTTCTTCAAGGCCCGCGTCGATTTTCTTCTTTTGCTCCGGAGTAAACCCACCGGCGTACTTATCCATGTACTTCGATCCCTGCTCCGCCATGATGTCCGGCATCGAGGTCATCGCAACTTTCTGGAGCAGCCCGGCGATCACTTGTGGCGCGACCATGTCGCTGCTGTCTTTAAGCAATTGGACCGTCGGCCGGTTCTGATTGGGCGCGCCGAATGAAATTGGATTCTCTCCGAAGCCATGAGGGATGATAAGGGCCACCGGCGCAGTCCCGTCTTTCACCGCGGCTTCTGCCGTCGCGGCCGTGTAGTCCGGCTGCTCCGCCCCTTGCTTCGACGCCGGCCTTTTCTTTACCGACAGCGATCCTTCGCGCTCGAGGCCCTGGATCAGTCTCTGCGAGGCTGCGCTGTGGTCTTCATCGACCACCAGGACGCTTACCTTGGGCGTGGTGTCACGACGCCCGCCGAAGATCACCGCAAAGATGGTAAAGAACGCGATTGGCAGGATGAAGCTCAGCGCCAGGGCGCCGCGGTCGCGGCGCAGGGCGATCAGTGCGGTGCGCACTATGGGCAGAATCAATCGCGTAACTCCCTTCCGGTCAAGTGCAGGAATACCGATTCGAGGTTGGGTTTCCTCAGCGAGATGTCTGCCAGTTCATGTCCCGCTTTGGCCGCGGCCTCGAGCAATCCGGCAATTTCAGTCGCATGATCGATGGTGAACCGCGCCATCCCGTTTTCGAGCAGCCCTCCGCGCTCTTTCACCCAGGCGGCCACGCTGTCGTCGGCCTTCGCGAATCGCGCCAGCACCTCGCTGCGGGAAGCGAAAGCATTCTGTACCAATTCATCCTTGGTTCCGAGCGCAATGATGCGCCCATGATCGATAATCGCGATGCGATCGCAGAGCCGCTCCGCTTCCTCCATGTAGTGGGTGGTGTAAATCATGGAGATCCCCTCGCCCCGCAGCTTCTCGATCATTTCAAAGATGCGGTTGCGGGCTTGCGGATCGACTCCAACCGTGGGTTCGTCCATCAACATCACTTTGGGACGGTGGATCAGTCCGGCGGCCATGTTCAGCCGCCGCTTCATTCCTCCCGAAAGATTCTTCACCGGTTCTTGCGCGCGGTCGGTGAGCGCCGCCCAGTCGAGACACCAAGCCACCGCCGTTTTCAGGGCGGCGCGTCGAAGGCCGTGGTATTGGCCGAATGATTCCAGGTTTTCGCGGCAGGTGAGCTTCGGATAGAGCGCCAGTTCTTGCGGAACCCATCCCAGAGCCATGCGCGCCCCGGCCGAATCGGCCCGCTCGCCAAACACCGTCACCGTACCCGCATCCGGGATGACGCGCCCAACGATGCTGCGAATCAGCGTGCTCTTACCGGCGCCATTGGGACCGAGCAATCCCAGGCATTCCCCGCTCTTCACTTCGAGCGTAATGCCGTTGACCGCGGTCAACTCGCCGAAGCGTTTGACCAGTCCCTCAACTCGCAAGGGCAACAACGACAACGAAGATGGAATCGAAACGACGGGTGCCGACGCCATTCATCCTCCGGGCCTACCGATCGTACCTCAACCAGATAAAGAGTGTCCCTATAAAGAGTGTCCCTTCGCGTCACCTTTCGGGGATCTTATTTTCTCGGCGGACTCGGCGTCTCGGCGGTGAGAATTAAACCTTACTCCACAGCTCTTCCCGCGGGTCTTCCGGGTTCAGTTTGGCCAACTCCCGCAGCAGTTCTTTCGTCTTCTCATCGCGCGGCATGGGGACCGTGATCTTGACTTCTACGATCTCATCCCCGCGCACCCCGTCTTTGGTAGCCGACGGCACGCCCTTTTCCCGCAGCCGCAGCTTCTGGCCAGACTGCGTCCCAGGAGGAATCTTCAGCATGCTCCGCCCATCAATGGTGGGTACCTCAATCTTCGATCCCAAAGCCGCTTCCACCGCCGTCACCGGCACCGTAATGTGGATGTCGTCGCCCTCGCGCCGGAAAAGCGGGTGCTCGCCGATGCGGATGATGACGTAGAGATCGCCGACCCCGCCTCCGCGCAGCCCGGCATTGCCTTTGCCCGCGATCCGAATACGTTGCCCGTCGCGGGTTCCAGCCTTGATGCGGATCTCCAGCGGATCGGTGCGCTCGACGCTGCCTTCGCCATGGCAGACCGGGCAGGTCGAAATGTTCTTACCCGTCCCATGGCATCGCGGGCAGGTGACGTTGAACTTCATCCGCCCGCCCGTCTGCTCGATCGTTCCCTTGCCGTGACACTGCGGACATTGCCCCGGAGCTTCGGTGAAGCCATTCCCGTGGCAGTTTCCGCAGACATTGCGCCGGGAGATATTGAGCTTCATCACGCCGCCGCGGATCGCTGTCCAGAACGGCACGTTGACCTGATACTCAAGGTCGCTGCCCGGTGCGGGACCCTGATCGGCTGCCTCACCGCGCCCGCCGCCAGTGAAAATGCTGGAAAAGATGTCGCGGAATCCGCCGCTCCCGCTGCTCGACCCCTTCCGCCCGCCAGCGCGCGCGCCTTCGAACAGATCCGAAAAGTCAAAGCCGCCGAAATCGACGTTTCCTTGTCCGCCGGGATGGCGCCCTCCCGGAAAGCCTCCGCCAAAGTCGCCGGGAGCCCCAGGCTGTCCGCCGCCGCGCGCGTAGGCCTCGGCCGTCGCCGCATCGATATTGTCGGAGTAGAACCCCAGCTGGTCGTAGATCTTCCGCTTCTTGGCATCGCTGAGGACGTCGTTGGCCTCGGAAAGAGTCTTGAACTTCTCTTCAGCGGACTTATCGCCAGGATTGACGTCAGGATGATACTTGCGCGCAAGCTTGCGGAACGCCTTGCGGATGTCGTCGGTGGAGGCCGACTTCTTTACGCCCAGAACGCCGTAATAGTCTTTGGTTTGGGTGGCCATGGTTCAGGTGTCAGGTCTCAGGTGTCAGGTCTCAGCCTGCAAGGCAACTGACTCCTGGATTTTCCTGCTACATGAGTGTCGCACACCTGCGAGGCTGAGAGCTGAGAACTGACAGCTGAGAGCTCGCTTTCAGTTCACCACTTCCTTCGCTTGCTCATCCACCGCCACGGTGAACGCCTCAAAGGGCGAGGCATCGATCGACACGGGAATCCGCTGCACTCCCGTCGCAGTCGGCGCGATGCAGTACCAGCGCCCTTCTTCGGGGATGAAATTCACAAAAAACATCTGTCCCTTGACTTCAAATCTCAATTCGCTTTCCTCATTTCTGGCCTGCAAACAATAACTCTCAAACTGTGATGCAAATTGGGGGCGCATTCGCGCCCCCACTGAAGTGCCACTCGCTGATGGCTGATGGCTGAAAGCTGACAGCTTATTTCTTGTCCTCGACATCCACGTACTCGGCGTCGATCACGCCTTCGTCTTTCTTCTGGCCCGCGCCGTTCGTGCCCGGCGCCGCGTGCCCATCAGTCGGCCCCGCACCCGTCGCACCCGGTGCCGCGCCCGGAGTCGCCTGCGTCGCCTTGTACATCTGCTCCGCCAGTTTGTGCGAAGCCGCAGTCAGCTTCTCGCGTGCCGAGTCCATCGCCGCCTTGTCGCCGCCTTCAATCGCCTTCTTCGCGTCCGCCAGCGCGTTCTCCACGTCGCCGCGCTCCGTGCCCGAGATCTTGTCGCCATGCTCCTTCAGCATCTTCTCGATGTTGTAGACCATCGAGTCGAGCTGATTCTTGGCCTCGATCTCATCGCGCCGGGCCTTGTCTTCGGTCGAGTGCGCGTCCGCTTCCTTCGCCATGCGCTCGACTTCTTCCTTCGACAAGCCCGAAGACGAGGTGATCGTGATCTTCTGATCCTTGCCCGTGGCCATATCTTTCGCCGTCACGTTCAGGATGCCGTTAGCGTCAATGTCAAACGTTACTTCGATCTGCGGTATGCCCCGAGGCGCCGGCGGCAGCCCGGTCAAATGGAACTTGCCCAAAGTGCGGTTCTGCGCCGCCAGCGGTCGCTCGCCCTGCAGCACATGCACTTCCACCGAAGTCTGACTGTCGGCTGCCGTCGAAAACGTCTCCGTCTTCTTAGTCGGAATCGTAGTATTCCGAGGGATCATCCCCGTAGCCACGCCGCCCAAAGTTTCGATCGACAAAGTCAAAGGAGTGACGTCCAGCAGCAGCAGGTCTTTGACCTCGCCCTTGAGCACGCCGCCCTGAATCCCAGCGCCGATGGCCACCACTTCATCCGGGTTCACGCCCTTGTGGCCTTCGCGCCCAAACAGTTCTTTGACGATCTGTTGGATCCGCGGCATGCGGGTCTGTCCCCCGACCAGCACCACCTCGTTGATCTTGCTGGTGTCGATACCGGCATCTTTCAGGCACTGCTTCGACGGCCCCACCGACCGTTGCAGAATATCTTCGATCATGGTTTCGAGCTTCGCCCGGGTCAGCTTCTTGACCAGGTGCTTCGGCCCGGAAGCATCCGCCGTGATGAACGGCAGGTTGATCTCGGTCTCCATGGTGGTCGAAAGCTCGATCTTCGCGCGCTCCGCCGCGTCCCGCAGACGCTGCAAAGCCATCTCGTTGCCCTTACCGCGCAGGTCGAGACCTTCATCTTTCTTGAATTCGTCAATCAGCCAATCGACCAGCCGCTGATCGATGTTATCGCCGCCCAGATGCGTGTCGCCGTTAGTGGCTTTCACTTCGATCACGCCTTCGCCCACTTCGAGCACCGAGATGTCAAAAGTCCCGCCGCCGAAGTCATACACCGCGATCGTTTCGTCCTTACCCTTGTCGAGCCCGTAAGCCAGCGCGGCCGCAGTCGGCTCGTTGATGATTCGCTTCACGTCGAGTCCCGCGATCCGCCCGGCATCCTTAGTAGCCTGCCGCTGCGCGTCATTGAAGTAAGCCGGCACGGTGATGACCGCCTCAGTGACCTTCTCGCCCAGATAGTCTTCCGCCGCCTTCTTCAGTTTCTGCAGGATCATCGCCGAGATCTCCGGCGGAGTAAACTTCTTGCCCTGCGCCATGACCGCCACATGGTCGCCGTCCCGCTCGACCTTGAAGGGGACCATCTTCATCTCTTCGCTGACCTCGTCAAAGCGCCGTCCCATGAAGCGCTTGATCGAGTAAACGGTATTCTCAGGATTGGTGATGGCCTGCCGCTTGGCGACCTGCCCCACCAGCCGTTCCCCGGTTTTAGTGAATCCAACGACCGAAGGCGTGGTCCTGCCACCTTCTTCATTAGGGATAACTTTCGGCTCTCCACCCTCCATAATCGCTACGCAGGAATTGGTGGTGCCAAGGTCAATTCCAATAATCTTTCCCATAACGCATCCTCCGAAGCATATAAGTGCTTTACAATCAACGTGATGATGATTACGCTCTACTCCATGCTATAACCTGAGCGTATCATTGTCAAGCTTTAGATGCTTTTTAACGGCTGGGGGATGCGGCTATGACGAGGCCTCTACGAAGTCGAACTCAAGGCGGTGCTGGGGTGAGCATTATTCCCGCGAAAGTATCCCACCCCAAACAGCCGGGGGCGGCGGGCACAGCCGGTGATTACGTCGAGGTTGAGTTTCCCGACGAAGCTGGCCGTCAGCTATTCGCAAATCCGGGAGCGCGGGAAACGGTCACACCTCAATCGAACCGCCCGCATAATTCGGGACAACGTGCGCTCCTCGCTGATCTTGCATTCCCAAACGCGAAGTACGCTCCATCCCTCATTCCGCAGCCTCCGGGCCACTCTTGTGTCCCTGCGGCGATTCGACACGATTTTGGACTTCCAGAATGTGCGATTGCTTTTCGAAGGTCGGTTGCAGCGGGGGCATCCATGCCAGAAGCATCCATCTACAAATAGTGCGACCTTTGATTTCGGCCAGGCGAAGTCTGGTTTCCCAGCGATTGGCCATTGCTTCCTAAACCCACATATTCCGCGCTTACGAAGTAACGCCTCCATCCTGCGTTCCGTAGTTCCTCCGAACGTGCGAACGGAGGCCATGATCTTTGACCGAACTTCTCGCGATACCCTGTCCATCTTGGCCCTTACTTCGCTCGATATCCTTCCAACTCCTTAGCATCGATGTCGCCGAACGGAACAAGTTTATAGTGTTTTTCCTCTGCCACTCTCGGAATGTCTTCATCCTCGCGAAGTTCAAACATGGCAATGACGCCATCGTCCATGAATTGCGCCGATATCGGCCGGCAGGTCGGCATCAAAAATTTCTCGCGGCAGCAAGCCAAATCCTGAATAGTTTGAATGATCGACAATTGGTCGTCACCCCCCTTAGCCTGCACCGGAACTATGAATTGCTGGCCCTCTCGGTTAACGCCAACGTATATTTCGTCAATTTCAATCTGGCCCATGTCCTGAACGAATGTTCTGAAGTGATTCTGAAGAGAGTAAGCCGTGATTCCGAGGAAATATCGACAAGGCGGTTGTAGCGAACTCTTGCCAACACCGACTGCTCTTGAGTTTGTGCGTAGGCAGCGATGATTTCAGGTGTTGCGTCCGGCACCTTGATCACGGAAGCATCGACACGCGGTAATATCCTGCTGCTGCCGCGTATCAGAGTAATAAATGCCCGCCAGTGGCTCTTTAGCCACATCCGACCATGAGCATTATCAAAGACTTACAACCCCGGCCGGATGCCCCATCCTTGCGCGTCCTGTGCGCAAGGATGGGATTCCACGCCCCTGTCCACTCCTAGATTCCCTCCATCCCTATCGACATTGCGGAATAAACCTCACTCCCGCGCCTTCTTTCTCTCTTCCATCATCACCTTCCGCAGAGCCCGGTTGATTCGCGTCTGGTAACCCCGCCCGGCCCGTTGGAACCACGCCAGCAGGTCGGCGTCCAGCCGCAGCGTCACCGGCCTCTTCACCGGCTTGTACATGCCCGCCAATTCCTCCGGCAAGTACCGCGGACGCCGCCTCGACCTCGCCGACGCCTCAATTCGCGTCACTTTTCGCGACGCCCGTGCCCGCTTCGTAACTCGCTTCCGTTGTTTCATTTGAGCCGCCTTGTAAGTACACAACAATACTAACACAAATACCAGTACAATGTTCCACGTGGAACACATCTCGAGTTTGCGCCGACTGGCGTCCGAAATGGAGAGGGTTTTACTGAGAGCCGAGAGCTCGTTCACATCCCCGGAAACTTCATCCCAGCCATGCGCCGCGCGAAACTCGGCTTGCCCATCTGCTTGAACATTTTTTTCATCTGCGCGTACTGGCGAAGCAGGTTGTTGACTTCCTGCACGCTGGTGCCGGAGCCGCGGGCGATGCGTTTGCGGCGGCTGCCGTTGATGGCTTCGTGATGGTTGCGCTCGTACACGGTCATCGAATTGATGATGGCCTCGACCCGGTTGATCTGTTTTTCGTCAACCTTGTCGGCGGCCTTCTGCATGCCAGCAAATGCGCCAACGCTGGGCAGCATGCCCATGAGGCTTTGCAGCGATCCCATCTTGCGAACTTGCCGCAACTGGTCGCGGAAATCTTCCAGCGAAAAGCCGTCGCCGCTGAGGACCTTGGAGGCAAGTTCGTTGGCCTTCTTCTTGTCGATCTGCGACTCGGCTTTTTCGATGAGCGAGAGGATGTCGCCCATGCCGAGAATGCGCGAGACGATGCGGTCGGGGTGGAAGGGCTCAAGCGCGTCGTATTTCTCGCCGATGCCTATGAACTTGATGGGCTGACCGGTGACCTGGCGGATGGAGATCGCCGCGCCGCCGCGAGCGTCGCCGTCCATTTTGGTAAGGATGACGCCGGTGAGCGTGAGCTTTTTGTGGAATTCGTCAGCCGAGTTGACGGCGTCTTGTCCAGTCATGGAATCGGCGACGAACAAGATTTCCTGCGGATTGAGCAGCCGCTTGAGCGACTGCATCTCCTCCATGAGTTGGTCGTCGATGTGGAGACGTCCGGCGGTATCGACGATGAGCACGTCGCAGCCAGTGTTGATCGCCTCGCGGCGCGCTTCTTTGGCGAGGCGCTCGACGGTCGCCGTGTTCGATTCACCGACCTCGCCTTCGTAGAGATTGGCCTTGATCGCCGCCGCAACGACTTTGAGCTGCTCACGCGCCGCCGGGCGGTAGACGTCGACCGAGACGAGCAGCGGGCGGTGTCCGCCATTCTTCAGCCAGTTGGCAAGCTTGCCGGAGGTAGTGGTTTTGCCGGAGCCCTGCAGCCCGGCCATGAGCACAACGGTCGGAGGTTGCGAGGCGAACTTTAATTTAGCCGTGTCTTTGCCAAGAGTCGCGACCAGTTCGTCGCGGACAATTTTGATAACCTGCTCGCCGGGCGAGAGCGCAGTCAGCACCTCATGCCCGACGGCCTTGGCCTGGATGCGGTCGATGAGCTCCTTGACAACTTTGAAGTTGACGTCGGCTTCAAGCAGCGCCAGTCGAATTTGTTTCAGCGCCTCGGAGATGTTCTCCTCCGTGAGGACGGCTTGTCCGCGGAGAGACTTGAAGGCGCGCTGGAGTTTTTCCTGGAGATTCTCGAACATAAGGGCAAAATCCTATTTTATCAGCGCAGCTTGTCGGATGTGCCTTGCTCAGCTAGGTCGGCAAATGCCTTGGAGAATTGCTATGTCTATGAACGAATCGTCGGGGCGCTCGGATCGTCGTCGGGCCGAAACGCGGGAGGGCCTAGCGGCTCCGTAGCCACTTTCACGCGAAGCCACGCGTACAGTTCTCCCTTTCGAACTTCCTCCCCATGGAGTTCCACAAACTCCAGGGAAAGTGGGGTCTCACCGTAGCACCGGTCCATAGCCCGAACGAACCCATCGTACGGCATCGGTGTCGTGTTCTGAAGTCGGCCTACGCCTCGGCCTTCCTTGTCTCTAACATCGATAGCCTGATCATTGTTCCTGTCTGTAACTAGGATCTCCCCAGGTTTCAGGGTCTTCCGGTCACGTTCGGAAAGATACCTGTCGCCTGTAACAACGGTCAATCTCAGGCCCCTCTGCCTGCGATGCTGGCTCTCAAGCCATTGAGCGGCGCGCTCCGCAGCGCGCTCCTCTCGCATCCCGGATCCGGTCTCTAATTGAAGTCGAGGCGGCAGCGTGCGCTGAATCCTCGCTATGGCTCCATCGATCCTCTTGAGCGCGCCTTCGAGCTCTGGGCTGGCCTTCGCCGACACATCATCCTTGGGAAGCCGTTCCCTTTCACGTTCCAAGCGCTTGATCCGCTCGATCGCGAGTAGTTCTTCGCCGATCACGTCGCCCCAGTCAGAGATCGACGATCGCACAAGCTGCCCCGTGTCGGAGACGATTGCATCAACGATGCGCAGATTGGTCGCTTCAGATTTCGGAGCGTCCGAGATCATGTCCCGAACTTCGAAGTGCAGGCGGTCGATCATCCTCTCGATGTCGGCGACGCGCCGGTATGCGCTAATCGCAAACCTCTTCAGACTTCGTTCGAACTCAATCCGGCTCACGGCTCGAGTGCTGAACCACGCGAATCCCGCAGTTAGGATGAACTGCAGGCTGTTGAAAAGAAAAACCTCAGTAGCGGTAGAGTGAGTTCCTGTGGTCCGAACCTGGGCCGCAAAGCAAACCAGCGCCAGCGCACCTAGCGTGATGGCGACGACCACCTCGATATTTCGCGATTCACGAGTCTTCGGCTGCGTTTCAGGGGTTACATTCACTACGGGCTGGGCTACCGCCAGCTGTCGTTCCTCCTCTTTCGCGGCCATCGAAACCTCCGTCGGCTAAGACCTAACGCCGGACGTCGACGAAATTGAATCAATACGCTGGCATTATAAACCCGCCTCTACCGCTTAGGTGCGACCTGACGCTTCGCCATGCTAGGTCCGGATACGTCCTCCGCCGCAACCGTCGCATTACCCAACCTTCGGCCTCACCAATTCAAAGCGCTGCGTAGTGCGCGTGTACTGCATGCCGCCCATGCGTCCGATCAGATCGAGCGAGTTCCGGTCCAGGCGGCCTTGTTTCAGATGGCGGTCGTCGACGTGAACCGAGACGATTTCACCAATCACCAGGCTGCCGCCCTCGGGGCCGGGATCGAAGTCGAGAATCTGACGCAGCTTGCATTCAAAGCTGACGGGAGACTCCGCCACTCGCTGCGGCCGCACCACCTTCGAAGGCGCCGAGGCGAGTTTCGCCAGATCGAATTCATTGATGGTCGCGTCATATTCGCCGCTGGTCAGGTTCATGGCCTCGGCCAATTCGTAGGTGACCACGTTGATCACGAATTCTCCGGTCTCGCGAATATTCCTCAGCGTGTCTTTAGGCGTGCCTGCGGGCTCTCCTGCCGCTGTTCCCGATTTCTTCTGCGAGCGCATCCCCGGCGCAAACGCCAGCAGCGGAGGTTTGGCGCAAACGGCGTTGAAAAACGAAAAGGGCGCCAGGTTGGGTTGTCCGGAGGCGCTGAGGCTCGAGACCCACGCGATCGGCCGCGGCCCCACGGCGCTGATCAGAATGTTATAGAACTCGCGGTGCGCAAGTTGAGATGGGGTGACGTCCATAGCTGTCGAGTATATCTTCTGCACATTATTACTCACTCCGTTACTCACTCCGTCAGCCCTTTTCGCCGAAGACTTCTTTCGCGGCGACTACCGTGTTGCAGTGGATGGTGATTGTGTCTTCCACGTTCAGGGCGTAGCCGCCGGCGAGCGTGACCATGACGGGGATTCGTTCGGCCTTGGCGATTCGGAACACGAGAGCATCTCGCTCCTTCAATCCCTCAATCGTCAACGACAATCCGCCGAGCTGATCTTCGCGATAAGGATCAGCTCCGGCGAGGTAACAGATGAGTTCCGGCTTGAACGTGCTTAATCCCAAACTGAGCGCGTCGCCGACGCACGCCAGATATTCGGCGTCGCCCATCCCGTCGGGCAAATTCAGGTCAAGCGACGAAGGGGGCTTAAACACCGGGTAGTTGTTTTGCTGATGGAGCGAGATGGTGAAGACGTCCCGGGCGTGAGCGCTGCGCGGCCTCTCACGCGGGGCCGGGTGCGCGATGTGGTCCGTGGAATCGAGAACAGAAGCAAGCGTCGGCGGCAGCGTATCGCTGGGGACACGCGGGCCGGCAAAAATCACGGCCGTACCATTGCCTTGATGGACGTCGCAATCGACGGTCATCGCAGTGCGAATCTTGCCGTCACGCTGCATACAGCGGATGGCGATGGCCACGTCGTGGATCATGCAGAAGCCTTCGCCGTGATCGGGGAACGCGTGGTGGAATCCACCGCCAAGGCTGATCGCCACGCCGTCGTTGAGGGCATGATCGGCGGCCAGCACGGAACCGCCCGCGGCGAGCCAGAAGGCGCGCACTAACTCCGGCGAGTACGGCACTTCGAGCTCTAACTCTTCCAGCGCGGTGAGCGTGCCCGTCCTTAATTTGTGGACGTACTGCGGAGTGTGCACGAGCAGCACGTCCTGGTCGGTGGCCGGACGAGGAGTGACAAAATCGGAAGGCGCGGCCATTCCGGAGGCGAGCAGCTGGTCACGAGTGCACTTGTACTTTTCGGATGGAAAAACATGAGAGCCGATGGGCAGGTAGTAGTCGTCGCTGTAGACGAGCTTGAAGGGCAGCATTCAGCACTCAGCATTCAGCACTCAGCGGGGCGAGAGCTCAAAACTTCATATCATACGCGATTGCCCGAGATTTTTGACCACAGGGGGCACAGAGGTCCCAGAGGACTGCTTCTTCAACATACCCGCAAACTGACCCCGAAATAAGTGTTTGCCCCTGTGGTCCTCGGCGCTCCCTGTGGTTAAGAATTCCATAGCTGTTAAACTTGGCCGGTTGCCTGCCAAAAAGAAATCGCCGCCGCAAAGGAGTGCCACGCCTGGGCCTCTGCCCGCTTCCGCCCAGCGTCATGGGGAAGCTAAGGGGCGGATTTTCCTGATCGATACGATGTCGTTCATTTTTCGCGCCTATCACGCGATGGCGCGGCAGCGGCCGATGTCCACGAAGACGGGGGTTCCGACGGCGGCGACGTATGTTTTCGTTAACATGCTGCGGAAGCTGCGGGGCGATTTTTCGCCCGAGTATCTGGCGGCCGTATTCGATGTGGGCGCGCCGACGATCCGCAATCAGCAGGCGGAAGCGATTACGACGATCCGCAAGTTTGACATCAAGACGCAGACGTTTAAGGAAGCGGAGTATGGCGGCTACAAGGCCAACCGCGCCGAGATGCCGGGCGACCTGGTGCAGCAGATTCCGTACATTCGGCGGGCGCTGGAGGGGTATCGCATCCCAATTTTGCAGCTCGAAGGTTACGAGGCTGACGATGTGATCGGAACGCTGGCGCGGAAAGCGGCTGCGGAATCCTTTCCGGTGTTTGTGGTGTCGAGCGACAAAGACATGCTGCAATTGGTGAACGATAAGGTGCAGGTGCTGAATCCGCCGAAGGACAACCTGATTTGCGATGCGGCGAAGGTCGAGGAAATTCTCGGAGTGCCTCCGTCGAAGGTGGTGGATGTAATGGCGCTGCGCGGCGATGCGGTGGACAACATTCCGGGAGCGCCGGGGATCGGCGACAAGGGGTCGGTGGAACTGATTCAGCGCTTTGGAAGCGTGGAGCAGGCGCTGGAACATGCGGCTGAAGTGGAGAAGAAGACGTATCGGGAATCGCTGCAGAACAATCGCGACAACATCCTGTACAGCAAACAACTGGTGACGATTGATACCGACGTAGCGGTCGAGCTGGATGTTGCGGCGATGAAAGCGGGCGAGCCGGACGTTGAATCTTTGCGGGCGCTGTTTGCCGAACTGGAATTTACTTCTTTGTTGAAAGAACTGCTTCCCGTAGTTGAAGTGAAAGAGGGCGACTATAGGGAGATCAGGTCGAAGGCTGAATTCGAGGAGTATTTGAAAGGCGTGGGCGAGAGTACACCGCTCGCGCTGGCAATTCCGACCGAGCACACGGATGGCATTTATAGCGACGGCATCTACACCGACGGCAGCGCAGAGGAAGGCGAGCCTCAGCCGGCACAGTCGGGGTTCCTGGCTTTGCGGCCCGCGGATGCGGAGCAACCGAGTGCCGGAGGTGTAGAGCGCATTGCCGTTTCGAATGCGCCGGGGGCTGGGGCGATGGTCGCGCTGGCAGACCGGGCGCTCGCCGATCTGGTAAAGAGCGTGCTCGAAGATGCCGCTGTGCCGAAGACGGTCCACGATCTCAAGTTGGCGCTGCACTATTTCTCAGAGCATTTTTCCGAGCAGGGAATTGCGCTGGCCGGAGTGAGGCACGATCCGATGCTGTATTCCTACCTGCTCGATCCGACCTATTCGTCGCATTCGTTGCCGGAGGTCGCGCTGCGGAGATTCAATTTGAAGCTGAGCGGCAACCTGGCGGAAGCGGCGGATGTAACGGGCAGGCTAGCGAGCGCGCTCCGAAAAGAAGTTGACGACCAGGGATTGACCTCGGTGTATGAAGAGATCGATGCGCCGCTGGTGCCTGTGTTGGCGCGCATGGAAAACGCGGGAGTGAAGATTGATCTGGCGGCGCTGGAGCAGATGTCGGTGAAGTTGCAGCGCGAGGCCGAAACCAAGGCGCGAGACATTTATGAGCGTTGCGGCTTGGAGTTCAACATCAATTCGCCCAAGCAACTGGGCGATGTGCTGTTTAACAAGTTGGCCCTGCCGATGCCGTCGAAATACGGGAAAGGGAAAAAGATTTCGACGGCGGTGGATGTATTGGAAGGACTGGCTGCGGATCACGAAGTCCCGCGGCTGGTGCTGGAGTACCGGCAATTGACGAAGTTGAAGTCGACTTATGTGGATGCATTGCCGGCGCTGATTCGCAGCCAGAGCGGCCGCGTGCATACGACTTTTGGGCAGACCGGGACGGCGACGGGGAGGCTCTCTTCGGCGAATCCGAACCTGCAGAATATTCCGATTCGCACCGAACTTGGGCGAGAGATTCGGGCTGCGTTTATCGCTGAGCCGGGGCACGTACTGCTGGCGGCGGATTACTCGCAGATCGAACTGCGTCTGCTGGCACATTTTTCGAAAGACAAGCTGCTGGTGGAGGCGTTTCGGCGCGGAGATGACATTCACACGCTGACCGCATCGCAGGTGTTTGGCGTACCGCCGCTGATGGTTACGCCGGACCACCGGCGGCAGGCGAAGGTGGTGAACTTCGGGATTGTCTATGGGCTGTCGGCATTCGGGTTGTCCCAGCAGTTGGGCATCGAGCCGGGTGAGGCCAGGAAATTCATCGATGCCTATTTTGAAAAATATGCGGGAGTGCGGGCGTTCATTGATAAAACGATCGAGCAGACGCGGCGCGATCAGAGAGTGAAGACGCTGTTCGGGCGCATTCGGCCGATTCCCGATATCAACAGCAAGAACGCCACCCAGCGCGGGTTTGCGGAGCGCACGGCGGTGAACACTCCGCTGCAGGGAACGGCCGCCGACCTGATCAAGCTGGCGATGATCCGG
>Ga0116223_10002945_pt1 | contig 15642 bp, 16 predicted proteins | sample Sb_taG_3_FD_90092 | JGI IMG/M metagenome (GOLD analysis project Ga0116223, IMG submission 90092) | Peat soil microbial communities from Weissenstadt, Germany - Sb_50d_a_PC metaG | ecosystem: Environmental > Terrestrial > Soil > Wetlands > Peat | place: Germany: Weissenstadt | collected 2010-09-21 | reverse complement strand
GTAGCGCTGCAGGACGCCCTTCACGGAGCGGGCGACGTTGTAGTGGTCGTCGCCGACGATGCGCGGATCGAGAATGCGCGAATAGCTGGCCAGCGGATCGACCGCGGGATAAATGCCGCGCTCGACGATCTGGCGGCTGAGGTTCGTGGTGGCATCGAGGTGTGAGAACGTCGCGGCCGGCGCGGGGTCGGTGTAATCGTCGGCAGGCACATAAATCGCCTGCACCGATGTGATCGAACCGTGCTTAGTGGAAGTGATGCGCTCCTGAAGTTCGCCGATCTCGGTATTCAAATTCGGCTGATATCCCACGGCGGAAGGCATTCTTCCGAGCAGCGCGGAAACTTCCGAGCCTGCCTGCACGAATCGGAAAATGTTGTCGATGAAAAGCAAAACGTCGAGCCCTTCTTCATCGCGGAAATATTCCGCGACAGTCAGGCCGGTCAGTCCCACGCGCAGGCGCGCGCCGGGCGGTTCCGTCATTTGGCCATAAATCAGCGCCGCGCGCGATTTTTCCGAATTGCCGGGAACGACGACGCCCGATTCCTGCATCTCGAGCCACAGGTCGTTTCCTTCGCGCGTGCGTTCGCCCACGCCGGCGAACACCGACACGCCGCCGTGCTTCATCGCGACGTTGTGGATCAGCTCTTGAATCAGAACCGTTTTGCCGACGCCCGCGCCGCCGAACAGCCCGATCTTGCCGCCCTTCAGGTACGGTTCGAACAGGTCCACCACCTTGATGCCCGTTTCGAACATTTCGAGCTCCGTCGATTGATCCTCAAGCGACGGCGCCGGACGGTGAATCGGATAGCGCTTCTCCGTTTGGACCGGCCCGAGTCCGTCCACGGGCTCTCCCAGCACGTTCATCACGCGCCCTAGCGTTGCGCGGCCCACAGGCACCGCGATAGGTCCGCCGAGATCGACGCCCTTCATGCCGCGCACGACGCCTTCGGTCGCGGTCATCGCCACCGTGCGGACGCGGCCTTCGCCCAGGTGCTGCGCGACCTCGGCGACGATATTGATCGGCTCGGGCCCCTCAAAACCTTCGCTGGTGATATGCACCGCGTTGTGAATTTCCGGCAGATGGTGCTCCGGGAATTGGACGTCGATCACAGGCCCGATGACCTGGATGACAGTGCCGACGTTTCCTGTTTCGTGTTGCGCCATGTGTGAATCCTCGCTTCCGTGACTGGTGACTCGCGTGTCGTGATTTGTGATTCGTGAGTCGTGATTCGTGAAACCCCTAAGTTCCTGTCATCCCTAGGCGACTCTTCAAAGACCGGCCTAGCGCGTTGATCAACTGCCCGACCGAATCGCATCGGCTGTCCATGCTTTCAAACTCAGCCAGCGAGATGTAATGCAAGTCTCGGCTCAGGATCAGAAAATACCGCGTCTCTTCCAGCTCTCCCCTGAGATCTGCAAACAGCGCAAAAGTTCTTTTGTGGTGCGCCGGCCAAATCCTTCCGCGATATTCGCAGAAACCGAAGCAGCCGACCGTCTCAATTGTGAGATGATCCCATATTGCTCCGACCAAGGGAACTTTTCAGTCAGTTTGTACGTGGCAAGCGTCAGCTCGTGCGCTTTCTGCCAAACCGTTAATTCCGAAAAGCGATTGATCTTCACAGCGTCTGCGGTTCAAGCCACGAATCACAAATCTCGACCCACGAATCACGATTCACAAATCACGAATCACGCCTCACCCCGCGGACGCCGCTCCGCTCACTACTTCGATAATCTCGCGCGTGATCGCGGCCTGGCGGACCTTGTTCATGTGCAGGGTTAGCGCGTCGATTACGTCCGAGGCGTTGCTCGTTGCCGATTCCATCGCCGTCATGCGCGCGGCATGCTCCGCTGCGGAGCTCTCTGCAAGCATCCGGAAAATTTGCATTTCGACGTAACGCGGGACCAGCTTGTTAAAAATTTCAGCGGCGGGCTGCTCGTAGATGTAATCCACTGCGTCGGCGGAAGACGGCGGCGGGGCGCCTTTTTCGCGTTCGCCGAGGGCTGTCCGCTCCAGGGGCAAAAGTTTTTCCACGCGCAGCGTCTGCATCATCACGTTCTTAAATTCGTTGTAAATCAGGTAGACGGAATCGGCGCCGCCCGCTTCGTAGGTCTTCATGACTTCGCCGGCGATCTCCCTGGCCTTGCCGAGATCGGCGCGAGAGGTCACGTCCACGTATTCCCGGGCGATCTTCCACGAGCGCTTGCGGAAGGCGTCGCGGCTTTTCTTGGCGATGGCGATGACTTCCACGGATTTGCCGCGCTTTTCGTTCAGGAATTCAAAGGCGCGCCGCAGCACGTTCGCATTGAACGCGCCGCACAAGCCGCGCTCGCCGGAAGTGACCAGCGCCAGTACGCGCTCTTCAGGGCGCTGCGTCAGCAAAGGAAATTGTTCTGGATTCTCGATGCGCGACATCGCCGAACGCAGAATTTCGCGGATACCGCTGGCGTAAGGCCGCAGCGATACAGCCGTCTCCTGCGCGCGCCGCAGCCGGGCCGCAGCGATAAATTTCATCGCGCGGGTAATCTGCTGCGTATTCTTCACCGAACGAATCCGCCGCCGGAAATCGAGAAGTGTGGGCATCGAATGGGTTCCGCTACCGGATTAAGCGCGGACCGCCGCCACGCTGGCCTGGAATTGCTCCTTGTATTCCCCGATCGCGCGCTTCAGTTCCGGACGCGCCTCGTCGGTAATCTGTTTTTTCTGGACGATCTGCGTGAGCAGCGAACCGAAACGAGTCCGCACGAATTCGATCAGACCTTTCTCAAAGCGCTGGATATCGGCGACGGCGACATCGTCCGTCATGCCGCTCGTTCCGGCGAAAATGACTAGCACCTGCTCCTCGACCGCGAGCGGCGAAAATTGCCCCTGTTTCAGAATTTCGGTCAGACGCTGGCCGCGCGCGAGCTGCGCCTGCGTGGCTTTGTCGAGCTGATCGGAGCCGAACTGCGCGAAGGCCGCCAGTTCGCGGTATTGCGCGAGGTCCAACCGCAACGAGCCGGCCACTTGCCGCACGGCCTTGATCTGGGCGTTGCCGCCGACGCGGCTCACCGAAAGGCCTACGTTGATCGCGGGGCGGATACCGCTGTTGAACAAATCCGCTTCGAGATAAATCTGGCCGTCGGTAATGGAAATCACGTTGGTCGGAATGTACGCCGAGACGTCGCCCGCCTGCGTTTCGATAACGGGCAGCGCGGTCAGAGAACCCGCGCCCAGCTTGTCATTGAGTTTCGCGGCGCGTTCCAGCAATCGCGAGTGGAGATAGAACACGTCGCCCGGAAACGCTTCGCGCCCGGGTGGACGGCGTAACAGCAAAGAAATTTCGCGGTAGGCCTGCGCGTGCTTGGAAAGATCGTCGTAAGCAGACGGCATGCCGCTTGGAATCCCGGAAAAATTCGCCCATCGCGCAGGCCGCATACGGGGCAATGTACTGCAGTGTTGCAGGCTCGGTAGCGGATGCCGCGACGACAATCGTGTAATCCATCGCGCCCGCATCGGTCAGAGTTTTAACGATCTGGGCAATCGTTGACCGCTTCTGTCCGATCGCGCAGTAGATGCAGATTACGTCGCCGCCCTTCTGGTTCAGGATCGTGTCCAGGATGATGGCGGTCTTGCCGGTCTGGCGGTCGCCGATGATCAGTTCGCGCTGCCCGCGGCCGATTGGAATCATCGAGTCGATGGCCTTGATGCCGGTTTGCAGCGGCTCGCGCACCGGCTGACGATCAACGACGCCGGGTGCGATGCGTTCGATCGGAATGCGCTGATTCGTGGAGATGGGACCCTTGCCGTCGAGCGGAACACCGAGCGGATTGACCACGCGGCCCACCATAGCCTCGCCGACCGGCGCGGACATGATCGTGCCCGTGCGCTTGACGGTGTCGCCTTCCTGCACCAGCGTGTATTCGCCGAGAAGCACGGCGCCGACCTGGTCCTCTTCAAGGTTTAGCGCGATGCCGAAGACGTCGTGCGGGAACGACAGCATCTCGCCGGACATGGCTTTTTCCAGGCCGTACACGCGCGCGATACCGTCGCCCACGGAGATGACCGTGCCGACTTCCTCGACGGCGACCGCCTGTTCGTAGTTGGCGATCTGCGCCTTCAATATCTTTGTAATTTCATCCGCTTTAATCGAAGCCATTCCCCACTCCTATTCCGAAATCATCCGCGCGCGCATGCGTTCCAATTGCGTGCGCACCGAACCATCATAGATCGTCGAACCGATTCGCACCACGGCGCCGCCGATCAGGGCCGTATCCGTCGTGAATTGCGCCTGCACTTTTTCCCCGGTCAGCTTGCCCAGGGCCGCGCCCAAGTCTTCGCGCTCTTTCTTGGTCAATTCCGTCGCCGAAGTCACCGTGGCTTGCGTGATTCCCTGGCGGGCATCCAGCAGCCGGCTGAACGCCTGCTCGATTTCGATCAGCATCCCGGCGCGCCGCTGGTCGACGATCACGAACAGATAATTGCGCAGCGTGCGGCTCGCGCCCATGCGCGCGACGAGCGCTTCGATCGCGGAATGCTTGGCCGCCCGCGCGATCGAGGGATTCGAGAGAAACGCGTTCAATTCCGGCGACTCGCGAACCATCGTCGCGAACGCCGCAAGTTCCTGCTTGACCTGATCGGCCTGCTTGTTTTCGAGCGCGACATCGACCAGCGCGCCCGCGTACCGCTCCGCCAGGGCTTTCAATTCGCGCCCCTTCCGAGTTCGCTCAGAAATGACTGGAACATTCTGGCGCGAACTTCCGCGTTCATCATGGAACTCACGAGCGCCCCCGCGCGCTCCACCGCCAGGGACGCCGCGATCTCGCGCACCTGCTGCTGCGCGGCGCGCTCCGATGCGGCCAGTTCCTGTCGGGCCGCTTGACCGATCTTTTCGATTTCGGATTGGCCCGAGGCGTACAGCCGTTCGGATTCCGCGGCCCAATTCCGACGGGCCTCGTCGCGTATTTCCGCCACATCGCGATCGAGCCGGGCGATCTTTGTTTCGACTTCGCGCAACTCGCCATCGGCTTCCGCTTTCACGGCCGTGGCTTCCACGATGCTTGCTGCGATCTCCTTCGCATTGCCGCGGAAGAACGCTCCTCCATGCTTTGCGATTAAGTATGCGATGCCGCCAAAAACGATCAGGAAGTTCAGCCAACGAAAAATCAAGCCTGCGGTCGAATCGGCGGGATCGGGCTCGGCGCCCTCCGCGGCAAGCACGGGAAGCACCAGGAAGAAAACCATCAGCAGAGCGCCCGAAGCGAATACAAGGATGCGGCGGAAGGATTTCATCGCGCCCCCTTGCCCGGGGAACTGCGCGGTCCGGAGGGAGGGCCCGCGAGAATGGCTTGGGCAATCTCATTCGCCAGAGAGCCGCTGGATTGCTCCAGCTCCACTCGCGCCGCCTTCACATCCTCGGCAATGCCTTTTTTTGCTTCCTGAAGTGCGCTCTGAGCGGTGGTTCGCGCGGTGTTGATGGTGGCCTGGCGTTCGTCCAGGGTGCGCCGCCGTTGGGATTCCTGCTCGGCAAAAACCTCGGCGCGGGCTTTCTTCACTGTTTCGTTATAGATACGCTGCTTTTCGCGCGCCGCCACACGGCTGGCTTCGGCCTCAATCAGTGCGCCTTCGGCTCGCTTGTGGCGCTCGGAGAGCACGCGCTCCATGGGCTTAAAAAAACTCCAGCGCATGAACAAATAAAAAAGAAAAACGATAATGACCGTGGGGACAGCCGCCAGGAACAGCTCACCGAGTTGGTTAACGATTTCCACTGATTACGCTAAGGCACCCGACAATGCCCGCCAATTTTCATCTCCGGAACTCCTGAGGTGCACACCCGCCCCTGCAGACAATTCCTGTGTGAATAAAGGAGTGATTTTATAGCATCCGAGCGGGTTTGGCGCAAGTCCATCACGGGGTCTGGTTTCTTTTGTAAGTAAATAGATACGCCTGGATCGGCGGAATAAGAAATTTCACATTATCCTCCCATCCGCGCATACCAGATGGTTGACGACGACTTTGGATTTCCCAGGAGTTCCCGGACGGCCTGGACGATGGGAGGGTGCCCCCAATCATGACCGCAGAGCAAGCCCCCGGGCTTTACCAGCGGCTTCCACGCCTGAATATCCGCTTTCACATTTTCGTAGTCGTGAGCGGCGTCGATAAATATCATGTCAAAGCCGGCGTACCCGATGGCCTGAAAGATGCGCGCAGCCTCAAGAGATGGCAGGTGCACGGGACAAACTCTTCCGCTATCGATATGAGCCTTTAGATTTCTGCAAAATAAATCATATACATAGTTAGGGTCCTTATCCTTTAAAAGCGTCTCATGTTCCTCGCTTCCCCTCCAGGTGTCCACAGCAAGGATGACGCCGAGACCTTCCATGTTGTCGGCCATCGCCGTGGTCGAGCGGCCCATCCACGAGCCGACTTCCACAACGTACCGAAGGTTGGAAGCCTTCTCTGCCAGCCACTCCAACTCGGAAGTTTTCATCCATCCTTCGGTGGCCAGCGCATTTTTAATATTCACAGGGCAATCCTTTCGAGCATGCGCTTGGCCAGGGCTTCCGTCGTCAGTTTTTCTTTCAGCACTGTCCTTACCTTGGACATGAGTTCTTGCCATCCAGCTTCTTGAGCGGGCCAGCTATCGTGCATCTGCCTGGCGAGGAGCAGTTCATTTTTTGGTAAGAGTTCCATGGTTCGAGGAGGGCATTCCTCCAATCGCTCAAAGTAGGGTAAGGCTCCCGCCGCCATGATTTCATAGTGGCGCAGACAATCCCAACCGGCCTTCTTCCTGGTCCTAGCAAAGTAGCTTTGGCCGTAGTCCCGATAGTAATCGGCTTCCTTTTCGTATCGAGGCCCGGGAGGAATTTCCCAAGGGACATGTAGGGACATTTGACGAGTCTTCATCGGAATTTCCGGAGCTATCTTCTCTTTGGGAATGGCAAACTGAATCGGAAGGGCATCCGCGTCAACCAGTTCACGCTTGAAATAGATTCCCTGTCCCAGTACGGAGGCAGTGCCCGGGCCATCTTCTCCGTCAATGAAAATGATCTTGGATGGAGGGTAGATCGAACGGACTTTGTTGAAGAATGATCGATCGCGATGCACGGAGCCATAAATAATGAGGTCAAAGTACCGGTTCTTGATTTTTTTGCGAATGTCTGTACGGTCCACATTACTGTCGTCCGGAAGGAGGCCGTAAAGCGTGAACCCTCGTCCGTAACACTCCGATAGATCGTGCTTTCCGGGACCAAAAGAGTTCGCGTACATGAACCAAATGCGGTTGACATCCACGACATCCGGCCCCAGCAAAGTGCGAAGGCCATGAAATAGCATGTCACATTGATAATCGGGCTTCCGTCCCTTGGAAATGTAAAGGATTTTCATCCCGGGTATCCTTTAGCTCTCCATAAATCTCCAGGACCCTTGCGGTACTTCCTTTCAAACACGGCCCTTACATCCTTCCACAATCCAGCAGAAAGATTCCCACAACCTTGGCTTTGATTGCGCAGAGGCAAAACCAGAGTGTTCGGAATCGGCAAAAGTAGAGGCAAACCTTGGGAGATCCGTGCAGCAGAGCAAGCGCCATCGTAAAGGATTCCCTATGCTTCGTCAAATACGCGTGCGCTGCTTGCTGGGGCTAAACGGGGCGCGTTAGAATGAGTCGCGCGACGGGCCCGGCCAATCCTTTCCGAACGTGGCTTATCCCGCCGGCATTTTCTTTCGCATAGCATGACACCAGGAGAACTTGATGCCCGCGTTTCCCGGCGTGGATTTTCTCGACTTTGATTCCCTGCTGAATGACGAAGAGCTGCTGGCGCGGAAGACGGCGCGGCAGTTTGTGGACGAACACGTCATCCCGATCATCGAAAAACATAATCGCGAAGCGACCTTCCCGATGGAGCTGGTGCCGAAACTGGCGGAGCTGGGATTTTTTGGCGCGAGCCTCGAGGGGTACGGCTGCGCCGGGATGTCCAACGTCGCCTATGGCCTGGTGACGCAGGAACTCGAACGCGGCGATTCCGGCCTGCGCAGCTTCGTTTCGGTGCAGAGCGCCCTCGTGATGTTTCCAATTCACTCGTACGGCTCGCCCGCGCAAAAAGAGAAGTGGCTGCCGCGCATGCAGAGCGGAAAGGCGGTGGGGTGCTTCGGCCTTACCGAGCCGCAATTTGGATCCAATCCCAGCGGCATGCTGACGCGCGCGGCGAAGAGCGGCGATCGCTACATCCTGAATGGCGAGAAGATGTGGATCACGAACGGATCGATCGCCGACGTCGCGCTGGTGTGGGCGAAATGCGAGGACGACAAGATTCGCGGTTTTCTCGTGGAAAAAGGCACCAAAGGTTTCAAGGCCTGGGACGTGCACGGGAAACTTTCGCTGCGCGCTTCCATCACTTCGGGGCTGGCGATGAACGACTGCGAGATTCCCGCGGAGAACGTGCTTCCCGGCGTTGCGGGCTTGAAAGGCCCGCTCAGTTGCCTGACGCAGGCGCGGTACGGCATCGGCTGGGGAGCGATCGGCGCGGCGATGGCGTGTTACGACACGGCCTTGCAATACGCGAAAACGCGCAAACAATTTCAGAACAAGCCCATCGCGTCGCACCAGCTCGTGCAGGACAAGCTCGTGTTCATGATCACGGAAATTTCAAAAGCGCAGCTCCTGGCGCTGCATGTGGGCAGGCGAAAAGATCAGGATCGCCTGGACCCCACGCACGTCTCCATGCTGAAGATGAACAACGTGTGGATGGCGATGGAAACGGCTCGCAAGGCGCGCGACATTCTGGGCGCCAACGGCATCGTCGACGATTACTGCATCATGCGCCACATGAACAACCTTGAATCGGTTTACACGTACGAGGGGACGCATGACATTCATCGCTTGGTCATCGGCGAACGTATTACCGGAATACCCGCTTACTTTTGAGGAGGACTCCGATGTTTCGCAGCAGCGCCAGTTCCACACATGTCCTTCCGTTTCTCTCGCACGCCATCTTCCTAGTGGCATTCTTGCTTGCGGCAGTCGTCGCGCCCGCGTCGGCGGCGGAAAGACCTAAAGTCCGCGCCATTACCGCGTTCATCCGCCTGGACACGAACCAGTACAAGCAGCAAATCGCGGACACGCTGACCATGCTGCGCAAAGCCAAAGCTCGTTATGAGCTAGCAGGTTACGAAGTCCAGACGATCCGCATCACCACGCAGCCTTTCACGGAATACACACACGGAATGTCAAAGCAGGACATCCTGGCCTTCTTTCACGATTTTGACCAAATTGCGAAGCGGGAAAACATCCTCATTGGCATCGGCCCCGCACTGATGTCGGAGAAGGACGATCCCGCACAGGCGCAACTCCTGGCCGAGATTCTGACCGCCACTAGCTCCATGCGGGGCACCATTGTGGTGGCCGGGGACGATGGGGTCCACTGGAAGGCTGTGCGTGCGGCAGCGGAGGTCATGAAATATCTCGAAGATCATACCGATCACAGCATTGGCAATTTCTACTTCGCGGCGATTGCCAACGTACCTGCCTACGCTCCGTTTTACCCAGCTTCGTATCACCAAGGCTTGGGACATCAATTTGCGATTGCGTTGGAATCGGCAAACGTGGTCGCCGCTGTGATGGCCGTGCAACGAGACCAGGAGGCAACGCGCCAGGCGCTGATTTCCGAACTGGGCATGCATGCGAGGGCGGTTGAGGACATCGCAAGCAAACTGGATCAAGAAACCGGCTGGACGTACATGGGTATCGATCTTTCTCCGGCTCCAAGGAAAGAAGTGTCGATCGCCTCGGCCACGGCGGGATTCACCGGCGGAAGATTCGGGACGAGCGGCACGATGACCGCTGCCGCCACCATCACCGCGGCGCTTCGCGACATAACCGTCAAGAAAGTCGGCTACTCGGGACTGATGATGCCTGTGCTGGAAGACACGCGGCTTTCGCAACTCTGGAGCGAGGGTGCTATTTCTATGGACCAGCTTCTCGCCTATTCAGCAGTATGCGGCACCGGGCTCGACACAATCCCGCTACCAGGTGACGTCACGACGCAACAGCTCGAACGCATTATTGGCGATGTCGCCAGCCTTTCGGTGAAATGGTCAAAACCACTTAGCGCCCGTCTGCTGCCGGTGGCAGGAGCGAAATCCGGCGACAGAACGGCATTCGATGATCCGAACTTGATCAACACTATCATTCAACCGCTGCCGTGATCGTCAGCCCCTATTTGGTTTTACAACTACTTGACTGAACGCGGGGAATCCAGCACCGCCGGATTCACCACGTTGATCGGGGCGCCGGCGCAGTAGGCCGCAATTTGGTCGAAAATTTCGGCGAATTGAACTTCGTATTCGTCGCGGGTGACGTAGCCGATGTGCGGCGTGCATACAACGTTTTTCATGCCGAGCAGCGGGTAACTCGTGTCCACAACCGGTTCCTGCTCGTACACGTCAACCGCCGCCATTCCCGGGCGTCCCAGTTGCAAAGCGCGCGCCAGAGCCCCTGGTTCAATGAGCGGCGCGCGGCTGGTATTCACGAGCAGCGATGAGGGCTTCATGTGACCTAAATCGTGTGCGGTCACGATTCCGCGAGTCGCGCTATACAGGCGCAGGTGCAGCGAGATCACATCGCACTCTTCGAAAAACGCCTCTTTGCTGCGCGCTGTGGCGTAGCCGTCCGTCCGTGCCCGCTCCCGCGCCTCTTCGTTTGACCACACCAGCACCTTCATTCCGAACGCCTTGCCGTAGCCCGCAACCACGCTCCCAATGCGGCCGTAACCATAAATTCCGAGCGTTTTTTCGCGCAGGGTGTCGCCGACTCCGATTTGCCAGTTTCCTGCCTTAAGCGAAGCCATCTGTTGTGGGATCTGGCGCATTGCGGAAAGAACCAGCCCCCAAGTCAATTCCGCGGCCGCGTAACAGGGCGTGCCCGCATGCTGGCTTGACGAAACAATCACACCAAGCCTGGTACAAGCATCGATATCAATGTGTGGATAAACGCTGCGCTGGCTAATGAGTTTCAGTTTATTAAGGCGCTCAAGCAAGGGAGCCAGAATCTTCGTTCGCTCCCGTATCAGCACCAATACTTCCGTATCTTTCAAACGCTCGGCCAGCTTATCTATATCTTGCACATGATCGTTCCAGATTTGGACGGTATGGTCCTTCAGTTTCTGGAAGCAGGCCAGGGTTCGCAGGGTATCGAAGTAATCGTCAAGAATCGAGATGTTCATTTCGAGCGCGCCGCCAAATCGAGGTTCATACTTTGCGAAGAGTCGCGCTGTTCCATCACAACACCAAATGAAGTGTCGATCATTAATATTTCTTCCCGCGCGCTCCCTCAATATATCTTAACTACGGCATCTGCCAACCGGCTAAGTCGAAGGGGTGGCCGGCAGGCTCGATTAGGCACCCGCCGTAACAGAAAACTCCTTCGCAACTTTCTTAGTGTTGACATGCATGCATAAGTGAGGAAGGCTTAGTGCATGAGTAAGAGGCTGCACGTACGGCTTACGGACACGGAATATCAGGAGATTCAACGCGCGGCGCGCTCGTGCAACGTGTCAGTTGCTGATTGGGTCCGGCAGGCGCTAGGGATTGTTCGCCGCAGAGGCCCCTCCGGCAGTGTTGCCAAGAAGCTTGAAGCCGTAAGTATGGCGGCGCGACTCGAATTTCCGACAGCGGACATTGACGCCATGCTGACGGAAATTGAGAGGGGATATCGCGCCGAGACGAATCCGTGATTCTGACCGGATACAGTGTCTGTTTTTTCAAACAAAGAATCTTTGAACACAATTCACAAACTGTTCCTCTAGGTGCGCCGCACCGCTTGGTTTAGGATAGCCTATGTCCTAGCCGTGCCGCGCGCGTGAACCGTGTCTGAATGCGCGCCAGATCCAAAAAATTTCAGTGAGCGGGAGTCGTGATGGAAATTGAGCTGAGTCTGGAATTTTTGCGCGTCGTCGAACAAGCTGCCATTGAATCCGCTAAGACCATGGGCCGGGGAGACGGCCACCTGGCCGACCAGGCCGCCGTCGGAGCCATGCGCAGGGTGATGGACGAAGTGCCCATGGACGGCACGATCGTCATCGGCGAGGGCGAACGCGACGAGGCACCGATGCTTTTTATCGGCGAAAAGATCGGCGCCGCGCAGCACGTCCGCGGATTTAATTTTCCCGCCGTGGACATCGCGGTCGATCCGCTCGAAGGCACGAACCTCTGCGCCACGGGCGCGCCCGGCTCGATCACTGTGCTCGCCGCGAGCGAAAAGGGCGGACTGCTTCACGCGCCCGATTTGTACATGGAAAAAATCATCGTGGGACCTTCCTGCAAGGGCGCTGTCGATCTGGATGCGCCCGTCGCTGACAATCTCGGCGCGATCGCCAAGCGTCTCGAACGCGACGTCGAAGATTTAGTCGTGATTGTACTCGACCGGCCCCGCCACGAAAAACTAATCTCGGACATTCGCGCCACCGGCGCGCGCATCCGCCTGATCGGCGATGGTGACCTCTCCGCCGGCATCTCCGCCGCCGTCATCGGGATTGGAGTGCACGCGGTCATGGGCATCGGCGGCGCTCCCGAAGGCGTGCTGACCGCGGCCGCGCTTCGCTGCCTGAACGGAGAAATTCTGGCGCGACTGGTGGTCTCCAAGCCCGAGCATGAAGAGCGCCTCGCAAAGATGGGAATCAAGGACGGCAAGCGAATCTATCGCACCGAAGACCTCGCGCCCGGCAAGAAAATTATTTTCGCGTGCACTGGCGTAACCGAAGGGAACCTGTTGCGCGGCGTTCGCTTCTTTGGCGAAGGCATCCGCACGCACTCCCTGGTGGTCACCCTGGACGAACGCCAGGTGCGCTTCATCGATACGGTGACCCTCGACAAGCGTCCTGACGTAAAAGTGCGTTTCGCATAAACTTAAAAACCATCTCACGAATGCCTAGGCATTGCAGAAACGAAAACATAGTACCGGATTCCCCTCTAACGGGCGTTCGAGGAGCAGAGGCATGAGCGAGACTGCAAAACCTGCAGCGGGTCAGCTGCCCATTGAGCTCGCAAAACTTGTTGAATTCATCGCGCGCGCATTGACGGCCGCCGGGATTCCCCCGGCAGACGCGCGTCAAGTAGCCGCTCTTATGGCCGAAGCGGACGCGCGCGGAGGGGACGCGCACGGCGTGTTCCGCCTGCCGCAGTACATCAAACAGATCCAAAACGGCGCCGTCAATCCCCGGCCCGACATACGGATCGTGAACAACCAGCCCGGCACGGCTCTCGTCGACGGCGACAACGCCATCGGTCATCTTGTGATGAAACGGGCCACTAAATTGGCGATTGAGAAGGCGCGCGAGTGCGGCGTCGCCTGGGTGGGGACGCGCCGCAGCAATCATGCGGGCCCGGCGCAGCTTTATCCGCGCATGGTCGCGGCGCAGGACATGATCGGGTTGTATTTCTGCGTGGGCAACACCAATCTCGTGCCTCCGTGGGGTGGCACCGAAGTGCTGCTCAGCACCAATCCCATCGCCATCGCAGTGCCTGCCTTGCGGCATCCAGTCATCTCACTGGACATGGCCACGACGAACACCGCTTTTGGAAAAATCAGACTCAAGGCGCAACGCGGCGAGCCGATGCCGGAAGGCTGGATGATCGACCGTCAAGGAAAACCTTTGACCGATCCGAAACGCGCCAGCGAGGGCTTTCTTGTTCCGATTGGCGGAGCGAAAGGGTATGGATTAGCGCTGATGATCGGCTTGCTGGCCGGAACATTGAATGGCGCCGCATTTGGCCGGGACGTCGTCGACTACACCGTGGACTCGAAAACGCCAAGCAACACGGGGCAGTCCATCGTGGCCGTGAATATCGCGGCTTTCGCAGACGTGCAGTTTTTCAAGGAGCAGGTGGACGAAGTGTGGGACGTCATGAAGTCGTCTCCGACACTGCCCGGCGTCGATGAAGTCCGTCTGCCCGGGGAGCACTCGGAGCAAATTTACCGCGAGCGGATGGCCCATGGCGTTCCGCTGAGCGACGCGCAGCGCAAGGTTCTGGATGAACTCGCCGATCGCATGGGGATTCCGCGGCTACAGTGAGATAGGCGTGCCGGGAAAGACTTATTGGGCGGCAATGCGCACGATGCCCGCGCCGGCGGCGCGCCAGCGGCCGTGCTGCTTGACGAAGACGCGAATGACTCGTTGCGGGCCGTTGTAAGTGACGCCGCCGCTCGATCCCTTAATCGTAGTTGTGTCTGTCAGCACGGCAACATCCGGCGAGACGTAACGCACCTCGATATCATCGGGGTGGAGTTCGTTGAGCGTGCGCTGGGGATCCATGATCTGATCGATTTGCTGCTGCTTATTTACAATAAATCCGCCGGGATGAACTTCCACAAAGTCGTCGGCGAACAGCCAATTCAGTGTCCCGGCGTCGCGGTTGTGCGCCGCATCCAGCCAGATGTGGTCCATGATCGCGATCGTGGCGGCGACGTCCTCACCCGCGGCGGCCGCCTTCTTAGACGCCTGACCGAGTGCAACGGCCCCTGATGCGATGATGAGAACTATTGCTGCAGCAAAACCGTAAGTGCGTGTCATCGCGTTCCTCTCAAGGCAATCTTATTTTTTTGTCAGATCCTGGTTCATCACGACGCCGGTGGCCCGCCAGCTTCCATTCTGCTTGATGACCACTCGAAACACGTTGAACTCGCCGTCCAGGCTGTTGCCCTTGCTATCGTGGCCTTTGATCGTGGTGTGATCGGTCAGAATCGCCACGTTCCCAAAAACATGAACCTGGATATTTTCGGGATCGAGCAGCAGGAGCGTGGGGCGATCGGCGCTCCTCAGGATTCCGAGCCACTCCTTCTTCGCGTAGGACTGGCCGTTGGCCAGCACCAGGACATAACTGTCGGCGAAGAATTTTTCCAGATAATCCATGTCGCCGGTTCTTTCCGAATCCAGCCACTTATGATCGAGCGCCTTCCAGTCCTCGCCGCCGCCTGCTGGAGTTGCGGCGCTTTTCGCTTGGCCGAAGGCAAGAGGCGCGAAGCTAAGGATCAACGCCAACGTTCCCACATGAATTTTTCTCATCATCGAATCTCCTCTAAGCCCTTCAAGGCCGAATGCCGGGAATATTGACTCGAAGCCGGTAAAGCCCGGTGACGGCAGTGAAGTACAGCGTCTTCGCGTCGGCGTCTCCCCAAGCCAGGTTGGCGGGATTTTCGGGCGGCCGGATGGTGCCGAGATGTTTTCCTTCCGGCGTCAAAACCCAAATGCCGCCAGGACCGGCGCCGTAGATATTTCCCTTTTGATCGATCTTCATCCCGTCGGGCACGCCCGCTTCCTTGCTCGAGGACATATCGATCAGCAACTTTTTATTGGCGAGCGTGCCGTCGGGCTCCACGTCGAAGCGCCAATATGTTTTGGAGGCCGAGTCATCGATGTAGAGATACTTTTCGTCAGGAGAGAAAGCGAGCCCATTCGGCGCCTGAAAATCCTTGTTGACCACTTGCAGTTTCCCCTTCGCCAGGCGATAGACGCCCGAGAAAGGCAGCTCTTTCTTTGGATCGTCAGCCAATTTGCGCAGGCCATAGGGAGGGTCGGTAAAATAGAGAGCCCCGTCGGACTTGTAGACCAAATCGTTTGGACTATTGAGACGCTTGCCTTCGTAGCGATCCGCCAGGACGGTGCGCTTGCCGT
>Ga0116223_10002940_pt1 | contig 15650 bp, 10 predicted proteins | sample Sb_taG_3_FD_90092 | JGI IMG/M metagenome (GOLD analysis project Ga0116223, IMG submission 90092) | Peat soil microbial communities from Weissenstadt, Germany - Sb_50d_a_PC metaG | ecosystem: Environmental > Terrestrial > Soil > Wetlands > Peat | place: Germany: Weissenstadt | collected 2010-09-21 | reverse complement strand
GGGAGCATACCTTCGGCAGCGTCTGGGCGGCGGAAGGGGCGGCGGAGTGCGGATCGCGGTCGTGGGCGGCGGGCCGGGCGGGCTGTACTTCGCGGCGCTGACCAGGCAGCTGAACCCGACAGGCGAGATCACGGTCTGGGAGCGGAACGCCGACGACGACACATTCGGCTTCGGCGTGGTGTTCTCCGACGAGACGCTGGGCGGGATCGAGCACGCCGACCCGGTGATCTACGCGGCGATGGAGCGGGAGTTCGCCCGCTGGGACGACATCGACGTGCACTACCGCGGCTGCACGATTACCAGCGGCGGGCATGGATTCGCCGCGATCAGCCGGCGACGGCTGCTGGCCATCCTGCAGCAACGCTGCGCCGAACTCGGCGTGACCATGCACTTCAGGACCGATGCGCCGGACCCGGCCTGGCTCGCCGCAAACCACGACCTGGTCATCGCGGCCGACGGCGCGAACTCGGCGATCAGGACGACCCTGGCTGCGGACTTCGGCCCCGAGGTCGAGGTCAGGCAGTGCAAGTACATCTGGCTGAGCACCGATCTGGTCTTCGACGCGTTCAAGTTCTACATCGTGCAAACGCCGGATGGCGTGATGCAGGTGCACGGCTATCCCTACGACGCGACCGGTAGCACCTTCATCGTGGAGATGCACAACCGGGTCTGGGAGGCGGCGGGCTTCGCCGAGCTGGCCCCAGCGCAGCTGGCTCCCGGCCAGTCCGACCAGGCATCGATCGCACGGATCAGGGAGCTGCTTGCCGACATCATCGGCGGTCACCGGATCGATGCGAACAACTCCAAGTGGATCAGCTTCGGCACGCTGCGCTGCCAGCGCTGGCGGAGCGGCAACATCGTCCTGCTCGGCGACGCCGCGCACACCGCCCACTTCTCGATCGGGTCAGGCACCAAGCTCGCCATGGAGGACGCGCTGGCCCTGGCCGCCTGCCTGAACGAGCAGCCCGGTCTGGAGAAGGCGCTCGACGCCTACGAGACCGAGCGCCGCCCGGTCGTGGCATCCACGCAGCGGGCAGCCCAGGCCAGCCTGGAGTGGTTCGAGAACCTGGGCCAGTACACCCACACCGAGCCGGAGCAGTTCGCCTTCAACATCATCACCCGCAGCCGCCGGGTGACCCACGACAACCTGCGGCTCCGCGACCCTGAGTTCACCGCGAGCATCGACGCCTGGTTCGCTGACCACGAGAAACGTCGCGGGATGGGGACCGGTGATGTGGTCCCGCCGATGTTCCAGCCGATCCGGCTGCGCGATCTGGAGCTGAAGAACCGGGTCATCGTCTCGGCGATGGATATGTACAGCGCTGCCGATGGCACGCCGTCCGACTTCCACCTGGTTCATCTCGGCGGGAAGGCGATCGGCGGGGCCGGGCTGGTGATGACCGAGATGGTTTGCGTTACGCCACAGGGTCGGATCACACCGGGATGTGCCGGGATGTACGCGCCGGAACATGAGGCGGCATGGCGCCGGATCACCGACTTCGTGCACGCCAACTCGACCGCGAAGATCGGCCTGCAGCTCGGTCACTCCGGCCGCAAGGGATCGACCAAGCTGATGTGGGACGGGATCGATCAGCCGCTCGACGAAGGCAACTGGGAGGTCTGCGCGCCATCGCCGATCCCCTATCTGCCGGGCGTCAACCAGGTGCCGCACGAGCTGACCGCGGCCGAGCTTGAGCAGCTCAAGGAGCAGTTCGTCGCGGCGACGCTCGCCGCCGAGCGGGCCGGGTTCGATCTGATCGAGCTGCACTGCGCGCACGGCTACCTGCTGTCGTCCTTCATCTCGCCGATCACCAACTGCCGGACCGACGGTTACGGCGGATCGCTGGCCGGGCGGCTCCGGTTCCCGCTTGAGGTGTTCGGTGCGATGCGCGCGGTCTGGCCGGCCGGACGGCCGATGACGGTCCGGATCTCCGCGACGGACTGGGTGCCAGGCGGGATCACGGGCGCCGACGCGGTCGAGATCGCCAGGGCGTTCGCCGCCGCTGGCGCCGACGCGATCGACGTGTCCACCGGTCAGGTGACGCCGGATGAGAAGCCGGCCTTCGGCCGGTCGTACCAGACGCCGTTCGCCGACGCGATCCGCCACCAGGCGGGCATCGCGACCATCGCGGTCGGCGTCATCTCCTCTTATGACGACGTCAACTCGATCATCCTGGCCGGGCGAGCCGACCTGTGCGCGCTCGGGCGGGCGCACCTGTACGACCCGAACTGGACCCTGCATGCCGCCGCCGCCCAGGGTTACGCCGGGCCTGGTGCCAGCTGGCCGGACCAGTGGAAGGCGGGGAGCACACCGCCGCAGGCCGGCCGGACCGACGGGCCGAAGCCGAGGCTGCAGTTGATCCGCGAGGGCGAGCCGCGGACCAGACACGCCCGCTGGCAACCCGCCGCAGACCACAGACCCGGGCCAGCCCGGGTGACCGAGCCGGAACCATCCGCCGACCACAGGCCCGGGCCTGCCCAGGCGACCGAGCCCGAACCGTCCGCAGACCACCGAGCCTGAACCGCTGAGAGGCGCCGAATGAGCATCGAACGGGTAAACCCGCCGTCGCTGGCCAGGCCCTCGGGCTTCTCGCATGCCGTCGTTGCCACCGGCGGGCGGCTGATCTTCCTGGCTGGACAGACCGCGCTGGACTCCTCCGGCGCCATCGTCGGCCAGGACGTGGTGGCTCAGTTCGCCAAGGCGCTCGGTAATCTGCTCGCCGCGTTGCACGCGGCCGGCGGCGAGCCTGAACAGCTGACCAGCCTGACCGTCTACACCACCGACCTTGAGGACTACCGGGCCCACGGTCGCGAGATCGGGGCTGTCTGGCGGCGGCTGGTCGGATCGGAGTACCCGGCGATGGCCGCGATCGGGGTTGCCAGGCTCTGGGACGCGGCCGCGCTGGTCGAGGTTCAGGGCTTCGCGGTGATCGCCTGATCGGCAATCGCAGGTCGGTCACAACGCCGCAGACCAGGACACCTGCGAAACCGTTGACTACCGGAACATAGACGGAATACTGATCATGATCAGCGGCGCCACCTGGGAAGGCAGGACCGATGCAGCTCTCGCCATCCGCCCACGTCGACACGTTCTGCCGGGACAATCTGCCACCCGACGATCTCTGGCCAGAACTTGACCTCTCGCTGGCCGGCCTGACCTACCCGGACCGGCTGAACTGCGCCGACGCGCTGCTCGACGACACCATCGCGGTGCACGGCTCGGACCGGCCATGCCTGCTGCCGCAGGACCAGCATGAGCCGGTTTGGAGCTACGCGGACCTGGCCGGGACCGCCAGCAAGATCGCCCGCGTGCTGACCGAGGATCTGGGCCTAGTGCCGGGAAACCGCGTACTGCTCCGCGGGCCGAATAACCCGTGGCTGGTCGCCTGCTGGTTCGGCGTGCTGAAGGCTGGCGGCGTGGTGGTCGCCACCATGTCACTGCTGCGCGCGGCAGAACTCGCCGCCATCTGCGACATCGCCAAGCTGGATCTGGCCCTGTGCGACCACAGGTTCACCGCCGAGCTTGACGCGGCCGACGTGCCTGGCTTGCGGACTGTCAGTTACGGCGGAACCAGTCCCGGCGATCTCACCGCACGAACCGAGCCCAAGCCAGCCGACTTCACCAGTGTGCGGACCGCGGCGGACGATGTCGCGATGATCGCGTTCACCTCGGGGACCACCGGCAGGCCGAAGGCCGCGATGCACTTCCACCGGGACGTGCTCGCCGTGGCCGACACCTTCTCGGCACAGGTGGTCAAGCCAACCCCGGATGACATCTTCACCGGCACTCCCCCGCTGGCTTTCACCTTCGGCCTCGGCGCCCTGCTCATCTTCCCGATCCGGGCCGGCGCATCGACCCTGCTGATCGAGCGAGCCACCCCAGCCGAACTCGCCGATCACATCGCCGCCCGTGGCGTGACCATCTGCTCCACCGCCCCGACCGCCTACCGCGCGATGCTCGCCGCGGGCAAGGCGGACCAGCTCCGCGGCCTGCGCCGCCCGGTCTCGGCGGGCGAGACTCTGCCCGGGTCACTGTGGCACGCGTTCTACGACGCGACCGGAGTCAAGATCATCGACGGGATCGGCAGCACCGAACTGCTGCACATCTTCATCTCGGCCGCCGACGACCAGATCAGGCCTGGCGCGACCGGCCTGCCGGTGCCCGGTTACCGCGCCGCCATCCTCGACGAGGCCGGCCAGCCAGTTCCCGACGGCCAGCCAGGCCGGCTCGCCGTCAAGGGCCCGACCGGATGCCGGTATCTGGCTGATGACCGGCAGCGCAACTACGTCAGCGGCGGCTGGAACCTGACCGGCGACACCTACATCCGGGACGAGGACGGATACTTCTGGTACCAGGCGCGGTCCGACGACATGATCGTGTCCTCGGGCTACAACATCGCGGGTCAGGAGATCGAGGACGTCTTGCTGACCGATCCCGATGTACTCGAGTGCGGCGTGATCGGAGTACCTGATGAGGCCCGCGGCCAGATCGTCAAGGCATTCGTGGTGCTGACCGACGGCGCGAAGGCCGGGCCGGCCAAGGCCGCCGAGCTGCAGGAACTCGTCAAGCAGAAGATCGCGCCGTACAAGTACCCGCGAGCTGTCGACTTCCTGCCGTCACTGCCCCGCACCAACACCGGCAAGCTGCAGCGCTTCAAGCTCCGTGATCTGTCGTCTGGCTAGCTGAGCGTGGCCGCGGCAGGTTGACTGGCGGGTCGGCCGGACGCGTCCTGGCCAGCCGACTGCCTTCCGGTCTAGCAGCCCGGATCGCCAGGCCCAGGCCACACCGGTCAGGCGAGGCCCGGGATCAGACCTCGACCACCACCGGGATGATCATCGGACGGCGCCGGTAATTGTCGTTCACCCACTTGCCGAGCATCCGGCGGACCAGCTGACCCAGCTGATGGGAATCGTTGATGCCGTCGGCGGCAGCCCTGGCCAGTGCCTCCTCAAGCAACGGCCGGACCGCGCTGAACGCGGCCTCGTCGATACCCGAGCCGCGAGCATGAATCTCAGGCCCGGCGACCAGCTTGCCGCTGGTCGAGTCGACGACCACCACCACCGAGACGAAACCCTCATCACCGAGGATCAGCCGGTCCTTGATCGAGCTCTCGGTGACCTCGCCGACCGACAGTCCGTCCACGAAGACGTAGCCGCACTGCACCTTGCCGGTTACCGATGCCTTGCCGCCAATCAGGTCGACAACAAGGCCGTCCTCGGCGAGCACAATGTTCTCCGGCGGCACGCCGGTCAGCTCGGCCAGGTCGGCGTGGGCCTTCAAATGCCGCCACTCGCCATGGACCGGCAGGAAGTTGCTCGGCCGGACCAGGTTGAGCACATACAGCAGCTCGCCGGCCGGGGCGTGACCGGACACGTGCACCAGCGCGTTGCCCTTGTGCACCACCCGCGCGCCGAGCCTGGTCAGGTCGTTGATCACCCGGGACACGGCGGTCTCGTTGCCCGGCACCAGCGACGAGGCGAGGATCACCGTGTCGCCGCGCGCGATCCGGATCGGGTGATCCCGCCCGGCCATCCTGGACAGCGCGGACATCGGCTCGCCCTGTGAGCCGGTCGAGATCAGCACGATCCGGTCCGGCGGCAGTTCCTCGGCATCCTTCAGGTCGACGATCAGGCCGCCGGGCACGGAAGGAACTCTCAGGTAACCAAGATCCCTGGCCACCCCCATGTTGCGCACCATGGACCGACCCACCAGCGCGACTTTCCTGCCATGGTCGGCTGCGGTGTCCAGCACCTGCTGCACCCGGTGCACGTGGCTGGCGAAGCAGGACACGATGATCCGCTGGCCGGCCTTGCCGAACACGTCAGAAAGTACCGAGGCGATCTCCCGCTCGCTGGTCACGATGCCGGGTACCTCGGCGTTCGTGGAATCCGACATGAGCAGGTCGACGCCTTCGGCGCCGAGCCGCGCGAAGCCGCCGAGGTCGGTCAGCCGCCCGTCCAGCGGCAGCTGGTCCATCTTGAAGTCGCCGGTGTGCAGGACCACGCCCGCGCTGGTCCGGATGGCGACCGCAAGCGCGTCGGGAATGGAGTGATTAACGGCAAAAAATTCAAGTGCGAAGGGGCCGAACGACTCGCTGGCGCCAGCGTCGACCTCCACCGTCTGCGGAGTTATCCGGTGCTCGGTGAGCTTGCTGCGGACCAGTGCCAGCGTCAGCCTGGACCCGACCAGGGGGATGTCCTTGCGGCGCCGCAGCAGGTAGGGCACGGCACCGATGTGGTCCTCGTGGGCATGGGTGAGGACCAGCGCCTCGATCTGATCAAGCCGGTCGTCGAGGGCGGTGAAGTCGGGCAGGATCAGGTCGATGCCCGGGGTGTCGGGATCGGGAAACAGCACGCCGCAGTCGACGATGAGCAGCCGGCCTTCATGTTCGAAGACCGTCATGTTGCGGCCGATCTCGCCCAGGCCGCCGAGCGCGACGATCCTCAGCCCGCCGCGTGCCAGCGGCGGCGGCGGCCCGAGCTCGGGATGCGGATGACTCACTGGAGCTTCACACCGCCAGCCACCAGGTCCGTGCGCAACTGCTCGACCTCGGCCGGGGTGGCGTCGGCGAGCGGCAGCCGGACCGGACCGCCGGGCAGGCCGAGCAGCGCGAGCGCCGCCTTCGTGGTGATGACTCCCTGGGTCCTGGTCATGCCGGTGTAGACCGGCAGCAGCTCACGGTGCAGCCTGAGCGCGGTACCTACGTCGCCGGCCAGGTAGGCGTCGATCATCTCGTGCAGGCGGTCACCGACGACGTGCGCGTGCACGCTGACGAAGCCTGCCGCGCCCACCGAGAGCCAGGGCAGGTTGAGCATGTCGTCGCCGCAGTAGAAGACCAGGTCGGTAGCGGCCATCACCACGGATCCGGCGCCCAGGTCGGCCTTGGCATCCTTCACCGCGACAATCCGCGGATGCGCCGCGAGCCTGATCAGGGTCTCGGTCGCTATCGGCGTGCCGGTCCGGCCCGGAATGTCGTAAAGCATGACCGGCAGGCCGGTCGAGTCCGCGACCCTGGTGAAGTGCGCAAACAAACCGTTCTGCGGTGGCTTGTTGTAGTACGGCGTGACGACGAGCAGTGCGTCAGCGCCAGCATGTTCTGCCTGCCTGGCGAGTTCACAGGTGTGAGCGGTGTCGTTGGTGCCCACTCCGGCCACCACGACTGCCCGGTCACCGACCGCTTCGATCACCGTGCGCAGCAGCCGGTCTTTCTCGGTGTCCGAGGTGGTCGGCGACTCCCCGGTGGTGCCGCTGATCACCAGGCCGTCGTTGCGCATCTGGGTGACGAGGTACTCGGCGAGGCGCGCCGCGCCGGGGTAGTCGACGGTGCCGTCGCTGGTCATCGGAGTAACCATCGCGGTCAGCAGCCGACCGAACGGGGCATCGGGCATCGGGGCGTAGCCGCCGCCCCCCGCGGTAGCGGAATCAGTCATAAGCCGAACGCTACCGGGCGGAGCGGCTCACGCGTACCATCGGCGCGTCGCGAGGGCGGGTATTGCCCAGAACCAGGGCCGCTGACCGGCACGAGGGAGGACCGACGGCGTCCGAGTGACGGTCATGATGCCCCCGTCTCCCGTAGTTCGGGTGGTGGTCGCCAGGCAGCTGACCCCGCCCGTCGGCGGCCAGCCGAGCCCGATTTGGCCGGTCGCGGAAGCGGGTCAAGCACCTAGGTCAGCACCTCGGGGCGCGCCGGCCGGGAAAGGACCAGGCGACGTGGGCTCGGGGGTACCCACGCCGCCTGCGTCTATCTCAATATCGGCAGCCATTGCCCTCCGCGTTACCCGCCCGTGGCCACGGCCGAAGCTTGAACGGCCGGGCAGGCCGGACCGGCCAGGCCCGAACGGCCGGGGCAGGCCCGAACGGCCGGCGCCCGAACAGCGCAGCGCCGAGTTGATCGGCGACCAGAGATTGCTAGTCGATTGTCAGCTCAGATAAGCAATTGAGTCAGCCGATGCTTAAGAAACGCGGCACCTGAGCATAAGGAACGACGAAGCCCCCGCATGTATGAGATGCAGGGGCCTCGCTTGGCCGCGCAGTTACCGGTTCGCCGATTGCTCGGCATTCCACTGGTCCGCCGATTTCTCGGCATTCCATTCACTGCCCGTCCGACCACCGGTCCAAGACACCCGCCGGAAGTCCCGGTTACCCGACCTTCCCGCGTCCCCGAAGTCGCCCTCGAGATGTACCCGTTTTCAGTGGTAGAGCAGTTCTACTGCTGGTCAGGGGCCTAGCACAAGGGTTTTCTGAAGCAATTTCAAGATTCTTTAGTCATACACAGGTAACCGGCCAGTTATCCCCCGTTCATCATCGTTATCCACCGAGCCGTCCACAGACCTGTGCACAGGATGTCCGAAACAGCATTCCGGCCGCTTTCGCTGGCTGAAGCCGCAGTGGCGGGCGCGGAAATGCAGACGACGGGCGGGACGTAGGACGGCGAGCGCAGGGTCACCTAGCCAACCGACGGCACCAGACGCGACGGCACCAGACGCGACGGCACCAGACGGACCGGCGGCAGACCGGCCATCACGGATGCGGATTGGCCGGCTGGCCACAGTGCGAGGCGGGCGTGCTGCCTGTCAGCTGGTCGGCGGTGGCACCGGGTCGGCCAGGACGGATGGCGGCGAGCCGCCGGGCTGTGACAGGAGGCGGGCTGCTGCTGGTCAGGCCGACCTGCGGCACGAGACCAACCATTGCGGATGCGGGGTGAGTCGTCCGGCCACGGCGCGAGGCGGGCAGCATGATGTCGGTCGGCCAGGCTTTGGCTGCGGGGTCAGCCAGCTGCGGCCCGAGACAGGTCAGCGCGGGAGAAACGACAAGGCCCCCGCATGTATGAGATGCAGGGGCCCCGCCAGGCGGTGCAGTGCGAACTCGCCGATTGCCCCGGCGAGCTGGCCGCCGGGGCAATCGGCGATCCGTGCTCTGTCCGTTCCTACTGCCGTCCAGGAAACCCGTCAGAAAGCCGGTTCTCTAGCCTTCCAACCAGAAATCCGGTTGCCCGGTTATCCGGCGAGAAGTCCAGTACCCAGTTCTCCGGCCAGAATCCCGGTTGCCCGGTCCTCCGGCCAGCGGCCCAGTTTCCGGCCCTCCGGCCAGAATTCCGGTTGCCCGGTCCTCCAGCCGCAGGCCCGGTTTCCCGGTCCTCCGACGTTCCCGAAGTCTCCTTCGGGAGCTTCCGTTTTCGGCGGTAGAGCAGTTCTACTGCCCGGAAGTTGCTTGGCACAAGACCCTTAGAAGAAGATTTTCATGATCTTTTAGCCATCCACAGAACCGTCCACTGAACCGGGGACGTTGTCCCCAGGAACAGGCGTTTTTCCACGAACTCATCCACAGCGCACAGGTGCAGTCCCGGGCCCGGCAGTCCCGGGCCCGGCAGTCCCGGGCCCGGCAGTCCCGGGCCCGGCTAGAACACCGGGATGATGTCATCGGGGTTGATGTCCGCTGAGACATCCACCCCCTCGATGTCGAGTTCGGGGATGGCTGGAAACTCGATCCCCCAGCGCTGCACGATGACCCGGATCTTGGCGATCGCGCTGCGCCAGTTGTCGGCCTGCTCGTCATAGCTCAGCACGCCGAGCCCAGCGTCTCTGGCGTGATCCATCAGCAGCCGGTGGTTCGGCAGGAAGTACGGCGGCAGATCCCAGAACCCGTCCGGTGGCTCCCAGAGAATCATGGACAGGAAGATGAAGCCCGCTCTGAGCTGCTTGGTGATGGTGGTTTTGACCTCGTCGGTCAGCCCGGGCCACTGGTTCTCCAGGATGGTCATGCAGATCTGCAGATGCCGCGACTCGTCGCGGCCGATCCGGTGGAACATGTCGGAGAAGACCGGATGGCTGGTCCCCGATGCCATCCCTCTGAACAGGGTCGATGCGGCCATCTCCCCCATCATGAAGCTGGTGAAGAGCACCGGGAGCGAGTACTTGTCGACCGCCCGGTTGTAACCGCTCCAGTAACGCCCGCCGTTGTGGTAAAGCCAGCCAATGTTGTTGTGCGCAGCCCGCTCAAGATCCGTCTTTGGCGTCCAGCTCAGCGGGCCGCCTGGCCACACCGCGGCGATCGAGCGCTGGCAGCACTCCTCGTGATTCATCTCGTCCCTGGTGATCGAGAAGAAGCACTTGCGGACCGGGTCTTCCTCATGCTGCTCAAATGCCCTGATCGTGGCCCTGGCGAAGACCGCGGGACCAGATGCGTCGAAGTTCGCCAGCACCGAGAACCAGTACATGATGCCCAGCCGCTGCTCGGTGGTGAAGTCCTCGGCCCGCAGGTCCTCCCACGGCAGATCGGCCGGGTTCCAAACCAGCACCTTGGACTTCTGGTAGATCGCGGCCAGCTTCTCGGTCTCGACCCGCCACTCCATCGGGTAGATGTTCGGCTGCGGGATCTGCGGCGCGGGCCAGAACCCGCCCTCCGGGATCACCAGCTCGCGATCGACGTGCACGTCCGACACGGTGGCACTCCTTCGGTTCCGGGCGATGGCCTACCGACACCTGGCGGCGAACCGGTGCCGGGGCTTCTGGTCACGACCGTCATATGACAGCTTAAGCCCGATCAGGCCGCTTGCTGTCATAGCGAACCACCCAACCTTGCGGCAGCGGGACACCTGGCGCTCGGTTGACGGAGCAGTCAGACAGTGGTCTACTCGGCCACGTCCGTCGACGGCAGTGGAGGAAGCCGGTGCAAGTCCGGCGCGGTCCCGCCACTGTCACCGGGGAACGACTGCCCCGCGGCCTCTACCGAGCAGCGGTAAAGGGCCGGGGCAGATCAGATCCGGGAGCCAGGAACTCCGGCCGTCGATCCTTCATTTCCGGGGCGTGGCTACTCCGAGGAAGGCCGCACATGGCTCTGCCGCCACCGCATGCCGACGATCACGCTTTCGCACAACCCGACATCGAGGCTTTCTACCGGCTGGCAGCAGCCCGGCGGGACGTGCGCAGCGGATTCCGGCCGGACCCGGTACCCGACGACGTCCTCACCCGGGTGCTGATGGCCGCGCATCAGGCGCCCAGCGTCGGCCTGAGCCAGCCGTGGGACTTCATCGTGCTGCGGGACCGGACCACGCGCGAGCGGATCCACGCCCTCGCGCGCGAGCAGCAGGAGGCGTTCGCTGCCTCGCTGCCTAGGGCACGGGCTCTCGCCTTTCGCGGACTCAAGATCGAGGCGATTCTGGACACCCCAGTCAACATCGTGGTGACCTGCGATCCCACCCGCGGCGGCCGGCACGTGCTTGGCCGACACGCCCAGCCACAGGTGGCGGCGTACTCAAGCGTCTGCGCGGTCCAGAACCTTTGGCTTGCCGCGCGGGCGGAAGGGCTGGGCATCGGGTGGGTGAGCTTCTTCGACGAGCGTGAGCTGGCTGCGACCTTGGAGTTGCCGGCGCATGTCCAGGTCGTGGCGTACCTGTGCATGGGCCACGTCGAGGCGTTCCCTGATGTGCCCGAGCTCGCGCTGTCCGGCTGGGCCACGCAGCGGCCGCTGGCATGGGCCGTGCACGACGAAAGCTGGGGTCAGCGCGGCCTGCCTGGGGCACCGCCAGCCCGGCTGCTCAGCGACACGGTCGCTGCTATCGGTCCACCCGACGTCGCGGCGATCGCCCAGGCTCGGGAGCGGCAGGACCAGCTGACCAAGCCGACCGGCTCCCTCGGCGAGCTAGAGGAGCTGTCGGTTCGTCTCGCCGGGCTGGCCGGAGAGTGCCCTCCGCCAATGCCCGAGCCGGCCGTGATTGCCATCTTCGCCGGGGACCACGGCGTACACGCCCAGGGCGTGACGCCATGGCCGCAGGAGGTCACCGCTCAGATGGTCGCGAACTTCCTGGCCTCCGGGGCAGTGGTCAACGCGATCGCCTCGCAGGCCGGTGCGGAGGTCTGCGTGGTAGACGTGGGCGTCGCCGCTGAGCTCCCGCCTGCCCTGGGCCTGCTCCCGCGCAAGGTCAGGGCCGGCACGGCCGACATGACAACCGAGCCGGCCATGAGCCGGGAGGAGGCCGAGCGCGCGATTGAGGTGGGCATCGAGATCTCGCGTGACCTGGTAGCCGCGGGGAACCGCTGCCTGCTGACCGGCGACATGGGCATCGCCAACACCACCGCGTCGGCGGCACTGGTGGCGGCGTTCACCGGCTCCGACCCGGCCGATGTCACCGGCCGGGGAACCGGCGTCGATGACGAGACCTGGGCGCGCAAGGTGGACGTGGTGCGCCGTGCGCTCGCCCGTCACCGGCCGGATCCGGCCGATCCGGTAGGCGTGCTTGCGGCCGTCGGCGGACTGGAACATGCCGCCCTGGCCGGCTTCCTGCTCGGTGCGGCGGCGCTGCGGGTGCCGGTGGTGCTGGACGGCGTCATCGCCTGCTCGGCGGCGCTGGCGGCCTGCGCCATCGCGCCCGATGCCGTCCACTGCATGGTGGCAGGTCACCTCTCCACCGAACCAGGTGCCCGGCGCGCGCTGAGCACGCTGCGGCTGCGGCCGCTGCTGGATCTCGAGCTGCGCCTCGGCGAAGGTTCGGGGGCCGCGCTTGCGCTGCCGATCGTGCAGTCAGCGGTCCGGGTGCTGCGGGAGGTCGCGACGTTCGACGGCGCGGGCGTCTCCAGCGCGAAGGCGTGACCCAGTGGACGAAGGCAGGGCCGGCCAGCCGGAGGGGATGACCTACCCGGTTAGCTTGCGGATGCAGAACCGGCTCGCCGTCGTGGTAGGCGGGGGGTCCGCCGCCGCGCAGCGGGTGGCCGGACTGCGGGTGGCAGGTGCCGAGGTCCTGGTGATCGCCCCCGAGCTGAGCCCGGCGCTGGCCGACCTGGCTTCCCGCGGGCTCATCGCGGTTCGCAGGCGCGGTTACCTCGCCACCGATCTGGACGGGGCCTGGCTGGCGCTGGGCTGCACGAACCAGGCGCAGGTCGACGCCGCAGTCGCCGCGGACGCCGAGCGGCAGCGGATCTGGTGCGTCGGGGCAGACGAAGCCGTGGTCGCCACCGCGTCCGTGCCTGGACGGCTACCGGCCGGCGCCGCCGGCCGGCCGAGGCGCATCCTGGTTCTCGGCGGTGCGCGGTCGGGGAAGTCGGTGAACGCCGAAGCGATGCTGGCCGACCACGGACCAGTCGACTACATCGCCACTGGCCCGGCTCCGGGCGCCGGCGACCCCGAGTGGGACGCGCGCATTCGCGACCACCGCAGGCGCCGCCCAGCACACTGGCGGACGGCGGAGACGCTCGACGTGGATCGGGCACTGGCCGCACCGCAGGCTTGCGCACCGGTGCTGATCGACTGCCTGTCCACCTGGCTGGCCCGGGTCATGGAGGACTGCGGTCTGTGGACCGGCGACCCCGGTGCGGACCTCAAGCTGGCGGCGCGTCTGGACGGGCTAATAGCGGCGTGGCAGGCAACGCGGCGCTACGTGGTGGCGGTCAGCAACGAGGTCGGATCTGGGGTCGTGCCCGCGACCTTGTCCGGGCAGCGGTTCAGGGACGAGCTTGGCGTGCTCAATGCTCGGATCGCCGCCGAGTGCCACGAGGTCTAGCTCTGCACTGCCGGCATCGCGAGGCGGCTGCGATGACAGCACCGCCGGCTCCGGCTTGGCGGGCGGCACTGAGCCTGTTCACGGTGGTTCCGGTGGCTGGTCCCGCCGAAATCCGCAAGGACACCGCCGCCCGGGCGATTCTGTGGCTGCCGGCTCTTGGCTGCTTGCTCGCAGCGGTGGCGGCAGCGGTGCTGTTCGCCGTCGAGGTCGGCGGCCACTCCGCGCCACGCAGGCTGCTGGCCGCGACGCTGGCGGTCGCGGTGCTTGCGCTGCTCACTGGCGGACTGCATCTCGACGGGCTCGCCGACACGGTCGACGGGCTCGGCAGCCGCCGCCCTCGCCAGGAAGCGCTGGACATCATGCGTCGCTCCGATGTCGGCCCGCTCGGTGTGGCTGCGCTGCTGTTCGTCGTGTTGCTGCAGGTCACGGCCCTCGCCACGCTGGCACCAGGAGTGCCGGCCACGGTGGCTCTTGTGGTGGCCGTGGTCACCAGCCGGGTCGTGGTGATCCTGGCGGCTGGCTCGCCTGCTGCGCGAGCCGAGGGGTTCGGTGCCCTGATCGCCGGTGCCACGACGGCACGAGGCAGGGCGGCGGTCCTGACGGCGCTGCTCGCGGCGGTCACCGCGGCCGGGGCAGCTTTGGGCGGCCTTGCCCTCGCCGTCCGCGGCCTGGCGGCGGTGCTGGCCGGACTGCTCTGCGCCGCCGCACTTCATGCGGTCGCCCGGAGGCGGCTTGGCGGGATGACCGGCGATGTCTTCGGCGCCATGATCGAGATCTGCACGGCCATGGTCTTGCTGATTCTGGCCCTGTCCGGGTGATATTTAGGCAAGAGGTCCGCGCCCTTAGGAGCCGGGCGTTTCCTGGGCGTCGGCCCACATCTGGCTCCGGCTGGTGCCTGCCGCGGATTGCGGTGCACGGGAGTGCGCGGCTCACGCCACAGCGAGCCTGCGTGCAGTAGGCTTCCGGTGTCTCGGGTCAGCCCCGGGATGTCGCTGAGCCCAGCGAAGCCGGTGCGAATCCGGCGCTGTCCCGCAACGGTGATGCCTCCGCCAGGAGGACTAGCCCGGACGCCTGGCCAGTGTCGACGACCTGTCCTCGGAGGAAGGGCGGTTCGTTCCGATCCCTCCGGGTGTCGCAACGGACGCACTTCGTCCTCCACGACCAGACGGAGGATGAATGATCATGCGGGTTCTCTCCCGCCGACTGCCGGTCATCGCGCTGGCCGCGGTTATCACCGCGGCCGCGGCCGGCTGCGCGAGCACAGCCGCCAGCCAGACGTCGAATGGTGCCAGCCGCCCGGCCGGCACCGCCGCCAGCGGCGCTTTCCCGGTCACCATTACGGCGGCTAACGGAACAGTGCATGTCAGTCAGCTGCCCAACGCGATCGTCTCGCTGTCCCCGACCGCCACCGAAATGCTGTACGCCATCGGCGCCGGCCGCCAGGTCAAGGCCGTTGACGCTGACTCCGACTATCCGGCCCAAGCACCGAAGACCAAGCTGTCTGGGTTCAGTCCCAATGTCGAGGCGATTGTCGCCGAGAAACCAGATCTGGTGGTCGCATCGTTCGACGCCACCGCGCTGACCAAGCGCCTGGCCGCCTTCTCCATCCCGGTCCTGGCTCTGCCGGCTCCGATCAGCCTGAGTGGCGTCTATTCCGAGTTCGATCAGCTCGGCGCGGCCACCGGTCATGTTCAGCAGGCCAGGCAGGAGGTCGCCAGCATGCGCAGCCAGGTCAGCCAGATCGTGGCCTCGGTGCCGCACCACGCCAAGCCGCTGACTTATTACTACGAGCTTGACCAGACCTACTACTCGGTCACGTCATCCACGTTCATCGGCACGCTGCTCGGCCTGCTTGGCATGAAGAGCATCGCGGACGCAGCCAAGGGCGCGGCGGCGTCCGGCGGTTACCCGCAGCTCTCGGCCGAATTCATCGTGCAAGCTAACCCGGACTACGTCATCTTGGCGGACACCGTGTGCTGCCATCAGAATGCCGTCACCGTCGCGGCCCGGCCAGGCTGGGCCGGACTCGCGGCGGTCAAGTCCAAGCACGTCATCGTGCTCAACGACGACATCGCGTCCCGCTGGGGACCACGGATCACCAACTTGCTCCGCACGGTGCTGACCGCCCTGGAAGGCGGTCAGTGAAAGCAGTAG
>Ga0116223_10002933_pt1 | contig 15676 bp, 13 predicted proteins | sample Sb_taG_3_FD_90092 | JGI IMG/M metagenome (GOLD analysis project Ga0116223, IMG submission 90092) | Peat soil microbial communities from Weissenstadt, Germany - Sb_50d_a_PC metaG | ecosystem: Environmental > Terrestrial > Soil > Wetlands > Peat | place: Germany: Weissenstadt | collected 2010-09-21 | reverse complement strand
TCGCAATTTGCGCCATTCGTGGAGCGGACCGTCGAGCCCGAAGGTTTCCGCACTCTTTATCGCGCGATCGAATGCGACCCACGCCATCATCTTGGAATGCGTGAAGTGCCGCGGAGCGCCGCGCACTTCCCAAATTCCCTCGTCGGGTTCCTTCCAGATTTTCTAAAGGTGGTCGAGGAAGGCAAGCTGCGCCGCCCATCCCGATTCATTGGTCGACAGCCCACCGCGACGCGCCTGATGGTGGACGTCCATGATCTCGCCGAACACGTCGAGCTGGAGTTGGCTGTGGGCGGCGTTGCCGATACGCACCGGCGCCGATTTTTCGTAGCCGGGCAGCCACGGCACGGTCCATTCGGTCAGCCGCCGCTCGCCGGCGATACCGTACATGATTTGCAGTTGCTCCGGGCTGCCGGCGACCGCCCGCAATAGCCAATCGCGCCAGGCCTGGGCCTCTTCGAAATAGCCCGCGTGCATGGCGCCAAGCAAAACCAGCGTGGCGTCACGTAGCCAGCAATAGCGGTAATCCCAATTGCGCTCGCCGCCGAGCTGCTCCGGCAGCGACGTGGTGAGCGCTGCGACCATGCCACCAGTGGGCGCATAACTGAGCGCCTTGAGCGTGATCATCGAGCGCAGCACCGCTTCCGACCATGGCCCGGCGGGCCGGCACCTCGCCGACCAGTCCTGCCAGAACGTTTCCGTTTCAGCCAAGGCCCGCGCCGGATCGAGCGGCTCGTCCAGCGGACGATGCGACGGCAAATAGCTCAGCACAAAGGGGATGGTCTCGTCGCGCTCGATGGTGAACTCGCCGACTGTGGTCATATCGGCGCCGCGCTGATGCACGGGGGTTCGCAGCACGACCATGTCGGGTCCGGCGATCGCCCGCAACGCTCCGTCTTCGAGCCGGGTCACCCAGGGGACGATGGCGCCGTAGCCGAAGCGCAGGATCAGCTCGGTGCGCATCGTCACTTGGCCGCGGATGCCGGTGACCAGGCGCACGATGGTCGAATGGCGACCGTGCAACGGCATGAAGTCGATGAGCGTCGCCGCGCCCTCTTCCGTTTCGAATTGGGTCTCCAGCACCAGCGTTTTCGGCCGGTAGCGACGCGTGATACGGGCTGCCGCGCTTGGCGCGATCAGCCAGCGGCCGTGCTCGGGTGAACCGAGCAGCGCGGCGAAACACGCCTCCGAATCGAAGCGCGGACAGCAGAACCAGTCGATCGAGCCGTCGCGAGAAACCAGCGCGGCGGTCCGGCAATCGCCGATAATCGCATAATCTTCGATGCGGGCGGCCATGAGATCAGGAAAACTCGACGATGACTTTGATATCGTCCGGTTGCCGTTGCAGGGATTGCGTCCACTGCTCGACCGGCTCGCGTCGTGTAATGAGCTTGTCGAGCCAGGCTTTGTCCGCTCGCCGCAACGCCTCAGCGGCCAATTCATAATGGCGGCGGTTGGCATTCACGCTACCGAACACGGTGTCGTTATCGAGCACCATGGTGCGATTGATCGCACCGATATCGAGGTTGAAGTCGTGGCCCGGCGTCGTGACGCCGACCAGGCAAACGATGCCGCCGGATGCCGTGCGCCCGAGAATCTCGCGCACGACACTCGGCGCGCCGGTACATTCCATCAAGATATCGGGTTGGAGCGGAAGGTCGGCGAGCGCCTCGATGTGGTAGGTCCCGCCCAGCTGGCGCACCAGGTCGCGCTTCCTCAGGCTTTCATGGTGGTCGAGCACGTGAACGTCGAGGCCGCGCTGAGCGCCGATCATGGCCGCAAGCAGGCCGACCGGACCGCCGCCGGTGACTAGCAAAGTCTTCGGCTGCCATGAACGCGTGCGCTGCCCGATGCGCTCGGTGTGATCCCAAGCCTTGGTGACCACGCTGGTCGGCTCGAGCAATACACCGGCAATCCCGAGGGACGAATCGACCTTGACGAGAAAGTCGGGCTCAATGCGGAAAAATTCGGAACCGTAACCATTGCGCTCTTTGATGCCGCGCTCGGTGTAGCGGCCGTTGCGGCACATGTCCCACTCGCCGACAGCGCAAGCACCACAAGGCACCGGATCGGGCCGGCGCACGATGCCGACGACGAGGTCGCCGATCTTCACGCCGCAATCGACGGGCGCCTGTTGCACGGTGCCGAGCGACTCGTGACCGATCACCAGCCTGCGCTCGCCCGGCGGCGCCCATCCATAATGTCCGGCAACGATTTCGCGGTCGGTGCCGCAGACACCGAGCGCGAGCGTACGCACCAGCACCGCGCCATCCTCGGTCGACGGATCGGCGACGTCTTCGAGCCGCGCCGAATTAGCGGTACCCGGGGCGACAGTAAGGGCGCGCATTGATTTTGTTCCGCGCTCGATTCGTTTGCAAAACGGGGCACGCGCAGCGCCACCAGAGGGTCGATAACCGCCTGATGGCGCGAAAAGTTCCCGTTTTGGAACCAACGGCGACTTCAGCGGTTCACCGTCTGCCGCAATTTCCTGCCGGCGACGGCTTGCAAGCCGCCTGGAGAAGCCCGCATGGATTCCATCGGCCGCAAGCGCTGGGCCATCGCTGAAGGATATATTCCTTCGCAAAGCTCTTTTTCCGATCGCACCCTGATCTCGCATGAGACCGCTTGCATCCTCAATCCCGGCGATCGCGAGGCGCGCGTCAACATCACCATCTTCTTCGCCGATCAGGAGCCGATCGGACCCTATCGCGTTACGATTGCCGCGCGGCGCACGCTGCATTTGCGTTTTAACGATCTTAAAGATCCGGCGGTTGTTCCGCGCGACACCGACTACTCATCGGTATTCGAATCCGATGTGCCGATCATCGTGCAGCACACGCGCCTCGATTCACGCCACGCTGAAGTAGCGCTGCCATCAACCACGGCTTATGCCGACGCCTAAACACGCGGCGGGCGGCCTGCGCGTGCAATTTGACGAAATTAAGCGGTGGAATTCGTTTTCGCTTCTTTGCAACGCATCACGAGCGAAGCGAAAGACCGGAACTAATCGTGTCCAAAACCGTTATTGCAGCACGGAAGCGGAGGACAACCCGTGACTGTGATCGTCGTATCAAACCGTGTCGCGCGGGCAAAATCCGATGAGCCGATCGCCGGGGGATTGGCCGCGGCGCTGATTCCCATGGTCAGGGATTGGGGTGCGATCTGGGTCGGCTCGAGCGGCCAAACCGCCGACGCGGCGCAGACCAAGGATTCCTTCGCGCGGATCGAGGCACTGGGCACCGGCGCGCTCGCGACGGTCGACATGCCGGCGAAGCACTACCGCGGCTATTACGAAGGATTCGCTAATTCAGCCTTGTGGCCGGCGTTGCACTCGCGCCCCGATCTCATCCGGGTCACGGCGGAGGAGTATGCGTCCTATCGCGAAGTCAACGCCTTTATGGCGCGCGCGCTGCTCCGCTTCGTCGAGCCGGACGCGGTCTTCTGGATTCAGGATTATCATTTCCTCACGCTGGGCGCAGAAATGCGGCGGCTGCAAATCGGCCGCCCCCTCGGGTTTTTCTTGCACACGCCGTGGGCCGATCGCCGCACCATGGCCGCGGTCCCGCACCATGCCGATCTCGTGGAGGCGATGCTCTCCTACGATCTCATCGGATTCCAGACCGATGAGGACCGGGAGAATTTCGAGGACTATCTGCAATTCGAGCTTGGGCTGTCGGTGTTCGACGGCGCGGTTACCTCCCGCGCCGGCCTGACCCATCTCGCGACCTTCCCGATCGGCATCGACGTGGAAGAGTTTTCTTCGCGCGCGACCAAAGCCTCGACGCGCGCCGACGTGAACCGGCTGCGCGCGAGCCTGCATGGCGGCAAGCTCGTTCTCGGTGTCGATCGCCTCGATTATTCGAAGGGGCTCGCCAACAGAATGCGCGCATTCGACCGCATGCTCGAGAGCGAGTCACAACTAAAACGCAACGTGTCGCTCTTGCAAGTCGCAGTACCGACGCGCGGTAACATCCGAGCCTACCGCGAACTCAAGTCGGAGCTTGCCTCCCTGGTCGGCGAGATCAATGGTCGCCACGGCGAGGTCGACTGGATTCCGATCCGCTATCTCAACAAGAGCTTTTCGCAGCTCACGCTCGCCGGCTTCTACCGCGCGGCGCATGTGGGGCTGGTGACGCCGCTGCATGACGGCATGAATCTGGTCGCCAAGGAATACGTGGCGGCGCAGAACCCGTTCGATCCCGGCGTGCTGGTGCTGTCCTCATTCGCCGGCGCGGCAAGGGAGCTCGACGCGGCGCTCATGGTCAATCCTCATGACGTCGACGGCATGGCGCGGCAGATCGCGGCCGCTCTGGCGATGAGCCTCGACGAGCGCCGCGAGCGCTGGCACGCCATGATCGGCAAGCTCAGAGCCTCCTCGGTGCAGAATTGGTTTGCCGACTTCCTGCGCACGCTGGCAGACACGCGCCGCACCCCGGCCCGGCTGGCGACGTCGCGGCCGGCAAAGCTCCCCGTGGTGCTGGACCTCAAGAGTCGAAGCGCGCAACGCCACTGACGCGGAAATATGGCGGGGACCGGACTACGCGGCGCCCTGCGTCTTTTCTTTGACCGAATGAATTTCCTCGCGACCGGCATCTTGGGCCGCCTGCTGCAATGCATGGCGGATTTCGTCGCGCTTCTCGTGAATTGAGGCGATTGCCGGCCCGGTCGCCACGCCCAATCCGACGAGAGCCGCCTCGGATAGCTGGAGGCTCGCTTCGATCGTCTCCGGCACGGCGTCCGTGGCGCCGAGGCTGTAGAGATGACGGGCGTGGTCGGCGTCGCGCGCGCGCGAAACGATCAGAATGTCCGACCGCATCTGCCGAACATGCTCGACGACGTCGTCGATAACACCGACCGAATGGATGGTGATGATGACGCCTGCAGCCGTCGCCAAACCGCAGCTTGCAAGAAATTGTGTATCGGCCGCATCGCCGTAATACACGTCATGGCCCTCGCGGCGGTCGCGGGTGACGGTCAGGGCGTCGGAATCGGCGGCAATGTAGGGGATATTGTGCTGCCGCAGGAGCGCGCAGACGACTTTGCCGACCCGGCCGTAACCGACGACGATTGCCTGCTTCTGTCCGCCCGCCGGCCGCACCATCAGTTCGGGATCGACGGCCGTGCCCGTCGTGAGCCGCGCCATCTGCCGCGCGCCGATGGAAAGAAGCGGCGTCAGCGCCATGGTCACCGAAGTGACGGCAAGCGTGAAGCTCGCCAGACGCGCCTCGATCAGGCCCGCCGCCGCCGCCATGCCGATGCTGACGAAAGCGAATTCCCCTCCGGGGCCGAGCAGCAGGCCGGTCTCGGTCGCGACGGGCCAGGATAAACGAAACAGTTTGCCGAGCCCGATCAGCAACAGCGATTTCAACGCAATCAAGCTCACGACACTGCCAAGGAGCAACAGCGGCTCGCGCAGCAGTTCGCGGAAGTCGATGTTCATCCCCACCGTGAAGAAGAAGATGCCGAGGAGAAGTCCTTTAAAGGGCCCCATCGCCGCTTCGATCGCCTTGCGGTATTCCGTCCCCGCAAGCAGCAAGCCGGCCAAAAAGGCCCCGAGCGCCATGGAGAGGCCGGCCTGATCGGCGATGACGCCTGCCGCAACGATCACGAACAGCACGGCGGCGATGAACAGTTCGCTCGATCGTGCCGTGGCCACGAGACGAAACAACGGTCGCAACAGTACGCGGCCGAACGTAACAATGATCGTCACGGCGACCGCGGCCTGGAGCAGCGCGCTGGCGAGGCTGGCAAGCACCGACCCTCCGGACCTTGCCGCCAGGATCGAAACGAAGACGAGAATCGGAACGACCGCCAGATCCTGCGCAAGCAAAACGGAAAAACTCGCGCGGCCGACGCTGGTGGTAAGACGCTCCTGACCGGAGAGAAGCTCGAGCACGATCGCCGTCGAGGATAGCGACAGGCTCGCCCCCAGCACGATCGCTTCCGATGGATTTTTTCCGACCGCGAGCGCAGCGCCGGCAATCAAGGCACTGGTCAGCAGCACCTGTGAACCGCCGAGCCCGATGACTAGGCGGCGCATGGCCGATAATCTGGGGAATGACAGCTCGAGGCCGACCAGAAACAGAAGAAAAACGATACCCAGTTGCGCGATGCCGGCCACGTTCTGGGCGTCGCTGATCGTGAACCACGACAGCGCTGGAAACGCGCCGCTGATTGAGCCGAGCCCGAGCGGCCCGAGAATCGCGCCGGCCCCCAAATAGCCCAGCACCGGACTCAATCCCCATCGTCGCACCATCGGCACCACGACGCCGGCAGTGCCCAGCACGACCAGGGCATCGCTGTATCCGGCCATACTGGTGCTGGAGACCACTAAATCCCTCGATTTCGACGAGCGAACTCGTCATTTGTAACCGGTTCGCGCGCGCGCCGCGACCCAAACGCGCCCGAAACGGCCACCCCTGATTCGTAGTTCCGCTTATGACCCCGAATAATGCAGTGAAATTGCCGCATCTTGGCGAGCCAATTGAAACCTTGCGCTTATATTGTGGTTAGGCGATTCGCGGCGCTGCCAGTGGTGTTGTGGAATCGGCCAACCGGGAGTGCGATGAAGCTCTTTCAATGCCAGAATTGCGGACAGCCGCTCTATTTCGAAAACACGCGGTGCGAACGCTGCGGGCTGTCGCTCGGCTATTTGCCGGAACGGGAAACGATCAGCGCGCTCAAACCCGATGGCGCGGGGCGCAACCCTGAGCAGAATGTCTGGTGGGCGCTCGCGGACGCCAAGACTTATCGCTATTGCGCCAACGCCGCCTACAGCGTTTGCAATTGGCTTATTCCGGCCGCGTTGCCCGACGCCTATTGCGCCGCTTGCCGCCATAACCGCATGATCCCGGATCTGTCCTTGCCGGAAAACCTGGACCGGTGGCGCGCGCTCGAAGTCGCCAAGCACCGGCTGTTCTACACGCTGTTTCAGCTTCGGCTGCCGGTGGAGACCCAAGCTGAAAGTCCGGCAGGCCTGGCGTTTGAATTTCTGGCCGACGCACCGTCGGGTTCAAAGGCGATGACCGGCCATGCCGACGGCGTCATCACCATCAATCTCGCGGAAGCCGACGATTCGGAGCGCGAGCGTCGCCGCCATAAAATGGGCGAACCGTATCGCACCCTCCTCGGCCATTTCCGTCACGAGATCGGACATTATTACTGGGATCGGCTGATCGCCGGCACGCCGCATCTCGACGAATTCCGGCGCATCTTTGGCGACGAAAGACGGGACTATGCAGCGGCCCTGCAGAACTATTACGCGCAGGGCGCGCTCGGCGAATGGTCGGAACATTTCATCTCCGCTTACGCAAGCGCTCACCCCTGGGAAGATTTCGCGGAGACTTGGGCCCACTATTTTCACATGATCGACACGATCGAAATCGCACACTTTGCCGGCCTGGCGGTCAGTCCGAAGCTGCCGCAGAGTCCCGGCGCCGTGTTCGATTTCCATCCACGCGACACCAGCATGAACCGCCTGGTCGAGGCATGGCTTGCGCTCAGCTTTGCGGTCAATTCGATCAATCGCAGCATGGGCCTGCACGATCTCTATCCTTTCGTGCTTGGCCCCTTGGCGGTTGCGAAGCTCACCTTCGTACAGCAGCGGATACGGGAGGTGTCACCGCGCAAGCCCGAGATCCAGGGCGGCCGCGGTGGCGGCAAAAGCACCGTCCTCGCCGGCGTGCGCTCGCAATGAACGATCGGCGGCGCGCGATGCACCCGGACGCGTCTTCTGGGTGGGGGTTTCCTCGCTGATTGCGGAACCCGCGCAGGGCACGGCGTCAAGTTTTTTGGGCCCCGCCGGAAGCCAAATTGCTCCTTGAATTTTAACGGGTTGCACCCTGTAATGCCGCCGTGCCGGACGAGGACACCTCATTCATGACCAATTCCGCTTCAGGCGGCGTATCCGCCGGCACGGTGTCGTGGATTACCGCTACCGCCATCGTGGTCGCCGACATGGTCGGCGTCGGCGTTTTCTCCAGCCTCGGATTTCAGGTCACCGACATAGCGTCCGGCTTCTCGCTCCTGCTGCTATGGATCGTCGGCGGAATCGTCGCGATATGCGGGGCGTTCTGCTACGCGGAACTCGCAGCAATGTTTCCGCGCTCGAGCGGCGAATATAATTTTCTGCGCCGGATCTATCATCCGGCGTTCGGATTTGTGGCCGGCTGGCTGTCGGCCACCGTCGGGTTCGCCGCGCCCATCGCGCTCGCCGCGATGGCGTTCGGCATCTATTTCAAATCGATCATACCGGGAGCGCCGCCCCTTCTCCTCGGCTTCGGCGTAACCTGGCTCGCCGCGCTCGTGCATCTGGGCGGAGTCAAGTTCGGCGGCGCCTATCACAACGCCTGGACCGCCCTCAAACTCGTCCTCATCGTGGTGTTCATCGTCGCCGGCTTCGCCTTCGGCGATTCACAGTCGATCTCGTTTTTGCCGAGCGCCGTCGACCTCGCTTACATCGGCGGTGCACCGTTCGCCATCAGCCTGGTGTTCGTGATGTATTCCTACTCGGGCTGGAATGCGGCCACCTACATCGTCGGCGAATTGCGCGAGCCGGAACGCAACCTGCCGCGCGCGTTGTTCATTGGAACGGCGATTGTGATCGTTCTTTACGTGGCGTTGAATGCCGTCTTTCTCGCCACTACCCCGATGCGCGAATTGGCCGGCCAGATCGACGTCGGCATCATTGCCGGCAAGCACGTTTTCGGCAATCTTGGCGGGCGCATCGTCGGCGCCGTGATCTCGCTCGGACTCATTTCGTCGATCAGCGCCATGACCTGGATCGGCCCGCGCGTCACCATGACGATGGGCGAGGATATGCCGCTGCTGCGGTTGTTCTCGCGCAAGTCGAAACGGGACGTGCCGGCCGTCGCCATCGTCTTTCAGCTCCTGGTCTCGAACCTGCTGCTGCTGACGCAAAGCTTCGAAGCGGTGCTGGATTTCATCCAGTTCAGTCTCGCCTTCTGCTCGTTTTTCACGGTGCTGGGCGTCATCAAGATGCGCATCACCCACCCGAAACAGGCGCGGCCCTATCGCGCTTGGGGCTATCCGGTGACGCCGCTCATTTTTCTCAGCGTGACGCTGTTCATGATGTATTATCTCGTCGTCAATCGGCCGCTGCAGTCGCTGGCTGGCTTCGCCATGATGTCCGCAGGACTTCTCATCTATTATACCTCCCGCCTGTTCTCGAATGTCTCGTCCTCGGATGCTTCGCACAAGGTGGCCTAACAAAATGCCCGCGACCAAGATGATGGCCGCCTGTCTGGCAGTGATGCTGGCAATGACTGCGGCGCCCGCGCGCAGCGCCGAGACGGCGACAGCCAACGATACCGCCCGATTCCTCGCCGGACTGCCCCCGGCGCCCGATTCTCCTCTCGCGGCGCTGACCAAAGATCCGGTCTGGCAGCAGCATGCGCGCTACTTCGATTCCATCTTTGGGCGCGAGGATAACGCCACGCTTTCCAAGGTTCGCGCGTTTTCCCGGGAACGGCTGGCCGACAAGCATAACACCATGCTGTATATGTTCAGCGGTCCGGATTTTCTTTACGCGACTTCATTCTTTCCCAGCGCCTCGACTTACGTCTTAAGCGGTCTCGAGCCGGCGGGCGACGTCCCGCCGCTCACCAGCCTGTCGCATGCGACGGTCGACGGGACGCTGCATAATCTCGAGACTGCGCTCGGTTCGCTGCTCAGCTACAGCTTCTTCATCACCAGGAATATGAAGACGCAATTGCACGAAGGACCGGTCTACGGAACGCTGCCGATCCTCTATGTATTCCTGGCGCGCACCGGGAAGACCATTCACGAAGTGAGCTTGGTCAGCCTCGACAACCAGGGAAATTTCCAGACGCCGGATGAACCGGCGGTCGAGGGCGGCAAAAAGACCGCCAGGCACGCCCCGCCCAGCGCCGCTCCGGGCGTGAAGATCGTGTTCTCGGACGGCGACGGACCGCGGCAGACGCTTTATTACTTCAACACCAATCTTGCCGATGGCTCCGTCGAGCGCAGCGGCTTCCTCGCATTCTGCGCCAAGCTTGGCGTCGCTGACAGCTTCATCAAGAGCGCGTCATACCTCCTGCATACCGGCGGTTTCGACAAAGTGCGCGCATTCCTGCTCGATCACAGCGCCACCATCCTGCAAGACGACAGCGGCATTCCGCTTGCTTATTTCAACCCAAAGCAATGGCGCTTGCAGCCGTTTGGCCGCTATGTCGGCCCGCTTTCCATCTTCGGGCGGAGTTACCAGGAGCGCATGGGCGAACTGTTCAGCAAGGGCAACGCCATCCCGATCGACTTCGGCATCGGCTATCGGTGGCGGAAGAACGAATCGAATCTGCTGCTTGCCCAGAAGGTCGCGGCGGCCACAAGCGACAATGAATTAGCGCCGCCTTTACCACCCAGTCGCTACCTTCGGGGGACGGTCACCCAAGCGCCGAAAAAGGGACGATCCGCGGGTAGGTCCCCGCAAACGCGGCGAAAGGGCGTGGATACCGACACGACGGGCTCGCTGGGCTGCCGAATCGCGGCGGTTTTCCCGTTTTGTTCGGATTCGCCGCCGAAGCCTGGCCAGTAACGCGTCAAAATGGGGACATAGTCGTCGTCAAGATTGCATTCGTCGGGCGGGGGGATAGTTGCAACATACGGTCCGAGGACCAACGCCACAGGCGTTTCGCCAACCGGCCGCAGCTGCGGCCGCGATTTCGCGTGCGCGCCATTTCCACAGCGACGCACAGCTGCGGCGACGATTTGAGCCTGCCGGCGCGAGCAAGGCATCGCCCCCCGTCCAGGTTGCTCGCGCCCGCGCTCGGCTAGAACCGGCACGCAAGCCGCAGCCGCGAACGAACACACTTCGCGACACGATCGAGCGCAATCTGCTGCAGATTTCCGCTGTGCTGTTCTTTGTCGGTTCGGTCGGCTGGTGCTGGCTGATTTTCAACGAGTTCCGCTCCACCATCCTGGTCACGCCGGCGCAAGCGGCCTATGCGGCAACCGGCAAGGCCGACGCCGTCCTCGGAAAATCGGACGCCTTCGGCACGTCGACCTATGCGCGCATGGATCGCGCACAGCCGGCGAGCCCGCCGGACAAAAACTTATCCGGCCGCGAATCTCCCGCCAGCATCGTCGCCCGCGAATGGAGCCGCTTCGAATCAATGGTGATCGCCGAACGTGCCCGCGCGCCAAGAAGACAGGCGGCGAAACCACCCGCTCTGAAGCCGCCGGTCCGTTTGGCCTCGCTTGAGAGCGCCGCCCCGCAAACTGCGCCCGACAGCGCGCCGTCGAATATGCCGTCCAGGATCGGGGGCGCGACAAGTCTCGTCGATTTCGAAACCGCACCCTTCCCTTATCACGGCATGATCCCCGGATTGAACCGGCCGTTCCTCAATGTGAACGGACAAGGCCGGCTCGGCCACGCCAACTTCCGCGGCCACGTTCTTTGGGAGTCGGAGACGTTCAGCGACGATCGCGTCCTTTTGCACATTCCCCCGGGGTTCGACCCAAGGCGTCCCGCGGTCATGGTCGTGTTCTTTCACGGCCATGGCGCCAATCTCGCCCGCGACGTGCGCGACCGGCAGCAGGTACCGGCGCAAATCACGGCGGCGGGAGCAAACGCCGTTCTGGTGGCCCCGCAATTTGCCTTCGATGCCGCCGATTCCAGCGCCGGGAAGTTCTGGGAGCCGAACGGCTTCAAACGCTTCCTCGACGAAGCGGCCGTCAAGCTCGCGCGGCTCCAAGGCGATCCGCTCAGTGTGGCCGCCTTCGCGCGAATGCCGATCGTGATCGTCGCCTATAGCGGCGGCTTCGGCCCGACCCTGTCGGTCCTGGATCGCGGCGGCGTCAGATCGCGCATCCGTGGCGTCGTCCTTCTCGATGCGCTCTACGCCGGGATCGACAAGTTCGCGGATTGGATCGCCGACAACAGGTCCACCTTCTTCGTGAGCTCTTACACGCCGCACACGGCGCACCACAACGCCGATCTCGAACGCTTGCTCAACGAACGGTCGATACCGTACGGCGCGGAACTCCGCCGCCACCACCTGCAAGGGATGGTCGCATTCCTGCCCACCGGCGACATCTCGCACCGGGACTTTGTTACCCACGCCTGGGCCGCCGATCCGATTATGGACATCCTGGCAAGGATCGAGGACGTCGACCCGAAGGTGCAGACCGCGGGCGCTTCCGCATCATTCTACACCGGTTCCATTTCGACGGTGCGCAACTAAGGCGCCTACTCCGCCGCGCACGTCTTGGTCGTACACGTTTTGCCAGCGCGGCGAGCGCCGAATATCACAGATCGACCGGCTTAGAAGTCGCTGTCGCAGGAGAGCGGCGATGCTTTCGCATATCTTTTGAAGAGATCGGCGGAGCGATCGGCGGCAGAACAGGCTCTGGAATTTGGTAGCGGAGGACGGATTTGAACCGCCGACACACGGATTATGATTCCGCTGCTCTAACCAGCTGAGCTACTCCGCCAAACCATGGGATGTCGGGCCGGGCAAGATTTAGGGTAGTTCACGATCCTTTCCAAGGGGCAAATCCCATCCGGCGGCGACGGAAAAGTCCCTGAATATCGGCGTCAATGCGCCGCGCCGGCGGTGGTAAGAGGCTCGCTCGCAAGCCGGCCCAGCCGGGCGAAGCGGATCAGCGAGAAGTGCCCGAGCGGCGTCACGGCGCGCCGTTCGACAACGCGCACGCCGCCGTGCCGCGCCGCCCATTGCGCCAGCCTCTTCCAGCGGAATTCCGGCCGCCAGCCGAGCCGGCGCGCCAGCGGCGCAAACCATTGTTCGAAGGCCGCGCGCAAGCCGAACTCGGCGCCGAGATGGTTGACGAGAATTATCTCGCCGCCGGGCTTGAGCACGCGCGCGAATTCGTCGAGCGTCGCCTCCGGGTCCGGCACCGCGGTGATGACGTATTGCGCGACCACCACGTCGAAGACGCCGTCCTGGAAGCCGAGATGCTGCGCGTCCATTACGGCAAGTCCGTCGACATTGGTCAGGCGGTGTTGCGCCACCCGCGCCTTCGCCTTGCGCAGCATCGGCGCGGAAAGATCGACACCGGTCAGGCGGTTGGTCCACGAATAATCTGGCAGCGACAACCCGGTGCCGACCCCGACTTCGAGGATACGGCCGCCGATGCGCTCGGCCGCGGCGATCGACGCCTTGCGTCCGCGCTCGAACACCGCGCCGAAGACGAGATCGTAAATCGGGGCCCAGCGGGCATACGCTCTGGCGACCGTATCGTTGTCGAGTTCCGTCGCCATCACGCCTTACCGTCGCGGCCGCACTGCCGTGAAATCAGTGCGCCGCCGCCAGATTGCCGCTGAATGTGCGCTCGGCCATCGGCGCCGCAACCGTAGACGCAATGATGCCGCCACCCAGGACGCGGGCCTGGCCGTCGGCCGCATCGTAAAAAGCACACGCCTGACCCGGCGACACGCCGTCCTCGCTGCCGATCAGTTCGACATCAACGCCGCCGTCGGCACCCCCGCGCAGCCATGCCGGTTGCGGCGGACGCGTCGAGCGCACCTTGACGTAAACCTCGGGACGGCTCTCCAGCGCGTCTTCGACCGTGCCGTCGCCGAGCCAGTTCAGGTCGCGCAGGCGGATCCGGCTTGTGCGCAGCGCCTCACGCGGCCCCACCACGACCCGACGCAGAGCGGCGTCGAGGCGTACGACGTAAAGCGGCACGCCGGTCGCGACGCCGAGCCCGCGCCTCTGACCGACGGTGAAATGGATGATGCCGTCATGCCGGCCGAGCACCCGCCCGTCGAGGTCGACGATCTCTCCCGGCGCGGCAGCCCCCGGCCGCAGGCGCTCGATCATATCGGCGTAATGCCCGCCGGGCACGAAGCAGATGTCCTGGCTGTCCTGCTTGTCGGCAACCGAAAGGCCGAAGCGCCGCGCCAGATCGCGCGTCTCCGCCTTGGTCCGGTCACCGAGCGGAAAACGCAGCAGATCGAGCTGCGCCGACGTGGTGGAGAACAAAAAGTAGCTCTGGTCGCGCTCGGCCTCGCGCGCCCGATAGAGCGCGCGGCCGCCGCCCGGCAGCGCCCGCGAAGCGACATAATGGCCAGTGGCGAGCACCTTGGCGCCGAGCTCGCGCGCAGTCTCCAGCAGGTCGCGGAATTTGATCGACTGGTTGCATTCCAGGCACGGCACCGGCGTCTCGCCGGCTACGTAGCTTTCGGCGAAGCGATCGATCACCGCTTCCTTGAAGCGGCTCTCATAATCGAGCACGTAATGCGGAATGCCGATGCGCTCGGCGACCGCGCGGGCATCGTGAATATCGCGGCCGGCGCAACAGGCCCCCTTGCGGTGCATGGCGGCGCCATGGTCGTAGAGCTGTAGCGTGATGCCGAGCACGTCGTAGCCGGCGTCCGCCAGCAGCGCCGCCGTCACCGACGAATCGACCCCGCCCGACATGGCGACGACAACGCGCGTGTCGGACGGCTTCCCCTCGATATCGAGACTGTTCAGCATGGCGGTGCGGCTTGCGGTCCCTTTCAGCAACCAATCGCGCGGTCGTTAAAACGCGATGATCGCCTCGACCCGCCCTTACTATAGGCGCCGGGCGCTGGCTCCGCCACCTGGGGCCGACGACCGTCGCGGCTCGGCGGGATTGATCGCGGCCCCGATTACCCGCCTATCGGGGACGCCAAGACCAGCCTCGCCGGCTGGCGATGGCCCACCGGCCGCTGTCTAGGCGACGACCGCCCATGCTCCGCACGGGCAAAACCCTTCAATCGACCTTTGGGCTTAGGCAAATTTTAAGCCGCCGTGCGTAAGGTCCAGCCTGGTTTGTGGAGTCTGTTGAGAGTGTTGCTATGACCGAGCCCCATCGCCCGAGGGTCAAGTATGTCATCGGGCCAGACGGTTCGCCCCTGACAATCGCCGATTTGCCGGCGCCGGGAACGAAACGTTGGGTCATTCGCCGTAAGGCGGAAGTCGTCGCCGCGGTTCGCGGCGGGCTGCTTTCGCTTGAAGAAGCGTGCAGCCGCTATACGCTCACGGTCGAGGAGTTTCTGTCCTGGCAATATTCGATCGACCAGCACGGTCTTGCCGGCCTGCGCACCACGCGCATCCAGCAGTATCGGCAGTAACGCGCGGTTAAGCCACCTTACCAATCCGTCAACGCCGGCCACGCGGGCCGGCGTCTTCGTCTTCGGCAGCGACACACGAAGGGCGCCTGTTAACTTGGCGCTAACCGCCGTTACTTCGTCCCCTCGATCATGACGATCTCGACCTCGCCGGCGCCGCTGCGGCGGAAGGCGGCAGCCTTTTGGTACTCATCCGAGTTAAAGCAGGCGACGCCCTGCTCGAGCGTCGGGAATTCGGTCACTACGAAGCGTTCAAACTTCTTCGGCCCTTCCAAAACCTGGAAGCGCCCGCCGCGCGCCAGGAACCTTCCGCCGTATTTGGCGACAATTCCGGGCACCTGATCGGCGTATTTTTTGTACTCGGCCGGATCGTTGACCTTGGAGTGCGCGATCCAATAAGCAGGCATTGATTATCTCCCGGATTGCTCGTCATGCCCGCGACAAGCCCGGCCATGACGCGCGACAAGTAAGTTCGTCACTCCGCGGCGCGGCGCGCAGCGATAATCTGGTCCGCGGTTCGCCCGGTGAGCTCGGCCATATGGTCGAACTTGAACGTGAACGTGCCGGCGCCGGCGGTCGCCGAGC
>Ga0116223_10002919_pt1 | contig 15718 bp, 11 predicted proteins | sample Sb_taG_3_FD_90092 | JGI IMG/M metagenome (GOLD analysis project Ga0116223, IMG submission 90092) | Peat soil microbial communities from Weissenstadt, Germany - Sb_50d_a_PC metaG | ecosystem: Environmental > Terrestrial > Soil > Wetlands > Peat | place: Germany: Weissenstadt | collected 2010-09-21 | reverse complement strand
CTCGTCGGAGCCGGTGGTCAGGACAGCCTCATATCCCTGCATGTGCTTGAAGCGCTTCCACAGGTCCGCGACGATGGTGGTGTAGGCGTGGCCGATGTGCGGCGCGGCGTTGACGTAGTAGATGGGGGTGGTCAGGTAGTATTTCATCTTGATCGGTTGAGGTATGCGTAATTGGCTTCGGCGATGACGTTCTTCAAGGGTACGCCGGAGGCGAGCGCCCGGGCGCGGCAATCCTCGTATTCGGGGGCGTAAGAAGAACCATCGCCCGAGAGCTTGATCCGCACCGGTCCGTATTTCGTTTCTACGCCAGTCCAGGAACGCGGCTGGACGCGGCGCTCGGCGGCGTAGATGCGCAGCCCCAGGGTAGAGGTTTCGGCGAAGACGATCTGCGCCAACTGCTCGCGATGTTCCGGCCGGGCGATGATGCGGAGCAGGTTGCCGGGGCGGCCCTTCTTCATGAGGAGGGGCTCGAGCGTCACATCGAGCGCGCCCGAATCGAGCAGGCGCTCGGTGGCGTAGGCCAGCACCTGCGGATTGAGGTCGTCGATATTGGCCTCGATAACCGAGACGGCGAAGGCCTCTTCGGCGCGGGGCGCATCTCCGAGCATCACGCGCAGCACGTTGGCCTGCTCCGGAAAATCGTGGCCGCCGGCGCCGTAGCCGGTTCGCGCGAGCGTCATGGGCGGCAGAGCGCCGAAAGATTTCGCGAGCGTCGAGGCGACGGCGGCACCGGTGGGCGTGGTCAGCTCGACGGCGGGACCGCGGGAATAGACGGGTGCGTTGACGAGCAGGCGCGCGGTGGCGGGGGCGGGCACCGGCAGAACGCCGTGCTCGGTCTTGACTGTGCCGCTGCCCACGTTGAGCGGGGAGCAGACGATGGTATCGATCTCCAGTTGGGCGAAGGCCACGCATGCGCCCACGATATCGGCAATCGAATCGGCGGCGCCGACTTCGTGGAAGTGGACTTTCTCGACGGGCACCTGGTGGACTTCCGCTTCGGCCTCGCCCAGACGGCGGAACACGGCCACGGCATCGCTCTTGGCGCGCGCAGCCAGGTTCGCATTTTCGATCATCTTGACGATGTGCGAGAGGTGGCGGTGGGCGTGCTGTTCCTGCACTTGGACGTGGTACTTGGTGGCGGCGATGCCGCAGCGCTTGACCTTCTCGAAGGAGACGGTGGCGCCGGTTTCGAGAGAGGAAATAGCGTCGATAATGGCCTTCCGGTCGGCGCCGGCATCGGCCAGCGCGCCGACGAGCATGTCGCCGCTGACTCCCGAGAATGCGTCCAGATAGCAGGTAAGGGGCACGTTACCTTATTGTAGCGGCTGAAGCAGTATTGAAGAGATCGCCCAGTTTTTGAAGAAATGGCCGCCGAAACCGGCTGGGGCGGCGGTGCGTATAGAATGGAAACGAGGTGCCGTATGAGATCGCATGTTGCCCTGCCCTTCTTGTTCGCCGCGGCCGTGTTGTTGGCTGGCGATCAGCCCGGCATTCCTCCGCGCGCGGCTGCCGATTATGCGGCGCATGCGAGCGTAAATGGCGTGACGCTGGCCGCCAGCGTGGTGCCGGCGGAACAGGTGCGGAAACTCTTCTCCAAAGACCTCAACCATGCCGGCTACATCGTGGTGGAAGTGGCGGTGATTCCGGATTCGGGCGCCACGGCCGATTTCGGCTCCGACGAATTCACGCTCAAGGTAGGCACGGACCCGACCATTCTGGCGGCGCAGACGGCGCAATCGGTGGCCAGAGGCGAGAACAAGCCGGCCGTCGCGTCGAAGACCAAGGTGCCGGACTTGCCGGGTAATGTCCACGTCTACCAGACTGAGACCATCGGGTACGAGTCGGGCGGCTACGGGCGCAGGGGCGGCGTTTACACCGGAAGCGAAACGACGGTGGCGGTGGGCGACCGGCCGGGCGGGGTCGATCCGCGGTGCGACCCCAGGATGGGCGGACCGGGAGCTGGCGGCGATCCCCGGATGGGGCGCGTGCCGGCGGGCTGCGCGCCGCCGCAGGATCCGAATCCGTCCAAGGCGCCCAAAGACACGTCCGGGCTCAAGCAAGAACTGGAGGACAAGGCGCTTCCCGAGGGCAAGACGGCTCTCGCGGTGGCGGGATACCTGTACTTTGTGCGGCCGTCAACGAAGCAGAAGAATCCCGACTATCAACTGAGTTGGTATCGCGTGGCGGGCGAGGTGAAGCTCACGCTGCCGGCGGTGAAGTAGGGTCTGGGTTGCCGCCGTTGTGGTGCGTGCGGGATTCCAGGAAGCGTTGAAGCTTCTCTTCCGTGACGAGCTGGGCGGCATCGAGCCTGGCAATCATCTGACCGAGGCGGTCGTCTGCAATGCGGCGACGCTCGCGTTCCGCGCGGGCTTCGCGCACGCCCAAACGGATGGCGCGGCGGAGGATGGCTTCGGTCTTGCGGCTCTGGGCAGCCGTTTCCGCGTTCATGGCGGCAGTTTCCGCGAGGATGTCGCTGATGTTGCGGAGCTTGATGTCCAGGTACTCGAATCGTTCTTCGGGTGTCATGCTGTCCCTTCATTGTACGTCACTCGGGGCTGTGGCCAGGGGCCCCACCTCCAAGACTACTTTTCATCAAAAAGTACTATATAATAGCGAGCGATGACCATCTTCGACCTGCTCTCCGGTCCCGCAAATTTGGCCGGCGGCGGGGGCCGGGGCACGGACGGGACCGCTCCAGTGCCAGGCCAACGGAGACATTGAGCCGCCAGCCGGCTCGCCCGATTGACCGGACCAATTCGTACGAGGCGCCTCGTTTGGAGCGCAAGCCGGCGACAAGCACGTTGGTGTCAAGCACAATTTCATGCGCCATCCTATCCATTCAACACGTCTTCGTAGTATTTCTCGTACAGTGGGATGATCTTGTCGGTGCAGAAGCGCTCGGCGGCGTCCCAGCGGCCGGCCTTCCGCATGCGGTAGTGCAAGTCTTCGTTGGTCAGCAGCGCGACTACGCGGGCGGATTGCGCGGCGATGTCGCCCACCGCTTCGAGGTATCCATTCTCGCCATCCGCGATCAGCTCCGGCACGCCTCCGACGCGCGTGGCTACCGGGACCACGCCGCAGGCCATGGCCTCGAGCGCCACCAGGCCGAAGGACTCGAGATCGCTCGGCATCAGCAGGACGTGCGCCAGCGGGATCAGGCGCTCCACGTGGTTCTGCTTGCCCAGAAAGGAAACGTGGCGGTCCACTTTCAGCGCGCGGGCGAGGTGCTCGGCGGGGCCGCGGTCGGGGCCATCGCCGACCATCAGGAGGTGCGCGGGAACGCTCTTGCGCACCTCGGCCAGGATGCGGATGCAATCGAGTACGCGTTTGACGGGCCGGAAGTTCGAGAGATGAATCAGCAGTTTCTCTCCCTGCGGGGCGTAGGCGGCGGCTCCGGCCTTGGCGTCATCGGGGAAGTAGAGCTCGCAGTTGACGAAGTTCTGGATCACGCGAATTTCGTTCGACACGCCGAACACCTCCACGGTCTCGCGGCGCAGATATTCGATGATGGAGGTGACGCCGTCAGACTGCTCGATGGAGAATTTGGTGATCGGAAAATAGGAGCGGTCCGCGCCGACCAGGGTGATATCGGTGCCGTGCAGCGTGGTGATGAAGGGCAGGCGGCGGGTGGAGGCGAGCATCTGCTGCGCCAGCAAGGCCGCGATGGAATGGGGAATGGCGTAGTGCACGTGCAGCAGGTCGAGGTTGTAGCACTCGGCCACCTCACCCATACGCGAGGCCAGGGCCAGGCAGTAGGGCGGGTATTGGAACAGGGGGTAGGTGGAGACCTCGACCTCGTGATAATGGATGCGCGGGATTCCGGGATCGAGCCGGATGGGGTTGGCGTAGGTGATGAAGTGGACCTCGTGGCCGCGGGTGGCCAGCTCGAGGCCCAGTTCCGTCGCGACGATTCCACTGCCGCCGTAGGTGGGGTAGCAGGTGATGCCGACCTTCATTTTCCCAACGTAGCACTTACGGGACGGAGGATGCCGTAGCCGATCTGGCCGTTCAGGCCGTAATCGCGCCGAGCGGCGTCGCCACCGCCGAACCAGACGCGGATAGCATCACCTTCCACCAGGACCGTGGGGTCGCAGATCACCTTTGCATCCCAAGCTTCAGCGCCGCCGAAGACGGCAGGGAGTTTGGTCCAGTGGACCCCGTCGGTGGAGCGGGCCAGTCCCAAGCGCCGCTCCTGGGACACGTTCTGGCCAGTGTAGAGCATCCAATAGTAGCCGTGCGAATTCCAAACGGCGGGCTCGCCCAACGCGTCCTCGTCGAAGGCGCCGGGGTCACCCAATTCCAGGATCGGGTTGGCGCGGAGCCTTTGCCAGTGGATGCCATCGGTGGAGCGCGCGAGGCCGAGCCGTTGGCGGCGGGAGCGATCCTGGCCGAGATAGTAGAGGTAGAAGTAGGGCTCGATGCGGATCGCGTAAGGATCGGCCACGCCGTATTCGTCCCAGCTTCGGTAGGGACCGGGGTCGAGCACGGGTCGGGGTTCTTTGCGCAAGGCGCGACCGTCGGGGGAGCGGGCCAGCCCCAGGCGCGGCCGCTCCTCGGGGCCGGAGACGTACCAATAACAGAGGTGGTCTCCGCAGGGCAGGGCCGAACCGTTGGCAGCGATGTAACTGGCTTCCCAGGTTTGCGGGTCGGGCGACAGGACCGGACCATGTTTGTCCCAGCGGAGGCCGTCGGAGGAGGTGGCGAGGCCGGTGTGCCAGGTGCGGCCGTCGTAGGCGGAATAGAGATTGAGGAGGGCGGATCCGCGGCGCACCACCGAGGGGTTCAGAACGTCGTGCGATTCCCAGCCTTCTCCGCGAGTGAGTACGGGTTGGGGGTGGGGGTCGAATTGGAAGGTCAGGGTGGGGTCGCCGCCGGGGAGGGAGGGCAGAGTGAAATCGGCGTAGCGGCCACAGTGGGTCAGCAGGAGGACGGCGGCCAGGAGCAAGGGGGCTAGCTCCCGTTTCTCGCACTCCGCCGGCCGATGTGGCGCAGGCACTCGTGCCTGCCGTGTCGAGACTCGTCTCGACACCTTTTCACGGTTGTGACACAGTGTCGACGGTAGGCGTCGGCATGAGTGCCGACGCGGCAGGCACGAGTGCCTGCGCCACGTCACCGCAACCGAACGCTTGTGAGGAACGCGGGCCAGGGGTTGAGGGTTTGGGGAAAGCGTCATTGCAGGGGGATGCGGAATTTCAAGCCCGCACCGCGGCCGGGCCGCGACTCCACGATCAGATCGGCATTCAGGGAGCGGGCGCGCCGCTTGAGACTGGCGGGCCCGAGGCGCAGCAGTTCCAGTTCCTCCAGGGTGTAGGTTCCGGCAAAATTGAATCCGTGGCCGTTGTCGTCCACCGAAATTTCCAGGCCGCGGTCGGTCTTCTCGAGGGCCACGGCAACGCGCGTGGCGGCGGAGTGCTTCTGCACGTTGTGCAGTGCTTCGCGGAGCATCTGCAACACGTCGGAGGTCATTTCGGGCGGCAGCCCCACGGGAGTGCCGGTACCCAGAAAGGTCACTGGAATTCCGGTTTCTTTCTGGAAACTCTCGGCGGTGCGGCGGGCGGTAGCCACCAGGTTGGCGCCATCCACATCCACCGGCCGCATGCTGTGCAGGAAGGCGCGCAGGTCGCGGATTTGGGATTGCGCCAGGGCCTGCAACTGCCGCAGATCCTCCATGCCGGCGTGGAAGTCGCGTTCCAGGAGCTTGCGCAGAATCTCCAGGCGCATCTGCAGGCTGATGAAGCTCTGCAGCGGACCGTCGTGAAAATCGGAGGCGATGCGCTGGCGCTCCACCTCGCGGGCCTTTTCCGCGGCCTTCTGCGCCTCCTTCAGCTTTTCGTTCAAGCCTTCGATTCTGGCAAGCTGGCGCTGATTGGTGAACGCGAACGCGCAAGCCACGACGCCGGCGACGACCACCGTGGGTTCCAGCAGGCGGACGGCGCCATTGGGGAGCAGGGCGCAAAAGATCGTGCAGACGCCCGCCACCACCGCCAGTTGCACGGTGGTGTAAAACACCAGGGCTTCCAACATCAGGTAAAGGAAGAACAGGGAAGAGAGCCACAGCAGATCCCTGTTTCCATACGTCGCCATCACCAGGAAGTAGACCGTGTCCCCGAAGAGGGCCAACAGACCCAGCAGGCCAATCATCCCTTTGCCACGCACCGCCAAGACGATGCTATAGATCAGGAACAGCACCAGCACGGCGCGAATCAGGACCGACGCGTCGGGCAGGTAAAGATAGCTGAGTCCCAGGGCGGCGGCGGCCAGCAGGGCCCTCGCCCAGGAGATCGATCGCGGCCATGGAAAATCCGCCCAAAGCTTCACGGAGTCACTTTCGATACAGGTAGAGGGTGTGGCTGCGGCCCTCGCCATCGTCGGCGATGTTCTCCACCTTCTCGGGCGTCCAACTCTTGAACTCGAAATCGTGGGCCACGACGCGGGCGCCCTTCTTCAACTGCTGGTCGAGGAGCGGCTGTACCTTACTGTCGATGGATTCGGGCAGGAGGTAGACGGTGACCAGGTCGGCCGAGCTGTAGTTCTGCTTGAGCAGGTCGCCGTTGAGGATGCTGGCGCGTTTTTCGAGGCCGAGCTTGAGGATCCGGGCGAGGCTTTGCTTGCAAAGATCCTTGTCCAGCTCGACGCCCACGGCGTCGGCGTGGAACTTCTGCGCGGCCATGATGACGATGCGGCCGTCTCCCGATCCGAGGTCGAACATTTTCTCGCCGGCTTTGAGGCCGCCCAGTTGGAGCATCTTCTCGACGATGGTCTGGGGCGTGGGGTAGTATGGGGCGAGTTTGTCGCCGTCACCGCTCTGCGCTTGTAAGGCAGCGCAGCAAAATGCACCCAGCAAACAGAATTTCCGCATTGGCGTTCCCTAATCGGACTTTAGCACTATTGGGCGGAGGCCGGCGGCAAAGACCCCGTCGCGGGCCTATGGGACCAGGCCACACAGGCAAGAATGCCTTTGCCACTTCAGCTACACAGGCAAGAATGCCTGTGCTACTTCAGAAGTACAGCTTGAGCGCTAATTGCAGAGCCCGGGGCGAATTGATCTGGCTTCCGGCGCCGGTCAGCACGCCGAACGTCTGGCTTTGCAGGCCCGTGGAACCGGTCCCGAAACGCACGCGATTGAACGTGTTGAAGGTTTCGACGCGGAGTTCCACACGGGCTTTTTCTTTGATCGGGAAGGTCTTGGTAAGCGACAGGTTCTCGTTCAGATTGGGGAACAGCCGGACTTTGGGATTGAGGCGGGTCTCGTTTCCGATGCTGTTCAGGGCCGTGCCGCTGCCCTGGATGGGGAAGGGGCCGGTACCGTAGGGTACGAAGAAGTGGTCCACGCCGGGATCGAAGCCGCCGCTCCAACTGGGCTGCCAACCCTCGTAGGAATTGACGTAAGCCGCGACGCGCCCGCCTTGCCCGCTCGCATAGATTGGAAGCGTCAGCGAGGTGCCCACGCCGACCGGCGTGCCGCTGTCGTACACGTTGATGCTGGAGAGGCGCCAGCCCCCGAAGATCCAGGCGCCCGGGCCGGAAGTCATGAAGCGCTGGCCCTTGCCAAAGGGCAGATCGTAGACGCCGCCGAATTTGAAATCGTGGGTCACGTCGAACCCGCCGATCGATTTCTCCAGGCCGCGATTGAAGAGGTCCGCGGCGTACCCACCTCCCCATGCGGTGTCGGAATCGGTGAGGATCTTGGAGAGGACGTAGGATGCGGTGAAGGTCAAACCGGCGGTCATGCGTTTGGAGAACTTCACCAGAACCGCATGATAGGTCGAGTGGCCGCTGTGATCGCCCTCGCCGGAATAGGTGTCGATGTTGGTGTACTGCGGGTAGGGGCGCAGCGCCTGCGCCACTGTGGCGCGCGAGCCCCACAGCGCATTGAAGCCGGGGAATGGAGCGGTGATCCCGGCCGCGTTGGCCGTCGCCGAGCCGACCAGGCTGTTGAGAACCGTGATGCTCTGCGCCACGGTGCCGAATGCCGTCAGGTACTTGGGGCTGATCTGGTTGTACGACAACAATTGGGTTTGCAGGTGCGAGCCCAGCACGCCGTTGTAGCCGATCTCGCCCACCATGGAACTGCCGAGCTGCCGCTGGATGGACAAGTTGAGGTTGTCGAACGCCGGCAGCTTGGTGGTCTCGTTGCCTTGGAACCAGGAGACGCTGGCGCCATTCGAAACCGACGGGTTGATGAACGGCGGCGTGGTATATGGCGGCATACCCTGGTCCACAGTGTACGTGGGAAGGATGCCGGAGCTGCTGTTGCTGAATGTCTGGGTGAGTGTGAAGCCCATATTGTGGGTGGATCCACTGACGGAAACGTTTGAGCCGTAGGAGCGTGCATACGAACCGCGAATCACGGTCTTCGTGTCCTTGGAATAGGCGAAACCGATGTGCGGTCCGAAGCCCTTGCTCCAGATGTCGGCGAGCTGACGGGTGCCGACACACCCGGAGCACGAGCCTGCAAAAAGCACCGCCCCCGGAATGCCGCCGGCGGCGGGATTGGGCGTGGTGGGCCCGAAATCGGCCCAGCGATCGTTGAGACCGGTGGGCGGCAGGTTGATGTCGTACCGCAGCCCGAGGTTCAGGACCAGCTTGGAGCTGACGCGCCAGTCGTCCTGAATATATCCGCCGTAGTAAGGAAACTGCTGGCCGATGAAGCGGACGGTATCGATCTGCCCGCTATCCGCCAGGCCCAGCAGGAACGACGCGAAGGCATTGCCGCCGGCGTTGGGGTTGGATCCGCCGGGCACGCCGGTCTCCTGGTAGCTGAAGCCTATGCAGCCGGCCTCGCACTGGCGGCCGAACCCGTTGTAATGGTTGAGCTGGTACATGCCGCCGGCCTTGATGGTGTGCTTTCCTTTGGTCCAGGTGAAGTCATCGTTAAAAGCGTAGACGGTGTTCTCGGAGCCGTTGTCGGCCTGCCCGCCCCAGGTGCTGTAATTGTCGCCGGTGCCGCCGGAGAATAGGTTGACCAGATTCTCGTCGCAGTTGGGGACGTTGGGAAGGCAGAACTTGCTTTTCCAGTTGCCGATGTACTCCTGCGGGGGCTTGTGGTCCTGGCGCCAGTTGTTGCCTCCGGCGTAGAAGCGATTCAGCTTGTTGGGCGCGAGGGTCCAGTCCCAACTGAAGCGGACCACGTCGGTGGCCTGCACGAGATCGTTGTACGTGCTGTAGTTGCCCGGCAGGGTGGGCGGACCATCGGGGCCGGGAGTCTGGTGTTCGCGGTCGTGGCCATAGTAGCCGGAGATGCGGTGGCGCGGTCCGAAGATATGGTCGCCCTTGATGCTCTCCTTGTTCACGGGATAGACCTGGGTCCCGGAGGTCTCGAGGAGGTTGTTGGTAACATACGCGGCCGTACCGGGCACGCCGCCGTTATTCGGCGCGAGCGCGCCGCTGGACTGGAACACGCCCAGGGCTTTCAGGGACGCGGCGCTGAACAGGCTCTTGGGAATCACGTTGCCCGGGAAGACCTGGCGGGTGTAGGTTCCATCCTGGTTCTGCACCTGGCTGAGGGGATTGTAAACGGGAATCTGCACGCCGGCCGATGTGACCCATTTGCTGAAGTCGCCGTTGTACATCTCGGGGGTGGGCACGGTGAACTGGGCCCCGTTGGCCCCGGTGCGATTGCGGAATCCCTCGTAGGAGAAGAAGAAGAACGTCTTGTCCTTGCCGTGGTAGACCTTGGGAATCCAGACCGGCCCGCCTACCGTGGCTCCGAAATCGTTCTGCTTGTAGATGCCGACCGGAATACCGGACACGTTGTTGAAGAAGTTGTTGGCGTCGAAATCGTTGTTGCGAATGAACTCGTAGGCCGAACCGTGGTATTGGTTGGTGCCGGATTTGGAGACGTAGGTGAGGTTGCCGCCGCCGGCGTGGCCATACTCCGCCTTGAAGCCGTTGGAGTCCACGGTGAACTGGTCGATGGCTTCCACGGAAGGTGAATTGGAGGCGACCCAGCTTTTGGAAAGCGCGCGGCTGGTGTTGGTGGAGACGCCATCGAGCGAGGTGCCGTAGGAGGCCGCCTGTCCGCCGCCGATCATGAAGCCGTTGTCGCCGCCGAGGTTCTTGGCATCGGGGATGAGGGCGGCGAGATCGAACGGCGTGCGCACGGTGCCGCCGACTACCAGCGGCAGGTCGTTGACCAGCTTGTTCTGCAGCGTGGTGCTGCTCTTGGCGTCCTCGGTCTGCAACGTGACCGACGAGGCTATGACTTCGACTGTCTGGGTGGCGGCCCCGACTTCGAGGGTCACGTCGGCACGCGCGGTCTGCGAAGCGTCAAGCGTGAGGCCCTTCTCTTCGGAGACACGGAACCCGTCCTTTACTACCCGGACGTTGTAGGCGCCGGCCTGGAGGCTGGGCACGGTGTACTCGCCGGCGTCGTTCGTCGTGGCGGTAATGGAAACGTTGGTCGATGGATTGGTGATGGTGACCTTGGCGCCGGGAACGACCGCGCCGGAACTGTCGTGCACGATTCCGGTGATGGTTCCGCGCTCGGACTGAGCGAACGCCACGGCGGCAAGCAAGATGGCGAACAGGGCCCGCATGGCCCAGGTTCTTGCAGCGTGGAAGAACATAATTCAATCTCCTTGTTAGCGAGACCAGGATTTCGGAAATCTGCCCCCCTGGAATGGGTTTAGTATACACCCAAGCTGGCGGTACGGAAGTGCAACATTTTCCACGGGCTGGGGCCAGAGGCCGGAACAGGGCCGGGGCCAGGGGGCCGGGGACGCCGGCGACGCCAAATTCCGGATGTGTCAGTTCATTTTTTACGGCGCTGTAACCCCCTCTGTTTCTGTAGGTTGCAGAGACAAGTCGAAATCGGATGACGCATCTGGAGGGTCGTTTTTACAATAGCCAAAGGATATACTGTGAGGGGCGATGGTCGCCGGACTGACACCCCTCGGATCGCGTTGTCGCGCCCGACAATTCGTGAAAGGCAAGCTACGCAAATGCCCAAGAGGCTCGCGACCCTACCAGTTTGGCTTATCTTTTTGACCACGGCCATAATGCCCACCCACGCCCAGGACTCCAATGGCCCGTCTCCCATCGGGTTCCTCGACACCTCTAAGTATTCCTACGATTATCTGGTGGACGGCTCCCTTTCAGAGGACGACCCGGCCAACCGCCAATTCCGCACGTTGCAGGCTGCCTACGCCGCCGCTCCCGAAGGCACGGCGGCCAAACCGACGGTGATCGGCATCAAGCCCGACGTCTATCACATCACGAGCAACACCACCGCACCGGGCCTGACCATCAGCAAGAACTACCTGACTCTCGTGGGACTCACCAAGGACCACCGCAGTGTCGTGCTGGCCGACAATCGCGGCAACCAGCAGGGCGCCAGCAATAACGGATTTGTCATAGTGGTCAATGCCAACGGTTTTTCCGCCATCAATCTCACCTTTCTGAATTACTGCAACGTGGACTATGAGTACCCCGGCGACCCGCATAAGAACCTCAAAGCGCGGTCCGATGTCATCACGCAGGCAGTAGCGCTTCAGGCGTCGGGCGACAAACACGTCTACGATCACGTCGCTTTCCTGAGCAGGCTCGACACCACGTTCATCCAGACCACACGCGCCTGGTTCAAGAACGTATTTATCGAGGGCACCGACGACTTCATCGGCGGCGGAACTATCAGCGTTTGGGACCACTCGGTGATTCATTTCCCGACCGGCTCCGGGGTCACGACGGTGTCCGGAGCCGTGTTCCTCGATACGACATTTACCGTGCCGCCAGGCGGGACATTTACCGTGTCGCCAGGCGGGACATTTACCGTGCCGCCAGGCGGCACTATGCAGATCTACAAGAGCCCTGCCCGGCCGGCCGCCCTCATCAACTGTGTATTGCCTGTAAACAAGGGCCAGTCGGTGGCTTGGGTCCGCGGTGTCGCTCCGCCCCGGCCAAACCTGTATTCGCTCACGTACCACAACAAAGACGCCGGCGGAAACCCGGCGGCGATCGCCGACGGCTCCAAGGGCCCCATCGCTTTCACCCTGTCGAGAGAGTTGTCGAACCAGGAAGCGCTGGCTTTTAACCCATGGAACCTGCTCAGGGCGACCCCCACTGGCCCAGCGGACGATTGGGACCCGGCGGGAGCCAGAATTCGAACTGAAGGTCTGGGACAGGGAAGCCTGGTCTACAGAATGGCCATGACCGGAGGCTCCCCGAACATCATCACCGGCAGGGCCGGAGCCACGATCGGCGCCACAGTATCGCCGGCCAGAGCCGCACAGACGATAACCTGGTCCACCCCCTCCAACCTGGTGTCCCTATCGAATACCGAGGGCTCCAGCACGGTTGTGACCGGCCGTAATTCGACCGGCCGCGCGCAGTACGTACCCGTAAAAGCTACTGCCGCGAACGGTTTCTATGCGACAGCATGGGTCTACGTACAGCCGGCCTACATAGATCCTCCGGCACTGACTTCGGGACCGGCGTTGAGCGCTCCGTCGAAGGGAACAGTCACATTGTCTTATCGACTGAATAATGCGGCGGCACACGCGGATCAATCGATAATCACATGGTTCAGTTGCGAAGAACCCTCCTGCGCCAACCCGCGAACAGTGGCCGTGAGCCGGGGTGACGTACCCTTGGCGGTGTACACGCTGACGCCAGGCGATGTGGGTAAATATCTCAGGGCTACTATCCAGCCGAAGGTGGAGATCAGCGATCCCGGGCCCGCCGTGGCGGTTGCGGCCGCAGCGCCCATCGCGAACTCCGCGACAGCATCGACGACGGTGTCTCCGAACTTCACGAACTTCGTGACAACCGCCAACAACTCGTACGTCAGCGGCTACTGGACCGTGCTGGGTTCCTGGACATCCGTGTCCGGGAGCGCGTTCGTAAATGGCTTTGGCATCAGGGCCGCGTCGGCCGGCTCCGCTCTTCTCTATCAGCAGGACGACCCTTCCGGGGACATGCAGATCGATGTCGTCATGTCTCCTGAAAAGACAGAGGGACAGGGATTTGGGCTGCCCGGCTCGGCAGCGGACGGCAACACGCAGAACGCCGACATATTTATCAAGTACGATCCCCGCACCGAGACTGGATATTCGTTGAGGTGGTGGCGGACGACTCAGTCGGCCCGCAAGTGCATGTTCCAGTTGTATCAGCACACGCACGGTGTGGGTACGCCTGTAAGCCCAGCACAGGAGTTCACCGCCGTATTCAAGCCGAATACTTACATGACACTTTCGATCATCGGCTCCACGTTCACCGTTAAGGCTCATAACGACGTGGACAGCGAAACCTTATCACTCTCGGCAAACGTGCCCCCGAACGTCTACGGCGGAGCCGGGGTTCGCTGGTCCGGATCGGTTCCGATCGGAAATAGCAATGTATTTAGCGCTTTCCGGATCTCCTACCCGGGAATGGGGCGCCTTTGGCAATGGAATCGCTTACCCTTATAGGGTACAATAGCCAAGGTGGAGAAGCGGGCTCCGCACTACGATCTCGGGGGAGTTCAGGCGCAAGTGGCGCGTCTCGGACCGGCTGCCTTTACCAAGACGGCGCTTGACGGTGGCCGGGAAATGGGACTGACCAGTCGTGAGATGCTGGCGGTAATAGCGGCACTGACACGGCGGGACTTCTATAAGTCGATGACGACCTACGCCGATCCTCACATTTGGCAAGACGTCTATTACGCGCCCACACCGGTTGACAAAGAGGCCTATATCAAGATCACGATGCGCGGCGTGGCGCCAGTGATCCAGTTTAAGGAGAGGTGAAATGAGATACCAGGCATGCGCAAGCTGCGGCGCTACGGCCGCAGTGCCTTTCAAGGGCGAGACATTCCGGATTTCGCATAAGGGCGTGTCCGCTGAAGTGAAGGGCCTGTCGGGATGGCGGTGTTCCTCCTGTGGCGAGACTGAATTCGACCAGAGGAGTGCGAAACGCTACGCCGCGGCAGGTGACAAACTGGTGTTGCAGGCGCGCGCCGTAGAACGGTCGGAGATCCACCGGATCCGTAGAAAACTCGGCCTCAGCCAGGCCATGGCAGCCAAGCTCACGGGTGGCGGACACAACGCTTTCTCACGCTATGAACGTGGCGAGACTACGCCCCTGCCTGCTGTTGTGAACCTGTTTAGACTCCTGGACCGGCATCCCGATCTTCTGAAAGAATTGACCGAAGATATGGTTGGAACCGACGCATTGCGGTAGCCACGGGCCTTTCAGGTTCCGCATCTCAGATTCACTTCCGTACCGGGGTAAACGCCGGCAGAAAGCCGGCTGCAGCCAGGATTGGCTGCCCCGCGGCTTCTTACTGGCCGGCGCGGCGGTTCCCATCGCGGAGGGAGTTGCCACGGGGAACACGCCCGCCAAGCACGGGCATTCTCGCCTGAGTTGGTTTCCAGAGTTTCGATTCAATCCAACCGATCAGACGTGTGCTGCTTGCAGCCATAGCGCACCTCCCAACCATGAGGAACCGGGACCTGTCGCCGGCGGAGATAAGATGGAATCTCACATCCCATGGAGAAACGCCTTGGCGCCGTTCGAGCGATTGGAACCTGGGCGCTGCTCTTCTTCGCGACTCTGATCGCCTACCTGCCGGCGCTCCGCGGCGGCCTGCTCTGGGACGACGATCATCACATCACGACCCCTGACCTGCAATCGCTCCACGGTCTCTGGCGCATCTGGTTCGATCCCGGCGCCACTCAGCAGTACTACCCTCTATTACACAGCGCCTTCTGGATCGAGCACCGCATTTGGGGAGATTCCGTGCTTGGCTACCACCTGGCGAACGTCCTCCTGCACGCCACGGCAGCCTTCCTGCTGATCGCGATCCTGCGGCGCCTCTCGCTCCCGGGCGCGTGGCTGGCGGGCTTCATGTTTGCGCTGCACCCGATATGCGTGGAAGCCGTGGCCTGGATCTCCGAGCAGAAGAGCACGCTCTCCGGAGTGTTGTACCTCTGCTCGGCGCTGGCCTGGTTGCATTTCGACCAGACGCGCTCGAAACGGAAATACTTTCTAGCCACGGGACTGTTTGTGCTCGCGCTGCTTTCGAAGACCGTCACCGCCACTCTGCCGGCGGCTTTGCTGGTGGTTCTTTGGTGGAAGCGCGGACGGGTCGACTGGCGGCGTGACGCACGGCCCTTGCTGCCATGGCTCGCTCTGGGAGCCTGCGCGGGGATTTTCACAGCCTGGATGGAGCGGACCTCCATCGGCGCACAGGGTCCGGATTTCGCGCTGACGCTGGCGGCGCGGTTCCTGCTGGCGGGCCGTGCCATCTGCTTTTACGCGGGCAAACTGCTGTGGCCCGCCGGCCTGATGTTCACCTACCCGCGTTGGACATTCGACACGCGGGAATGGTGGCAGTACGGGTTCCCAGCCCTAGTTGTGGCTGTGGCGATCGCACTGGCGCTGGCTGCCCGCCGCCACCGCGGGCCGTTGGCCGGGTTTCTCTTCTTCGCCGGAACGCTCTTTCCCGTGCTCGGCTTCCTGAATGTCTATCCTTTTCTGTTCTCGTTTGTCGCCGACCACTTCCAATACCTGGCCTGCTTGGGGATCATAGTTCCGGCCGCCTGCGGGCTGGCTATGGCCGCCCGGCGGGTTTGGCCGGGCCCTTCGCCTCTCCCGCGGATCTGTGCCGCCGCCGCACTCTCAGCCGTTCTTGGCGTATTGACCTGGCGGCAGAGCGTTATGTACCGCGATGCCGAAACGCTCTACCGCACCACCCTGGCGCGCAATCCCGCCAGTTGGATGGCGCGCCAGAATCTGTGCG
>Ga0116223_10002917_pt1 | contig 15726 bp, 9 predicted proteins | sample Sb_taG_3_FD_90092 | JGI IMG/M metagenome (GOLD analysis project Ga0116223, IMG submission 90092) | Peat soil microbial communities from Weissenstadt, Germany - Sb_50d_a_PC metaG | ecosystem: Environmental > Terrestrial > Soil > Wetlands > Peat | place: Germany: Weissenstadt | collected 2010-09-21 | reverse complement strand
GCCGTTCCCCTGTCTCCCTGACCGTCTCATCAATCACTTGGATGTAGTGCTGCGATGTGGTCTCGGCTTGCTTGTGGCGCATGATGGTTTGCACGTCCTTCAGGCTCCCCAGGTGCTGCGCATGGGTTGCGACCGTCCTGCGTAGAATCTGGAAGTTCAGCTTGGGGATACCGGCCATGGCTGCCAGTTCCTTCAGGACTCGCTTTTGATAGTTCCCTGCCGATAGGAACCCACCCTCGGAATTGGGAAAAATGAAATCGTCAGGTGCATAGTCGCGGTCGCTCTGGGCGTGCCATTCGACCAGGGCCATGACTGCGGCTTCGGGAACGGCCAGCCGTATCACGTCACCTGTCTCTGAAGTTTTCGTGTAGGCGCGTAATCGGTTGCGGTATACGGTCTCGGTGATGGCCAGGGTATTTTTAACCATGTCGAGGCAGCGCCAGCGCAGCGCAAACAGTTCCGAGGGCCGGAGGGCAGTCGTGAGAATCAGACGCAGCAAGGCCCGTTCACGCGGCCACCACGTAGCGGCCACGAGCAAGGCTTTAATCTCTTCGAGGGTCAGGTAAGGTTTGGCGGGTGATTTCACCCTGGGTAATTGCAGCGACCGCGCTGGATTCTTTTTGATGTAGTCCTGCTCGACCGCCTCAGCCAGTATGCTGCGAACGAAGAATCTGAGATGCTTGACCACTGAGGCAGAGCGCGTGCGTGCCAGTGTGTTCAACCATCCGTGCAGTTGCACAGAATCCACGTCCTCAAGGGCAGTAGCGCCGAAGCGATGCGTCAGCACTCGAAGCAGCTGGTTATTCGTTCGCTTCGTGCTGTCGCGCCAGACACCCTCATGGAGCGGTTTCCATCGTTGCTCAATGAAGTAAGCCAGTGTGACGCGAGAGTCCGCTGTAATGCCGACCTCTTCAACGATTCGCTCTCGCAGCTTATCGCGGGCGTGCGTCTTCGTGACGGAGCTAGTCGGCCCGATCTTGAAAGCCCGCTGTAGGCGCTTGCGCTGGCCTGTCTTGTGGTCTAGAATCCACTTGCTGTAGTGACCAAGCCATGAGCCTGACTGCCGAGTTAAGTAACCGTCCTGCCTCTTCACATGCTGAGTGTATGCTGAGTAGGCCACTCAGTCAAGACGGGGAAAATGGCCCATAGGTCATTCAATACACACTGTTTGCGCCCGTAGCTCAGCTGGATAGAGCGGCAGCCTCCGGAGCTGTAGGTCGGGAGTTCGAATCTCTCCGGGCGCGCCAGTTTTCCATTTCCCCCGCCATTGCCTTGGCCCTCGGCACGGTCCTGACCGCGCGACATCCGGGCTTGCGGCAGGAATCAGCGGGCGCCCAGCAGGATGACCGTCTCCGTCGCCCAGGTGCCCCGCAGAATGCCGATGCGAACTTTCCCGGATTTGTCCGATAGCTCAGCGGCCAACTCCATCGGCGTCCTTACTGCTTTGCCATCCACCGACTTGATTAGATCGCCGACCTTCAAAGATGCCATCTCCGCGACGCCTCCCGAAACGATCTCCACAATTTTCGCTCCGTCAAATTCCTGGGGCGCAAACAAGGCGCCGAGCGAAGCTATCGACATGCCGCGGCTCGTCACACTCAACGGCTGAGCAGGCTGAGCGGGCTGAGCGGGCCGATTGGTGGCGACAGTCCGGGGCTGACTTTCGGAAGGAGCAGAAGTGGTCTTATGCCAGGGCCGCGTCCAAGAACGATGAGACGTGGACTCAGCCTTGGGCTCCTTCGAAGGCTTGGGCTCACTCGGAGGAAATTCACCGCCAAATCGAAAAACGATTCCGCCAGAGACGCGGAAGTTGCTTTGGCTGGGAGCGGCGTAGTCCTTCAGGTGACGGGTGTACATATAATCGGCCGGGCCCAACTGAACTCCGACGTGACGAAAAAACCAATAATCAAGGCCAGCGCCCGCAGCTACCGCCACAGACATATCGGACACGACGGGCGAGACTGGAAGATCCAGCCGGTCTCGCCCAACCAGGCCGTGTACAAAGGCCGTGATCCGGCTTGAGCGATCCCCAAGCGTGAAGCGCGGTCCAAAGATGTAGGAGAAGTTGCTGCAGTTGAAAGTAGAACCGTCGCAATCGTTAAGCTGGTGGCCGCTGACGTCTGCCTCAACAGCAAGGAGATGAAACAGGCCGACAGAGGCGGAAAATCCCCAGCCGTTTAGAGCCAGCCGCTGAGTGGTCGCAGACGTGACGAAGCTCGCCGGCATGTCAAAGTTGAGGTACGAGTAGCCCCCGAATACGTCGATTGCCGGAACGTTCTGAGCGGAAGCGATGCCTAGAAGAAAGAGAGCCGCCAAAGCGAAGTGAACTAGTTTTTTCATGTTCCTTAGTGCGCCTCCAGGGAATGCAAAAAATGGCACAACTGACCGAATACAGAATCGAACTGGCAACCAGGGTCTGACCAGGGCCAGCCTCGCCAGGAACGATGTACGCTGCTGGTCGGGGCTTGTTTTACGTCAACACTTGCATAGGATTAGGGCGACCGCCGATTATAATTGCCGAGGGGGAAAAAGGAAAATGGGACGCGACGTGGGCCGCCGCTCGCGGAAACGTCGAGCCGCACAGCGACGAGCGAAAAGCACCGCGAGGAGGCTTCGCCACCAAACCATGCTTCAGGATACGCCTGAAAGAAAGCCCGCAGACTGCGCGCCCGGAGAGGTGAAGTCAGCTTCCCGTTTTGAAGCCCCTTCGCCTCCGCAGTTGCAAGCCACATTCCCGTCCCCCATCGACGTCAGTTGCGTCGCTATTGAACTTGGGTAACTCTCCGTTTCCTCTAAAGTCATTCTCCCGTTCAACCGATGAAATTTGAAGGGCGGCAATTAAGCCCTCGTTTTGGGGTGACGGCGAACACGCCATCGGGAGAAAATCTATGTCAACAGCGGCAGTTTCCAGCTTATCGATTTTTCAGGAGCTCCAGAGTTTCTACCAGAACCGTCAGAGCGATGTTAAGCAGCTCGGCAGCGCTCTTCAAAGTGGGGATCTGAACGGCGCTCAGCAGGCCTACAACGCCCTGGCTGCGCTTGGGCAAGAGGGGCCCTTCGCCAACGCCGAACCTTTTTCCAAGTCCAGCCGCGTCCAGGCCTTCGAGACCATCGGCCAAGACTTGCAAGCCGGCGACTTGGCGGGAGCGCAGGCAGCCTTTGCTACGCTTACCGGCAAACAAAGCAATCCTGCAAGTTCATCACAGGCGACTGCGCCGGCGGCCGTAACTCTCACCAGCACGCAGCAGAGCAACGCCTCCGGCGCTGCGCCTTCGATTTACCAGCAACTGCAAGCCTACCGGCAGCAGCGGCAAGCCGATCTCGCACAACTCGGACAGGACTTGCAAGCCGGCGACCTGAACGCAGCGCAGCAGGACTTCAACACCCTGACCGTACTCGGCCAGAGCGGCCCCTATAAGAATGGACAAACGTTTGCGAGAGCCGACCGCGCCCAGGATTTCCAGACCATCGGTCAAGCGCTGCAATCCGGCGATCTAGCCGGAGCCCAGTCGGCCTTCGCAAATCTTGCCGGCAGCTTCGGCAAGCAAAGCCAGCAGGCCCAGACGGCTATTTCAGCCTACAACTCCGGTGTTCCCGAGATCGTCCTCAACTTGGAAGGCGCGTCCGGCACCAGCGCCACGACTGGATCAACAACACCGGAACTCGTCGTCAACCTCGGCCAGGGAAGCAGCTCTTCGTCCGCTTCTCCCGAAGAGGTCAAAATCAATCTCGGCAGCGGCAGTGCAGGACCGCAGGTCACTATTGACGAAAATCAGGGACAGAGCGGCAGCAACGCCGAGCAAGTCACCATCAACCTCAATCAGACGGAAAATTACGAGCTCATTTTGAACCTGCTCAATTCCACCTCGACGAACCAGACTCAGAGCAATTCCAGCAATGCCCTGAGTGTGAGAGCATAGTTCTGCGGGCATGGCTCTTCGGGCGCGGCTCTGCCGGCGTAGACTCAAGTCGCACGCCCGGCACGGCGCCGCAAACAATGGGGGCGTTTCGGGAGTGTCTCCACCCCCCGCCCCGGCGCTGATGCTAACTCCGCGTGCGCGATCCACAACCTCTCTTGCCTCTAACGGCCTTTTCTATTTCACGAGAACGTCAATGAAACGCCGCCCACAGGTCTGGATGCTGACCGCATCGCTCATCGTCCAGGTCTGTGCCGTAAAGGGATTCCGCGTTGCTGCAGCCCCGCCCGCGTGGGACCGGCGCCTTCGCGAGCCGGCCCTGAGCGAAGCCGAAATCCATGCCGAGCGTAGCTCGGCAGCCGCCTGTGGTCAGAGCGACTCTGGATTCGCTTTAGAATGTGATCCGCACTCCGAACTCCATCTGCCGCGGAGCCCCGTTGGCATAGGTGCCCGAACCGGCGAGGACCCGGTCCAGCCGCGAAGTGCAGAAAGTGGTGGAGCTGCCGCAGTATCCCGCCGAACTCGCGTTATTCAACGAACTGCCCGGCGCTCCGTTCAGCACGCCGCTTAACTGGTTGCCGACTCCCCCGAAGTTGGCCCAGTTGAAAACGTTAAACACGGAGACGTTCGGCTCCAGCTTCACCCGCTCCCCAACCTGGAATGGCCGACTCAACCGCAGATCGATCGTCTTCAGCCAGGTCGCCTCCGCAAAATTCCCCGGAAGCCCTTGCACGGGAGGCGCATAAGCGCCCAGAACACTGAGTTGATCTGCTCTGAACAAGCCGCTAGTCATCAGAGCATTCCCCGCCGGCGTCAACTGTCCGGCATACGTGGCGTTGTAATGCGTGATTACCTGGGTCAACTTGCTGGTCGAATATTTTCCTGTGCTTCCGATAAACGTTTGTGGCAAAAGGTCGCCTACTGTTCCGTCGCCCGTGAGGTCGCTGCGGAAGATTTCCCCCGCCACTCCGCCCCCGTCCAGTTGCGGAACACGAGCGCTCAGCGGAAGCGGCGACGCCAGATGCGCGATCATCGAAAGCCGCAGCCCGTGCGGCAAATCCGCCGTCGGAGTGAACGTAAGCTGGTGCGTCCGGTCCAGCCCCGAGGCCCCGAAATGTCGCAGGTGCGGCCGGTTGTAGTCTTCCGCCACGTTCATCAGCGAATAATCTCCCCCGCTGCCGTTCGGCTCCGCCAGGTTGCTGCGATAGCGGGAGAACGCATACGCAATCGCCACCTCTAGCCGACGCAAGCGTCGGATCGGGTTCTCCCCGCTGACCCCTTTGTACGCCAGGTGCACACCTTCATACCTCGACCGCCCGCCTGGAAAGTACATGATGTTCGATCCCACCGCCGGATTGATCCCGCCGAACGCCGCCTGCTGCTTCCCGAGGACCGAGCACGGAAACGGACCGCAGAACGCATTCGACGAGTCCAGCCCATTGCGCGCGAAATCTGTGATGCTCGCTCCCGCCACTGCGGCCAGATAGCAATCCACGGCAGCCTGCGAACTGCTGCCCGCGAACAACGCTGGCTTGCATCCCACCGCTGCCACCGTCGCGCTGATCGCCGACAGCTCCGCCGCGTAGCTATTGAGTGCGTGGTTTGGATTGCTGCCGTCCGTCATGTAGCTCGCGTCGCCCACGTGATTGGTGTCAATCCCCAGCGGAAACTGGGTGCCGATCTCGCGCACATAGTCGATGGAGAACATGCCGCGCGCCCCCATCTGATGCTGAATTCCAGCACTCATATGCACCACCCGGGGCGTCTTGAAGCCGGGCGCCAGCAGGCCCCCAAAATTCGCCAAGCTGTTCGCCAGCGAGTACACGTTCTGCCCGCCCGTCACCGCCGACTGCGCCGCCATAAACTGCGCCTGCAAGTCCTGAATCGCCGTCGCCACTACAACGGGACCCTGAGTTCCCGTCACCGTAGCTCCGATCGGCTGCCCGCAAATCCGCGTCGCGATATCCACCGAATCCACGGAACTCACCACCGATCCATTCGGAAACAGCACCGATCCCGTAGGACACAGCGTCAGGCTGCGATTGTATTGTCCGTTCGACAAGCGATTGATGCGATCCTGATACGCATTCTGCAGCAGAAAATTGTCATAGAAAACTCCCCCGCTCGCCCGCACCACCGTCCGCCCATTGTGTCCCGGATCCCACGCCACACCGAATTGCGGAGCAAAATTCCAGTCCGGCTGGTTCACGCTCTGGCCGAGGAACTGGTGCGTGGGCCCCGGCGTGACAGGGTTCGGAATCAGGCCGAATTGATCGAGAATCAACCCCGTCGTGCATGGTGGAGTCTTCACGATTGTCGTGTTGATCGCCGAGCATGGCACCGCCGACAAGTCGCTGTTCGTGCGTCCGCTGTCCCGCGCATAATTCACGCCATAGCTGATATTCAGGTTCGGGAACAAGTTGAATGTGTCGCCCAGGTACCCCTCAAGGCGCGTGTCGAGGTGTCCGCCGCTCGACCGGCTGAATGCCGAGTTCTCGCTGAAATTCCCCAGCCCGTTGAAAATCGTGACCGTGCCCACGGGATAGTTCAGCGGATTGTCCGCCGCTCCGCGCGGATCGCCTGAGTAGAGCGGCACCAGGCTCGAGTTGCTATTAATGGCATTGATCACGTCCAGCCCGTTCGAACTGGTCACCGACGGCCCATAATTTCCCGGCGAATAGAAGTCTCCCTGCGTGATGCGATGAATCGCTCCTCCGAAGCGTATCGTGTGATACACCTTGTGAATCGTGCTGCTGTCGTAGCGCCCGTAAAGGTCGCGCTGAATGGTCTGCCGCGGACCCGCCACGCTCGGCCCCAGGGCATACGATCCGATCTGCATGTGGAAAGGCGCCGCCGCAATAATCGTCGAATCGCTCAGGTCCGGATTGATCGCGTTCACCATCTTCTGATAGCCGAAGCGCGCGCTATTCACAAACCGTCCCCGGTTCCAATCCATCCCGAAAACCGCCGCCGGAACGTTCAACTGATTGCGAAAATTCGACTGGCTGTCCGACGGCCCGATCTGGTTAGCGTTGTCGTAGCTGAGCCGCACGAACCACTTCATGTTCTCGTTGACGTCATAATCCAGCCGCGCCGTCAGCATGTTCTCGCGAAAATAAGCGTCCCGCAGGCTGGTCTGGTTGAAAGCGGGGAATCCGAGCAAGATCGGCAAAGAACCATCCTGCTTGGTGCGTTCCCCGCCGATAAATAGAAACGCCTTGTCCTTGATCACCGCGCCGCCCGCCCCAAATCCATACTGCTGCCGGCTGTACTTCGGACTCCCTGACGGAAACCCCGCGAGGCCGACGACCCGGTCGCGCAGATTTCCAATCAGATTGCCGTGCCATTCATCTCCACCCGAGCGCGTCGTAACCCGCACCGCGCCAGTTGCGTTCAGCGACTGAAACACTTCCGGCGTGACTCGCGAGACGATCACTTCCCGCACCGCCTCCGCCGGCAGGTTCAGCGTGAATGCGCCCTTGGTCTCATCCATCACCTCGACTTCATCCATGTCGTAGTGCGTCGTTCGTCCCAGTTGGCTGTTGATCGAGAGCGATTGGAACCCACTTTTGCCCGGATCAAGAATCCTTCCATCCACCGCCTGCCCACCCGGCTCAAGCTGTCCCGCATTCAGATAGTTCCGCCCGTCAATCGGCAAGGTGTCGCTAACCTCGCCACTGAACTTGCTCTCCAGACGCACCGGCCCCGGATTGATCCATTCCAGCTTGAAATCCGCCGTGACCGCCGCCCCCAACACGACGTTCACGCTGCTTTCGACCGGCAGCATGTCTCGGCCTTCCACCCGCACCACATAAGCGCCCGGCGGCACCGGTTCGGAAACGTACTCCCCATCCTTGCCGGAGCGCGTCACGCCTTTGGTCTCGGTGGCCTGCGAGCTGTACAAAACCCGCGCCCCGCCCACCGGGTTGCCGACGTCATCCCGCACCGTGCCTTGAATGGTGCCGGTTGTCGGATTTTCCGATGTCTCTTCCTGCGCCCACAATGAAACCGTGAACACAGCGAAGAGCAACAGGCCAATGGGCAGAGAATGACGAACATGCAATCCGGACCGATCAAACAAAGTGATTCTCCTGGGGGCAGAACCTCAAGTAGAACCTGGAAGCGATTCCGCGTCTAAGGATCCTGGTTTTCCACTGCAATGATCTTCTAGTGAAATCGAATAGAACAGTCTACTAGATGCAGACACTTCCCCGACGCGATGTACGAGTTTTTCGGTGCAAGCTCCCAATCCGCAGCCCAAACCAACGGCTGCTTCTCGGAGCACAAAAAAAGAGCCGGAAATCCGGCGCCCTTTGAGGAACTTGTGCACAGTCCTACTAGAAAATGAACCTGATCCCTAATGTACTCCCCCGGCTGACTGCCCAAGCAATGGAAGCTGACCCGATCAAACTTCAGTGCTGAGTTGGTAGTCCCGCTCCCGGCGCCATCCATTTTGTCATAACAAGAAATACAGTATTCGGTATTTGTAATGCCCGAGTGGGCTAAACAATATCCGTTGGTCACGGGACAAATCTCATGTAAATAGTTGAAAACACATATAACTAAGCCGCATCATTAAGTCTCGTCTCAATTCTGGATGACAAATTGCTAATCTTGACCCATCACGCCTAGATGCTCCCGTCAATGAAGGTGCCACCACGTTTCGCTTGGTCGAGTGGTTTACAGCAATAAACGGTCTCCGAAAGGACGACATTCGATATGAAAACCTCTAAGGGAAGGTGGACGATGTTGAACCTCAACTCCCCCCAACGTTTGGCTGCGCGATTTGGGATTTTCGCAGCGCTAGGACTGCTGGCGATCATGGTTGTGATTGCGTCCAGCACAGCGTTGTTTGCCCAAACCACGATCTCCACCGGCAGCATTCAGGGCACGGTGACTGACCCGAGCGGTGCCGTTTTAGGTGGAGTCAAGGTCACTATCACGCAAGAATCCACGGGCCGGCTCATCACCACCACCACTACTTCCTCCGGCACCTACGCTTCGGGAGCTTTGACTCCGGGCGACTACATGGTACGGGTGGAAGCGTCAGGTTTCAAAACGACCGATGAATCGGTGGTGGTGCAGGTAAACGTTACAGCATCGGCAAACGTGAAGCTTGCGGTGGGCTCGAGCACACAGGTTATCGAGGTGCAAGGTTCCGAGGTCGTCGTGAACACCGAGCAGGCTACGGTTCAAGGGGTTCTCACGGAGAGACAAATCGAGAGCCTGCCCATCAACGGTCGCAACTTCCTTGACCTCGCTCAGTTGGAGCCCGGCGTCCAGATCCAGGATGGCGGTACTTTCGATCCCACTAAGAACGGTTTTTCGTCGGTATCCTTTGGCGGGCGCTTCGGGCGCACTGCCCGCATCGAGGTTGATGGCGTCGACATCAGTGACGAGACCGTGGGAACGACAACCCAGAACCTTCCTTTAGGAGCAATCCAGGAATCGGCTCTGCAACAGTCTTCGCTCGACCTTTCCACCGAGTTGACCTCCTCCGGTTCGGTAAACATAACCACGAAATCGGGAACTAACGGGCTGCACGGCGAGGGTTTCTACTATTTCCGCGACCAAAACCTTAACGCCGCTCTCCCCGGTGGTTCCACGAATTACTTCCAGAGGAATCAGTTCGGCGGCGATATCGGTGGTCTTATCATAAAAGACAAGCTTTTCTTCTTCGCTGACCTGGAGCGTAACAAGCAGGATCTTCTTGATCCGGTTATCCCTGGCGGAAACTTCGCCAATCTCACCGGCAGCTTCACATCGCCTTTCCGGGACACGGAAGCACTGGGGAGAGTTGATTATTCGTTGGGTAAAATAAAAACTTTTTATCGCTTCACGTTTGAACAGAACCGCAGTGTGCTTCCATTTATTCCCAACTCTTTTCAGCCATTCGCCAATGTGAACCACTCGCGGAACCACATTGTGGGCGCCGATTTCAACACCGGCAGCTTTACGCACAGCTTTCGCTTCGGGTACTCGAAATTCCAGAACGGGATTACGGACGCAGTCACCGGCACGAGCATCTTCAATCCCGGGGGCGCGATCGAACTGGCGATAGGCGCTGACCCGAACTGCATTACTCCTGGCGCCGATGATTTCTGCTCGGGACCGAACTTCCTGGCTCCGCAGGCGACCTTCCAGACGGACCACCAGATCAAGTATGACGGCGGCAAGGAGTTTAAGAACCACATCTTTCGCTACGGCGCCGGTCTTAATCACCTTCAGGGCGGCGGCTACGCCGAGTTTCTTGGACTGGCCCCTGCGGTTGGCTCACCGGCCTCAACTCCCGCGTGTGTAGCAGCAGGCAACTGCCCGTTTTCAGGAGGCGGCGCCAATCCGCTCAACTACCCTGTCGTAAACGTAACCTTGGGCAATGGCGAAGGCTTCTCTTCCGCTAAGCCCGCCTTCGGCAACCCCGGTGGCGGCCTGGGACCGGACAATCGCCTCTCTTTGTACTTCGGGGACTCCTGGAAGATGAAACCAAACCTGACCTGGACTGCCGGCCTCCGCTACGCCCGTGACACGGGGCGAACCGACAGTGACCTGGGTCCGACTCCGGCGCTGAGTGTATTCGATAATGCGTACTATTCTGGCTTGGAAAACCAAGTGCATCAGCCCAATCTCAATTTCGCTCCTCAGCTTGGATTTGCCTGGGATCCGAGGAGCAACGGAAAGACTGTGATTCGTGGCGGGATCGGGCTCTTTTACGAGAACTCCATCTGGAACAATATTCTGTTTGACCCTGCGGGACGACTGCAGCAGGGATTCTTTTTGGGGTTAACGCCGGTTTGCTCGGGCGGGGCACCACAGACCCTGCCTTTCACAAGCAGCATTCTTCCGGCAAATATCTGCGGCGCGGCAATTGGAAGTGTTGATCAGCAGATCGTCCAGCTTGAGCAGCAGTATCAGGCAGCGGTAAAGGCAGCGGGCCCATCATCCAACGGTACCTACATCGGGACCCTGTTAGCGAGTGGAATTGATATCGACAGCGTCAGCCTGCTTGCCCCGGACTACAAGTCGTCAAGGTCGGTGCAGATGAACATCGGGGTCCAGCGGGAGATACGGCGCGGAATGGTCTTGACCGTAGACTATCTACGCAATATCTCCACTCATAACCTTCTCCAAATCGACACCAATCGTGTTGGCGATGCTCGATACTTCAATATGAATGCCGCGCTGGCCGCCATCAATGCGACGGTTGGCACAGGTTGCGGCGGGGGCAGCGTAACAGCTGCGACTTCGATCGCAGCTGTCAATTGCTACATCACGGCCAATCCGGGTGCGACGATTTCAAACTTCGCCTCTAACGGCCTGGATTCCGGCTATTCGGTCTGTGGCGGAGGACCATGCCCGAATGCAGCCTTCGGTGGCGTAAACATGGGCGCAACCGGCGCCAACCAGATGCTGTTTCCTATCGGGCGCTCTGTATACAACGGTTTGCAGATGTCGCTGAAGGAGGATGTACACAACCCGCTGCCGGGGGTTAAGTACCTGAACTTCCAGGTTTCGTACTCGCTCTCTCGTTATGTCTCCACGGCGCGGGACAGCGATTTCATCAACTTCCCCTATGACAATGCTAACCCGCTGAAATACCTCGGACCGAATGGGCTTGATCGCCTCCATCAATTGTCGTTCGGCGGAATCATGGATCTACCGGCAGGCTTCCGCGTGAGCATAATTTCTCATTTCGACAGTCCGCTCGCGTCCGACGTCAGGCTGCCAACGGGCGGAGCGCCCGGCGGCATCTTCCAAACCGACATAACTGGCGATGGTACTGGCGATGGTACCGTCACTTCGAACGGCGGCAACGGCGATCTTTTGCCGGGTACCAAGGAGGGCGCCTTCGGTCGCAGCTTTGGTGTCAACGGATTGAACCAGCTAATCACTAATTACAACAATAACTACGTCGGCAAGCCGACTCCGGCCGGCCAAGTTCTCATTGCTAACAATCTGTTCACCCAGTCGCAGCTGTACGCCTTGCAAGGTGTCATTGGCGGGAACCAGGGCGGATCGGGCGTGGTCGCAGGGTTGCCGCTAGCGCCGGCAGGCGCAATTGGAGAGGGATGGCTGAAGACCTTCGACCTCGGCCTGAACTGGGGCTATAAGATCAGGGAGAGGGTTGAGATTCGTCCGGGAGTCACTTTCTACAACGTGTTCAACTTTGCTAACTACGATGGCCCAGCTGTTCCCTTCAGCACAACTCTGAATGGTAACCCGGGTTCCCCCAACGGCACAACCTCTCCCCAGCCGGCCTCCCTCGCCCTCGGCCTGGGCTCAGGTGTGAATGCGCTCGGTTCGCCCCGTGTGGTCGAGTTCGAGTTGAAGCTTATCTTTTAGCCGGTTCTCCTAAAGCCACCGCTCTTCGGGGCGGTGGCTTCTTGTTTTCCCGACGCCGGTCCTCTCGATCCGGATCACGGGCCGATCTGCGAGCGCAGATGCTTAGCAAGCTTCTCGATTCTCTTGAGTTTCTCACTCAGATCCTTGGGCAGAAGGCCCTTGGTAGTCTGATCGACCTCGGATGGAACCGACCCTGCCAAAGCAGCCAGTTCGTCAGCGTCGTGCTTGAGCTTCTGTGGATCGATCGCCGGGCGTTGATTCAAGGAAGGAATCGAATTTTTATCGACCGTACCCTGCCCTTGGTCCATCTGCCGCACTCCGACTGGAACAGGACGTGCGCTCTGGGCAGCGAGTGTTAATGGCGAAAAGAGCAGGCCTAGCAAAAGAGTCAAACCAACAAGAGTCAAAGCAGGGAGTTTCACGGCGGACCTCCTACCGTGGGGAGCAATTTCTCAGCACATTGTACATCCAACGTTAATGCCGACGGCAACGCCAGGGCTCTTTTTCCCGAGAACAGCCCGGGCTGCACATACCCCGTGAATCTCAGTGCGAGATCTGGGAGCGCAGTTGTGGCCCCTTAGAACGTCCCCTTGCGCGTGTAGTACCCCGCGCGATAGTGCGACTGATAAGGACCTCCCGCCGGCGCGTTTGTCAGATCCACCCGCAGTTGGCGGAAGTCTGAATTCGAATAGCGCTGCGACGGATAGTAGGCCAGCAGATACTGCGTCCGCAGTTCGTCGCTGATCTGGCGGAACGCGTCGTCCAGTTGCGGCAGCGACGTTGCGTAGTAATACTTCCCGCCCGTATCCGTGGAGATCTGAATCAGCGCGTGCTCGCCGCCCGTGTCCCGTCCCGCGCTCGCTTCGATGGGCACGATGATGATGCTATAAATAATCGCTTCCGCCTCCTGTGCCGCGCGTAGCGCCTCTTTGTAGTCCACCTGGCTCACCGTGTCTCCGCCGTCGGTGATCACCACCATCACTTTTCTTCCCTGCCGCCGGCTCAGCGCCTGCGATCCCAGAAAAATCGCGTCGTAAAGCGCCGTCGCCGAGCCGTTGCGCACCCGATCAATTCCGGCGTCGATCTTTTTCAAATCGGATGTGAACGACACCACCTCGCTCACTTCTTCGCTGAACTTGTACAAGGCGAGACCGTCCTGCGGACGCACAATCGTGTGCGCAAACTTGCGCGCCGAGATTAACTCGAGCGGCAGATCCTTTCTTGTGCTCAGACTCGTATCCACCATCAGCACAATCGACAGCGGCAGCGCCGATTCCCGGCTGAAGATCGCGATCTTCTGCTCTTTGCCGTCTTCCTTCAGCAGAAAATTTTCTTTCTGCAAGTTCGCCACCGGAGCTCCACGCGCATCCGTCACCGTCACGTACACGTTCACCAGTTTCACGTCGACCTTGAGCGTGGTCTCCGGTTCCTCCGCCATCAAGCCGGCGGCGGTGCACATGAACAAGACGCAAACGATCAAGCGAGCCAGGAGCTGCGAGCTGCGAGCTGCGAGCTGCGAGCAAAAACTGTCACGGTTGGCCCGTGGCCCGTAGCTCGAAGCTCGCAGCGCGTCTTGGATTCGCTTCATTTGAGAGTCAATCATTTGGATGCAGGCTGCTCCCCCGTTGTGCCTCCCGGCGATCGAATTTCCTCGGGAAACGCATCTCCATCCGCCCATACCGCTCCATCTTCAAAGTACTCTTTCTTCCAGATCGGCACGGTCTTCTTCAGCGTGCCAATGATCCAACGGCAGGCCTCAAACGCCGCACCCCGGTGCGCCGCAGCCACCACGATCAGCACGCTCGTCTCCCCAATCTCCAGGCGCCCCAACCGGTGGACGATCGACGCTCCCCGCACCCCAAAACGCGTTCGCGCCTCCGCCGCCAGAGATTCCATCTGCTTCAGCGCCATCGCCTCATAGGCCTCATAATCCAGATAGAGCGTGCGCCGCCCATGCGTATTGTCCCGCACCACGCCGTCGAAAATCACCGCCGCGCCATCCGCCGGCCGCTTCAAGCGTGCGACCACGCCCTCGGTATCGATCGGCTCGCGGACGATTCGAACTTCGCCCCGGAATTCCCCCCGAACTTCGCCGCCGCCTTCCGCCGACCCGCCGCTCACCGGCGGCAACAGCCCGACTTCATCGCCCTCGCGCAGCGCCCGGTCCGCTCCTGAATATTCCTGATTCACCGAAATCGCCAGCGAGGGCACCAGCGCTTCAAACCGCGGAGCCTCTCGCGAATAATGGAAAAGTACTTCCCGCACCCGCGCCCCTTCCGGCAGATCAACGGTCTCGCCCGACCGTCCGACCACGTCCTTCAATACTCCAAAAAAAAGCACGCCGATCTTCATCAGGACTTCGTCTCCCCGTGGCGCGCCCGCATCCCAAAGGCTTCATGGCTGGTACTGGCTACGGGGTACTGCGGTCGCGCCACCAGTGTAGCGCGCCCGCATGCCAAAGGATCTGTCCCTCCGAGCAACTGCCCGCGCCCGACCCTCCCGTTCGTTCAATTACCTCCGTAATCGTGCATTGGGTCACTTTCCCGCTTAGTCTTATTGCCAACACTCCATTACTGAGAGGAGGCTGTTATCTCGAACGCCGCTCAAACTGATGCCAGCCGCAGCGCGTCCGCTCGGTCTTTCCTTCACAGCCTCAATATTTTGATCAAGTACACGCGTTTGTATGGAGTGAACCACAAGCGCACCGAAGGCCAGTTTCAGACCGCCTGGAGCGAACTCCAACAGGCGGTGCCCAAGAGCGGTGACACTGGTTTTCTGCTCGGCGTCTCCGACAACAAACTTCTTCTCGATGGCATCCCGCTCGAAGCCGGACAGGCCGAGCGCAGCTTCGCACAGTTGCTGACCGCCGCCGGGCTCTCCAGCATCCTGTTTTCCAATAAGGTCACGCTCGACGACTTTACCCGCCTGGTCCGCGCCTTTGCCATGGGTGGTTCCAAAGCGCTGGACTTCGCCAAGCAGATTAAGGAAACCCTCGGCGACAACAAGGATTCCTCCATCCGAATCAATGAAGTCAAGTTTGTCGCCGCCGATCCCGCCACCGGCGAATATTCCATCGCCGCCCAACTCGCCGCGCAGGCCCTCGGCCCCGAATTTAAGAACTGGCTCAACGATCCTCAGAAACTTCTGCAGTTGATCCTCGCTGCCCAGGGAGCGAGCACCGGCGGTTCCGGCGGACCTGGCGGCGCACCCGGCGGCGCACCCCTCGGCAGCGTCCCCAACGTCTCCATTCCCGGCGGCATTCCCGGCGGCACGGGCTCCAGCGGACCATCGTCCCTCGGATCATGGACCGGCGGCGTCGTTGCCTTACAGGAAGAGGAAGTTATCCAGACCATTCGCCTGCTCACCCATTTTGGCCAGGCGATGCAGGATCCCAACGCTTCCCCGGAAGATCTCAAACTCGAACTCGGCAAGGCTCCCGAAGGCGCCAAGGTCAATCTCGCCCAATTGC
>Ga0116223_10002916_pt1 | contig 15730 bp, 17 predicted proteins | sample Sb_taG_3_FD_90092 | JGI IMG/M metagenome (GOLD analysis project Ga0116223, IMG submission 90092) | Peat soil microbial communities from Weissenstadt, Germany - Sb_50d_a_PC metaG | ecosystem: Environmental > Terrestrial > Soil > Wetlands > Peat | place: Germany: Weissenstadt | collected 2010-09-21 | reverse complement strand
TTGGGGTGCGCATGGCTAGCCTTTGGCTCCCACGCTTCGCACGAATTCGTAGCGAAGCTTGTCGCCTATGGCCTCGGGACCCTGGATTGCGGCAGTTGCCAACTCCGGATACTGCATGGAGTAAGCTGCCTTTATTTCTTCGGGCGGCATATGTCGGTCCAAGTCCGGGAGGGAAATTCCTGCGTAAGAAAATATTCTTGAGGCTGGGGTAATGGTCACAGGCGTAAACCTCCTTCCTTTTGAGATTGGGATGGCTCGTCCGGCGTCGGGCCGAACAGACTCGATGTAGCCGGTGGCGCGGGATCAGGGTTAGCAGAAGATGCGGGCGGGGTAGTGCCAGATGGAGCTGGCGTCGGGATCGAAGACTTCGCCTTCCGCTTCTCTTCGGCCTTACGCTTCGCCTCTTCCTGGGCAGCCTTGGCAGCGGCTTCCATCTCAGCCTTTGCCTGCGCCAAGGTGCTGCTCAGTTGTCGATGTGTCTCCACGTACGCGGCAAGCTCCTTGGCAAAGTGCCGGTCCAGTTCTTCCGGCGTTCCTACGAAACTCAGCGGCGTCGAAAGCGCGGCGTTGTCGCTTTCAGTAGTGCGCTTGGGACAAACATTAAGTCGAATGGTGGTGTCGCTCTCCCGAGCCACCGTGATGAGCACCATGCGTTCGGCGAGGAGCGGCATGAGTTCAGTAAACATGAATAGGTTCTCCTTGAGTGGGATTTTTGCTACTTCACAACCAAAAAAGCGCGGTGAAAGAGAATCGGGTTGACTAGGGACGGCCGTGCACGGCGAGCTTCCGGGGCGGATGCGGGATAAGAAGGGCGTTTGAACGTTTTTCAGGCCGAATCCGTGGAAGTACCCACTCGTCCCAGTTTCTGAGTGCGTGATCCAGGAGGAATCAGCAGGCAAACGCGGCACCAAATTCACGGCTAGTGACTAACCATCCAGGTGATTGCAGGCTGTGAAGTGTAGGCACCGAGTAAACCAATCAAGGGCGGTGGATGCTACCGGCCATTCAGAGTATAATCTCGCCATGCCAGATCCGAAGCGGGTCTATAAAGTTAACGGACTCATACTGGATGATCCGACGAACGAGGAAGGGCCGCTGGCGCTGGATTATTACCTGAACGCGTGTGGGCACCTCTTGAATGTTCTCAATGCAGATCCAAAACTCCGTAAGTCGCCACTTGCCGATCTGTTGGGGGAGGTGTTCGCTTTTTTTGAAACGGAGCCGTCCGAGCGCGATAACAGCAGGGCGGAAGAAGAGGCCGAATGGGTTGGCCTCTTCGGGGTGGTTGGAAAGGCCCTGTGGTTCCTGCGCAACAAGGACGATGCCCAGCTGCGCCTGGAGTTGAAGCGGTTGGCCACGGAGCCTTCGCGGGTCATAGGCAACCGTTATCTCTTTTACATTGCAGGAACGCTCGCGGCGAAAGAGTACGATATCGAATTCGTGACCGAACAGAGCGGAGCCGCACTCAAAACGCCAGACCTGCGTGCAAGCAAGGCCGGAAAGAATACATGGATTGAAGCCAACGCTAAAAACCCAGTAATCTCGGTTGATACGCCCCGGCGCCTTGCATTTATGGTTCGCGACATTATTGCTGAGAAGAAGCTAAAGTTCACGAATCCTGCATACTCACCCGGTCTCATTGTCGCCGACATTTCTCCCTCTGATCACCTCGTGAACGAGAGCGGAGTCAGCCCGCAAATCAAACTCCTGCAAAGCGTTCTACTGCCACTCCCGAATGGAGGATTCCTCTATAGGCTATATGAGGACCCTGGGTGGAGCACGCAGCCGGAGAATAGCGGAAACGTTGTGGCTTACATATTGGACGAGTTCAGCCAAATTGACCGGTCCAGGTAGCACGTCTCGCAGTGCCTCATCACATTGACGCGACGCGTCTTCAGGTCGAATGGCAGATTGGCTTTTCCAAAGTATCACCTGCTCGTTGTGGATCGTTCTGCCGAAGGGGATGCTCTTACCGAACTCGCTCCCATCGTATACGTAATATGAGAAGCCAAGCCCGGTTGTTATGAAAAAGAGCGCGCAGCGCAGAGTTTAGCACGTCAGAAACTTTCCGGCTTTCGACGATCCGCCACTAACAGGCATGTTGACATTTCCATATTAGGAATCGCGAAGTAACGCAAAGGGTGCCTAACTGCGCGCCACCGGATGTACAGACTTGACCCTGCCGTCATTGCTGAAAGTCCTTTGCCGGGCACCAGCCGTCGAAGCCGCGAAATGACGCCTATTTTAGGCCGCGAACGTGCGTCTGCAAACGTCATCTCCCAAAGAAGCGCGGCTTGTTTCTTTATGGATTCTGCACCCTTATCCTCGACGCTCGACCAAGAGGTTATCAGGTCACCGCGACAGCAGGCCGAACAAATTCATCAAGACAGAAGGGAAATTGACCTTAGTTGATTGCGAAGATGTATTCTAGAACCGCTTCGGATTTACGGTACAAGCCATATTCTTGTTGCTTGTGGACCGGCTTGCCGATCCGGCGGCCAAAGTGTATTTGTGATGGTGGGCGATGAACTTTAAATTGATGATGGGTGCGTTGTCCATCATCATCATGCTAATCGCCTACGCTGTTTACATCTGGCAGACGGCACGTGCGGGAGGCGTACAGCCGCACCCTTTCTCCTGGTTTCTCTGGGGGGTTGTGACAGGAGTAGCGTACCTTGTCCAAAGCACACACGGCGCGGGCCCGGGGAGTTGGGTCGTCGGACTGACAGCCTTGATCTGCCTCCTCATCGGAACTTTGAGTTTCCGCAAACAGAGATGGCGTTTTTCCTTGGTTGATTGGGTGTCTCTGGGTGCGGGGCTGCTGGTATTTGGGTACTACTTGCTCTCCCATAATCCAACGTTGTCAGCGATCTTGGCCACCGCTACAGATGTGCTGGGTTACAGCTCAACAATAAAGAAAGGGTGGGCCGAGCCACACAAGGACAGTGCTACTTCGTTCGCACTCAATAGTGCTAAGTTCGTACCAGCGCTTTTGGCGCTCCGATCGTACTCGTTGACAACATGGCTCTATCCCGCAACATTGGTTGCCATGAACGGGGCCGTTGCCATCATGCTTCTTTCACGGCGGCGCCAGGTCGACAGTTGAACCGCACTTGAGAGCGAAATGGGAGGCATAAGAAAAACATGCTGATACGCGTCTGTGTGGCAAAGATGCACAGGGCAACCGTGACAAAAGCCGACATAAACTATGTAGGCTCAGTGACGATCGACAAGAAACTGGTTAAAGCGAGTGGCAGCTAGCAATACCAAATGGTAAATATCAATAATCTCTCGAACGGTATCTTTTGGCAAACCTACGCGCTGCCTGGCGAGGAAGGAAGCGGCGTGATCTGCCTCAATGGACCTCCAGCCCGGCACTTCCAACCCGGCGACAAAGTGAGCACAAATGCCGAGGTATATGTCGAACCTTCTGAACTCAAGAACCGAGAGCCGGTCGTTGTTATCGTTCGTGAGGAAAGAACAAGCGATTCAAGGTCAAAGGGCGGGACCGGGCGATCTCCGGCAGCAACTTGTGAATGCCCCCCGGGCCGTGGAACACACGCCGGCGTCATATTCTCAGGCCAGTGTCCCGGTATCCGCAGCCCCCTCTAGGTGACTTTGGGATCGGGTCGAACCGACTTGTGTGGTGCCCGGTGTTTCGAGTGCACATCTATCTTCCCACCGTTTCTTGAAGATGCCTTCAAAAGTCCTTATAAGGCCGGGGTCGATCGTTCGAAACGCAATCGCAGTTTCTCGCTCGCTTAATTGAGGATTGGGGACGGCAAATAAGGCGATGGCGTCCTCAACTGGTTCCTTTGTCTTGCTCGAAATCCAAAGGAACAGAGACGTGGGGTGATCTGGATCATGCTCAATGGAAGCCCCCGCATCGGCGAGGCGCTTCTCGAAAAGGTACTGTCTGGCCTGAACTAACACCCGACAAGAGACGTCGGCAGATGCGTTGCCGTCCTCCTTCAGTTGGCCACTTTCACAGCGAATGGACTTCGCCTGCAGTAACAACTCTTCAAGATTCTCAAGACTCAGTCCAGATAGTTTCTCCTCCCTGGTTTCCTTAAGCCAGCCACTGAATAGTTTCCGCCTTTCGGTGCCTTCCGGAGAGCCTGCGGCGGCCTTCTCAAGCCACCTCTGAAAACCCCTGTCGTTGCTAACTGACCTGATGTAGTTGTCCCAGTACTCCGCGAGAGACGGTGGGGCAACGGCAGTCCATGCAGCGGGCGGTCCCGCTACGAGTATCTGGACTTCGCCACCTGTTGCCAAGAACTCGCACATAGCCCAGTGTAATCTCGCATGGTCCTCAGGGGCAAAGAAGCTCCCGTGGTCGGCACCGTCCACGAGGATCATGAGTTTATTGGATCCTCTGAAGAGTGGAGCGATTTCCTTGAGATACTGGGGAAACCGGCCGACGCGTTGGGTAGACATAGACTGCTCGATCACCCCCAGTTCACAGAGCTGTTTGCGAAGCGTATCGGTTTGGTGGGTCAATTCAACTCCGTGATATATGGCGTATACGATTCCCACGGATGCCAAGTATATGGCAAAGAAATCGACAAAATATTGAGACGGGCGTGGCGAATGTAAGATTTGATAAAACCATCTCAGAAATGGCAACAGCACCACCACGAACACCAATGCTGCAACTCTAAGGTGTCTCCACAACGCCTTGATGATTCGCCAGACGAATCGCCAAAATCGCCGAATGCGCCCCTCCCAACTTCGTTCGGCGCTCGTGCCAACTACCCCTGAAAAAGCTGCCCCCTCTATCATGGAATTCGCCTCCTCTCCGGCTGTTCCATCGACCTTCGCGCTTCCGGTCGCACACCGACATTTGCACCCGGCAGTCACTCTCGGGATCTCTAACCTTGCCAAAGTCTACGTAACCCATGGGGGTAATACAAGGGGTTTCGGTGGCTTTACTGCAAGTCGTGTTTTCGTTGGTTGGCGACAGATTCCGATCGCGCGTTGACGAATCCATCCACATGTAGGAGAGGCGCAGGATGGTCTTCTTCATCGTGCCTCCAGGCATACACAAGTCAGGGCGCTCTAACGAACCCTATCTGAACTGCGACGTGCAGTTACGTACCCATCTCCTTCATGAATGAAGTCGCGTGTCTTGTTGGTACGACTGCTGAGCCCCCTCCAGAGGTTTTCTTTCGCCTCCCGATCCCCTCGCATGACAATGGGCCATGGGTAGTCGCGCTCGGAAGATAGTCTCGTGCCGTCAGCGGATTGGGCCTGGGAAGTCGCCATGTCGGCAAGTGGCACTGCCCGCGCCGGGATTTGGAGACATTCATTGGCTTCTGGCATTCGAGCCGCGCAGAGCAAGTCGCCCGCGTGCAGCTCCACTGACATGAGCAGCCCAAGTGTTGTTTGGAACATTCCATCCGGGAAGTGCCCAGCGGGGGCAGCCTTCAGCTGCAGCGGTGAATCGTGGACGCTAGAAACGACACCTTCGAGAGTTACCTAAACCAGTTCAGAATTTTCTGCGCACGCTGGTCTGGGGTTCCATCCACACATCGACACCCGGGATGTTCGCGTTAATTCCGAAGCCATTGACGCGGGCCTGGACGCGCTTGGGGTCCAACACTTGGTACTCCCGCGGAACTGATTGGCACGTAGCGCACTTCGGGTCGTCTGCCTCCTCGTGACCGCACTTCATGCGCCACTTGGGAACTTCGCGAAAGCCGACACCTCGGACCTTCGGCGCGGTCGCTTGGGCTACCGGGGCTACGAGCACCATGGGCGCGGATGGCGCGGGCTCCTGTAAGGTCTCAACCTGCTCGACGGCATGGTTCAGAATCAAGGTCGCGGTCTCGTGGTCACCATCGGCCTCGCGCACGGCCGCCTCGGCTAGTGCCTCCTCTTCAAGCTGACGCTTGGCGGCGTCGGCCTCCATCTCCCTCCGCTTGCGATCCTGCTCCTCTAGCTTGCGACGCCGTTCCTCAGCCTCTCGCCGCAGCCGCTCTTCCTCTTTTCGTCGGGCCTCTTCCTTTTCCCGCTGGTACCTGGCGAGCCCCTGCTTAATTGAGCGCTCCCGCGCTTCGAGCGGCCCATCGAGTGTCGCCAATAACTGCGTGTGGGCCTTGTGGCCCCGGTGCCAGAAGTCAATGTACGGCCGCAACACGGTCTCAACGCGGGACCGCAACTGGGCAATCGTTTTTACCTGCTCTCCGGCAGCCTGAAACTCCTGGTCGGTCGAGACTACCGTGAGCGTTTTAGTCTCCTCCAACCTGGATTGAACGAGAACTGAAAGTTCCGATTCTTGCTCGCCTGAACGAACAGTGATTGGAGATGTTGGGGCGGGTTGGAATTTGGGGTTGTAGTCATGATAAAACCTCCATTGGAAGGGGGAGCTCGGCGGCCATGGTTGAAGGACTCCAGTAGTTTAGGAATCCGCCCTTTTGAGGGCAACATACGGAACCGGAATAGGAGCGGCGAGTATGAGCGCGAAAGACGAGTGGGCACCCTACGTGGTGGGCAGCCCTTCTATGAGACCCAATTGGACCAATGACGATTGTTGTCCCTTTGAATCTGTCTTTCATGTGTGCCACGTCCGAGACGCTTACCGCATCTTCGAAGACGGGAAGATTCGATCATCTCTTGTTTGGGACGAGAGTCGTCTGAAAAACACTCGGACCTGCGTATCGTGGGTTTCTCCAAATACCTGGGTCTCCGGATCAATTTACGGAAATATCTGCTTTGAATTTGACTGGCGCGAGTTGGTTCGGGGGAAGCGCTTTTTCTGGGTGGAGGCGATCAGCTACTATAACCCCGCCGCTTACAGGGTCCTCGTCTCGGCCAACTCGCCCCTGAAAAAACTTCAAGGCTTTGATCCCAGGCGCAAATCGCGCCCGCTCTTCTATGATTCCGAGCGGGATATTTGGTACCGAAATGGCAAGTTTACGGGAGAGTTCCTCGTAGACGGCGATCTGGCACTGGCGGGTTGCAAACGAGTGAGTTTTGTCAGGCATAATGCGAGCATATGTAAAAGGAAGCCTTGTGAGTATGTCGGTGAAGGTGGAACGATCGCAGGAGCACGACTTCTTTCCATGCTTCTGGGAAATCGAGTTGCCACCGGAACCAGATTATTTCTTGCCCCCAAGGGAAGAACCAAGGCCCTGCACGATGACGCGGTTGGGGCCCTTGACTATCTGCTAAGGAAGATTCTTCGGCACCCTGGCCCTCGGGGATTCGTAAAAGCACCCGATTCGACAGCACGATTTTTGGCCACGGCGATATTTAGCCGAGCGGGACGCGGAGGTAAGAATGGCCTAAATAGTCTTTGCGGCCTATTTGTCAATCAACAAGAGCTCCGCGTCGCCCTTCTAGATCGCATTCGCGGACATTTCGGACTAAGATCGGTTGCGGGCCTGGAGGAACTCTTTTGACTTGGGTTGGGTGGGTGTTGGCTACCACTGGCCCGGGCAGTCACCGCTGAGGGGAGATGCCCCGAGATTGATAAAAGTGAGACATCGCCCGCCGACAGCAAGCATGGCTCTCACCCGAGTCATCGGAAGCATAGTCTCAAAGGAGATCTCTAAATGCCACGACGTCAACGGCCGCAGCAAACACGGCGGAGCGAACACTGGATACGGGTGGCTGTTAACGAACATCCAGAGATTCTCAATTCGCGTCTGTCAGCCCAGCTCGGATGGGATGCAGATGAGCGGGTAAATTGGCTCTCCCCCATAATCTCTGATGGGTATGCCGAGTACTCCGACCAAGCCTTCCTCGACCGGCTAGGCGTGCGTCAACTTAAGGTTCCATTGAATGACTTCTGGCCGCCGAGCGGGCCACGGTGGGACGGCCTTGCCAAGACCGAATCAGGAAAGCTCATCCTTGTCGAGGCGAAAGCGCATATCGACGAGACGGTCGACTATTGTAGCCGGGCCAGTCCGGAACCGCTAAAAGTGATCCGACGCTCTCTAAGGGACGCCAAAAGCGCGTTTGCAGCGACCGAGGATGCTCCGTGGGAGTCCCCGTTCTACCAGTATGCGAACCGGCTTGCCCACCTCTATTTTATGCGCCAGCTCAATGGACTAGACGCATACCTGTTCTTTCTTTACTTTGCTGATGCTCCGGATGTGCCGAATCCATGCACCGCCGAACAGTGGGAAGGTGCGATCCGCCTAAAAGAAAAGTGCCTGGGCCTTGGCATCACGCATCCTTTTAGACGCTTCGTTGGGACAGTGATCTGGAGTGTGCCTGACGTGCTAGCCAGCAAATGAATCGGACACCTCCCTAGAGCGGGGAACGGCCGAGACGCAACGTGTCGGCTAGCGAGTAATGCAGTGGCAATTGTTTCCGTCGACCTGGCACACAGGTCCTACTTCGACGTAGGGGGGGTTATCCTCCGCCAGAAGGGGGATCACGTTTATGGAGAGTTGCTCCCGATTCCCCTTACTGGAAAACCCACCGCGTCCGAACTTGCCTCCTTTTTAAACCAACTGTGTTCAAAGGTTGGGGCTCAGATCTTGTCATTGGATGGTCCGCAGGGGTGGCAGGCGGTTCGAAGTACTTTAGAACATTCACGGCGCTGTGAGCGTGCACTGAACACTCCTGCGAAGACCGGCCCCCCAGGTTCAGTTAAGCCCGCACCGTATCTGGGATTTGTGACTTTCTCAATAGACGTATTCGACGCGCTATGTAATTTGGGGTGGGTTCGCCTGACATCGGTCGGTTCGCCGCTTAGCGAGGGCGCACGCGTGGTGATCGAATCGTTTCCACTCTCGGCTTGGCGCTCCCTCGACATCGTACCGTTGCCGGCGAAGCGCAAGACAAAGTCAGCGGATCTGGAGCGGCGGCTCGCGGATCTCTCGCGAGTAGTGCCCCTCCGATTATCAGGGTATCCGACGCACGACCAATTACAGGCAGTTGTGGCGGGGTTGGCCGGACTTGCGATCGAGATGAACGCTTGGGACGTGTGCCATGCGGCGGGAGTGCCGCCTTTCGTATGCCAAGGTTACTGGCGGGAAGGATACATACTCAACGTCACACCCAGGATTCGCGACGCACTCTTCAGCCTGCCTCAGGCATCCCTACGAGGAACTGAGCAAAGTGATCCCGCTCAGTGACTCAGGCTAAAGAGGCACGGACTCGTTCGCTTCGTCGTTCACGAAGGGATTGTCGTCTTCGGACGATTCGGACGCTCGGTGACTGCCATTTGGCTCTGGCTTTGTGCCATTGCCATTTCCTGATGGGGAAAGCATCTGCATGTAGCGGGCAACGATGTCATATGATGTGCGTTTGTTGCCGTCGCGGTCTTCCCAATTGCTGCTGCGGATAGAGCCTTCGATGTAGCAGAGTTTGCCTTTCGAGAGGTACGCTCCTCCAGCGCAACCTGATCTACACAGGGATCACGCGGGGAAAACGGCTGTGCTCATCGGGCAGAAGAAGGCGTTGGGTATTGCGGTCCGCAACGACCGACCGCAAAGGCGATACTCAGGGCCGCTGGCTAGTCTGAAGCGCAAGTGGGGCACAGAGGGAAGTGCCGTCGGTTCGAAAACCGCCAGCCAATCGATGGTGGTACCCGCTTCTATATAACGGAGCTACGCACGGGCCTGGTATTCCTGGGCCAAAATCGGGATAGGGGGGAGCCTCGCGGCTCCTCCCCTCCCACACCACCGTACGTACGGGTCCGTATACGGCGGTTCCGTGACTTAAGCCCACTGGGGCCGGAGGTTCGGGTCGCATTTCGCCAATGGAGGCTTCGCCGCTCCCAGGTTGCTTTCGGGCTTCACCCTATCCGCCCCCGGTAAGCTCAGCCGAAGCTGATTGGCTGGCGCATGGCCATCCATGAGAGCCGCGCTCTACTACCCACGATCACGGTTTGGGCCTTCGCCACGGGAGTGGCTACTATGCCCGCTGATGACTTCTACTGTGTGGTCAAAGAGCCTTACGGCACCTTCAGTCACGAATCCGTGACGCACAGCAGATCTCCCGAGGTAAGTTCGACCGCCTTCCGCGCGCAACCGTCGGATTTACAACCAGTGCCCTTGATGGATAGGGGCTTCGCGGTCAGTTGCCCGCTCGCCCGGCACCGTATGCCTCTAATCCGCTTCTTGTACATCGGCTCGCACGTTTGCTCCACGCTTCCTTCAGACCCCGCCTCGCGACGACGCCCTTGCGCTTCGCTATCACTTCACCCCCATCAGGTTGTGAAGGGGACTTTCACCCCCAAGCTGTCGAACATGCTCGGCACACAACGAGAGCGGGGAACCGCTTACGGCTCCCCGTCTCAGGTGTTCGTCGTTGTTGCCTTGGCGGCGTCCGCGGGGCGCCGCCAACGGTGCGCACCGCAAAAGCGGTGTGGTCATTCGACCATCGTATGCATTCCAGGTGGAGTCCGTCATGCCTCCTTTCCCGTAAGCACACTTCCTTCTTACTCCTGTGCGCGTGCAATTGCAACACCCTAAAGTACTGATCGGCTCGGGGGCAATTGCGCATACGCCGTTCGGCATATCGACACGAATATTGCGACCGAAAGAACGGGCATCATTACGGCACGCTTGACGAGCCGCAAAGCCGCCAACCGGAAACAGCGCAAGAAGGCAGAAAACCAGCAAATGTCGCAGGGGCTTTTCTTACGACTGAGTACACCCGCTCAAGGTTCGGCGTGCAGTTCGAAAGCTACCGCACGCCACTCTGGCGCCAACTCCACCGGCAAGCCGTCTTGGGCCAACTGGGCTCCCGTCCGAAGACCGCGTGGAACACTGTTCTCGAGAATTCTGTAGCGCCGCGCGGGATCCAACCCACGGAGCTTAAGCGATATCTTTGGTTCTCCCTTTTCCAGACGATAGGCCATGACCACGCTGCGATCCCGTGCAGGAGCAACGTATTGGAGCGCAGTCCACCCTGTCGGGCGATCATGGTCCGGCGGCGGGGTGAGGTGATACACGTCGGCTCCGGCAATGACCTCGCGCAAATGCTTATAAAGAGCGACGTTCTCTTTGGCGCGCTCCTTAAACTCGGGGCTCCAGTCAAACACGCGGCTCGAGATGCCGTACTGGCCATTCATCGGCACGCGTAGCATGAAGTCCCACCACCCAACGGGTTTGGAAACGTCGACGGCGCCGTTTTCGGTGTCGCCCACCATCCAGTGGTTACAAACTTCCGGCGTGAATTCGACGGTGCATCCGTAGCCCAGCTGTACCGAAGCTTTGGGATCCACAACGTCAGAAAGCCATGTGGTGTGCGTATGTGCCATGATGCCGAGGTCGAATCGCATGCCGCCGCTGGCGCAATTCTCGATGACCAGATCCGGATAAGCCCTGCGCAGGTCATCCAGCCATTGATAGTAGCCGGCGAGATGATCGTGGAGGACGGTGCCCTGGCGTCCACTGGCGGGCTGATCCAATCGCTCGCCGAATTCGGTGTTGTAGTCGAACTTTACCCAATCAAGACCGTAATTGCGGATAAGGCGGTCAAGGTGAGCTCTCGCCCAGGCGCGCACCTCCGGCTTGGCGAAGTTCAAATGGTAACGGCCCATATCGTAAGGCTTACCGTCCAGAGCGAAGAACCAGTCCGGATGCTCCTGCGCAACCTTGGAACGCAGGCCCGCAGCTTCTATTTCCACCCATAGCCCAAACTTGAGACCCTTGCCATGGACGTCTTCTGAGAGTTCCTTGAGTCCGTTCGGAAGGAACGAGGACTTGGGCTGCCAGTCTCCGACGTTGGCCCACCAGGTCTTTGCATCATCCGAGAACCATGAGGCGTCGAGAACGAAAACATCGGCGCCGAGGGCGGCGGCGACATCCGCGCATCGCTTCATGTCGGCTACAGTTCCAGGACCTGGAAAGGGGTACCAGGAATTGAACTGTACAAGTGGAGGCTGGTTCGCGGGCGTGCGTGCGAACGCGAAGTCGTGCTGAAAGCGGTGTAGTTGATTGGCTGTTTCATCGAGGTCACCCGCCGAAGCAGTGAAGGCGACCAGGGGAGTGGTGAAGGAGCCAGTGGGCGGCAGCACGAGGGGACCGTTCGCGTCAAACCGCATGCCCAGGTTAACGGCCAGATCCTCGGCCTCCAGCGCGCCGCCACTGGGAGTTCGCTCGAAACTCATCTGCCAGTTGCCGGAGTAAGCAAGCTGGGCCAAATAGCGAGTCCCAAGCTTCTGATTCCGCAGGCAAAACCAGGGCGAGAATCGACCGCTGGATCGCCCGATATCGGAAACGAATTCGCGACTTCCGGGTCCCAGAAGTTCAGTCCTTGGCTGGCGCTCGCGACTCCAGTTTCCCCAAAGGTATGTCAGTTCGTATTCTCCGGGCGGCAAGCTCCACGAGAGAGAAGGCAATGAGTCAATTCTGGCTGGTGCTGATCCGCTATTCAAAACAGCGGTCTGGCGCGTAATCACGCCGGTTGCGCCCATGGTCTGGTAGACGAAAACGAACTGAAGAGGAAGGCTGCGATGATGAAGTGTGAGTTTCAACTCATCTACACCCTCCCGAGGGTGGCTGATCTCGGAATCAGTCAATTCGAGGTCATCCGCAGAAAGCCCTTTTCCCCCGGCACGCCCACCTGTCTCATACCGCGCAGTTAGGTGTTGTGGTGTCCCCTGCTGCGCTGGGGACAATTCCCAGGCTTTTGCCTGCGTCGGCCCAAAGTACTCGAGATAAACCGTACCGTTGCTTTGAGCTAGGCAATATTCGACAGATCCGCTCCTCAGAATGAATAGCTTGCGGGTGGAATCTTGCGTGATCTCGGCTCGCAGTATCTGCGCTGAGGAAAGCACCAGCGAAAGACAGACGGAACTCGCAGCTGAAATCGAAAAAAGCTTTCTCATAGTTCATCCCCAACGTATGAATTCCCATCATTTCTTCGGGGGCGAGCGCTGACCTACGCCGAACCGTGTTCTTCGGAGTCCATAGGGTGACCCGAGTATATGCCTGCGGGCTTGGGCAGCACAACGTCGCTTCGAAGATTCACTTAAGGCATTCGACGATCGATGCAACCACCATCGCGATCACTCGGTGGACGCCGTCGTCGGTGGTAATCGGTCCTTCAAAGAACTCATCATGGGGAAGGGGCTTCCAATTATCGCGAGAGCCGTCATACCGGTAAGTCAGCGGTAGTCCCGTGAGGGCTGGGTCGTATTGGTCCTCAGATGCAAGGGAGCCCATTTTATAGATCACCATATCGAGCGAGGGCACGACGATGAGGCTAAATCCTCCCGCGCCCGACTTCAGAAACACATCCCGTGGGGCGCCGATGATGTGACCGTCTGCGTTGACCTCAAATTGCAGGCTAAAGGGAGAGTGTGGGTTGTATGGCGAGGGGCGGCTGCAAAGCTGGACGTAGGCAGCGGGAGCCAATTGCTGCGCCCCCCAGCGGCCCTTATGCAGAAGAAGATAGCCGAAGCGTAGGGCATCGGTGGAGTGCAGAGCAATGCCGTACCCTCCTGGCGTGTGAGGGACAGGAGAACCGTCGGGTCGCTGGTGTACGTACTCCCAGCGTCCCCATTGCATGGGCTTGGCGAGCCGTTCACTAATGTACTGTTGCATTTCCATTCCGGTCAAATGCCGCAAAACAATGGACGCGATATGCACCCCGGCTGATGAATAGCAATACCCCCCACCGGGGTCACACCACATTGACGCGTGTAATGCACTTAAGTCCTGGTCGGGACGGCGGGGCGGCGGCGGTTCCAATATTTGTTGATGACCATGAACGTACGCAACGTTAGATTCCTCGTGCAAACCCGAGGTCATGGCCAAAAGTTGTCCGAGCTTGATGTCAGCCTTCCTGGGATCATCCAATGGGAAGGCCTCGGGAAGGTACTTCTCCGTGAACACCTTTTGTTCGAGGCCCTGGGGGATTTGATCGCGCTTTTCCTCGAGCATGATACCGCAGGCGATGCTGGTAAAAGCCTTGCTGACGGAGGCCATCTGAGGATTGGCTTGCCGGCTCCCCTTTCCGAAATATTTCTCATACAGAAGCCACCCGTGCCGCACAACCAACAAGCCGCCATGTTGTGTAGTCCGCTCTGTGTACTCGAATGCTTGGTCGAGCCTCCCGACATCAATCCCTGTAAGCTTGCGGACCCGAGCAGGATCCTTTAAGGTTCTCCAGCCTCCTGCGCTGTCGGGCGGCGGAAAGTAGTCTCGGCCTTGAGCCCAAAGATGAGGTGATGAAAGCAGAAAGAACAGGATTAGTATTTGCTTTCTTAGCAAACAGATCATGATACGTTCCGAAAAGAAAACTGTTGTGTGGCGGAGTTTACCATTTCTCTAACCGCCTAAGGATTTCCGGTTGAATCTTCTCCTCGGCGGGAATGCATAGATAAAGGCCATCAGGTTTCATGGCGGCTATGAAAGGTTCGAGTTCGTTCAATTGCAAGTCCACCACCACGCCTTTGCCGGCAGCCTGAACTCTCCTGATGACGTGCAGCCACTGCAAGATGGGCAGATCGGCGCCAACTCCTTGTACCCACTGAATAGCCTGGATCTGCGGGAGGCTCAGGATGTGGTCGAGATGCCGAAGCACGCCGAAGCCGTCAACATGGAAAATGTTGTGGGTCATGTGCCGAACCTCACGTTGCAGGGTGGGGAAGTAGAACTCGCAAAAGGTCTCGGTCGAGGTCAGGGCGGAGAAATCGCAACTGGGGATGTGGATCTTACCGCGCGAGGGAATGCCCATCCACGTGACGGAAAGCTGTCCATGGGATTTGAGCACCTCGTCGTAATGGTCGAAAACCGGGAAGAAACTCTCGTTGGCCAGCCGCACCGCGGCGCGAACTTTTTCCGGGTTATCCATGATATCCGGGCAAAGTTGTTGCGGGTCGCGCCAGTCGGCCACGCAATCGAGGCTGCCGTGCAGGTCGGTATACCCGACCATGAATTTGCCGGCGCATTTCTCGAGAGCCACCTGAGTTATGTTTTCGATGCCCTGAAAATACTGGTTATCCCAGCTAAAATTGAGCTGCCCCAGGTCTTCCCAGTCGTAAACACAATGCCTGATCCAGGAGGTAACCTCACCAAATTCGAGTTCAGCGCCGTGGAAAGCGGCGTACACATTGGGGCCAAGGTTGGGCCAGAAGAGGGGAAACGTCTCCCCATGAAACGTGCGACCGCGAATGGATTCCAGAAAGGAATCCACCTGATACTCTGCGTCGAACCAGCGGGACTTCTGATCCGGCCACCGCCCGGCGAGGGGGTGCCCTTCGAGGAATTCAGCGTTGTGTTCAGAGAAACGCACCGGCGGGCGATCCAGCGTTTCATGGTTGAGCCACGCCTCAATGCGGGACAGCCCTTCTTCGAAGTCACGTTTACCTTCCAGCTCCATGAAAGCTCCTTAGCGACCAGGCTACCCGCGTCTCGGCCCGCGTCTCGGTTTCTGCCAAGGCCGTGCCCTGTTAAACGACGATCTCCACCTCGATCCACTCCACTGGCGAACCATCTTGACCTCGCTCCCGGAGCGGGATCTCGAGTATTCCCCCGCGCACTTCCAGGCTACTGGTTCGGGACTGGCCTCTGAAGTAGTGCTCTGTGGCTTTGGCCTTTCCCGAGGTCTTGGATTTGCGCCTCAGCGTCAGGCGCCCTTCCCCGTACGGCGCGACGCCGAGCTTCAATGCTTCCGGCAAGCTTTCTTGCGTCAATGAAGCGATGGCAACCTGCGCGGTGGTACTCACGCTATCCTCAAATTCGCTGATCCCCTTGCCGCCGTCGAGGCGGCGTGGGCGAAGAGCTACCAGCATCACCTTGCCGTCCTCCCTCCGTGCCCA
>Ga0116223_10002914_pt1 | contig 15733 bp, 11 predicted proteins | sample Sb_taG_3_FD_90092 | JGI IMG/M metagenome (GOLD analysis project Ga0116223, IMG submission 90092) | Peat soil microbial communities from Weissenstadt, Germany - Sb_50d_a_PC metaG | ecosystem: Environmental > Terrestrial > Soil > Wetlands > Peat | place: Germany: Weissenstadt | collected 2010-09-21 | reverse complement strand
GTCAAGCTGCCGTAGGGGTCGCCGCCGTCCTTGTGGTAGGAGAAGCGATGCATCACGTGGTAGGTCCAAGTGCCGTCGCCATTCGGAGCCACTTGGAAAGCGACGCCGCAGTTGCAGTCCGGGTCGCCGCCGTCGTAGGTTGTGCCGTAGAGGTTGCCCTTCGCGTCCCAACTGAAGGGCGCGAGAGTGTCGTAGCCGCAGCTTGACTGCTGACAGTTGTGGTAGGGGTCGGTGTAAACCCAACCATTAGGGCTGGGCGAGAGCTCGCCGACCAGTCCGCCGTCACTGCCGTTGCCGAAGCCACCGAAAAGGTTCCCCCCGCCGTCGAGAATCAAGCCCACGGGGCCCTGGCAACCTGAGGTCCAGATTGGATTGAATGTCCACTGGCCGGACCCCGGCGTCAGCTCAAACATCGGACCATATTCCCCGGTGCAGCCGTATAAATCGCCCTGGCTGTCTACAGCCAAGGGGCTGTCCACGTTCTTTAAGGTGCCGAAATTGTAGAGCACGTTCTCCGACCACTTGCTACTTCCATGGCGAACCATTTCGAAGATTACGCCGCAGCCGTACCCATCACAGTTTTTTTCATTGCCGCCTCCCCCGGCTCCGTAGAGATTGCCGCTATCGTCTATCGCGAGGGCGGCAAACAAGACTGGGCCTCCTCCGTCGTTGCCGCCGGTAAAATTGTGCAGAATTCTGAACTTGGTCTTGGCCCCAGCCGAGGCCGTTAGGCCTAGCAGGACGGCGACCAAAAATAGCAAGGGAAGGGACGCTGGAACAAAACGTCTAGCTCTCATAAAACACCGCCTTCTCGGGGCCGATTGAGGCAGGACGACAGGGATCTTGTCCCTGCCGGCCCCTAGTGTACCACCGTTGGCAAGGGCCACAGCAGAGACGGAACCGATGTTCCGCTCCGGCCGTGGCCGCTGCAACGTCATTCGCGTCAGTCCTCGTCCCCGTACTCCGGGCCGTACGGCGTGGGTAACCCATCTGGTTGCGCCGTCTCGTAGTAGCTTTCGAAAAAGCTGGCAGTGTGTTGGGGGCTGATCGGGTTAATTGGAGTGAAGAGGCGCGGGCTGGTGGCCTGGAAAAAGTCCCACAAGGGGATAATCTGGGGACGGGGATAATCTGGGGACAGACGGGACGTTCCCGAATTTCCTGAGACCAGAAGAACCATTTGGGCAAAACTAGGAAACGTCCCTCCGTCCCCCGCATTTACCTCACCCATTCACCGTCATATCCTGGCTCATTGCGGGAGTGACAGGGAGTTCAAGAAAAGCGGTTGTCTGCCAGCCCTCGGTTCTCGGTTCGTTTTCGGAAGAGAGAGCTGGGCCGCCTCGCCTCGCGCCTAACCCAGGTCTCGAAAACCGCGAGACCTGGGGCACCCGGCAAAGAACGCGATGGGCTGGGCCACCCGCGAACAGGTCCGGCTGATGTGGCACCAACGTAATGTCCCAAGTTGATTACCCTGTTTTGCCTCCAGAGGCCTTGTGGTACTCTCGAAAGTACCCCATATTCTCTGGAGTTTGGCTGGATTTTTCTGTGCCCTTGGTGTCTTCGAACAGCAAGCCGGGAATCCACATTGCGTGGAAGACGGTCACCTATCGCAGCGTGGCGATGCTGGTGCTCGCGGGGGTGCTGGTGTTTTTTGTGAGCTTGCGATTTGCGTTTCCGCAGTTCACCCAGAACACGATCAAGGCGGCGGACGGGTTTGGCACGAAGCTGCTGGAGGCGGTGGCGGGGGCGGCGGGCAATCCTGCGAAGTCGGGCAGCGCTGGCGCGCAGCAGGCGCACTTCACCGCACTCGACGGCACGGTGCGGGTGAAGAAGGCGAACGGCAACAGTTGGGGAACGGCGGACTACAGCATTCCGTTGGAAAAAGGCGATGTCGTGCAGACCAGTTCGGAAGGCATGGCGAAGATCGTATTTAACGATGGCACGAACTACACCGTGAAACAGGATTCGCTGATCGTGATCGAAGAGAACTCGACCAACGATCAGCAGCAGACCAACGTATCGGTGGCGGTGAGCACAGGCACGGTGGATCTGGCGACGGCTACGTACGTTCAAGGTTCGCGTTCGCAGGTGGTGGTCGCGGGTGCGACGGCGTCGTTGGCTCCGGATAGCGCGGCCATGGTGCACAACGATCCCAAGGGCGATCAGCATGAGATTCTGGTCAAGAAGGGCACCGGCGACATCACGCGTAACGGAGAGACGGTTCGATTGGCGGATTGGGAGAAAGTGAGCTTTCAGGCGGCCGAGCAGCATATGGATAAGCTGAAGGAGATTGGGCCTCCGACGCCGATTTCGCCGGCCAATATGATGCCCATGTTCGTATCGAATGATCCGAAGCCGATCGAGTTTTCGTGGACGCCGATGGCCAATGCGAAGGGCTACCGGCTGCGCATTTCGCGGAACCCGTACTTTTCTTCGACGATTGTGGATCGCAAAGTGAATACGGCTGATGTGCTGGTTTCCGGCCTCGAGCAGGGAGCGTACTACTGGGTGGTGCAGTCGCAGGATGCGGTTGGCAAGGAGTCGGTGGAGAGCGAGAAGAACCGGTTTACGATCATTCCGAAGGCGGCGGATACGGCGGCGATCAATCTGGATCTCGATCCTTTTATCCAGCATGGCCACGTCATTGAGCTAACTGGTAAAACCGAGGTCGGCGCGCGGGTGATGGTGAATGGCCGCGAGGTGCCGGTGGTTGGCAATGATGGCGCCTTCCATTACTTCACGCCGCCGTTGGCGACCGGGGAGAGTACGATCACCATAACGGCGCAAAATGCCAAAGGCGGAGTGAATACTCTGCAAAAGAAAGTAGTGATTCAGTGAGCCGCGGTAGCTTGCGCGCCCGGCTCCCTGAAGGGCAGGAACTTTGGTTTGCTGAAACGGATGGCAATACCTCATAGAATTAAGGATAGAGATTCGATTCCAGAATGACCGGGTAAAAGACGGAATAAGACCGACTCCATCAGAGAGAAAAGTTTCGCATGTCATCGAACAACGGTTTTCATTCGAGCGCATCACGCTGGCACAATCTGCGGTCGCTGTTCAGTGTTTTTTCGAGCGACCTCGCAATCGACCTGGGCACGGCCAACACGCTGGTGTACGCGCGCGGCAAAGGCATCGTGGTCAACGAGCCTTCGATCGTGGCCATCAACAAGAATACCGGTGAAGTGGAAGCCGTGGGCAAGGAAGCCAAGGAGATGCTGGGGCGCACGCCCGGCAACATCGTGGCCATCAAGCCCATGAAGGATGGCGTGATCGCCGACTTCAAAGTCACCGAGAAGATGCTGAACTACTTTATCCAGAAAGCGCACAACCGGAAGATGCTGGTGCATCCCCGCATCGTGATCGGCGTGCCTTCGGAAATTACGCAGGTGGAGAAGCGCGCGGTTATGGACTCGGCTTATCGCGCTAAAGCCAGCGAAGTACATCTGGTGGAGCAGGCCATGGTCGCGGCCATTGGCGCCGGGCTTCCGATCACCGAACCCAGCGGCAACATGGTCGTCGATATTGGCGGCGGCACTACCGACATCGCGGTGATTTCTCTGAGCGGCATCGTCTATTCGCGTTCCGTGCGCATGGCCGGCAACCAGATGGACGAAGCCATCATGAATTATCTGAAGCGGAAATATAATCTGCTGATCGGCGAACGCACCGCCGAGCAGATCAAGATTGAGATTGGTTCCGCGTACCCGCTGGACAAGCCGCTCACCATGGAGATCAAGGGCCGCAACCTGATCGAGGGCGTACCCAAGACCATTACCGTGGATGACAGCGAAGTTCGCGAAGCCCTGAGCGAGTGCGTATCGACGATCATGAATGCGATTCGCGTTGCGCTGGAGCGCACGCCTCCCGAGCTTTCCGCCGACATCAGCGATCGCGGCATTGTGCTTACCGGGGGTGGCGCGCTGCTGAAGAATCTGGATAAGCGCATCCGCGAAGAAACCGGGCTGCCGGTTTCAATTGCCGACGACCCGCTGTGCAGCGTAGTGCTGGGCACGGGCAAGATGCTCAGCGACTTCAAACTCTTGCGGAAGATTTCGATCGAGTAGACCGTCGTTCGTCATGGGTCGTTCGCCGGTCGCTGATCTCTACGCCGCCTAACCTCGAACTACCTCTGGCCAACGACGAAGGACCCACGACGAACGACGTGGTTTAAGTCATGGAAAACCTCATCAGCCGCTACCGCAACGTCACCATTCTGGTGGTCGTATTGTTTGGCCAGGTGCTGGGGCTGGCGGTGCAGGTCAAGCGTTCGACCCAAGACGAATCCACCCGCCTGATCCGGGTCTGGGCGGTGGATGCCGTGACTCCATTCGAAAAAAGCATTGTGTGGTTGCAGAGTGGGGTCAGCAACCTTTGGCACAACTATTTTTATCTGCGCGGGGTTCGGCAGGAGAATCGCGAGCTGAAGTTGCAAATCGAACAATTGCGCATCGAGCAGGTTCGCCTCAACGACGACGCCGAACAGGCTCGCCGTCTGCAGGCGCTGCTCGGCTTCAAAGAACAGTTCATCTCGAAAACTTTGGCGGCTCAGGTTATTGGGTCGAGCGGAAGCGAACAGTCGCGGGTAATTTACATCGACAAAGGCTCACGCGATGGGATCAAAGCGGATATGGCAGTCGTTACCTCGGAGGGCGTAGTCGGCAAGGTGCTGCGCGTGTCCAATAAAACCACTTCGCAGGTGTTGCTGATCAATGATCAGACCAGTGGAGTCGGAGCGATTCTGGAGAAATCTCGGTTGCACGGAGTGCTGCGAGGAACGCCGCTCGGCGAGGTGGTGCTGGAAAATGTAATGTCGGATGAGGCGGTTCAGCCGGGAGAAAAAGTGTTGACCAGCGGTGGCGACCAGATTTTCCCTAAAGGCCTGGCAGCGGGTACGGTGACCAAGGTTTCGCCGGGTCCGGAGTTATTTCTCAACATCCGGGTAAAGCCTGCGGCCGACTTGAGCCGGTTGGAAGAAGTTCTCGTGATCACGCAGCAGGAAGAAAAGGAACCCGACGTAGCTGGTGGCGCGCAGCCGATGCGAGCGGCGGACATCCTGGCGCAGCGGTTGCCTTCGGTTCCCGAGCGGCCCCCGGATGATCCCAATAAGCCTCCGCCTCCGACCAGTGGGTTGACGATTTTCTCCGCGCCTTCCACGCAAACAACCGCGGGCGCGACAGGAAACTCCAAACCGAATGGCGCGGGCTCGGCAACCCATGCTCAGTCGGGCCAAGTCCCGGGTGCGACCACGACTTTCGCTCCGAAACCACATGTAGATTCTGGATCGATGGCGAACAATCCCGGGGTTGTCGCTTCGGGAACCAATTCCGCGGTGAAACCGACAGTCCCACGAAAGCCCGCGCCTCTGGCGGTGCGGATTCCGGACAACGCCACAAATACGGCAGCGGACAGCCAGTCTGGGTCGGTATCGCCGAAGCCTGATGCGCAACCGAAGCCGTCGGCCGCGAAGCCGTCACCGCCACAGGAACAGCCTCAATAGCGTGCCCATCACTTACACATCGAATGAGCAGGTCGAGGTTTACCGGTTCAGCCTGCCGGTAGCCATTCTCGTTCCGCTGCTTGCAGTGTTTCTGCAGGCATTTGTGCCTTTACGATTTCATTTCTTTTCGATCTTTGATTTGCCGCTGCTGGTGGTGATTTTCTTCGCGGTGGCGCGGCGGAGCCCGGTCGCGGGCCTGCTGACCGGCGCCGCTATCGGTTTGCTGCAGGATTCGCTCACCGGCCATCCTTTGGGGCTGTACGGGATTGCCAAGACAGTTGTGGGATATGGGGCATCGTCACTGGGCGTAAAGCTGGACGTGGAAAACGCCGGCTCCCGGTTTCTGGTCACTCTTTTCTTCTACGTGGCGCACGAGGTCGTGTACTTCACAGTTGCCCGCGGGCTAGTAGGACTTACCCTGCAATGGAGCTGGCCGCGCGAACTGGGCTCGGCGTTGGCAAATGCCTTCCTGGCAGTCGTACTTTTTGCGTTGCTGGATCGGTTCAAGCAGAGGACTTGAAAGCAGGCTTCAGGTTTCGGCTTCTGGCCGCGATTTTCCCCCTGCCGTCTATGCCCTTCCGTTACCCGAAGCTGCAACTCATTCTCCCCTGTGGCGGATTACAATAAGCTTATCTTCCTGAAAGGACTAAGTCAGCGCGGAATCCGGTCGGCGGCGTGCTCCAAAGCCCGAAGCCAGAGCCCCGAAGCCTGACACCCTGATGTTCGGCCGCGACGAAAAAGTATCGCCCGTCCGCCTCACCGCGGTGCAGTACATCATCCTGGCCATTTTCATGCTGTTGGCTTACGGATTATGGCAGCTGCAGGTGATGCAGAGCGACAAGTACGCCTTGCTGGCGGAAAAGAATCGGGTTCGCAACGTACCGATTCTGGCGCCGCGCGGCAAGATTCTGGATCGCGAAGGGCGCACCATCGTCGACAATTATCCTTCGTTCACCGCGTTGCTGTTGCGCGATTCTTCGCGTGATCTCGTGGCCGATGCCGGACTCATTTCTCAGGGGCTGCACCTTGATCCGAAAGAAGTCAAAGACCGCATCCGGCACTTCGCCTCGATGCCGCAGTACCAGCCGATTTTTCTGAAAGACGACATCACTCCCGACGAGCTGGCTTTCGTGGAATCGCATCGCAACGAACTGCCTGAGCTGGATACGATTGTGGCGCATCGGCGGCTTTATCCGCGAAACGGATTCATGGCCCACCTAATTGGTTACGTTGGCGAAGTCAGCGAAGAGATGCTCAACCAGCCGCGATGGGAGTTCTACAATCCCGGCGACGTCGTCGGTAGATCGGGAGTGGAGCTGCAATACAACCAGATCCTGATGGGCAAAAACGGGTCGCGGCGTGCGGTGGTAAATAGTCGTGGGCAGGAAGTGAACCGCCTGGATGAGACTCCGGCCGAGTCGGGCAAACAACTAAAGTTGACCGTGGATCTCGATCTGCAAATTGCTGCAGAACAGGCTTTGGGCGACAAGAACGGCGCTATCGTCGCCATGGATCCGCGCAATGGAGAGATTCTGGCGATGGTTAGCCGGCCGACGTTCGATCCCAACGATTTTGCGGTGCGGGTCTCGCGCGATCAGTGGAGCAAACTGGTCAACGACGACGATCACCCTTTGCTGAACAAGGCCATTCAAGCCCAGCTCGCGCCCGGTTCGACTTTCAAGATCATCATGGCCACTGCGGGCCTGCAGGAAGGGATCGCGCAGGACATGCACGTGATCTGCAACGGCGGCGCCACGTTCTACGGACGCTACTTCAAATGCTGGGTAACGGCCGAGCATCGCACTCACGGGGTGGTCGAAATCAGCAAGGCGATTTATCAATCCTGCGATGTTTTCTTTTACACACTGGCGGAGAAGCTCGGCATCGATCGCATTGCGAAATACGCGACCATGTTTGGCCTGGGACAGAAGACCGGTATCGACCTTCCGCAGGAAGTAACCGGAGTGATGCCTTCGGAAGAATGGAAAGTGCGAAACTTCAAGCAGAAATGGTACGCGGGCGAAACAATCTCGGTTGGCATCGGCCAGGGAGCCGTGGCCGTGACCCCGATTCAGTTGGCGCGCGCGATCGGCGCGATTGCGAGCGGCGGCGTGTTGGTGCGGCCTCACGTGACCAATCCGGTTGATTTGCCGGCGAATGTCGTTCCTGCTGTGGACGCCGCAAACCAGATGAAGATTCCGATCGACCCCAAGAACTGGGAGATCATTACGGACGCGATGTCGAATGTGCCGACACCACTGGGTACGGCTGGCAGCGCGCATTTACAGGGCATCGATTTCGCCGGCAAGACCGGAAGCGCGCAAACCGTCAGCAATGCGCTCAAGGCCAAGACCGCCAATGGCAAGTCCAAATATAAGGACAACGCCTGGTTCGTGGGCGTGACCCCGAGGCGGAATCCGGAAATCGTGGTCGCGGTATTGTTCGAGGGCGGAGAGCACGGACAGTTCGCGGCGCGCATTGCTGCCCAGGTGGTCAAAGCTTACGTCGAGAAGCAGCGCCGTCAGCCCACCAAAGTTGCACAAGATAGCAAGAAAGTCGAAATCGGCGCGGTATGGAATTCCACCAGCCCGGACGGCACAGAGCAGGACACATTGCACGGCGGCAGGTTCTTGGTGGATGTGCAGAAGAAGCGCTTGCCGTTGGCGGTGGCAGCGCCGGGAGTGGAATAGTGGCCAAGGACCAACGACGAATGACCAACGACTGATTTCATGTCACGCTACATTTCATTCCGCGATTTCGATTGGTTGCTGTTCATCTTTGTCCTGCTGATTTGTGGGCTTGGGGTGACGGAAATCCGCAGCGCCACGGCGCACACCAAGTTCGCGGGGGCGCACATTCGCCAGCTCTATTGGATTAGTGGCGGGGTCGCTGGCATGTTCCTGATGAGTTTTGTCAATTATCAGAAACTGCTCGACGGAGTTCATTGGATGTACATCGCGTCCATCGCGTCGTTGATGACGGTGATGATCTTCGGGCAGAAATACCTGGGCGCGCGACGCTGGATCAAAATGCCGGGAGGAGGACATTTCCAGCCGTCCGAGTGGGTGAAGCTGATCCTGATTCTGGCAGTGGCAAAGTATTTCGCTGACCTGCATCAACGGGAGCTCTCCTGGCCTGATTTCATTAAGGCAGGCGCAATTGTCGGAGTTCCCATGCTCCTGGTGCTGGCTCAACCCGATCTGGGCACGGCGTTGACGTATATCCCGATCGCCATCACAGGGTTGTTTCTGGGCGGAGTTCGCCTGAAGCAGGCTCTAACTGTAATCGTGCTGGCGGGACTGATGATGCCTCTGGCATTCCACGTTCTGAAACCGTATCAACGCGACCGGTTGACCAGCTTCATGCACCCCGAGGCCGATAGCCAGGGTTCCGGGTACCAAGTCAATCAATCCCTGATCGCGGTAGGTTCGGGGGGCCTCTGGGGCAGCAGCGACGCCTCTCAGACGCACCAGGCGTTCTTGCCTGTTCCACAAACGGACTTTATCTTCGCGGCTTTTGCCGAGGAGCACGGATTTGTGGGCGCGCTGACGGTAATGCTGTTATACTTTATCGTGCTGATGCGTTTGACCCAGAACGCACAAACGGCGCCCGACCGCGCCGGTACATTCGTGGTAATGGGTGTGGTGGCTGTGCTTAGCTTTCACATCCTGGTCAACGTCGGCATGGTGGTCGGTTTTATGCCGGTCACTGGAATACCTTTACCCTTAATGAGTTATGGTGGGTCTTCCGTCCTGTTTATGTTTCTGGCGCTGGGCATTGTGATGAATGTGCGGATGCGCCGGTTTGTGAACTGAAGCAGCGGAAGCGGCAAGGGAAGTTGCTACGCATGCCATGCGTGGCTCAAAACAAGATCACGATCGCCCTCGCGTAAAGAGGGCAACTCACCGGCCAGAACAGCAGTGAACGGCCGGACAGGATTGAAGCTAGGCGCTGCCAGGCGGGTAACGGCCCCCCCAGAGACCTGAGAAAGGTCTTTGTGAGAGCGGTCACAAACCTTGGGCAAGCGCAATGCGATAAGTGCAAACGATTTCCAAGTTGGTGTCACGAGTCCGGGCGCGGAGAAATCTCCGAAGCCCAAGCCGTCCCTTATGCGGGACGGATATCGCATCGCTCCATCCTCCCGGCCTTTTCCTGCCTATGTTCCGGTGAAATCCTGCGGCCGCTTGACGGCGCAGAACCGGAGTCCGTATGACGAAAGAACTATTTGTGTCTTCCACGCCCCACGAAACCAAGGTGGGACTGGTGGAAGACGATCTGCTCGCTGAAATCTACCTGGAACGCGAAAACGAATACACCCTGGCTGGTTCCATCTATAAGGGCCGTGTCACTCGGGTGCTGCCGGGCATGCAATCCGCATTTGTGGATATCGGCCTGGAGCGCGATGCGTTTCTCTATGTTTCCGACTTCATGGAATTGCAAGACGAAGACGAAGTTGAGGAAATTCCGACCAACCTTGCCCCATCGCAACCTTATCAGTCCCCGGTGCGAACGGAGGCTCAACCTTCTGTAACCGAGGCAACTGGCGACGAATCCCACGGGATGCCGGAGGCGAATGCCGAGGCACCGGTTCAGCCTGCGGAGAAAAGCGACCGGCCCAATGGTGGAGAAAGCCGCGAAGGCCGAGGGGACTGGCGCAGCCGACGCCGTCGTGGACGCCGCGGCGAGCGTATGCCCGAGTCCAAGTTTGCCCGGTCCGCTTCCGACGCGCCGCGCACCGAGCGAACGGATCAAGCCGAGCGCACCGATCGTCCCGAACGAAGCGATCGTCCTGAACGGAATGATCGTTCCGAGCGGAGTCCTCGCCCGGAGCGAAGCGAGCGCTCTGAATATGGTCCGCCGCCTGGCTACCAGCCAATCCTGTTGCCCGGGGAATCGATTTCCAAATATCAGCGCTTGGCCCAGACTCAGCGAGCGGGATCAAAGCCTGCTGCTCAGAATCCTGACGCTCCAGCCCCAGTTACCGCCGTGTTTCCCGAGGACGAACCGTTGTTTGCCAAGCCCGAAACAGACCAGCAACCGGCGATCCGCGAACCTCAGGACAGGGCAACTCATGAGCGAGCGAAGGGTGCAGCCGCCAATGCTCAAGTCGGGTCATCCGATTGGGATCGCGAACAAAAGCGCCTGCATGAGGTGAATGTTGCAGCCGTGTTCGGGGGAGCACCCGAGCCACCAGAGGTTCACGAAGAAAATCGCCCCGACAATCGGTCGGTTGCCGTTCCCGAGCGTTCGGATGAGATTCGAGTCTCCGAGGCGGCCGAAGGCACGATGGAGGAAGAACTCATCGAAGAGGAAGAAACTGATCTGGTTTCCTACGTTGAAGATCTTGAGGAAGACGCAGTCTTCGAAGAGCAGGAACTGGAAGAAGAAACTCGAACTGCCAGCGACTATCGAGAGCCTGCGGCGCGCGACATCGCAGCCTCCCGCGAACCCGCACAAACCGCCGGCGAGAACGCATCCGCCGAACCGTTTGTCATCGAAGGTGGCATGGACGAGCCCGCTGTCGGCGAAGAAGAAGTCGATGACGCCGCTGCCGAGCAAGAAGCAAAGGAAGCCGAGGAAGCCGAACTTGAGATCGCCCAGGCCGAGGCCGAAGCTCTGCTCGACGCTGAAGCCCGGGGCGATGGTACCGTCGATGCCCGGGTTGAAGTCCGCGCCCCGGCTGGGACTGCGGCGTATACGCAGCGCGCTCCGCGTCCTGCGTTCGATCGTCGCGGTCAGCGGGGACGCCGCGGCGGCGGAGGTGGTGGGCGAGGACGCTTTCGTCGTACGGAACCGCAGAATGTGCCGCTGATTACCGAGCTTCTCAAAGAGGGTCAGGAAATTCTGGTGCAGATCGCCAAAGAGCCTATCGGGAAAAAGGGCGCGCGCATCACCAGTCACATCGCGCTGCCCGGCCGCTTCCTGGTCTACATGCCAACGGTGAATCACACCGGCGTGTCGCGAAAAATCTCTTCCGAGGAAGAGCGCCAGCGACTGAAGCGCATCATCATCAGCGAGCGCGAGAACGGGCATGGCGGCTTCATCGTGCGCACGGCCGCGCAAGGAGCGTCGGAAGAAGAGTTGCGCGCCGACATCCGCTTCCTGAAAAATCTCTGGTCCGAGATTAAAACTCGCGCCGACAACGGCAAAGGCCCGACGCTCATATACCACGATTTGAATGTGGTCGAGCGCGTGCTTCGCGATCAGGTCACGTCCGACTTCACCGCCATCTGGGTCGACACTGAGCAGGAATACGAACGCGTCTTGCGCTTTGCCAACCGTTTTCAGCCGGCGTTAGTCCGCCGTGTGAAACTGTACAGCAAAGAAGTCCCGCTATTCGAGCAGTTCGGCCTGAACGACGAAATCAACAAAGCGCTGAAGTCGAAAGTTTGGCTGAAGAGCGGCGGATACATCGTCATCAATCAAACCGAAGCGCTGGTTGCGATCGACGTCAACACCGGCAAGTACGTCGGCAAGACAGCTCGCCTGGAAGACACGATCGTCAAAACCAATGTCGACGCCATCAAGGAAATCGTGCGCCAGATCCGCCTGCGCGATCTCGGCGGTATCATCATCATCGACTTCATCGACATGGACGAGCGCCGGAACCGGCAAAAAGTTATGCAAGCGCTCGAAGAGGCTCTGCGCAGCGACCGCGCGCCGTCGAAAGTTTTGCAGTTCAACGACTTTGGATTGGTCGCCATTACCCGCAAACGCGTAAAGCAATCGCTCGAACGCACCATCGGCTCACCCTGCCCGTATTGCGAAGCAACAGGCTACGTGAAATCGGTGACCACGGTGTGCAACGACATTTATGTCGAAATGCGCAAGATGGCCAAACACCTCGACCACGCGGACGTGATGCTCCGCGTAAATCCGGAAATAGCCAAGGCGCTGAAGGGCAACAACGGCAAGGCTCTGACTGAGATGGAAGAACTAACCAAGCGCACGGTAATCGTGAAGAGCGATCCGGCGCTTCACCAGGAGCAGTTCGACATCAATTAGAGCCCTCCGCGATGAAAACCGGGTGCGCCCCAGGTCTCGCGCCTTTCGAGACCTGGGAAAGTAACGCGATTCGTCGCCAATAGCTGGCGTAACATCGCCGTCGCACTCAACGACCAGCGGCCAAAACGTGTAATGGCCTGGTTACGCCAGTTAGACGTGCGCCCCATTCTACGACAATCGACGATGACACTGGCGAGGGGGGATTTGGCACTGGGGAGGCCTGGCCTCGGTACTTAGTGTCCGACCCAAGCGAGGCCGTCGGGTCCCTGACCGGCTTCGATGCGGCCCACAACTTCGAGCGAATGCAAATCGATTACGGCGACGTATCCCTCCGGCGAGCACGCCACGTAGACGCGCGATCCGTCGGGTTGCATAAGAATTCCCTCACCGCCATCTCCCACTTTTATACGCTTCACCTCTTTTCGGGTGGCTTTGTCCAGAACGGCGACATCCGGCTTGCTAGTGCTCGAAACAAACACCAGCTTGCCATCTGGAGTAAACTTCAGCCGATTTGCTCCCTTGACGTTGGCGGCCAGAGTATCGATGACCTTCTTGCTCGCCATATCAATGATCGATACCGTTCCGTCGTCGGCGTTAGCGACCCAGATTTCCTTGCCATCGGGAGAGACGTCAAATCCCTCCGACCCGCGACCGACAGGAACGACAGTTTCGTTCCAGTCTCCACTCGAAGGCCCCGTCGCACCACTGCCGATCTTTTCCATGATGCTGACACTGGCGGAACTGACGTTCGTGGTGACAATTTCATTGGGGTCGGGGGAAACGTAGAGCATGTGGGTGCCATTTTGCCCGGTACCCATGATCCAATCGACCCTCTTGGTTGCGGGATCGTAGCTGCCGATCGCCTTGGCAACCTCAGCCGTAAACCATACTCTGCCGCCTGCGAACGCCAGTCCGTGCGGCCCGTGCAGAGCGCCGACATCGATGGCCGGCAAGACTTTTTTCGCCACGAGATCCACCACGGTGAGGATGTTGTATAGGCCGCCGCCGTAGTTAGAGATGTATGCCGTCGTTCCGTCGGCCGAGGCAATCACTTCGTGCGGATCAGGACCGACGGGCAATTTGGCGGTTACTTTCAGGCTGGCAGGGTTGACGACAAGAAGTGCGTTATCCTCCTTGGCAAGGATCAGCAACGCACTGTCGGGCGCAGTTTGTGCATCGAGACCGCGTGCTCCCAGCAATAAGACGACGAGAATGAATAGCAAGGTTTTGATCTTCATGACTATAGTTTAGGGAACACTTTTCTGGCCCCGGATCGTACCGTCCTACGAAGGGTTGAAAGTTTGGCCCTAGCTTACCGATTGTCAGTGGCGCGCGCTTTCGATAAGGCGACAATGGATGTCGCAAAAGCGCCAAAGTGGAATTTTCGATCGGTCCGGCGATCGTAAGCCAGCAATCGTAACTCCCACCACAGCGTGGCAAGCATTCCTCTGTAATCCCATCCCTTGCGCGCATGCTTCAGGTCTGTCGCATTTTTGGCTTGGACTCAGCTGTTGTAACATCGCGGTTACACTCATCGATCCCTGCGCCCCAGGGGTTTTGAGTGAAATGGCCTGTTATCGACACTTGCCGCGCAACCACCCGTCGGCGTGATGCAAAAGAAAAAGCCGCCCAAACATCTCGGGCGGCGTGCTGTTAGTTGCGATGCGAGTTTACGGTAGCCTCAGGAAGCCGTGGTACACGCCATTCGCGTCGATGTACCAGCCCGTAGTCGCCCCGTCGGGGGTGATGTTCAAAGACAGCGTGCCCTGCCAATTGCCTGCGCCTGCTCCGGGAACGTCGAAGGTGGTGATCTTGCCGCGAGCCGTGCGCAGGAAGCCGTGATACACATTGCTCTTATCTGCGTAGTACCCTGTGATCGTACCTGCCGGGTTGATGCCACCAAAAGCGTACATGAATTCGGCAGCGTAGGTGCCCTGATAAGTGCCGGTACCTGCACCGGGAACGTCGACCGGAGTCAGAGTACCATCGGGAGCACGCAGGAAACCGTGAAACACATTGTTCGCATCGATGTAGAAACCAACTATTTCCCCAGCCGGATTGATGCCGGAAGTGCCGGTACCTTGGCCAGCGCCAGTGCCTGCGTTGGGGTAGTCGAACTCTGTGATGGCGCCGTCAGCGGCGCGCAGATAAGCATGAAACACATTATTGCTGTCCAGATATTCTCCTATCGTCGCCCCGTGAGGAGTGATGCCTGAGAAGATCACGGGGTACGTGCCCTGGTAAGGACCCGCGCCAGCGCCGGGAGGATCGAATGTGGTGAAGGTGCCGTCGCGCGCGCGCAGGAAGCCATGATATGCGAAGTTCGCATCTGCGTAGTCTCCCTGAAGCACTCCCGCCGGATTGAGGCTTTCGCTTTCGGTGCCCGCCGCTCCCGGAGCGTCGATCGTGATGATCTTGCCCCAAGGCTTACGCAGGAAGCCGTGGAGCACATTGTTCGCGTCCAGGTAAGTTCCCGCGATTTCGAGCGCAGGCGTCATGCCCCATACGGAGACGATGGCTCCGCCCGGAACGTCAAACTTGGTGATGGTGCCCTCAGGAGCGCGCAAGAACCCATGGGCGACATTGTTCGCATCAATGTAAGACCCCATGATCCAGTCTCCTTGCACGACGCCAACCGGCATAGTGCCTTGGCCCGCTGCCGTGCCCGCGCTCGGAGCGTCAAACTTGATGATTTTGTTTTTCCACCATTGTGGTTGCCCCTGCGACCACGCCGAAGTGGAGAGGAATGTAAAAAGAATCAACAGCAGAATGCTTATACGTCTCATAGCTACCTCCATGAAACAAAACTCGCGTCGAAGGGCCCCCGGCCCGGACGAAAGGAAGTCTGAGCCGTCTCGCCTCAGGGGGTGTGCGTCTCAACTGGCGGGAACAGCGCTTCGGAGAGGCAAGAAAAAGTACACCAACATTTTCTTCTCAGGCCAGAATAATGTCAGTGATGCGAATCACATCTTGAATGTGCAGGTTACGGTAGGCGGGCGTTCATAGCTGTCGATAAATCCCGATATCGCTCATTGACCAAGCTTGCCGGGTACCATGCCGGAACTGATCCTTTATTTTCTGGATTTTGTAGACAAAAGGGGGAGGGGGTGCCCGGTACTAAGTAAACTGCGTTTCCAGTGTGGGAAAATCCAAAGTCAACTGGCGCTGGCGCCCAGCGTCTTTTCCTGCGGAATTCCGGCCAGTGTTTTCTCGACTAACTCGGAGCAATCTTGC
>Ga0116223_10002913_pt1 | contig 15734 bp, 8 predicted proteins | sample Sb_taG_3_FD_90092 | JGI IMG/M metagenome (GOLD analysis project Ga0116223, IMG submission 90092) | Peat soil microbial communities from Weissenstadt, Germany - Sb_50d_a_PC metaG | ecosystem: Environmental > Terrestrial > Soil > Wetlands > Peat | place: Germany: Weissenstadt | collected 2010-09-21 | reverse complement strand
GCTATACGCCTTCGTGTCCGACCCATGCTTGACCACGAATTGAGTCGGATCCTGCGTTATAGAAGGCTCTGCGAACTGCGGGCTCGCTGTCGTCACATCCTGGCCGCTGTTTGCGGACGGAGGGTTAGATGGGTTTAGCTCTACTCCAGCCGGAAGGTTTGTCGGACGGCGATGACGCGGACGCTGTTTCATGAAAATTTCCTATCGTCGAGTGTTTGCGGTTCGCGCAGTCGCGAGTCGAACCTCGCCGCCGGGAAGCAGTTGCGGGGGTTTGTGGCGGCGCGTATCCCCTTCGGGAGTCGGTCTCCCATAAGGATAGTGTCGCCACTCACCAAATCGTTTCAGAAACTCATTGAGAGGACATCAGTCGCCCGCCTGACCCAATGGGTGCGACATCGAAGTCTTGATTCTCGGCAGAACCTTACGACCAGGAAGAGAGCGGAACCACCGGCAGAACCTCATCGGGAGCCGGCGCGAAGACTCGCCGCGCTTTCTCTAACGAATGCGGATCACCGATTAGCGGGGCGAGAGGATCGCCGATAATGCGACAGCGGTTCAGCAACGCCAGCGGGACACCCGGCGCAAGTAAGACATCGGCCAGCGTCGTTGGGGCACAGTGCTGTGCCTGCGCGATGGCAAGGGCTAGTCTCACATTGCCGCGATGCAGCGTAAGTCCTGTCGCGCCCAGCGCAGCTGCACAAAGACCGGAAAGAACCATCTCTTCGCAGAAGCTCAGGGCAGTCCCAGAGCGACAAGCAACCGAGCAGGTAAGGGAAAGCACGGCACCGATGGGACGTCCGCACGCCAGATTGGCATCATTGGCATCAAAGCCGCCATACGCGACCCAGCCAGCGGAGGTGCCGCGCCCCATATAGAACGCCGCACCCGCTCCGCCCTGCAACGCGGCAATCACATCCGAGCGACGTATGCGTTCAGCGGTCCACTGAAACACAGGCGCCGTGCCGATCAGACCGTCCCCAAGACGACTCGCCAAATCGATGGCGCGCTGTTCACGCTCGCCTAGCAGGACGAAGGGGCCGGAAGGTGTCTCCGGCATTCGCCGCAGCTGGACCTCGGCCGCGGCAAGGGCGAAAGTCTTCAAGCGATCCGCGATGTCCGGCAACCAGCCAGCGGCGACTCGCCGCCCGTTCTGGGCGCGAAGAGAAACGCCCGGCAGAGCCAAGCGTGGAGATCTCCGCGGATCTCCGACAATCAGCACACCGGCTGCATCGTTGAGATCGGAATCGCAGAAAGCAGAGGAGTCCACCTCGCGCACCGCCCGGTAGCTGCGATGCGCGGAAATCAGTGGAGCGAGGCGGGCCCGAGCATCTGCCGGGCCCGCTACCACCCAGGTGGTTGACGCACGTTGCTGCATTATGCGGCTGCGGTGGCCGGCCCCGAGTGAACGATGTCAGCATACGGCTGCCACTCGGTATATTCCTTATTTTCAGAGTAGCGCCGCATCCAGTAATGCTGGATGATCATCGCTTGCTGTTCACGGTTGAACGAATTGTAGTTGCTTTTGGCGTTGATCAGAGCCTGTTGTGCACCTTCTCCGTCAAGCCATCCCTGAGCGTCGTTGGTGAAACCGTAGTTGTACCCGGCCTTGGACATCTGCGCCTCCAGAGCCTCGACCATATAGATGGGACCAACCTGAAAGTTTTGCCAGACATGGGTCAGTTCATGCACAACCGTGTCGGTGCCGAGTTTCTCCCAGGAGGGAAAATTGATCAGCGTCATGGTCGTGAACGCTCGCCCCTGTTGTCCGGTAACTTCCTGTTCAATCCACTCGATCACATCGACCGGGATGGAAAGAACGGCCAGCCGCACCTGATCCAGCGGAACCGAACTGCCGAAAACTTCCGTTGCGGCCGTGAGTTCGGTCGCCGAGAGTGGCCGGTACGAGCCAGGGAACCACTCCAGGATCAACGTGAATGCCGTGCCCAGAGCGCTGGCGCCAATTTCGGCCGCTGCCTCCAGCACGTCCAGCGCGGATTTGCCCAGTTCTTTGAGTGTGGCCAGCGCTTGTTTCGCCGCGTCCTCGGCCGGTTGCACGATGGCCGATTCGACAATCTCCTTGAAGGTCTTACCAATTTCGCCAAACGCCGCCATGAGATTCTTGGTGGCGTCTCCGGGATGCGCGAGCGTATCGGCCACCAGTTGAGCCATGGTGGCTCCGCTGGCGAGCAATTCGGTCACAACATCTCCGGCGATTTTGATGGTCCGCGACGCGGCCCATAGCACCAGGTCCGCGACCGCCGCGCCAGCCGTCAATAGACCCTTGACGAACAATTGCAGGCTCCCGAGGGCATCTTTCTCCACCCATAGAAGAATGTCGTTGACCGTCTGTCCGGCGCGGAACAGCACACCGCACACGACTTGAGTCGCCGCGTCGCCCGCCGTCTTCGCCCAGTCGATGATATTGGCGATGACGTTGCCAGCGCCGTTCAGCGCGCCCACGACCTGCCCCAGTACCTGGCTCGACTTGGCTTTTGCCCAATCCAGTATTGTGTGGACACCTTTACCGGCAGCATCCGTCACTTCAAGGACAGCTTTCCAAGCCATCGTGGTGACGTTTTGTGCCTGGGCAAGAATCCAATCCAGCGCTGCGCCGACCGGTCCAAGGTGCTTGAATACGCCGTGCAAAGCGGTCCGCAACACCTCTAATCCCTGCTCCATCGCGGCTGCGAACACTTGAGCCACAGCTTCGCCCGCCTGTACTGCCGCGGCAATCAGGGTCTCGGCGAGATCGACGCTGCTCGCGACCGCAGCGCGAATAAAGTCCGCCAGCGACTTGCCCAACGCAAAGATCGCCTTGACTGAGGCGACCAGCAACGCACCGGTCACATCCACCAGACCACGAACCACCTGGAGCAGACTTTGTCCGAGCGTGAACGCGGCCTGAACGATCTTGCGCACCGAGTCAACTGCAGACTCTGCAACATGGAAGATCAGGTCGCCAATTTTGCGGCCGGCGTTGATGACAGCGTTCACAATTTCTTTGACAACGTCGACGGAGGCTGTGGCTATATACGCGGCGAGTTGTGCGAATTCCGTTCCGATCTTCGCAATCGATACTGCAACCGCATGCACGAATTGCATCCCCTGCGCTTTCACACTGTTTAGTAACCCTTCCACTGTTTGTCCAAGATGCTGTAAGGCGACCACGACCGCTTGCGTGATATCGCCGGGGTGGGTGATGGCGGCCACCAGGATGGCCCCGACAGCCTGGCCCAGAGCCATGAGAGCCTTGACGGAATCGCTCACCAGGGCCGCTCCAAATCGCACTACCGCCGCCAGAATGTCGCCCAGTTTTTCACCGATGTGAATCATCGCCTCCACAAAATTCTTGATCACCGCGAATGTCTTGCCCACCATCCACGCGCAGAAAGACACAAGCTGCTGGCCGATGTCCTTTAGCGCGCGCAGCGTGGAAGCGATGGCGTCGATCGTGAAATTGTCGACGGATTGCAACACTTCTCCAACGGCTCGCCCCAGCGCAAGGATGCCTTGCAGAGTCTTTTTCAGGGCATCGTAACCCGCTTGGAGCGCGCTGCTGACGATGTTGGCGATGGATTGACCTATGTGGAGGAGGGCGTGAACCAGGTTCTTGGTCTGGTCAACGGTCCATGTGGCGATGGCGCCGACAATGTGCGTGATTCCCTTGGCGATGGTGCCGACAGCGTTCCCTAGCGCTTTACCCACCGTCTGAACAGCATTGCCGATCGCTTGAGCGCCGCCTTTGATGGCGTTCCAGAGATTAAATCCGTCATGAGCTGCGGCCGGCTCTGGCAGTGGAAAGTTCGCCGCCAGCAGAGCTTGCCCCGCTCCCGCGAACCATTCTGCCAGGTTGTTGGTTGCCTTTTGATTTACAGACTCATTCTCTTCCATGAGAAAGTCCTTCATGATGACCTGAGCCTGCGCGTCAGGCAGGGTCCCAATGGCGTGAACGACTCCGACGCCATTTTCGTTTTCGCGATTGGCTACGACGATCGCTTTCCGGTCGGCGGGCGCTGCGACCGCTACCTTCCCGAAAAAATCACCGAGCAGTTCCGGAGTGGGCAGATTGCGCACATAGGCCGCGGAAAAGGTGGCTGCGTGTGGCTGACTCTTCGCCGCGATCTCGGCATACACCGGCCCGAACTTCGCGACGGGAAGGTTGTGCTTGGCGAGTTCCTGCTGCATCGCCGCGATATCGGTGGGCTGAAGTTTCAGGATCGCAGTGTGTATCTGTGGCTTAGGCGTGCCCGGAGGAGAACTCGGTTTACCAGGAGGAATACCCGGTTTACTGGAGGCAACGCTCGGTTTACTGGCAGCAACACTCGGCTTATTGGAAGCAACGCTCGGCTTGCTTGGGGGATTCGTGGGGCTCATGGATTTTCTCCGGAAATTGAAGTTTGACTTCGGGGACCCTAAACAATGGTTCATCGCCGGGTCAGCGCGATGTCTTCCACCTGCTGGGATAGTGCAGAAAGATGACAAATCGTTACAAGCGATTGGCAGCGCGCGGCGATTCCGAGGCTGCGCTATCGTCGATGGTTAAAGTTCAGACTTCCGTCATCTGCAACGCCAACCGGGTGGGCGCCTCCACTTCCCAACCATCTCGCAGATCTCGGAAACAGGGGTTGAAATTGGAGCTGACAAGAGTTAGCGTCATGTCTCCCCGCGGCGGCGACCATGCAAAGAAACACTGAAACGATTTGGCTAGCAGCGACACCATTCTCAAGAAAGATGGATTTTGGACGCGGGATACGGGACGCGTTAAGTCAAGATAGCTGGTCCTTTTCCCCGCGACTTGTGTTAGGTTTGCGCGCCGTTGGGAGAATTACGTGTCGAAGAATGGAGACAAGCTGACCAAGTGCGCGGAACATGGCGTCTGGACGAGTCTCCCAGCGCCTCCCGCCGGCCAGAAACCGCTCGACTTCAGCGCCATTGATGCCGACGAGAATCAGCGAATCGTCTCCTCCCGAAAGATGAGTTTTGCAATGGTGGGCTGCTCCGGTGATCCTGAAACGCAGACTGATACGGAAACAGTGGCCGCCGCGATAACTGCCGCCAACGATACCTCGTTCTTCTACCACCTGGGTGACATCATCTACATAGAGAAGGGGAGCGACGCGACCGCAGATAGCTCGACAGGTGGTGACACACCTGCGCTGTGGAACTCGCAGTTCTATGCTCCGTACATGAACTATCCGAAGCGCGTCGTTTCTATCCCAGGTAATCATGATGGGAAGTCCACGTCGATAACCAACTATTTTGAAGCTTTTTGCTCCGACGCTTCGAAATGGCCCGTGCCTTGGACGGGGAACACAGTCGACCAGAGGCCCGCCATGATTCAGCCTTATGTGTACTGGCGCCTCGATACTCCGCTCGCATACATCGTTGGTTTGTGTTCAAACATAGCGAACGGCGGCATGTTGGACGATCCGACTGTGTATCGCGATTTCACCAGAGGACAGCAGTATCAGTGGCTCGTCGGGGAATTGAAAACCGTAGCCGCCGCAAACAGCCAAAACTCGCCCCAGAGAGCCGTGCTGCTGGCGGTGCATTATCCACCTTATTCTGGAGCGTCTAACTTCAACGTCCGTGGTGATCCATCGCAGGGGCCTACTCCCAACGCATCCAATGCGCCCTATCTCGCGGTCGCGTTGCAACAGGCATTTGCAGATGGCGGGCAGCGGCCTGATGCGATATTTTCGGCCCATGCACATCTGTTCCAGCGCCTTACTTACACTTTCGCGGACGGAACTGTCATGCCTTGCTTGGTTGCAGGATGTGGTGGTCACTCTCCGCTCGAAGTGCTCGCCGAACTGTGTGACGGTGAGACTGGAGCATCGCAAGTGACGCCTTTCCCGGCAGTAACCCCGGGGTCGTTCCAATTTCCGGCGGGTGACTCGGCGCAGGTCGAATACTACGTGGACAACAACAGCGATGATAGTGAGTTCGGCTTCCTAAAAGTCACGATCGAAGCACGAACGTTAACGTGTCAGTTCATTGGCGCGACTTCGCACAAGACTCTCGACGAATTTAAGTTGGATCTTGACAGCCACAAATATCAGTAACCGAAGCGTCTGGAGGACGGTGTCAAGTCCACCTCGCGCTTCTGACGAGACGAAAGAACGAACAGAGAGGAGAGAGCGAACATGCCTTCAGCAGCTGCGCCCGCGACCCATCTATCTCCTATGCCAGCTAACGCGACTATCTTTTTGATCCGCCACGGCGAGAAGCCGGATTCTGGATCTGGTCTCTCGCCCGCGGGCCAGGCAAGAGCGGATGCCTATGTAAAGTACTTTCAGAACCTCAAAGACCGGCAGGGCAACATCATCCGTTGGGATTACTTGTTTGCCTGCGAGGATTCAGACCGCAGTGATCGCCCGCTGCTTACCCTCACACCCCTTGCAGCGAAACTCAAGAAGCAGGTCGATACGAAGTATAAAGACAAGGACTACTCGAAGCTGGTGGCGCATTTCCAGCGGAAAGCGAAGCAGTATGCGGGCAGTAACACTTTGATCTGCTGGCATCACGGCGAGATTCTGCAACTGACGGAGGCCCTGGGTGCGTCGTGCGCGACGCTTCCCGCCACTTCCAACTGGCCTGCAAAATGGCCGGGAGATGTTTTTGGTTGGCTGCTGAAGATTTATTGCAAAGCGGACGGTACGATCCATCACAGCTCGACGCAGGCAATCAACGAAAAACTCATGCCGGATGACACTGTTGAACCGGTTGCCGGCAAGTAAGGTTCTGCAAACCAGCGGCTGTTTACTGCAGCGGGCAGCGAGGGTAGGTGCGCCGCGCCTGGTCTCAATGGAAGGAGGTGGCCGGTGGATGATACGGCCTATAGAAGAATTCCTCGTGGCAGATAAGTGTTTCCTGCCAGCCGCTTCTTTGGTTGACATTTTGAAGTTCGAAGTGCACTTTGCGTGTGTTTGGCGAACGGAAGAGTGAGACTCATCCTGAGTTTGCACATCCGAGGGGGCTTCTACTCGCCGACTTTCCTAAATCGTCTTGTGGCGGTTAGGTGAAGCGCCATCCCCGGAAGTGTCGCCTTCTGCGCTTGGCGGCTTCGTCATCGTAAGCTTTTCTGCTGGTCTGACGCGGGCGCGTGGCTTCCCCCAGGTGTTTCTGCTGTTCGCCTTTGGAGGGCACGAGGGGAAACACACCATCGCTAACGTAAATACGTCACTTCTTGGAGGATCTGCTCGATCTTCACTGTTTTGAGTTGAGCAGGGTTGCAGAATGAAAAATAAAACGACATGGGGGATCGTTGGTGCCCTAGCTGTTGCGGGCGTGGTAGGCGTCTCGCTGCAACCTGGAGCCAAGTTTGCCGGAGAGAACGGGACGGGGGCATTCCGAGTTAGTGGGAAGCAGGCTCACGCGGTGGCGTCCGAAACGGACACTGCGGAGAAGAAACGCGCTTGTGACGACATCGCTCAAGTCCTGGAAGTGTTCCTAGCCATCAAGAAGGCGCCCAGACCCGAGTCTTGTCTTGCCGACGATCCCTCACACACGGCCGCGAAGGCAAGTGCCGAGACGTCGGTGAGGCAAGGGCCGGCGCTGGACCCTAAGTTTGTCATCGCGACACTTCCCGATCCCATTCACACCCATTTGGCCCTGATGTTCGATCGCATGGCGGAGGTCATTCAACAGGCAGCGCAGGACGAAAGCTATTCCTATGAAGCTTCATGGCTGCCATGGGACGACAAGGAGGAGACGTATTTGCGGCTGGCCGACGAAGATCGAGCCTCCTACCGCAAGGAAATGGTGGAAGACCAACCAGGGATTCTGGTCTTCCGACACAGCCCATCGGAGGACGCGAGTAAACAGTCAGGCCAAGCGGTTAGCAAGTCTTCAAATGATCCTTTGGAGCCTTATCGAGGCGGTTTGATTGTGTTTGTTGTGGGAGAAGATCCGACCAAAGGAATCCATACCGAGCAGTTTACGAATGCTCTGGCGTGGATTGACAAATTGAAGGCTTTAAATGAGAAGAACCGCGCGCGCACCGCGATTCTGGGACCGACCTTTTCGGGATCTTTTCCTTCTCTGGCGAAGTTGCTTTCCGGGGGCGATTCTGGAAAGTATGTGAAGGAGGTTCGCGGTTCTACTCCCGCTCCGCTGTCGATTCACAGCGGCACGGCCAACAGCGGCACGGCGATAAGAGAGTTCGGCGCCCTGATGTCGGGTTCGAAACTCAGTGATTTGAAAATCGACTTCCACGGTTTCCTGGAACGCGATGAGGTGGGCCTGGAACGATATTGCGAATTTCTCAGGAAACAATCCCGTGACCCTGATGAGCCCCGCGTGATTGCCGTCATTTCCGAGGATGAAACGGTCTACGGGGGTAGTAAGGGTGCTGCGGGGTCTGAGAAAGACCAGGTGGGTACAAATGATAGTGAATGCTTGACAGATGCCTTGTGGTTGTACTATCCGCGGGATATTTCGGCGTTGCGAGCTGCCTATCAAACGAACTCCATTTTCAATACGACAGCGCCGCAGCAGTCTTCGGACGTCGGGCGTGGGCGTTTGCCCAGCGATCTCGCCGATCCCGAAGGCCAGGATCATGACACGATTCGATCCTATGCTGGGAACCAGACGCCTGTGTCGCAAGAGGCCTATCTGTTGGGCATCGTGAACGCGTTGCGGGTGCGTCACATCCAGTATGTGATCCTCCGCAGCACCAACGCGCTCGACCAGCTTTTTCTCGCCCGTTATTTGCGACGCGCCTATCCGGACGCCCGCATCGTGACCGACGGTTCAGACCGTCTTTTCGAGCGGGAGCGCGGCGCAACGGGAATGGGCGGGACGATGAGCCTGAGCACGTACCCGCTTTTGGAACGAGAGCGGGAATGGGTCGGCAGTACGGCTTCATCGCCCGGCCAACGGCTATTTAATTCGGATACTTCGGAAGGCACGTACATCGCGCTCCGGCTATTACTTCACACGCAGACGCTAAGCGAAGATCCGAGCGCGGATCCTACGGATAACTGCACGCTGCCACGCGATACGGGGCAATTCGCCGCGCCGACAGATACGGTCTCTGGGTCGCTCCCTCCTTTGCGTGCGGACTGCAAGCCGCCCGTGCCGCTTCCCGATTACGGGATGCCGTCCTGGGTGATACCTAAAGAGTGTGTACCCCCTGCGAGTGGGAGCAATTGCGACGCATTCCGGCGGCCGGCAACTTGGCTGACGGTGCTCGGACGAGACGGCTTCTGGGCGATCGCGGCCATGAATGAAAGCACGATGCAGTCCAGCGTGCCCGAGCGAGGCCGCATCAATATAGAAATACCGCTCAGTCTAAAGCTATGGCTGGTTTTTCTCGCGGGCTTCGTTTGCTTTCACATGTGGTGCTGCTGGAAGGCATCGTTCACGGCGAAGCCGTCGTTTCGCACCCACTTTGCGAATCCGGGCGAGTGGCGCCACACGGTGCTCGTATTTCTTGGGGGGTGGTTTGCAGCGATGCTGCCGCTGTTCGTAGGCTGGGGATGCGGAGTGTTGGATGCATCATCGGCGAGGATCTTATACTCGCGGGCGGTCCGTGGGGTTGTGTTTTTCGAATGCGTAATCGCGCTCGGGGCGAGCATTGCGAATATTCTGAGGAGGGAAAAGTTAAGGAGCGGGAGCGGTGGGGCACCGCAGTGCGCGGAAGGCCGCCTCGACTCCGGCAGGCTGATCGCGCTGGCGTGTGGCGGCTCGGCGCTCGGAATCATCGTGTTCTTTGCGGGTTTTGCGCTACCGCTTCAGTGGACTTTGATGCCCGCAAACCGGTTTTTTACGTACTACCGCAACATGCACGTTTTGAGCGGAGTGTCTCCCCTGGTGCCGTTGCTGGTGCTAACTCTGGGCATGTACGCATGGTTCTGGCACTCCTTGCACGGCCTCGCTCTGTTTGGCGCGGATCGCTGCCGGCTTCCGGCGGAGTCCGACCTGTGGTTAGAGGATTCAACGGGGAACACTATGCGCATCTTGCGGATGTTCAGCCAGGAAGAGGCCGCGGCGGACACCGAACGTGGCGCAAAGCCGCTGGCCAGCGGCATCGTAATCTTAGGGTCGACTCTCGTCGCAAGCTTTCTCGTAATTGTTGGGGCTGTGTCCAGGGGTCTGCCGATCCGGAGTCTGGGAGCGAAATATTATACGGGCATCTTTTTGGGGTATCTGGTCGTTTGCTTCAGCTTGATGCTCGCGGAGGCGTGGCAACTGCTGAGAACCTGGACTAAGTTGCGGGAACTGCTGATGTTCCTGGATCGCACGCCGCTGCGGCGAACACTGGCGGCCCTGCGCGGATTTTCGTGGGGCAGCGTGTGGGGAATGAGCGGGAACGTTCTTGACGTCCGGTACAAATTGCTCTCTCGACAGCTCGAAAGCCTGGGGCACACAGTGTCAGCGCTGAATGCCCTGCCGGCCGGGAAGGCAGCGGATGCCGCCCCTGAAAAGGCAGTTACGGTTGAGAAGGACTGCATCGACGCGCTCAAGGAGACTCGTACAGCTGGGGCGGAGTTCGCTAAATGGTATGCAGAGAATTACAGGAAGTGCGATGCAGAAAATCCGAAGCTTTTAAGAATTTTTCAACTGTCGACAGCGAGGACTGCCGCCACTCTTCTGGTGCGCCTGCTGCTGCCGGAATGGAGAACAGAGACGAATTCTCTCGTTTTAGTGGAGGCGCGGGAGAGCAGCGATAGCGAGGAGGGCCAGGACACAGCGCCGCCGCTTTCGGAAAAACAGTACATCCGCGATGCCGAGGAGTTCGTGTGCCTTCCATACATGGGCTTCGTGCAAAACATACTTGGGCGGATGCGCTCGATTGTCATGAGCATTCTATGGCTCTTTGTTGCGACCGCGATCGCGATCTCCAGTTACCCCTTTGATCCACGGCAGGGTCTCAGCGGCACGATACTAGCTTTGTTTATATTGCTGGGAGCGATCATTCTTTACGTGTACGCACAAATGCATAGGGATGCGACGCTGAGTCATGTAACCAATACCAAGCCAGGGGAATTGGGAAGCGATTTCTGGTTGAAGATTGTGAGCTTTGGCATTGCCCCGCTGTTGGGATTACTGGCGACGGTTTTTCCCGGGGTCGCAGATTTCGTTTTCTCCTGGCTGCAGCCCGGGCTGCAATCTATCAAATGAGCGTCGCGGGTAGCATTGTTCCAGAGCTAGTCGGCTCGTGAGTTGATCGTTCGGACGGACGGTTTCAACGGCAAGATGTTTCGGAAAGCCCATAAACTTAATGGATCCTACTTGCAGCGGTATGCGTATATGAAGAGTATGCAGAGTTCCGCTTCATCCATCCGTCCCGGAACATACGTGGGCGCCTACTTCGCGCTTTGGGTGGCGGTTTTCATGTTGCTGCGGATCTTTGAGGGGTTTGAGGCCAGCGAGGCGCTCGCCGCACTGGTGATTCTCGGGGTGATATTCCCTGCGCTCGCCATGTTGGCCACACGTCGAGTGTCAGCACTGCCCCATGTTGTACGCCGGCCCGGGGTCGAAACCGCGGTTCTGGTGATGTATCTAGTGGTGATCGCATGGGTGCTGGTATCGGGGTTCGGTCGCGTAGCGCGCATTGGGACTGAGCCGTTGCACTCAGTCGTGCTGCTGGGCGTGAAGCTCGTGACAGTTGTCGGCTTTCCCGCAGCGATCATGTTGGGTTTGGGCCACTACAGGATCGCTGAGCTCATGCCGGTTTCGCTGAAGTGGCGTGATCTCCGCCCGGCGCTGTGGATGTCGTTGGCTGCTCTCCTCATGCAATCAACCCTAGGGCGCGGTCTGCACGACATTCGGGAAGCTCATCTGCCGGTGTGGGCACTTGCTGTCGCTACGCCCCTCAGCTTTATCTGGTTGATGATTGAAGTTGGAGTTGTCGAGGAATTTTTCTTCCGCGTGCTGCTGCAGGAACGACTGGCGGCGGTGTTGCGGTCGCCGTGGGGCGCGCTGGTTGTGGCAGCCGTGCTCTTTGGCTTGCTACATGCGCCTGGTTTTTACTTGCGTCCGGCGGCTACGCAGGAAGCTCTGGGCTCACATCCTTCTCTATTCATGGCCGTCGGGTACTCGATCGTGCTGACCTCGCTTGCCGGTCTCTTCCTCGGCGTTTTGTGGATGCGAACGAAGAATTTCGCTGTGCTGGTTATCGCGCACGCTGCCGGTGACTTCTTGCCCAACTTGGTGCCCTGGGCCAAAGTGTTCCATCTGACACGATAGCGCTCCGGCGCTGGCGATTTTGACTTCATGGATGCCGGCTGGAGACCTTTCAAGCAGTGCGCTTGATGGCAGCGGTGCCCCTCGCGGTCCAGAAACGAGCTTCGCGGAACCCTGGGCTAGCTCGGCATTCGACGGCGCGGCGCTTCCCCAAAGCCGACTTCTGGCCCGTATGGGTCATATCGACGGTTTGCGCGTGATACGTACATGTGCGGCTCTACTGAAGTCCGAGAGCCCGGATGCGCATTTACACTTGTCGATTACATCTACCGAGAAAGGACATCTTTCCCTGCCTAATAATGATGGTTGGGTATAATAGCCAACCAGCCTCTTTGCTTACGTTCGGGGGTCTTTATGAACTACCTTTCGATGAATAAGTTGGGCGCGCTGGAAATATCGCCCAAGGTCGTCCAGTTCGGAATGTTTCTGCCCGGAGTCGATTCAGGCAAAGGATACGCTGTTTCCGTGAAAATCATTCACGAAACGGACCAGTATCTTCAGGCCGCCCAGCCAGCGCTGGTGACACAGGCTCACTCTGTCGATCCTAGCTACGGCGATTACTGGTCCGGCCAGATCGATCTAAACACCGCGCCACCGCCACCTGGGTCCTCCGCGTTCGGGCAACCCGGACGTTATGTCTATCGGTATGTCATTCACAGCCCCACGCGCGGCGACGTCGACTTCATAATCGATCCGTTCTCGCGCGAAGTCGGTGTCGGGCGCCTGTCTGCGATTACAGTCGGAAGTACACCATACACATTTTCCGCCAATGAAACTAAATGGAAAACGCCGCCTCTTAAGAATGCCATTATTTATGAGTTGATGATCAGCGAGTTTCGAGACGATCTTGCTCGCACCATCAGGCAGCTTCCTTACTTGGCAGATCTGGGAATCAACTGCATCGAAGTCATGCCGGTCTCAAACGTTCTGAGCACCATCGATTGGGGATACGACCCCATCGGCTATTTCTGTGTCGCGGAGCGTTTTGGCAAAGCATCTGATTTTCAGCATTTCGCAGATCTCTGTCACCAGAATGGAATCGCCGTTATCGTGGATTCGGTCTACGGCCACACAGGCGGTGACTTTGCGTACACGCAGCTTTATAATGCCCTGCAGAACGATCTCATCAACCCGTTCAACGACGGCAGCGGAGCGTTTGGCACATTGAACGATTTCACCAAGCAGCTCACTCAGGATTATTACTACTCCGTCAATCAGTTCTGGCTCGACACGTTTCACGTGGACGGATTCCGATTCGACGATGTGCCAGAGTATTGGGACGGTCCCACCGGAGTAGGTTATGCCAACCTGGTATATTGCACCTACCAGTATGTCAAATCGAAGGCCGGGGCGACGGATCACTATCAGCGATTCTTTGATTCGGCCGGGAATATCAATCTGATCCAGATTGCCGAATATCTTCCAAATCCCCCGGATATCCTTTACGGGAGCTACACCACCGGCACCTGGCAGGACGGCACACTCTCTGCCGCCGCTAACTGTGCCGCCGGCAGCCCCGGCGCCATCGAGCAACTGGGACTACAACTCGGACTAAGCGGATATCCGACGTCGGTCACGGCAAACGGCGACGCCCTACCCAAGACCGGTCTTCAGTACATTGAGAATCACGATCATCAGCGTTTCATCTGCAACTTCGGTACGATCCCCATCGACAACGATCCAGACGACGTGTTACTCCAGCAAGGGAATCGGGACGGCAATTGGCCCAAGGTTCAGCCTTATCTGATTGCGCTAATGACGGCGAAGGGAACGCCGCTACTGTCGGAGGGGCAGGAATTCTGCGAGAATTATTGGATTCCTGGTAGCGGCTACGGGCGCGTGATGCTCTATCGGCCGGTGCGCTGGAACTATTTCTATGACAACGACGGCCAGCCGATCATCCGCCTGGTTCGAAAACTGACGAAAATCCGCCTCGGTGGGACGCAGTTCATTGATGGCCAGCATTACTTCTACAACGACTACAACAACTTCAACTCCAAGGGTTTGTTGGCGTTTTCACGGCAGGTTGGAAACACATTCAGCCTAGTTGTCGTCAATTTTACAGATCAGGAGCAGACGACGAGCTTCGCCTTCCCCACAAGCGGTAACTATGTCGAGGAGATCGAGGGCGCGCAGAATCTAATCGGCGTTGTTGCAGGCGTGGCGCAGACGCTTAGTGTTCCGAGCAACTACGGATGCATCTGGACCATCGCGTGAACAGCGTAGCAGGCTGGTTAGTGGGGGCAAACCGTAAGGCACTCTGAGCCTCGAAAAACAGATTTATGAAGGCGAGCAGCACGCTTCCACGCCTTTGGCGTTTGGCTCCAAGTCATCGATTTTCGGTGCGACCATCTTCTGCAACCACAGTGAAGATCGAGCATTCGTTACGGAAATGCGTGGCCCTGGTCTTGAATCGACCAGAGCCATCTCGCACGGCGGGCTAGAAGTGGAACCCGAGCTGGGCCGTCAGCGCGCGCGGCGTCACATAGTGCGTCCCGCTGAAGGTCGAAAGGAAGTTATACAACGCCAGCTTGTTGGTTATGTTGATGGCGGTAAGCGTGAGACTCCATTTGTAATGGTCACCTTTGAACAGGTTGTCGTCGCCCACCGAAACATCGAACAGGCTGCGTGACGCAATGCGCGGCGGGTTATGGTCGTCGTTCTCGGCTCCATTCGCCGGTACTTGTATAAGACTGGATCCGAGCGGTGCCGGGCACGGGGAGGGCAGCGGAGTGGTCGGGGTTGCGTGGACGCCATTGCAGGTGAACCCGGCCTGGAACTCCTGATCGGCGCTTAGGGGGTTTCCGAAAATATCTTGCACTAGGACGGCTGGCGGACCCGTTGGGACCGATTGCGGGCAATCGTTGCTTGGGCCTAGCCCGTAGCACGGTGCGTTGCCGGCCACCAGACCGCTATCGTACCGCCAGTTGAAGCCCAGCCATGGGCCGCGCTTCCAGGGCTGATATTGAAAGTGGGTGGTCTGGTTGAACTTTTCGTCGTGGTCGATGCGGAAGGGAGCCCCCGGAGCTCCCACGGTCGCGCCAGCGCCGCCAATCTGCGGCGGGAAGAAACGCGCCGCCACGCTGGAGAAGACCATCAACGCCGAAAAGCCATGGAAGTTCGGAACGCTCAAGCGGCCCGCATACCCGGGAATTTTCGAGTTGTGCCATTCAATCGGGAAAAAGATCGGGGTATTGCCGAACACGCTGAAATCGTAGCCATTGTGCGTGTACTTCGTGATCCACTCGCCGGAAAAGACCAGGTAGCGCCCGAAAGCTTGCTCGAGGCCAGCGTGGAATTCATTGCGAAAGCCGGGACTCAACGCCCCGCTCACTCCAGGGGAACAGAGAAGAAGCGGGGACAAGACAGTATTGCCGCTGCCGCATCCGGTGCTGGAAAGTATTAGATTTTCATTGAAGGGAGATTCCAGGGTGCGCGCGTAGGAAACGCGGAGAATCGTGTTGGTCTTTTTGACGTTGTAAGAGATCCCAAGACGAGGCTCGGCCTGCCGCGCGATTGACAGACCGTTGTAGAGATCGCCG
>Ga0116223_10002908_pt1 | contig 15742 bp, 23 predicted proteins | sample Sb_taG_3_FD_90092 | JGI IMG/M metagenome (GOLD analysis project Ga0116223, IMG submission 90092) | Peat soil microbial communities from Weissenstadt, Germany - Sb_50d_a_PC metaG | ecosystem: Environmental > Terrestrial > Soil > Wetlands > Peat | place: Germany: Weissenstadt | collected 2010-09-21 | reverse complement strand
TGCGCGTTCGGCCCGCCCAGGTAACGGAACAGCGGAAGGCCGCTGGACTCCGCGGCGGCCCGGGCGACGGCCATGCTGACGCCCACGATGGCGTTCGCGCCGAGCCTCGACTTGTCCGGCGTCTGGTCGAGGTCGATAAGCGCCTGGTCCACCAGGCGCTGGTCGTCGGCCTCATGACCGAGCAGTACCGGCTGGACCTCGTCGATGACCCGCTCAACGGCCCGGGTTACCGCCTTGCCGCCGTATTCCGAGCCGCCGTCCCTGAGCTCGACAGCCTCGAACGCACCGGTCGAGGCGCCGCTCGGTACCCCCGCGCGCGCCACGGTCCCGTCGTCCAGCGTTACCTCGACCTCGAGAGTCGGGTTACCCCGGGAATCCAGGATCTGCCTGGCATAGATCGCTTCAATGGAGGCCACCGCCGGCTCCTTGCCTCTGCTCGTGTCCCGCGTCGGTATGGACGATGCGCAAGCTCGCCCATAGTGAGCCTAGTGGAGCGGCGGGACCGGGATGCGCGGCCACGCCGTTAAGCCGACGGCCGGGTTGGCGTGGTCCTCGATGGCCGGGTTCGATCGTCCAGGAACGGTAATATCGCTTAAGCTGACGAGTTGGCTGCTCCTGACCGAGTAGCCGACAAGGAGGTGCCCGCGCACTGCACCCCCCGCCCCAAGCACCAGGTCTGAGCTCCTGGTTCTGCGGCTACCGCGGCAGTCTGGTGGGGAAGGACTCTCGCATCCTGCAGGCGGCGCGGTCACCTGGACACTCAGGACTACCAGGCGGCGGAGGCGCTGTGAGGATAGCGTGCGTAGGTGGCGGACCCGCCGGGCTGTACTTTTCACTTCTCATGAAGCAACACGACCACAGACATGACATCACGCTCTTCGAGCGGAGCAAGGTCGGATCAAGTTTTGGCTGGGGCGTGACGCTCGACCCTGATCTCATGCAGAAGCTCCACAGCAATGACCCCGAGTCAGCACGGAGGATTGAGCAGACCGCATTTCGCTGGCGCAAACAGTTCATTTATATACGTGGCGAGCGAGTCCCATATGACGGGGATGGAGATCTCTACAATTTCAACCGGCCGGATTTGGTAGCTATCCTGGCAGCCCGGGCGCAACGCCTTGGCGTTCGCGTCGAGTATGACCATGAGGTGCTGAGTGCATCTCAACTGCCGGACGCCGATCTGATCGTCGGAGCCGACGGCGTAAGCAGCCGGATACGCCAGGAGAATCCGAACTTCGGAACAGACATCCGGCTGAGTCATGATAAGTACATCTGGCTAGGTACTGACAAGGTATTCGATACCTTCGCGTTTCATTTCATTAGAACCGACGGCGGCTGGCTGTGGGCGAGTACCTACGGGGTAGGCTCGGAATTGAGCACGTTCGTAGTCCATACCTCACCGGAAACGTGGGCCGCCCTGGGTTTCGATGTTATGCCGATACGCGACAGTCTTTCCTTCCTCGAGGAGCTTTTCAAAGATCAGCTGGAGGGCCATCGCCTGATGGGGCAGGTTGACGACGAAACCAATGCGCGATGGATGAGCTTCCGGAACGTCAGCAATCAGCGCTGGCATGACGGCAAGATCGTCCTGGCCGGAGATAGTGCCCGTACTACGCATTTCTCTGCCGGGGAAGGCACGGGACTGGCCATTGAGGATGCCATCGCACTCGCCGAGAATGTGCGTCGCCACGACGATCTCGAGGTGGCGCTTGAGTCATACGAACGGCAGCGCCGTGCTGAGGTGCGGCACACACAGAACGAGGCTCGTCTCAGCAACCAGTGGTTTGAGAACATTTTCCGTTATATTGACCTCGAGCCCCGCCAGTTTGGCCTGCTAGTACATGCACGCCGCTCCGCGCTGCTTCCCCTTATTCCGCCTCGGCTGTATTATCACCTGAATCATGCTTCTCGGGAGGTCGCGATCCTGCGGCCGATTCGTAGTCGAGTCGGGTCGTTGGTGATGGCGCTGCATAATCGGCGCGCTCCGCGCGAACCACGACCTGGCCGTGTTCAGTAGCATGCTATTGAACCGAGCCATCCGGCAGATCCTCGAGCTGATGGCCGACATGCTGGAGGTCCGGTTCAGGGATAGCCGCCAGGGTATTGTCGCGCTGCTTGGCTGCTGGACACGGCATGGCAGCCGACCCGGAGCCCACTGCTCTCACTTCCCGTGACCATCAGGTGCTCGTTCCCAGGCGTGTACTTGTTCGCGGTAGCGGCGTGCCGCGGCCCGGAGTTCCATCTCAGGATCGCGTTCCACTTCCCGGGCCCTCGCGACCAGCAGGAACAGTTCGCGACCGATCTGCTCCCCGGCACCAGCCTCGCGCCGCGAGGCCCGCGCCCGCTTCTCTTTCCGCTTGATGTCGTCCCAGCTGCGCTTGACCTCCTCGGCACCGGAGACGGTGACATCCCCGAACACGTGCGGATGGCACCGCACCCGCTTGGCCACGATCCCGTCGACCACATCGTCCACGGTGTAGCCGGTGCCGTCGTCACGCTCGGCCGCGATGCGCGCGTGGAACACCACCTGCAGCAGCACGTCGCCGAGTTCCTCGCAGAAGGCCCGCTCATCGCCGGACTCGAGAGCCTCGAGCGCCTCGTAGGACTCCTCGAGCAGGTGCGGGGCGAGCGACGCGTGGGTCTGGCGGGCATCCCATGGGCACTCGACGCGCAGCCGGTCCATCGTCGCTACCAGGTCGATCAGATGCGCGCCCGACAGGTCAGCCGAGCCGTGCACCACACGAGCATCCGGCCAGACCGGCGGATCAGTGCCAGGCACAGGCAGCCACACCACATCCCCGGCCGCAGCGAGCGCCTCAGCATCGGGCTCGTCAACCACCCGATACTGGATCCCCGCCTCGTCCAGCGCGGGCAACTGCCCTGCCCCCTCAGCCGGTCGGCTTCCTAGTGCCGATTAACCATCGACATGTCCGGCAAATCTTAGCGGCGGTTTCCCCCTGGTCGTGACCACTACGATCAGCGTGCCGGAGTGACCTGACCTGCGGTGCGCCGACGACGCCGTCGTAAAAGCAGGCCTGTTGGATGCCGCCTTCCTCGCCGGTCGAATCCGCCGCGGCGTGGAACAGGCGGACACATGAGCGGAGTCAACCGTCGGCGTCGCGTAGGCCTCACGGGATGACCTGGCCCGGGCGCAGTCGGTGCCGGCCAGACCACCAGATCCGGCCGGGGGTGATACATAGCGGTCAGGAAGGCGGGTCGCGGTGGGCATTAGGCTCGCCCAGGCCTGATCAGCCGCCTGGTCGACCGCCCTCCCGACCGTCGGCGCAAGCCCGAGGTCAGGTTGCGGCATCGCCGCCCCATGCGATCCGGCCATATTCCAGGCGAACGCGAAAACAACGCCGACCAGCACAGGCCCGACGGTCGAGGCGAGCCCCGCCCGACCGCGGGCACCGAGGAGCCTCCGCGGTCTCGACCCTCGGTGCATGGCATCTCCCCTAGGCACGGATCCGGAGCGTACCACCACGGTGGATCCAGACCCACTCGCGTCACCAGAAGGTAATTACTCAGCACACAGCGAACCAAGGGCGCGCCGCCACGGCCGCGCGCTAGCATTGGCGACGGGAGGGAATCCGGCGGCAGGAAACCCGGCCGGAGTGAAGCCTGGTGGACGTCAGTAAGGTTTCGTGCATCGCTGGTGCTCTGTTGTTCCGGCCTGCACGGCATGTAGATGAACGTGGCTTCTTTTCCCGTACCTTCGACGCGGACATTATGCGAGCCGTGGGGATCGACCCGGCCGCCTTCGCGCAGGACAGCCTCTCCCGCTCGCGCCGTGGCGTCGTACGCGGTCTGCACGTCCGCAACGGAGACGGCGAGGCCAAACTTGTGCGGTGCTCGTACGGCGCGATCTTCGACGTCATCGTGGATCTGCGCCCCGCCTCGCCGACTTACCGCAATTGGGAAAGCTTCGAACTCCGCGACGACGAGCAGGTTTCGCTGTACGTGCCGGCCGGCTGCGCGCACGGCTTCCAGGCCCTCACCGAGCCGGCGGACGTGTCCTACCGCATCGACCGCGCTCATGACCCGGCCGAGGACGTGTCGATCGCGTTCGACGACCCGGAGCTGGCCATTCCCTGGCCTCTTCCGGTGACGATCATGTCGGAGCGGGACCGGGTAGCGCCGTCGCTCGGCACCGCGATGAAACTGCTGGCTGAGGAGACCTGAACGCTAGGTCACCTGCTCGCCGGGCAGCGCGGTCCGCTCGCCGAAGCCGTGCAGCGAATCGGATAGGGCCCGGCACCCGCCGTTCATGATGTTCATCATCGGCAGCGGCAGCACATGCGCGTTCGGCCCGCCCAGGTAACGGAACAGCGGAGGCCGCTGGACTCCGCGGCGGCCCGGGCGACGGCCATGCTGACGCCGACGATGGCGTTCGCGCCGAGGTGACGGTAACTTCAACACAAGGGCACGCCGTTAACGCACGGTAGGCCTCTCGGTGCCTACGGTACGAACTTGCTCCATGAGCAACGCCTGACCGTTGCCGCAGAGCGTTCCTTGGCAGGTTCATGTCATCTGCGACGCAACCAGGCAGTGGTTCGTTTGGCGCGCGTGAGTCGCCAGGCCAGCAACACCCCCAGCAACGCGCCGACCACCTGCATAACCGTGTCGGCCACTATCTCCCGCCGCGCGTCGAAGAGGAACTTCCCGGCCGCCAGCACGACCGCCAGTGCAGCCGCCAGCAGGATAGCTGGAATTGGTCGCACGGGTGGTCTTCGAACCCACACGATGAGGAAGCCGACCGGAACGAACGACAGCACTTCAACAATGAGGTATAGCTGGCCCAGGCCGCTGCCGGGCGGGAAGGGTTCGTCCCGGTCCGGGAAGTAGAAGTAGCGTTCAGGGATCGACAGTGCGCCGCGACGGACATAATCGACCGCATAGCCTGGTGCACGCACCTCCGCGAGGCGCATCTCACCCTGCCACGGACCGTCCCCGTGGACCTCGTCGCCGAGCGCAAGCAGCCCTGGGGTCCAGACGCTCGTGGAATCGGCCGCGAGGTGTTCGGTCAGCCGGGTCCTGCCATCGACGTCGATGCGGAGGTCTCCGCGGCGCAGTATCAGGTTCACGCTGTTCCACTGCCGTGGCCGGAAGGCCCTGTCGATAATGAAAGGCGGCTCACCCTTAGCGTCCGACCCTGGACGGCGCAGCCACACCCCTAGCTCGGAGTTGACCTGTGCGATGGAGAAGTCGCCGTGCCAGTAGTCGCTGGCCAGGATCATCAGGGCGGCGTCCTGCTGCACTGATTGCGGGTAGACCTCGAGCTCGATCTGGATCGTGCCCGATGCGCGCACCTCTTGCAGCCAGGCCGGTGGGCCAGGCGTACGTGCGTAGTTCATCGTGCCGAACCGCAAGGATCCGTCTGCGCTTCTTGTTACCTCGTTACGCACCACGCGCGGCGGACTCCAGGAGAACGGGTAATATGCGATGACGGTGAGCACTAGGACCATTCCCAGCAGGGCGGCGCGACATACGCCCGCGGTTGAGGCGCGCGCCCGTAGGTCCGCTCCCCGCTCACGTGCCAAGGCCCGGGGACCTCTCAGATAGCCGGTGTCCGCCAGGAAGCTTGGCTCTCGGACATGGCCTTAGCGCCAGGCGGTCGTCCATGCGTTGACAGCGGCGGCGAACGTGAAGCGACATGCCCACCAACTACAGGTTTCCGAAGCGTTGCATTGGTCGCACCATACCTGCGTCCAATGGTCGACGCGCAACGCCTGGCGGACCGGCGACCCCTGGGTTCGCAAGGTTCAGCCCGCTCCTGGCCACGCTAGCCGAACGCGAGAGTGTAGCCGCTGTCGCGCAGCGCGCCGATCACGCCCGCGGTGGGTCTTGCCGTCGGCGCGCCGTGGCACGGGATGGAGGTCACCGCGTTCGACGGCGCCACCGCCGGGCTGGACGCCAATGACGAGCTCATCGCGGCGTTCGGGTGCCCGGCGGCAGGAACCCGCTGCTCCGCCTCGTCGCGCTCGTCCGCACCGCCACGCACCCGGTGGACCGCCGCCGCGATCGGCGGCTACCACGACGGGGAGAACGCCCTGGCTGACCAGCTGGAGCCCGTGCTGACAGCGGGCATGCTCAACCTCGCCGACCGCGGGTTCTTCTCCATGGACCGGTTCCTGCGGTTCTCCGCGACTGGCGCGCTCCTGTGCTGGCGCGTCAAGAACGGCGTGACGTCCGTCCCGGTCAAGACCCTGAAGACCCTGCCCGACGGCTCTGAGCTGGTCATGCTGCACGAATCGGACGGCATGCGCGCCCGCCGCCGCCGCGAGCACGGGGACAGGACCGCGGCCCGGCTGCCGGACACCATCGCCCGGCTGGTCCAGTTCAAGATCGTGACGCGCACCCGCAGCGGCCGCGTGAAAACCTCCGTCATCCGGCTCCTGACCACGCTCCTAGACCACGAGGAGTTCCCCGCCGCCGAGATCGCGGTCCTGTACGCCGAAGATGGCAGATTGAAATCGCGTTCCTCCACCTGAAGAAGACCCTCCGCGGCCCGCGCCGCGTCCTGCGCGGCAAGTCCGAGACCCTGGCCCGCGAGGAAGCATGGGCATTCCTCCTCGTGCACAACATGATCGCCGCCGTCGCCGCCCGCGCCGCCGCCCTCGCCGACATCGACCCGGACCTGATCCCCTTCACCGCCGTGCTCAGCCTGGTCCGCTCCCGCGTTCACGCCGGCGACCGCTGCGGCCAGCTCCCCGCAGACCCCCTCGGCCAGCTCATCACCGACGTCACCGCTTATCCCGGCACCGCCCCGGACGCAAACGGACGTCAGGCAGGACACCAGCCGAACGACGCTCCAGGCCCACCGAGGAAGCCAATTACACCATCACGATCACGCCGTCAAATCTCCCGCAATGGCAGCAAACGCCCAGAAGTTACAGTAAGGGCGATGCCGGAGATCATCACTCCCGGCGTCTCGGGGGCTCTCATTACCCGGGACGACCCGCATGAGCTCGCCGCCGCTATCGCAGCGGCTCTCGCGGATGATGCGCTGTATGAGAGCTGTTACGAGCGCGCGCCCGAGATGGCCGAATACTTCTCGTGGGAGCGCACCGCGCTGGACGTGGCCGACGTGATCACGCAGGCACTCCGGCCGGCGCCATGAAACCCCGTTCCCTGCCGGGATGCAGGCACAACCGCGCCCAGAACATGGCTCAGGACATCACGCACGGCCCCATCCGGACCCTGGCGGAGATTACCAGCGCGTGGGTGCACTGGTACAACACCGCCCCGCCCGCCCGTTACTCGGAGCCAGCGAAATAACTGAACTGGCGTTCGGTAATCAAGAAGAACGGGCGAAAATTACATGAATCGGCCATCAGGAGGGCTCCGCCACTTCCAGGGCCGACTCCAGACCCGGGTAACCTCACCACAGCAGCAGCCAACTGTTGAAGCTGCATCACACAAAACCAGGTGTGCATGAAACCCGGGATGCTCCAGCGACGGCAGGCAAGCACCTTCGACCTCGACCCCGCGCACGATCCGCGGTTCGTGTCCGCGCAGGTCCGCGGTGGCGGGGACGTGATCGGCGCCCTGCGGAAGATCGCGTGCGATCCGAGCGTGCCGCACCGCGCGCAGCGCGCGAGCCTGGCGATGAACTACCTCGCGTCCGGCCGGGTGGGCGTCGACGACGCGCTGGGGGCGGCCGAGCGTGAGCTCGAGCGTGCCCGGCGCCAGCCGCATGGTGGTGGCATGCCGGTGCCCATGGGGTCTCCGCTGGGCCTGATGGCGTCCTGCAGCAGCGGTCGGTCGTGCACGCGCAGGTCCCGGAATTGGGGAGTGAGGTGGCTAATCATGGACGTCTCCGATCAGGACACGATTGACAATGAGGTCGAGCGGCTGACGGCGCTGCCACAGAGCAGGCGGCCGTCGTCTTACGGCCGGTTCTCCCGGCCCGCCGTCGGGGCCGAGCGGCCCACCGAGGCCGGTTCCGCGCTGCCGCATGACGACCCGCCTCCGAGCTCGGCGAGCGGTCCGGCGTCTGCTACATGGCCGTCTTCGAGCGAGTGCGCCCGGTCGCTACCGGCCGGTCGGTGAACGCGGTGGCCCTGGCGGCCGCACAGGTGGCGGATGAGCTGCGCCTGGCTGGCGGCACGGACGGGCAGACAATCGGGCTCGTCAGTTCGCTCAGTGCCGCCGAACACCCGCGGTCTTTCGTGTGCCGGGCGGGCGATTGCCGGTACCGGGCCGCCTGATGCGTGTATCACGGGCGGCCTTTTTGCCTGGTTCCCGACATAAGGGAGAGCGGATGAGGAGAATGACCTGGCGACGCCTGGCAGCGGCGGGTATCCTGCTGCTCGGCGCCGGGCTCGCGGCGCTGGCCGTCCCGCTGGCCGCTCACCTGGCCGGGTGCTCGGGGGTGACCGTCATCCCGAGCAGCGACATCCAGAATCTGATTGACTCTAACCCGGCTGGCAGCACGTTCTGCTTCCAGCCGGGGACTTATACTAGCGCCAGCCAGCTCGAGCCGCGGAGCAACGATGTCTTCGACGGTGACGGGCAGCAGGCGGTGCTCGACGGCGGCAACAAGTACCAGTTCGCGTTCTACGGCGATGCGAATAGTACCGGTCCGTCCGGGGTCACCATCCAGAATTTCAAGGTTCACAACTACGCCACGCCGTTGCAGCGTGGCGTGATCCAGGATTACAACGGCCCGAACTGGGTCATCCTGGGCAACGACATCGAGCACAGCGCCGCTGCCGCGGTCGCCACCGGTAACTACGTTCAGGTGCTGAACAACAAGCTGGACAACAACGCCCAGGAGGGCTTCTCCGCGCACGGCACCGGCGGGCTGTACCAGGGCAACGACATCAGCGACAACAACGACGAGCTGGGCTCGGACCCGCACAACGGCTCGTGGGCCGGCTGGGAGGCCGGCGCGGGCAAGGCCGCCTTCACCACCAACCTGACCTTCAAGAACAACACCATCAACAACAACGGCTGCAACGGCCTGTGGATGGACACCGACAACTACGGCACGGTTGTCGAGAACAACACGATTGACAACAACTGCGGTGCCGGAATTTATGAGGAGGACTCCTATAACTTCACGATCACCGGGAACGACGTCGAGTCCAACGGCATGCCCAGCTCCCCCGGCGGCGGCCGCCAGCCCGGCTGGGCGTTCAGCGCGGCCATCCAGCTCCGCCGCTCCGGGTGCATCAACGGCGCCATCTGTCTGATCGCGAACAACACTGTCTACGACAACTACAACGGGATTGACCTGATCGAATCCCCGGCCACCCAGTCCCCCGGCCAGTACGGCAACTACTACGTACAGAACGTCGCCGTCCAGGACAACGGGATCAGCGCCACCAAGGGCGCGCTGACCGGGGCCTGGCAGGACGGCGAGGGCAACCTCGTCTTCAGCAACGGGAACACCTGGCAGGGCAACAACTACTGCGTCAGCCAGGCCACCCACCCGAACGACGGGTACACCTACGGCTGGTTCGGCTGGCTGAACGGATGGACTGACTCGTTGTCCACCTGGCAGGGCTACGGGCACGATTCCAGCGGCACGTTTACCCTCACCACCAGCAAGTGCACCCCGCCCGGCGGCAGCCAGGGCCAAGCCCCGTAGGTTACCACCGGCGTCACCAGCTCGGCGTCCACGCTGAACGGGTCGGTGAACCTGGAAGGGCAGAGCACTACCTGCCAGTTCCAGTACGGAACCACCACTTCCTACGGCCAGAGCACGCCGACATGAGCCACAAGCAGCGCGCCATCGACCGGACCAGGCCGCTCGACAGCAGGCAGGGCCGCTACCGGCCCCCCGATGTCCTCCTCGCCTTCCTGGAGGCCCTTTGATTATGCCGACATCATCCGATGGCTCACCCCCGCTGAGCAGGACATCCTCCCGCAGGTCGGCATAACGCGAAGGTCGGCTTAATCATGAATGCGCGGCCGGGCGCCCGGGCCCTGCAGTCCGGCGGCGGCGCATGCCTGCCGGAAGGCCTGCAGGACGGGGCCATAGCAGAGCGCGGTTCCCCTGATGGACACGAAGAACGTCGCTGCCGCCGGGTGCCTGCGGTGGCGCAGCGCGTTGTATCCCGCGAGCGCTTCCACGGTGCTGGGGTGGAGGGGAAGGATCCGCTCGCAGCGGGACTTGGCGGGCTGACCGGCAGCAGTCCCGCGTCCAGGTCGATGCCGTCCGCGGGGAGGGTGGGGGCCTCGCCGATCCGGATCCCGGTGACCGCGATCAGCCCGAACAGGGCGGTATAGGTCGCGGCCCGCATCCGGGGCCGCAGGCTGGCGCAGGCAGCGACTAGCCGGGTGATGTCGTCGCGGGAGTAGATGAAGGGGGAGGGTCTCTTGCCCTGCCCGGGGAACACGCCCCGGGGCGGGATCTCGGCTGCGGGGTCGGTCGTGCGCAGCCACGCGGCGAACGAGCGGACCGCGGTGAGCCGGTGCGACCAGGTCACCGGGTCCACTCCCTGCGGCAGTTGCGCCCACGCGATCGCGTGCTCCGCGGTCACCGTCGCCGCGCCCGCCTCATCCAGGTAGGCGGCGAACTGCGCCAGCACCTGCCCATCCCGTTCCAGCCGGAAACCCAGCGCGCGGCGCAGCCGCAGGTACTCCTGCACCCGCTGGCCCAGCGCGGCCGTCACCGGGCTTCTCCTTCCGGCGCGGCGGGTGCTGCTGGCCAGGGGCGGGCCAGGGGACCGAGGCGGTCCAGGCCCGCGCGGGCGTAGATCGCGGTGACGCCGTGACTGCGGCGGCGGAGCGCCTGGGCGATCCCGGCGAGCGGGACCCGGGCGCCGATCATGGCGCAGGCCGCGGTATGGCGCAGCCGGTGCGCGCCGAACGCGGGCATCCCGGCCCGCACGGCAGCGCGGCGGACGATGTTCGCCGCGGCTTCCCTGGTCAGCGGCCGGGTCGGCGCGATCCGCGTCGTGAACACCTCGCGGAACGCCACCGCCGGGCGGCCGTCCCGCAGCTACGCGGCGATCGCCGCGCCGGCATCGGCCGGGAGCGGGAGCCGGTCGAACTGGCCGCCCTTGCCGCGGACCCCGATCTCGCCGGCCCTCCAGTCGATGTCCTCCAGCCGGAGCCGGGCGGCCTCCCCGGCCCGCAGCCCGAGCCGGGCCAGCAGCAGGATGACCGCGTAGTCCCGGCGGCCCTCCGGCTCGTCCCGGTCGCACGCGCCGAGCAGCGCCGTGACCTGCCCGGGTTCCAGGCCTCTGGGCAGCAGCAATGTCCACTGTCCGGTCACGGCCATGGCCGCTGCGGACACGTCGGCGGCGACGAGCCCCTGCACATGGCAGTACCGCAGGAAAGCGCGCAGCGCGGCGGCGAGGAACCGGGCGGCGCGCGAGGAGTAGGCGGCGACGGTCATCGGCGCCAGCCCCCGCTCGGCGCGCAGGTACTCCGCGAACACGGATATCAGCGCGGCCGCCGCGTCCGGCGGCGGCTCCGGCGGCTCCGGCGGGAGCGCCCTCAGCCCGCCCAGGTAGCCCAGCAGCGGGCGCAGGCCCGCGAGCGACTTCGGCCGCTGGTGCCCCGCCGCGTGGTGATCGGCCAGGAACCTTCCCGCCTGCTCCCTGCCCAGGCTGTCCGCTGCGAGCCCCTCGCGGTCCAGCCAGCTGCTCACGTGCGCCATCAGCTGCAGCTGCGGCACCGTCGTCAGCGGCGTGTATCCCTGCTCCAGCAGCCACTGCCGGAACCCGCCCGCATACTCCGCCAGCGGCCCCGGCACGAACGCGTTCACGACCCTGCTGACCGGCTTGCCCATGATGATAACTCCGTTTCTCGGGGGGACTGCCGCACGACGAGGCGAACGCCGCCCGCCAGGCAGCGGGCGTCCCCGTCGTCCCGGGAGAACCCGGCACCACGAGAGTCACAAAACGGAACCGGAAAGTCGCTATCCGGAACATCCAGAAATTATGCCGGCACGGTTGAACGAGAAGCCCTTGCACGACACCAGTCCCGATGCTTCATCGGCATAACCGGCGGATCGGCATAATCCACGTATACGTGCTCGGGGACTCCGCGTGAGCCCAGCGCGGGCCGCAGCGCGGCAGCGAGCCGGACGGTGTCCTCGGCGAACCCGAACCGGGCGGCCATCACCGCCCGGGAATCCTGAGCGCCGTCTAACACCCGGGTCACCGTCGCCTCGCTACGCGCCGACCTCGCCAACGCCAAGGCCGCCAGCCACCGGCTCACCACCGAGCACGCCGCCCTCGGCCGACGCCTCGGCCAGGACGCGCTCGCCGGCCTCGACCCCGCGACCAGCGACACCAGCGCCGCCAGCGGCCGACTGTCCCAGCTTGAACAGGCACTGTTCGAGGCCGGAGAGCAACTCGCGCAGCGCACCGAGGAACTCCAGCCCGCCCGCCAGATCAACCGCGAGCTCATCAGCAAGCTCAACCGGGAACACCGCTGACCACGCGGACGAACACATTCCTGTGCCATGCCGACCGTGGCGCACACCCGCGTGCCACACGAATCCGCAGGTCACGACCCATGGCACACAAGATCATCTCCAGAAAAGGACACGAATCGCCGACCTCAACCCGCGTCTACCTGCACGCCGACATGGACATCAAGGAACGCGCCCTGGCCCGCACCACGCCACCCGGCACCGACCCCGGCTGCTACAGCGCCCCCGACAGCCTCCTCGCCTTCCTCGACGGACTCTGATCCCTCACCCGGTTATGCCGCGCAACGCCACTGACGCGACCAGACGACAACGCCATCCTGGACCAGCGCGGCATACCGGGCGGTCGGCATAGGCCTTGACCGTGTTCGGTGACCTGCCGATGTTGCTCAGGTACGCCAGCCAAGACTCCCACCGCAGCGACCGGCACGCCGTCGTCACCCAAGACGGTCCACGACTCAACCCGCGAGCCGGGCACCACGACCCGATGCACCTGCATGCTTCCCCCACTTCACCCACGTACTAGACGAAGCAGCAGATAACCATGTCAACCACAGTGAGCAAAGCAACCAGAAGAGCCAGTGTTAGACATCAAGGACAGTAGAGGTAGTGCCCTAGATAACCACGGTGGCGGTTCCCCTCTTCAGCTCAGCGGTCTCATCGATCGCCAGGATTGCTTCCGCATTGCCAGCTGGCCAACGATGAACCGCTGCAGCGCGGCCAGCGCCGCCGTCCAGTCCCAGCGGTGCTCCGCCAGCAGCGCCTGCATCCGCCGAGGCGTCGCGTGCCCGGCCGGCTCCGCCAGCTGCCAGCACGACCTGCGGTCCCCCGGCTCAGCCAGCAGCGCCCCGATATAGGCGAACGCCGCCAGCCGCGACCTGGCCTGCGTGAACACCCCCGCCAGCAGCGCGAACAGCTCCCGCCGCAGTTCCCCCGGCCACGCCCCGTCACCTATGATGGCCCCGACGGCCACCTCGCTCTTCAGATGTCTCACAAACGATGATCGTGAGGTGGCCGTCACGCTCCGTCAAGCCTGTGCTGCGGGCACCCGCGACCGCCAACCCGGTAAGTAACAAACCGGGACTGTAGTAAATTGATCAGAAGAAGATGTCCGGGCAAGCCGCGGTGCCACTGCTCGGCAAGGCTTCCCGCTCACCGCCCGGACTGATGAACAACAGGAGCCGTATCCGTCGTGAGATATGGGTCAGTTTCCAAGTAGAACCCGTCATAGCCATCGAGAATCAAGACCGAAAGGCTACTCTCATGTTATTATGACGCAGCCTTGATCGATATTCATTTCATGTTTCCTCGTTGTGCGCACCATGCAGGTAGCGCGAATGCGCTTATAGCGGTGCGGGACAACGCGAGTTCCTGCGGCATGGACGCTGGCTGGACCATCACGCTGAATGCCCGACATCTAGCACGTGCCGGATGATCAAGATGGCGGACAGCCCGGCGACCCTAGCTAATGGGCCACGATGGATGGTTGGCCAGTCACGCTATCGCGAGTCGGGTGAAATGCAAGTAGGTCGGGATGTCGTCACGTAAAGATTGCGTCGTAGCTCAGTACCGCAATTCGGAAGCTGTAGCCGACTATGCGCGTGCCAACGAGGGATCACGGCCAGAAGGCCGGTTCTTCAGATCACGGCTGCAGCTTGTCGGGAAAACCCTGGCCTCCTGTCCTGGGGGTAATCTGCTGGATGCTGGATGCGGCCCCGGGATAATGGTTCATACTCTGCTAGAGTCCCGTCCGCATGACTTCCGCATCACGGTGCTGGATCAGTCTTTCGAAATGATCAAGTATTGTGTAACAAAGGTACACGATACTGGCAAGATCTATCCAACTGTAGGTCAGCTCGAGGCAATGCCTTTTGTCGATGCCACCTTCGACGTCACCCTTGTTATGGGCGCGCTGGAATATACCAACATTCGGCTGGCTATCCGTGAGATATCCCGTGTCACCAGGCCTGAGGGCCTCATCATCGTGACCATGCTCAACCCGCTAAGCGCATACAGACTTGCCGATTTGCTCCTTCTCTCACCCGCAACTCGGCTACTCGGAGTGGTCGAGAAATTGCGCGGGGTTCCTACGGGGCATCGACACGGGGGGCATCCCAGCGGCATCCGCGCGTATCCTGTGTTCATACTCCGTCACCTGATGAGGCAGGCCGGATTGCAGCCTGTCGACATCATTTATTTCGATGTCACGCCCACCATACCGCCTTTCGATCGCCTTCCGGGAATGATACGCAGGGCAGAGCGAACTCCCTACGAGCGCACTGTGACTCGCGGCTGGCGCCGCTGGATGGGTACGGCCTACCTCATCACCGCTAGACGTTCCTGAACCAGGTTACCGTCAGCGAGATCCTCGATCCCCTTGCCGCGTACTGCAGACGAACTAACGGTTCAAGACACTAGCCTCACGTCCGCACTTTGCCAGACCCCGGAAATGCTAGACCCAGAAAAACTCCGTCGACACGGCTCCGCCGCTTCGGCTATGACCATTCGAAGCAGCGCTGGACAATCGAGGTCAGCGACGGCTTCCCGCGATCTCCTGGTATATCTGCGTGGCGGCAGCTGCCTTCACAGGCCAAGTCCACTCGGCTGCCCACTTGACGGCCGCCACGCTACGCGACTCCCATTCGTGATCACACAGGATGGTCTGCACGGCGGAAGCAAGGCGACCGGGGAGATCACTGGGCTTCGGCGGAAGTGCGACCTTCAGAGCCGCGAGGCCGACATCGGCGTCGGCAATTCCGGCAAGGTCCAGGGCGACGGCCGGCAGGCCCCGGCCGAGGGCCTCAATGAACGGTGCGCCAAAGGACTCACGCAACGAGCTGAACAAGAGGACGCTTGCTGAATCGTACAGAGACCTGACGTCTTCCAGGGAAACCCTCCCGAGCATCTGAACATCTTCGGTAAGCCCAAGGCGATCGATCGTCGCGCGCACCTGCGTGCGAAGTGGCCCGTCGCCAGCGATGATCAGGCGAGCCGGCATGGACCGGCGAAGCTCGGCAAATGCTTCGACAGCAAGTGTGGGCGCCTTACGCGGCAGTAGCGTTCCAACCCAAAGCACTACCGGAGTTCCAGACGGTTGCTGCCGAGCGTCGGTGAGCCAGTCGGATGCCAGGCCATCGGCCAGCATGTATCGAATGTCGGTACCCCCGAGACGTTGACATGCAGCCGCCGTTGCCGAGTTGCACACGAGCGTTACAGCGGAGTTCTTAATTGTCTGATGGCACCGGCTGTTCAGTTTTAGCAACGGTCCCGTAGATGCAGTCCTAAGTACCTCAGACGGCCACTCGCGCCCGAAGTAACGCCAGTAGCTGGCGGGAGCGGTTTGGCCGCCAC
>Ga0116223_10002907_pt1 | contig 15742 bp, 9 predicted proteins | sample Sb_taG_3_FD_90092 | JGI IMG/M metagenome (GOLD analysis project Ga0116223, IMG submission 90092) | Peat soil microbial communities from Weissenstadt, Germany - Sb_50d_a_PC metaG | ecosystem: Environmental > Terrestrial > Soil > Wetlands > Peat | place: Germany: Weissenstadt | collected 2010-09-21 | reverse complement strand
GCCATTGTTATGGTAAAGTCGATTGCCTCCGTAGGCGGTCACGTACAGATCTTCGAATCCATCGTTATCGTAATCTCCGACGGCAACGCCCATTCCATATCCGACGCCTTGAAGCCCCGCTTTTTCGGTAACGTCTTCGAATGTGCCATCAGGTTTCTGGCGGTACAAACGATTCCAGTATTGAGGGCCGCTCTTTTGAGGGATAGCTGTTCTGGGCGTGGGATCGGTCAACTGTGCCCCGTTCACGAAAAAAATATCCAGGCGTCCGTCATTATCAAAGTCGAAAAGCGCAACTCCCGTTCCCATAGTTTCGATGAGGTATTTCTTCGTTGTATGAGAAGAGAGATAGTGAAAATCGATGCCCACTTCAGAAGTTATATCCCTGAATTTTCCAGGTACCACCTTTGTGGGCGGCGGCGGTTGGTAAATCGAGCCTTCAGATCGAACCTGTAACGGGCGGCCGGCACCGATCGCAAAGGGCGTCGCTGCTAGCGACGCGAACATGAGAAGCACGGAGCAGCGGTCGAGCAACCGCAATTGGGCTTCAGCTTCGGTTCGCCCTCTAGGTGGCGAACCGTGAGTGAAGTGGCGGAGGAACTGAGGGTGCCATAAGGAGCGCATACAGAAGTATCAAACAATATAGCATCGCTTCTCCTGATAACATCGCTTGTTCTTCGTCGGCAACGCATAGCTCACGGCGACGGGAGCGGCAGCATCTTTTACGATTTCTCCCATCATTTGACAGCGCACGGCGTGATTGCGAATACGAGTGGCAGCCGGGTGAAGGAAACCCAGCACGTGCGGAGCAGTTTTGAGCTTCCGCGTCTTCGCCTGCGTGATCATGCCTGAGCACGCCAATCTGCTCCTCAGCGAACTCGAAGGCGGAACGTTGCCGGCGCGCTGAAATCGCTCAACAACCAGGAAAAATCATTCCGCCACCTAGCACCGTCAAAGCGCTGCAGAAATATCTGGAGCTCCAGCCGAATGGCCCCTACGCCCCACAGGCTAGGCATTTTCTGGTAGTGCTAAACAGCGTCGAAAGCAGCAATGGCGCGAACGAAGGTACGAGTGAGAAACAATAGAATCTTCCGCCCAGGAAAACGGTACGCGAAGCGGCCCACTCCTTCTTAGTTGGGGATCACTGCCACTGAAGCTGCCCCACGGTTCGTGGTTTTCGAAGAGTGCGCCTCAAGCGTGTTTCAATACTGCCACCAGATCTACCTGAGTTGAGACAAAAATTCAATTCGTGAGCTTGGAAAAGATGCTCTCTGGGTTGTTGATGGCTTCTTTCAAGGGCACTTGGATGACTTTTATGCCGTTGAATCGTTCACGCCCCTCGATTTGAACGTCAACAGCGAAGATGGCGATCTCTGCTTGGCGAATGTCGTTTTCCGTCAGCTTGTTCTCGATCCCAATCGCGCCCTGTGTTTCCACTTTGATCTCGTGTCCGTGACTCTTGGCTGTCTTCTCAAGACGTGCCGCGGCCATATATGTATGGGCGATTCCAGTTGGGCAGGCGGTGACTGCGACAATTTTCATAGATCCGTCCCATCTCTTGTACGATGACAATCCTTGTACGTACCCGATGCTAGGCAAGTATCGGAGACCTCCAAACCCATTTTGCAAGAAACGTGATCATCGCCGCAGCTGCCAAACAACGTGCTCGTAGTATGTGGGATTCTGCTTCGCCTAAAAACAGGAGAGATGAAACGTTTCTTGCACTCCAGTAACGTTTCTTCGGCGATTGCGCGAATCTGTCTGGTTACGGCCGCCTCATGAAAACGTGCCAAACCCAGTACAGCACTGCAAAAACGTTCTTCTCACGTGTTTCGCAGTGTCCGGCAAGGACACTTTATTTCTGCTTATTTCTGCGTGCGTTTGTCCAGGTGCTCGAACGAGAAAACGTTACGTTAGTACAAGTAATGTTAAACAACTACTATTTCAATTTCCGATCAGTGGGGCCATACTTCCCGGCAAATTGATCGAGGGTGGGGTTTCACACATTTGATCCATTTGATCGCTCAATTCGGAGCTAAACCAGAATCCGTTTGTTACGGCGCTATGTAGCTTGATCGATCTCTGTTTTCGGAGGGCGAAAGCGGGCGCCGCTTTCTGGGGAGAGCACTATGCAATTCGCGTCGACTGTTGGCAGCGCTACTGGCCGTCTATTCGGAGCGGTGGCTTATATCCCTAAAGTTCAAGTTGTCAAGGAGCTGGAGATGAAGTCAAAGCGTGTCTGTCAAGATCGTTTGCAACGAAACAAGCTCGGGGGCTCACAAATGAACAACTTGACAGGTCTTGTCCACGCTATTGCCGGCAAAGCAGGGGAGAGGTGGGTGTCGGGCTTTATGGCGGCGGCTTTTTTGCTGCTATTAATGCCGCTCCATTTGTATGGCCAGGCGGTCAGCAGAATTAACGGCGAGGTGACAGACCAAGCGGGGGCGGTTGTTCCCGATGCGAAAGTGACAGTCACGAACGTGGACACTAACGTGTCCCGGACGACGACCACCACTTCCGCAGGGAACTACCTGGTGATTGATGTTGTACCTGGCACATACATCGTCAAGGTAGAGAAGGCCGGGTTTAGAGTCTCTCTTACCAAAGACGTGGTTGTAGTAGGAGGTGCCACATCGACGGCTAACGCCGTCCTGCAGCCGGGCACCGTGTCGGAAACGATTGAGGTCAACGCTCCTTCTGTTGAATTGCAGACGGAACAGCCGGAGATCGGCACAACGTTGCCCGAGCAGCTCGCGCAAGACCTGCCGCAGTTGGTGAGCGGAAGTAATCGCCAGATCGACAATTTCATCTTCCTGGTACCTGGTGTTACCGGCAACGGATTTAGCCATCGGATCAATGGCGGTGTAGACCAGCAGACAGAGGTCATGTTTAACGGCATTCCCGAAGCCTTTTCGGAAACCGCAGGCTACACCTTTTGGAATCAGCCGCCGTACGACTCGATCAAGGACGTGGATGTATTGACGGGGACTTTTTCGGCTCAGTACGGCCTAGGGCAAGGCGTAGAGCAGTATCACGCGAAATCCGGAACCAACGCGTTTCACGGGAATGCCCTCTTCCTTTATCGGGATGACAAGTATTTTGGCGCGCCGGGCGCTTATTATGATACGAATCCAAACCCCAGTGCCGGCAACAAGATTGACGTGCCCAGCCCGGACATCGAAACCAACTGGGCTTTTTCTCTCGGCGGGCCAGTATACATCCCGAAGGTCTACAACGGGCGAAACAAGACCTTCTGGTATTTCGCCTATGACAGGTATAGAAAGTCCTTTGGGCAAACTCCGATCACGCTGCCAACGGCAGCGGAAGTTGGAGGTGATTTCAGCGGCCTGGTCAACGCCATTAGTGGCGCTCCCATACCCATTTACGTCCCCATCGCTTGGGCTTCGAATTCATCGCTTATACCTGCGGGTTGCAATCCTGGCGCCGCGCCAGGTTCCCAGTTCCCCGGTAACAAAATTCCGACGAGTTGTTTCAGTCAGGTGTCGGCCGGGGTACTCTCACAGTACCCGCTTCCCGCGCCGAACGCCCCTGGTCATAACGGAATAAACAACTTCGCCCCCACGACCATCCTGCTGAACCTACAGACAGATTACAGCATCAATATCGACCACAATTTAACCACGAAGCAAGCCCTCCATGGCATCTATTGGCAGCAGAAGTTCCCGCAACCGAGCGGCACCGACTGGGTCAATAGCCCTTTAAACGGCGAACAAATTACCACCATATTAGGGCGAGGGCTTAACGTTACATACTCGAACGCCATCAATTCCAGATTGGTGGTAACCGGCGGGTTTATGTACGTTTACCAGGGCAATGACTTCTTACCCACAAATCTGCTCAAGGGACAGTTCGCTGGGGCTTTGCCTTCGGGCCTCTCAGGGCAGCCCAATGTGTTTCCAAGCGTTGGTTTCGGCGGCGGGGGGTGGGAGCCGCAACCCTTTGGACCCGGAAACGGCCTGACGTCTACCATTAATCACAAAAAAGGGTTCTCGTACCTGGGTAACGTGCTCTACATAAAGGGACGGCACACCATGAACGCTGGTGTGGACATTCGAACGACGCACCAGGATGATTTCGAATGTGGCGGGTCCGGGGGCCAGCCGGGTTGCGCGGGAATCATCAATTTCACGTCCGACATAACGGCAAACCCCACCGAAGCCGTCCCCGGCGCCACTAGCGGAAATGGTTTTGCGAGCTTCCTGCTCGGCGATGCCACCTTGGGCGGAAGAGGCGGTGCAGGCAATACCAACCTGAGCAACACCTACGTTGCTCCATATTTCCAGGATGACATTCAGCTGAAACCCAAGCTTAAGGTGAATTGGGGGATTCGCTGGGACCTGGCATTTCCTTTCAAGAACGATTTTCACACCAACCAGCTCACTTACTTCGATCCCAATGCGGTGAACACCGCTGAGATCAGCACGAAAACTGGCCAGCCGCTTCTCGGCGCCATGGCGGAGTTGGGAACGTGCAACGGGTGTTCCGGCTGGAGTCAGCAAACCATGAACTGGCACCATTTCAGTCCCCGGGCTGGGTTTACCTATCAGTTAAACCCAAAGACTGTGGTGCTCGGCGGTGCCTCGTGGTACTGGCTGGACACTGGTTCCTTTGAATATGGCGTCAACAAGGTCGCAGTAAACTACGGAAACAACCTGAATGGCGTTGTCTCGATTGGTCAGCCGGGCGCCACAATTCCGGGCTTGGGTCAATGGGACACAAATCCGCTGCCAGGGTTGCCAGCGGTTGGATTTAGTCCGACGTTTTTCAATGGCGTGTCGATTCTCGGTGGTGCCCAGGTTCACGAGCTGCCGAAGACGGTCAACCAAGCTTACGACGAGCAATTTGTCATTGGTGTTCAGCGCGAACTGCCTTGGAACACATTCCTTTCGGTTCACTACGTACACACGCATGATCTCCACTTGCCGGCTACGCTCCAGTCTGCGAAGCAATCGCTGAACTACAGCTTCGTGAAATCCGTGTGCCCGCAAGGCCCCAGCGTGGAGAACACGCTCGACTGTCAACTGGCCCACCCGTGGACCGACCCGCTATCCCAGTCATTTATGGCAGGCCAGGGTATATTCGGGCAGGTTCCGGGAGGCTGCGGGTCCGTGCCCGGCCCGTTATATGCCCCTTATACCAACTTTTGTCAGGAGCAGGGCGCCTCGGCTCAGCTTTTTGTGGCGGAGCTTCCTTATCCGCACATGCCTTTTGTGACCAACAACTTTGACACTACTGGGGCGGATAAATATAACGCGCTGCAGGTCAGCCTGCAGAAGCGCACAGGGGCCGGCTTAACCTACCTGGTGTCATACACGCTGTCGAAGTATTTAACTAATACGGACAGCGGTTTCTCGACCTTTAATTTTAGGGGCATCGACCCCAACAACCCAAACCAGGAATGGTCCGTAGGCAACAATGATCAGACTCATGTGCTCACCATCGCCGGTGTCTATGAACTGCCGATCGGCCCCGGAAAGAAGTTTTTGAACCGCCCTGGTGTATTGGGGAGGAACCTGCTCGGCGGCTGGAAGTTTACAACGACCAACTATTACGAGAGTGGAACTCCGTTGCCGATCAACGCCTGCGGAGGCAACCAGTTCAACTGTGACCCTTTAATTGGCAACATCTTTGTAGGCAATCGGCCCAACCTTGTTTCAAACAACTTCCACCTCAACTGGAACAACTACTACAAAGGGCTCCCAGTGGTCGATTATTCGGCATTCTCCGCACCGGGAGACTGGACCATTGGAAATGCGAGGCCCCGCATCAGCGCCTTCCGTGCGCCACCATACTTCGATGAGGATATCTCGTTTGGCAAGAAGTTCTACTTTGGCGAGCGGTTCAGCGCCGATTTGACCATCCAATTCTTCAACGTGCTCAATCGCTTCTTGTTGAATAACGGCCCTGCAAATTCACTCCAACCTGCGTGTTTCGATGGAAATTTCTTGGACCAGACGCAGTACGGTGCGGCCGCCAACACTTTTGGCTTAGCCGGTGTCAACGGAGCAAATTGTCAGGGGAACACACCGAGGAGGGGGCAAGCTCAGTTTAGAATATACTTCTAGTCCCGGTGCGGACGGACTAGATTTGGGTTTGCTGTCTTGACCGCAGCTCATATTTCCAACGCCGGGGCCTTCGGGTCCCGGTTCTGTTTTAGGGAGGGTGCCATGAACGCGAAGACCGACTTTCTTCTCCCGTCGAATACTCTCTCAAAACCACTTGCGCTACTCTTAGGCCTGCTTCTGGGGACCACGATGCTTTGGGCTGGCGATAAACCCTGGAAGGCCAAGCCGTACCAGCAATGGAACGAGAAGGAGTTGCAAGCTGTTCTCACCGATTCACCGTGGGTGCGGGTAACCCCGATACAACGCTCGTGGCGTCCCGGCCCCGAGACGGGCATTAAACCCCAGGAGCGGAGTAGCGGCGGCGTCAGAGGACAAACGCCGGCTACGAGCCCAGCGACTACACCTCCGGTTGGCTCCGGCGAGGACATGCAAGAGATGAACGTCCAGATTTACTGGCAATCGTCTCGCGTGATGCGCGCTGCCACGGCTCGCCAGGCCGCTCTGCACGGCCAAAAAGTGGAGGTTGACAAATATGCGAGCGAGCCTCAGGGCGAGTATCAAATTGTCCTACGCATGCAGGACATGACCCCCTTCCGACAGCATGACGAAAAGTTTTTCCAGGATAACGCATTTCTTCAGATGAAAAAGGGCAAAGACAAAATTTCGCCCACTCATGTCGTCTATGAAAAAAACTCGATGGGATTGGTCGAGGACGCCATCTTTTTCTTTCCCAAAACCACCTCTTCGGGCGCTCAGACAGTCTCCGCCGATGAGACCGAAGTGCAATTTTCCTGCAAAATTGCGGACTCGACGGTGCGGGTGGGATTCAGGCCTCGGGACATGGTGGATCAGTCTGGCCCTGCGCTGTGATCGGATGCTCTCGGAATCGATCCTGCCGGCCAGAAGGTTCTGGCTGTTTCCTTTTGAGGGCCGAGCAGGCTCGGCCCTATAATCCTCGACGAGGGAATTCTCTGTGCTCTCGGCGGTCTTTGCGGTGAAACCATGGACCCATCCTGCGCGCAAGCGTTCCCATGTGCCCTTGAACGCGCCGGAGTCTTATTATTCGAAGCAATGCGTGCGTCTGCTGGGATGAAAGAGATGTTCGCTGTGTCGCCGAACCGGCATCCGGACCAAGATTCCGCCAGGGGCATTGAAGCACCGAGTGGTATCCCGACAAGCCTGTCCCAGCGCACATCAACGGCGTACAGCTGTGCGCATTTCGCGGTTCTCATTCTTGCCATCATGTATGTTCTCGCTCCCGTTGCGGTGGCGCAAGCTGGAACCGCTCCCTTGAATCAAAGCCAGTGTTCGGGGAGCCAAATGCCCTGCGGCTCGTCCTCCGCTCCTGCCCGGGAAGCGGCAAACCACGCCGAAGCTGCGCCGCCTGACGCGGCACTGGCGGAAGCGAAATCCCTCTTGAAAAAGGGGCTCGTCACCCAGGCAGAACAGGTCACGCGCCAATTTCTCCTTCAGCATGCAGATTCCGCTGAAGGGCATTACCTGCTCGGCTACGTTCTATTTGACGAGGTACGCGAAAAGTACGTTGGGGAAGAGGAGAAGGAAGGCGAAAACTTCCGGTACAAGGATACGGTGAGCGGTTCGTTAGGCGAGATGCGCGACGCGAAAGCCCGGGAGTCGCTCGTGGAACTTTCCGCAGGTGCGCGATTCGGTTCCCCTAGCGCCTTCGATTTGAAGATTGTTGCGCTCAACTATCTTCTGCTAAAGGACGAGCCCTCGGCCGAGAAATGGCTCACCGCGTCGACCACATTGAACTCGCAGGACGCACAAGCGTGGTATTACCTGGGCCGGACGAAATACAGCGAGACCAAGTATGCTGGCGCAATCGAAGCCTTCGAGCACTGCTTGAAACTCGATCCAGAAAATGTCGTTGCGGAATACAACGTAGGGCTGTCGTACGAGGGCCTGAATCAAAACGACGAAGCGATTCAAGCTTATCAAAACGCGATTGCATGGGAATCGCTGCATCAACTCAAATCCCCTGACCCCTTCGTCGCTCTGGCAAGACTTTACCTGCATCAGAATCAGCCGGAAAAAGCTGTCCCCTATCTCTTTCAGGCCGTAACAGCCTTCCCGCAGTTATCTTTGCCGCACGAAGAATTGGGCAAAGCATATTCGGTTCTGCACCGTCTGCCTGAAGCGCAAGAGCAGTTGGAGAAGGCGGTCCAACTCTCGCCACAAAATGCTTCTCTGCGATGCCTGCTTGGTCAGGTTTACCAGCAGGAGAAAATGACGGCAAAGGCGCAGACTGAATTTGAGCGCTGCACAATGCTCCGGAATAAGCAATCCGCCCCCGAGGGTAATCAGACGCATTAAATAGTTCGTTTGCGCCTCAGGGTCCTGCGGTTTTTGGGCTGGAGTTCGCTGCTGCCATGTTCTCTGTCAAACCGCAAGTTCTGGGCGCAGAGTTGCGTTTTTGACAAATCGAAAAATCACCTTCCCGATGTCTCACTTACATACACCGTAGCAGCACTTGCATTTCCGTCAGAACAAATTTTACCTATCTCGAATGAGCCCGTGCATCGAAGGCGAATTCCGTTTCGCCGCGGTCGGAGCCTCGTTCGTCGTGCCCAGGGGAAACCCGAGTTGCTCTGACAGATACGTCGTCACCTCGTTCGCGTTCCTCACACTCAGCAGATGCTGACGGAAGTCTTCATTGATCAACTTCCGCGCCAGCGAAGAGAAGACTTGCATGTGAGTGTTGGCGACCTCCGAATCGCGCAGCGCTAGCAGGACCACCATCTTTACCTGCTCTCCGTCGACCGAGCCCCAGTGCACCGGATCGTTCAGCCTTAAAACGCTGATGGAATCGGCACTGATTGCCCCGGTCTTACAGTGGGGAGTAGCAAAGCCATAGCCAAGGCCAGTGGAATACAGAGCTTCGCGAGCCCACAGTGCCTCCTCTAGCAGCTGGCGATCCTGGGTCCGGTTAGAGATGTAGAATGCGTCGACCATCTCTTGAATGACCTCTTCCTTGCTCTGGCTCGTACTCTCCAACAACACGAGGTCCTCGCTGATCAAAGGCTCCGGCTGGAGTTGCTGCGTAGCCACCAGATTATCGACGTCGATCGTCGTTCCGCAGGCGACGGCTCGATCAAGCAAGCGGACACAGGCTGCAGACTGAAACTGCGAGATGGCCTGTTTGATATCGTTCACTTCGGAGGCTGGCACGCTGATTTCGTCGAGTCCGAGACCGATCAGAAGGGGAAGATTGCGCCGGTTCGCCGCCATCTCTCCGCACATTCCAACCCACCTCTGATGCTTATGGATCTTCCGCACTATCTGCGCCAGAAATTGAAGGAACCCGGGATGGCGGACACTGAAAAGTGCAGCCAGTTTCGAATTCCCGCGATCCGCGGCGAAGAAATACTGGCTCAAGTCATTTGTGCCGATGCTGAAAAAATCTACCTCCGCGCAAAGCTGGTCCAGAATAAAGGCAACGGAGGGCACCTCGACCATGATTCCAGTCTTGATATCGCTCTGGAATTCGACGCCGTTCTGCGCCAGATGTTGCTTCGCTTGGGCTATTGCGGCCTTGAACTGCACGATTTCTTCCACGGAAGTGATCATCGGCGCCATGATCTGGACGGGGCCCTCCGCCGATGCGCGAAGGATCGCTCGCAGTTGAGATTGCAGCAGGTCGCCATGATCCGCATACAGGCGCGCACCGCGGCACCCGAGGAAGGGATTCTCTTCGTGCGGAAGCGCAAGGTACGGAACCTTCTTATCGCCACCGATGTCAAAGGTGCGAAAAATAACAGGTTTCCCGCCTGCGAGGCGTGTGGCTTCCGAGTAAATCGCGAACTGCTCTTCTTCGGACGGTGCTTTTTCCCGTCCTAAAAAGATCATCTCCGTGCGGAACAGGCCAACACCGTCGGCGCCGTTGGCAAAGGCTAAGCCCAGTTCCTCGCCGGAGGAAGCGTTCGCCGCGATCTCAACCGTCTTACCATCTGCAGTCCTCGCCGATTTTTCGGCGCTGCGGTACCGCGCGTTTTTTCGCCGTTCCAAGGTCTTGCGCTCCCGATCGTAGAACCGCTGAACCACAGGTGCGACGATGGGAACCACAAAACCGCGGGTCGCGTCGACCACAACTTCGCGGCCCGCCGTCAGCATCTGGCGAGCATTTCGAACGCCCGCGAGCGTAGGGATGCCGAGGGAACGTGCCAGGATTGCGCCGTGCGATGTAACTCCAGAATGCTCCAGCACCAGTGCCTGCAAGCAGCGGCGATTGAGTTCCAGCAATTGCTGCGGACCTATTGTCTCGGCCACCAGTACGGAGGGTTCTTTCAGTTCGACAGTTGGCGTAGCGCTCGCCCCGCACACCTCCTCCAGCAATTGTGTGCAGATTTCCTCGATGTCGATGGAACGCTGCCGGATATAGTCATTTTCGGAATGCCCCAGAAGATCGGTGAAGAATTCGCCAGTTTTGATCACGGCCTGCGCAGCGGACTTCCCTCCCAGGACTTGTTCTGTGAGTTTTTCCAACAGCAATACATCACTGGCCATTGCCAGATCCGCCTGGAGCACAGCGGCGCCAATCGGCGTAATGGCGTATTTGAGTCTCTCGCCGATACGGTGACGGACGGCAGAGACCGCCTCTTTGATGCGCTCCAATTCCTGCTGTAGGTCGCCGGCGACCGCTGAATTCACGGTGCTGGAAAGCGCCATCGTCCGGAGGAAGACCACTTTGCCCTGGGCAATGCCGTGACTGACAGGAATCCCCGAAATGCAGGTCACGTTCGCCGCTTGCAATGATCTGGGAATCGAATTGCTGCGGCTCGAAACAGATGTGTCGGCTAAAGGAACGTCACACTTTGCAAGGGTGTATTCCACAAAGCGGCGCAGGGCGGTGTGCGCGGCCTGTGCATCAGGTCCACTCAGGAATACCGAGCAGGGATCTGAGTGACGGATGTCGGCCGCAATGATGCCGAGCACGCTCTTGCCGTTGCCCACCAGGCCGTTGCGTTGATTTGTTAATGTACATTCGGCAGCGAACTGGTTCGCCACCTCGGCGAAGTGACTGGCCGGACGGGCATGCAGGCCGCTGGACAGCGGACAGATGAATGCGAACTGCAATGCGGGATTCGACTTTAATGTCATCTTCAGTGTTGAATCTTGTGAAAGATATCCTCTGGATTCTTAAGCGCCTCCTGGAGCGGTACCTGCATGACTTTCACGCCGTTAAATCGCTCGCGTCCTTCGACCTCGATATCGACGGCAAAAATAGCGATCTGCGCCTGGCTGATGTCGCCATCCGTCAGCTTGTTTTCAATCCCCATCGCACCCTGGGTCTCCACTTTGATTTCGTGGCCGAAGTTTTTTGCGATCTTCTCCAGGCGGGCGGCGGCCATATAGGTATGAGCGATGCCCGTCGGGCAGGCGGTGACTGCAACGATTTTCATGGAGCCCCCTCCTTTGTTCCTTCCACACGATTACCTTTCAATTTCAACAGGATGATCAAGACGGCTGTGAGTACCGTTCCGGCCGCGATGGCCGCAAGATAGATTGCCCTTTGGTCGACGACCGGCAGCACGATCGGACCGCCGTGGGGAGCGTGGTCCCCTACCCGTCCGACCATGGCAATCGCTGCCGCCAGCGCAGAACCGACGATAATGCTTGGGATAACCCGAATGGGATCCGCCGCGGCGAAGGGAATCGCCCCCTCGGTGATGCCGATCATTCCCATCGCGATGGCAGCGAGCCCCGCTTCCCGTTCCTCCAGACTCCAAAGGCTCTTGCGCAGGAGCGTTGCCAGCCCCATCCCCAGCGGCGGAGTGCATATGGCTGCCGCGCACGCGCCCATAACCTGATAGTTGCCCTGGCTGATCATTGCAGCCCCAAAGAAAAACGCAGTCTTGTTCACCGGACCGCCCATATCAAAAGCGATCATGGCCCCCAGGATCAGCGCCAGCAGCACATTGTGCCCCGTGCCCATAGACTGCAATCCGTGATTGGCATGCTCCATGAAGAGCGCGATCGGTACGCCCAGGACCTTGATCATCAACACCCCGATGATTACTCCGGAAAAGATGGGAATCACCAGAATCGGCATGATGGGACGAAGGTACTTCGAAACCGGCACCTTCTTGAGCACATCGACGAGGTAACCAGCGATCAGGCCGATCAGAATAGCTCCCAAGAAACCAGCCTTCACCTGGCCCGATAGATAGCCGCCAAGAAAGCCAGGAACAAGCCCCGGCTTGCCCGCAATCGAATACGAGATATATCCAGCCAGCACGGGGAGCATCAGCGCAAATGCAGCGGTTCCGATATCAAGAATGAGTTTTAACCGCGGTGAGTTCGAGAAGTCGGGTCCGGCTGCGGTCATCTGCCCGCTCGCGATTGCCCCGGTGATCGCCACGGCAATGAGGATGCCCCCGCAAGCGATGAATGGGATTGCGTACGAAACCCCCGTCAAGAGGTGCTGCCTCAACTTTTGTAGCGATTCAAGCATCTGGGTCCGCCTGCCACAGAAGGTACGGTAGAGAAGCGTGCTGTCTTGCAGCCACACACTCCACTGGTCAGCCTTTCAGAAGCCGAATACCCAAGATCGCAGCGCGATTCCGGCTTGCATCCTCCACTGCCTGTTGCCCCAGCCCGACATCGGTGCAGAGACGTGCCATCCCGCTTTCCGAGGCGCATCAACTGCGGATTTTAGTAATTAAGTATGTGTGATCCGTCCAAGTCTGCAAACAGGAGAGATAGAACGTTTGTTGTACTTAAATAACATTTAAGCAAATAAGGGTTTTAGCGTGGGATGCTGCGAAATCTGGATCGTATTGTTGGAGCGATACTCAGTGGGCGTGACTTTGCAGACCTTTTTGAAGACCCGGCAGAAGTATGCAGGATCGCTGTAGCCACAGCTGGCGGCAATTTCCTTCAGGGTCAGGCTGTAGTTCTGCAGCATGAACTTCGCCCGGTTCACCCGAACCAGATTCAGGTAGTCATTGAAACGCATGAACCCCTCCCTGCGGAAGAGGCGGGAGACGTGATTCGGAGCCAGGCCAAAATGCCGCGCGACGCTTTCCCGCGTGAGAGGACTGTGGAAGTTCTCTTGCACGTACAGACAGATGGATTCGTGCGTGCGAATCGCCTTGCGGGGGTGCTGTTTCTGCGGCGACTTCAGGAGCCGCAGGCAGGCGTGCAGCAAGGATTCAGTCAAAAGACGCGCCAGCGGGCCTTTGGAGTGGTCAGCGGCCAGAACCATAAGAGCCGCCAGAATACTGTGGGTCGGCACGTCGTAGCCGCCATGAACGCTGGCTTTGACCGCCGTGGGCGGCACCTGAGAACCACCCTTATGCCGCACCAGGCTGATACCGATCTGCTTCACTCCAAACAGAAAGGTCAAAACATCCACGTGCCCCGTCCAGTCAGGTTTGTTCCACGCATGGTCAGGCACAAAAACGGTATGCCCGCGGATAGGCTTGATCGTTTCCGTGCGCCCGCCATGAGCCACATCCATGGTGTGACATCCCGCGAGAGGGAGCGAAAGACGGGGAAAATTTGTTACATAGGCGAGTGGCGGCGGGGCCGTGGTCCCGTCGCCGAAATGTATGCGGCGAACTCGGGTCTCTCGCAGATATTCCTCGAGTTCATGCACGATCAATCGCGCACCCGCGGACAATCGCGGGCTCGGTTCCGTGGCATCGAGGCGCACGGAACGTTACGTTAGTGCAATCAATGTTAAATGTCTACTATTTCTTTTGACCCTCGCTCCTTCCATACTGGCCAGCCGAGCTCAAGGTCCTTCGCCCACGAAAACATTGAGGCGGGTGATCGTCGCCAATGGCCTTTGCGTACCAGCGAGAATCGCAGAAGAATATCGTTATGGCGAGTCGATGGGTGCGGCCGGCTGGACCGCCGACAGAAGAATAAATGAGGAAATGAATCGAAAGTCCAGTGCAGTTCGCGGGAGATAACCTCACTGGATTCACATTGGATGTTGGGAGGAAGCTATGCGACGATCGCGCAATGCTTGGGCAGCCGTTCCGCTGGCCTGCCTGATGATGATTGTAAGTGCGTTCACTCTCGCCGGCGCGCAGGAGGGTAGGAAGCCTGACCTCAGCAAGCAGCCGACGCTCTACGTCGTCGGTTATGCGCACCTCGACACCGAGTGGCGATGGGAGTACCCCCAGGTCATCGACGAATACCTCCGCAAAACCATGGAGGATAACTTCAAACTGTTCGAGAAGTATCCCCACTACGTTTTCAACTTCAGCGGCGCCAACCGCTACCGTTTCATGAAGGAGTATTTTCCGGCTGATTTCGCGAGACTGAAAGACTATGTGAATGAAGGGAAATGGTTTCCGGCCGGCTCGTCGATGGAGGAAGGCGATGTCAATGCACCGAGCGCCGAGGCCATTATCCGACAAATTCTCTACGGCAACAAATGGTTCCGCTACGAATTCGGCAAGGCCAGTGCCGAGTACATGCTGCCGGACTGCTTCGGATTTCCAGCATCGCTGCCGACGATTCTTGCCCATTCGGGAGTGAAGGGCTTTTCCACGCAAAAGCTGGTCTGGGGATCTTCCGCTCCCGGGGGAGGGCAAGAATCACCGGAGAAGACGCCGGAGGGAACCCCGTTCAATGTTGGCGTATGGGTTGGGCCCGACGGTGAGTCGGTTCTTGCCGGTCTGAATCCAGGGAGCTATAGCGGAGGAATCGACACCGATCTCAGTAAGCCGCTGGTGCCGGGCGCGGCTAATCCAGCCCTTCAGGATTTGCAGAAGAAGATCGGGGAGTTGCAACGGAAGCTCCAGCAGGTTGAGCAGAATCATCAACCGCTCGACCAAAACGAGGTTGGGGAGTATTACAGCCTGCGGCGGGAGCAGAGCGCCCTCGTTCAGGCACAGCGCGACCATGAGTTTTCGCGCTATCAGGACGACTGGGCTGCTCGCGTTGCCCAGAATGGCAAAGTCAGTGGCTTGTTCACCGACTACCACTATTACGGTACGGGAGACATTGGCGGCACGCCAGATGAGGATTCGGTGAAGCGTCTGGAGGCCATCGTGACCAAGGGAAGCGTCGGGCTTCCCCCTGACGGCAGATACTACGGTGAGCAGCACCCCGAGTGGCCCGCGGGGAAGGTGGGCGACGGGCCTGTGCATGTGATTTCCGCAGCAGCCGACCAGATGTTCCTCGACATCACCCCCGCCGAAATCGCTGGCTTGCCCCGCTACACGGGCGAGATGGAGCTGACGAATCACTCCGCGGGTTCGCTGACCTCGCAGGCCTACCAGAAGCGATGGATCAGGAAGGAAGAAGTCTTGGCGGACGCGGCAGAGAAGGCGTCGATTGCTGCCGAATGGCTCGGCGCGCGACCGTATCCGCTCGAGCGATTGAATGACGCCTGGACGCTCGTCATGGGTGGACATTTTCATGACATCGCCGCCGGAACCGCCACACCCAAGTCCTACGAGTTTGCTTGGAATGACGACGTGATCGCGATGAACCAGTTCGCCGGCGTGTTGAGCAACGCGACGGAAGGCGTCGCAGCAGGGCTCAACACTGAGGTCAAAGGAGTGCCGCTGGTGGTCTTCAATCAGCTTAACGTTGCACGCCAGGACCTGGTCACCGCAGCTGTGGACTTTCCTGGCGGCATGCCGAAGGCTGTGCACGTGACTGGGCCAGACGGTAAGGAT
>Ga0116223_10002906_pt1 | contig 15743 bp, 20 predicted proteins | sample Sb_taG_3_FD_90092 | JGI IMG/M metagenome (GOLD analysis project Ga0116223, IMG submission 90092) | Peat soil microbial communities from Weissenstadt, Germany - Sb_50d_a_PC metaG | ecosystem: Environmental > Terrestrial > Soil > Wetlands > Peat | place: Germany: Weissenstadt | collected 2010-09-21 | reverse complement strand
GTAAATTCGTCCGCAAACTCTGTGAAGCCGAGAATGCCGACAAGCTGGATGCGTGGATCAAATCGACCGACCGCGACTTCTACCCCATCGAGTTTTCGTGGAAGAAGGGCGAGCACACGAAGCGGGCCAGCTTCAATCCCGACTTTTTCCTCAAGATCGGCAAAGGCATTTTCGTCGTCGAGATCAAGGATGATGGCCAGATCGGCGACGCCGCCGAGGAGAACAAAAAGAAGTGCGAGTTCGCCCGCGAACACTTCCGCCGGCTGAACGAGGGGCAACAGGAGCTGGTATACCAATTCAACTTTCTCTCCCCGCACGACTTCGACGCCTTCTTCCAAAAGCTGCGCGAAGGGGCGTTGGCAGGATACCAGTCCCACCTTGATGTGGCGCTGCTGTCGTAATGCACCTGGAAGGCGGGCCGGCAACATCCGGTTGCTTCACCGTGCCGGGCGATGGTAAGGTGCAACACCGCAAGGAGGTGCCGTGTGGCCAGAGCCAAGAAGGTCCCATCCCGAACAACTGCCTTGACGGCAACGTCGCCGGCGGGCTTCGACGATGTGCTGCGCCTGATCGACGCCGCCCGCGGCCGCGCCGTTGCCGCCGTCAACAAGGAGCTGATCGACCTGTACTGGAACATCGGCGAGCACATCAGCCGCAAGATCGCCGCAGAAGGCTGGGGGCAGGGAACCGTCGAGGAACTGGCCGAGTACATCCGGCGACGCCAGCCAAACGCAAGGGGCTTCTCCGCCCGAAACCTCTGGCGGATGATGCAGTTCTACGAGACTTACCGTGACCAGCCAAAACTCGCAATACTGTTGCGAGAATTGTCCTGGAGCCACAACCTGGCGATCATGAGCCGCAGCAAGCGGGATGAAGAACGGGAATTCTACCTGCGAATGGCTACCCGCGAGCGATGGTCATTCCGCGAGCTTCAGCGGCAGCTGAACGGTGCCCTGTTTGAGCGGACGGTCCTGGCGCCGCCAAAACTGTCAACACCGTTGGCAGAATTGCACCCCGAAGCCGGAACCGTCTTCAAAGACACCTATCTCCTTGAATTCCTTGACCTTCCGCCCGAACACTCCGAGGCCGACCTACAGCGCGGCTTGGTGGAAAAGCTCAAGCAGTTTCTGATCGAGTTGGGCCGGGATTTCTGCTTTGTCGGCAGCTACTACCCGCTCCAGGTCGGCGGTCGGGACTTCGAGATCGACCTGCTGTTCTTCAACCGGGCACTGAATTGCCTGGTCGCGTTCGAGCTAAAAATTGAGGAGTTCCAGCCTGCGCATCTCGGTCAGCTTGAGTTCTACCTGGAGGCGCTTGACCGGGACGTGCGCAAGCCGCATGAGCGGCCGTCCATCGGCGTGCTGCTCTGCGCCACGAAGGACCACGAGGTGGTCGAGTACGCCCTGAGCCGGGCCGCGTCACCGGCCCTGGTCGCGGAGTACCAGACCCGCCTTCCCGACAAGAAGCTGCTGCAAGACAAGCTCCACGAGTTTTATGAACTGGCCCAGGCCCAGGCCGAGCGGCCGGCCCTCGAAGGGCCGACACCCGCACCCGCCAACCCGCCCAAGCCGCGCAAGCGGAAGAAATCATGACCCGCTACCGCACGCACACTCCGGCACCAAGGACGAAAGCTAGTAGACAGATTGCACAACGAATGACTTCAGTGAGCAACATGCGCACCAGCGAGGAAGCAATCCCCACTGACGCCAGGCAACCTGCCGCCCCATGATTGACGCAGCGCTTGAGAAAACCCAAGCCCGCGAGCCGGAGCCGCCCCGCAGACGCCAGTGGATCAGCTCCGTGCCGCAAGTCGCCTGCGAGGACTGCATCGACATCGGCAATGGCCGCTATGCCCACTTCCGCCGCGACCGCCGCTTCGCCCAGGTGCAGGTGATGTTCACCGCGCCGGAAGGCGTTGACCCGAATCCAGGCCGTGAGCTGACCGACCAGTTCAAGGAGCAGGGCTGGACATGGCGGCCGAACGAGCCAGGTAAACCGTGGGTATTCCAACTCGATCAATCTTCCAGGGATGATCCCACCGCTCGGGGAGACAGCCGCGACGCGCTGCACGAGCTGTTCGTGATAATCATTCAGGAGTACCGCCTGAAGCACGGAATGCCGCCGACCATCGGCTGGGAGAGCATGGCCCAAAGCCAAGAGGCACGGAACGCTGACCGCCACTTGCCCTCCAGCAGCTCCGTTGCCGATCAGGTGGAACGGATAAGTAAAGAACAAAAGCCACGGTCAGAAGAGAAAGAAACACGGGCGGGCGGCGGAGCTGCCGAGCCTGCGCTGGAGATGCTGGACGCCTTCGCCAGCGTGGGGGCGAAACGCTTTGACCTCACGTTCACCGACGCCGCCGGCGAGAAGGTCGGCTTCCGCGGCAACCGCGCCCTCGACCAGCTGCGTCCCGATATGCGCGAAATCCTCCAGGAAGCCGCCGAGCGGCGGCACAACGTCATTGTGCGTCCGCGCCCGGCCGGCGCGGCGCTGATCCAGCTGGACGACCTCGACGATGACGCGGCGGCGCGGCTACGGCCGCTGTCTTTCCTGATCCTGCGCACCAGTCCCGGCAATCATCAAGCCTGGGTCGCTGTAGCCGACGCCGATACCGACTTCGCGCGGCGGCTCCGGAAAGGCGCCGGGGCCGACCCGGCGGCGTCAGGAGCTACCCGCGTCAGCGGCAGCCTGAACTTTAAGGAGAAGCACGCGCCCGCTTTCCCGCGCGTCGAGACGGTCCATGCCAGCCCCGGCAAAGTAGTGACGCAGGCCGATCTCGACGCCCTCGGCGTAGTGGCTCCCCCGGAGACGACGGACCCGGCGCCGATCCACATTTTGCGCCGCTGCCCAGGCGCCAAAGGGTGGCCGAGCTACCAGCGTTGCGTGGACAACGCGCCGCCGGCGCGCGGCGGCGGCCGGCCCGACATCAGCCGGGCCGATTTCACCTTCTGCCTGCTGGCGCTGGATTGGGGGTGGAGCGTCGAGGAAACCGCCGCCCGCCTGCTACAGGAAAGCGGCAAAGCCCGTGAGAACGGTGAAGCCTACGCGCTGCGCACGGCGCGGAATGCCGCCGCGGCGGTTGAGCGGCGCCAGGGGCGGCAGCGGTGAGCGCTAGCGGTGATACCGGTGCCACCACGGCGGGTCGGGATCGAGGAGGGAGTAAGGCAGGATCAGCCCGATGGCGACGACCAGCAGCCCCAGACGATGGCGAAGGTGTGAGCAGCAAAGCCAGCACAAGATTTATATATTAACAGTCAACCAAGACAATCAATCGGCCTTTTCATACGTCATGGCAAAGATATTCGGCTTACAGGGATAAAGCTCGCCCTTCACGCCCCGAATCACCCAATCCCCGACATCTGCGCGCATCGTGCCTTCGAGCGTTTCAATCACCGCGCCGGCCGATCGCACCTCGACGGTGCCGGCAGCTTCGGCCTCAGCGAACCAGCCCGGCGGATCATCCACGCCAAACCGGAACGCCTCGACCTCGACCTGTTTCTTTCGGAATTTCATCATTGCCTCTCCGTTAAAGAATAAACTTAGCCTCCGTATGCGCCCGCAAGAAACTTTTCAACTCTTCGACGGCCGCCCGTTCCATATCCTGCATCAGCCGCAACCGCTCCTCGGAGTCGTGGCTTGCCTCAAACTTTGTCAGCAGGTAACGCACTTCGCCTACGTAATCGCTGTACCGTTGACTCTCCTCCCGCACCGCCAGCCCGTCCAGCACGCCGCGCGTAGCCACGGTGAGCACCAAGAAGCAGAGAATCAGCGCGGGCAGCGCGACGCTGTGCGCTCCCGGCCAGTGCAAGAAATGGCCAAGCACAATGTAAGCCGAAACGCCCAGGGCGACCATGACACAGCCGCTGGTCAACCTGGTCAGGCGATCATTCAGGACGTTGGTGGGCCATCTGTGCGGCTTCCATAGCGGCTGGTTGGTCGTCCGCTGCAACTTGTGGGCCGCGTAGGTCGCCTGGTGCCGGAGCCGAAGCTCCTTGTATGCCTCGAACACGCGGTTGAGTACCGGGTTGCCAGTCGTGTAGCCCGTTGAGCCGTCGTGCAGCGAGGTGTAACACGCTTCCGGGGCCTCGATCAGCTCGTGCAGCAGCGAGTCGAGCGCCTGTTCGTGCTGGTGCTTGAACGTGGCGAACCACACCGCCCGCTTTTCCCGAAACTTATTGACCGCCTCCGGGTCGCCCTGGTTACAGCTGTCCTCGATTTCTTTCCCGTGGTGGATCAGCATCTGAAAATGCCACCCGCGGAGCCGCTCCGTCATCAACCGGGCTTCGAGCCAATTCTTCTTACAGCTGGATATCCACAGCCCGCCCATTGCGATCACGGCGCCAACCAGGCCAGCGATCTCGGCCCAGACCGACGCCGCTTTCAGCGCTTCGACCTGCTTCACCACACCGGGCTCAAGGTCGCGAATCTCCAGGATGCCGTTGAGAATCGGCGCCGCTGCTGACGACAGCAACGCAATCGTAGCCAGCGCGATCGCAAACAGCCCGAGACAATGCATGCGGCGCTTCGCGGTATTCGCCATCGCGTCGTAGCGGTCGAATTCCGCGCGCAACTCAGGATGGTCGAGCACATGGACCAGATCCGGGTAAACCTGGGCGACGTAATCCCGATCCCCGGCCTGCGCCAGCAAGTCGTCGTTGTACCGGTGTTCCAGCACTGGTGCAGGTGCCGCAATTGCCATGCCGTGATCTCCTCCCACCGCCGATCCGGGTGCCCGTGTCGCGTGCGACGGCTGGGCCGGCAGCTGCCTTGCCGCGACACCGTTTCCCCCCGGCCGCTGCTGCTGGTCATGGCGGCGCCGGTTTCGATCCTGCTTTCTCTTCCCCTTCGACATGGCCGGTTACCTGCCACCGCCGATGAGGATCTTCAGGTTGGGCCACGTCCACTTGTAAATCTTGTCGCTGGGCAGCGCCGCCGTCGGCTTGACGCAGGTTTTCGAGCTACGGCCCCAGAGCAGGAAGTACGGCTTGCCTTCTTCCTGCGCGATGGTCAGCTCGACCGAGACGCCGGTGGCCGTGTCTGTATGCTCGCCGCACATCACGATCATCTGATCGACCTGGCGGATGCGCTCCCGCACCTTCTTCTTCCAGTCGCCGCTGAGCGCGTCCTTGAGCGACCAGTCGGCCAGCTCGAACGGAGAATCCTCGTTTTTCGCCTGCCCCACCAGCAGGTTGCGCAGGTCTTCGTCGTGGTCGAAATCGAAGCTGGTGAACACGCGCTCCAGAGCCATCGTTGCTCCTTTCCTGAAACACCTTGAAGGCGACCCGCCTTACGGCAGCGAGTCGATAAACGCCGCGATGCCGGCCCACGTCCACTCGATGACCTTCTTCCCCTTCAGCTCCGGCGGGATCTCCCCCTTGGCGTCCTTGTCGGTATGGACGCCGATCATCGGGATCTTCTCCTCGTTGGCGCAGTTCATCTCCCAGCGGGCACCGTCGGCCTGCATCGTCTTCTTGCTGAGCAAGGCGATCACGCCGTCGCAGCCCTTGATCTTGGTGCGGCACTGCGTTTTCCACTTCTCTTCCCACGGCTCCTTGACCGACATGTCCACGAACTCGAACGGCGAGTGTTCCAGCTTGGCCTGGCCGACCAGCATGGTCCGGTACTTCGCGTCCTCGGCGGCGAAGCTGATGAAGATGCGGTTCTTCTTGGCCATCTTGGGATGCGCTCCAAAAAAGGGGAGGGGTGCCGTCCTTGCGGGTATGGCCACTCATGAAGGGGGCGTGACCGCCGGCAGGAGGGGCGGCTCAAACGAAACAGTTTGAACTATGGGCATTATACCGGGTTGAGGTAGGGCGGCCCCAGGTCAGTAGGTGCCCTTCGACCGAGAAAGTCGCGCGAGCGCGCTGCGCTACAGTTGAGACGGCGAGTTCGCCCGGCTGAACGAGGTGGCCCGACCGATCACCCCAGCTTCAGCAGCGCGTCGAGCGCCTTCCGGCGGTCGGGGGTTCCTGTTCACGGTAGATGGCACGTCGGCCCTAACTCTCCAGCTTGTGCATGACCGACCTGTACAACATGGAGTTGTTGGCATTCTGCCCAGCACGCTCCAGGGCATCGAGCGTCCGCCGAGGCAGCCGCCGCCCGGTGTTGCCCTCGTAATGCCGCCGGTCGGCGTCACGCACCAGCTCGGCATCGTCCTGGCTGGCGCAGGTGATGCTGCCGCCGCTCACCAGCGTCACGATGACCTGACCGCCCGAATTCTGTCCCGAACTCATGACCAAGCTCCTTTCGCAGGCTGGGACACCGGACTATTGTACAGTTGCAGGACGGAGCGCGCCAAGGCGTTCTGGCAGAGCCTTGGCAGAGAAGTGGCAGAGAATCCATTGAAAACGCAAGGGAAATAGCGTAAAATGTGTACAGTGGAGCCGGGCCAGTAGACGGCCCTCTGCCAGCGTAAAGCCTTAACCAGCAGTGAGATAGGGCAACATGCGGCCGAGCGAACCACGCGACTGTCGATCCGGTGGTTGCGGGTTCGAGTCCCGTCGCCCTCGTTCAAGCAGGATAAGGACTTACGGCGAATCGAAAGTGGCTCTGACAGCGGTTGTCAGAGAAGTTTGTCAGAAAAATGTCCCCAGGCTGGTAACGGTTTGGTAGCAGCACCAGCACTGGGGACCAGCGGACCTTCCGGCCCTTCTGTACGGGAGGTCTCAGCCATGGCTCATTTTCCGAAACCCTTTTTCCGCAAGCCGCGCGGTCTGTGGTACGTCCAGATCGACGGCAAGCAGTACAACCTCGGCCCCGACGAAAAGCAGGCCCATGAGCGTTACCACGACCTCATGCGCAACCGGCCCCGCGAGAAGGCCGACGTGTCGCTGGCCCTCGGCGTCATCGACGCCTTCCTGGAGTGGGCCAAGGAGAATAAAGCTCCGCGAACGTATGAATGGTATCTGCGACACCTTCAGGCGTTCGCCCGCTCGATCCCACCGCTGCTGTCCGTCGGCCAACTCAAGAAACACCACCTGACGGCCTGCCTCGCAGCCCAGGCCGGCCTGAACAGCACCACCAAGAACGGCCTGTGCCGGGCCGTCTGCCGCTGCTTCCAGTGGGCGGAGAACGAGGAGATCATCCTGCGCTCGCCCTTCCGCCGCGTCGAGAAACCCAAGCACCAGCGCCGCACCGTCGTCATCAGCGCCGAGGAGTACGCGTTCATCCGCTCCTGTTTCCCCGCCGAGTGCATTCAGGACCTGCTGGTGACCGCCTGGGAGACAGGTGCCAGGCCGCAGGAGATCGTCGCCGTCGAGGCCCGGCACTTCGACGCCGCCAACGCCCGCTGGGTGTTTCCGGCCGAGGAGAGCAAGGGCAAACGCTTTCCCCGCGTCGTCTATCTCAACGAGGCCGCCCTGGGGATCACCCGCAGGCTGGCCGGCCTCCACCCCGAAGGGCCACTGTTTCGCAACAGCGACGGCGAGCCGTGGAACCGCCATTCCATTGCCTGCGTCTTCGGACGGCTCCAGATCGTGACCGGCTACCGCAAGATGAAGGAGCTGGGCATCGCCACCGAGAAGCCGCCGCGCTTCAAGCGGCACGCCTTCGCCGACAAAGCGGCGCTGGCCAAGGCCCGCAAGGAGCAGCAGCGGAGGCTGTACGAGTGCCGCAAGGAGGCCGACAAGCTGGCCCGCCAGCACGGCACCAAGTACAGCCTCTACCACTTCCGCCACAGTTGGGCGACCCGCGCCTTGCAGCGGGGCGTCGATCCGCTGACGGTTTCCATCCTGCTCGGCCACGCCGACCCGAGCACCCTGGCCAAGGTCTACGCCCACCTGGCCCAGGACCCGGATTACCTGCGCAAGGCGGCGAAGAAAGCTACGGAAGGCTGAGGTGCTTGAGCGGTAGCGGGGCGGCAGGAAGCCGCCCCCGCTGCTGGCACGCCGCCAGGTACTCCGCCACCGCCTCCTCGCTGATCCTGATGCACCCCCGCTTACCTGGCCTGCCGTGCCGCGTGTGCCGGACGATGCCGTCCCGGCAAAGCGAGTAAACCAGCGATGGACTGATGCCGATCTTCTGCGCCGCCTGCTTGACGGTCATCTCCGCACCCTTTTGACACTTTGACAGTTTGACACTTTCCGCTTCTGTCACTGCATCTCGGCCAGCCGCCGGTAAAACGCCCGCTCCGACTTCCCCGTCCGCTCGATCCAGGCGCGCACCCGCTCCTCCCGGGCTTCGTGCTCCCGCAAGATCTCCCGCAGCAGGGCATGCTCGTCCTGCTTGCGCTCCGCCCGCGACGGCCGCGCGTCCGGGTGGCGGACGGCGACGAGGTGCTCCTCGATGGATGCGGTCACCAGGTCGCGCCAGTCGGACTCCGCCTCGTCGTCCTTCCACTGCTGGTAGTCCGGCAGCGCCTTGTTGACGAACAGGCGCAGGTCGAAGCGGCAGCCCAGGCGCAGCATCTCCCCGATGAGGAAGTGCGCGACCGCGCGGGCCTCCTCGGGGCCGATCTGCGGCCGGCCGGTGAGCGGCCAGCCGAGTTCGGCGATGCCGAGCATCAGCGCTCCGAGCTGAGCGTCCGACGGGTCATAATCGAGGACGTGGACCCGCGACTTGAAGGCCCCGAGCAGTTCGTCATCGTGCAGCTCCCGGTTGGAGATGCAAATGATGCCGCCGCGGAAGACGGCCCGCTCCTCACGGCCTTGCCGCTTGTATTTGACCACGCGGCTGCGAGTCCGGTCGTCGGGGGCCGGGTGCTCCAGCGCCGACAGCAGGATCTGCAGAGCGACGTCGCTGTCCAGCACTGTTGCGAGGTCATCCAGCACGATCACCTCGTCCGGGTGTTCGGCGATCAACTCGAACAGGCCCATCGGCGTCAGATGGCCGCGCTGGTAGGTGTAGAGTTCCCGGATTTCCTTCTCCAGCGTGGCGCGAACGGTATGCGTCTTGGCCGTACCCGGCCTGCCGAACAGGTAGAGCCCCGTGGCGTAGTGGCGCGCCACACCGCGGACGTAGTCGCGAACGATACCCTGGCGGCGGTGCAATTCGCCCAGCAGCTCAGCCCGTCGCTCGATGATGTGCTGCAATGTCAGATCCAATGCCCACCTCGCTTAACCGTTGAAGGTCACATCCTGGTTCATCGGCAACAATCCTTCCTTCTGGTAGCGCAGCAGCTCGGCGTGGGGCACGACCCAGCGGGCGTAGGCCCCACGCCCCGACAGCTTCTTCTCAGCGCGGATGCGTGCCAGGCGGCACCACTCCCGGCAGGTGATGCACGACTTGCCGACAATCTTCGCGAACGCCTCGATTTCGTAGAACTCCTTGACGGTCTGCCGCTCGACCAGGACGACGAGCATGGCCTCAATTCTCTCAAGCCGATCTTCTAAGGTCATTGGTTGCTTACCTCCCGTTGCGCTGCCGCATGCGCTCTCGCCATGCCTTGAAGATGGCGGAGAGCGTGCCGGCCATTCGCTGGAGCATCCCGCCCCCGTGAACGAAGACGGGATGGGCGATTCAGCGCACCGCCGGCCCCGCCGCGGAACCCGTTTTCACGGCCAGTTCTCTTTTCGCTGCCGCGCCTCCTGCTTCATCCGGGTGCAGACCCACACCAGCATGGCGAGGCTGTTTGCCAGCACCACGCCAACGAAACCGCCGGCCAGGGCGACGATGAACAGGAGACAACTGAGGCACAGTTCATGCATGAGAAATCTCCTTCAGTTGCGGCTGCGGGACATCAAGAGCCCGATCAACTCCGGCTTCCGGGGCTGGGCCGCGCGTGGCCTGCACGTTGCCACAGGTGGGGCAGCTGACCTTATGGCACCCCGTGCTCCTCGGCACGCGCAGCTGGGCCCGGCACGTCAGGCACCACGCCAGCACGAACTTCCGGCGCTTCCGCCGCCGCTGAGCCGTCCGCTCGTAGAGGTCGAGGGCGTGCAGGATGCCGGCGAAGATGGCGTCGTAAACCCGGCCGCGCCACAGGATGCGGATATCCTGGGCTTCGTCTTGCATCCACCGCTGCTCGGCGTACTGCGCGCCAGCATCCGCCACGGAGCGGGCGATGTCCGAAGCCTGGTCGCTCATCGTCTTGCCCTCCCTCAGTTCCGGCTCCGGTGAAGCATCCGCTTTATCCAGTCCTTGTTGGCCGGCAATCTCCACACCCAGCTACAGACCGGACAGCGGACGCGGTGGCCGCGCCATTCGTGCTTGCCTCGCAGCTTCGTCCGGCACTTCAGGCAGTGAAACAGCATGGCGTTGCTCGTAAAGAAAGGGGCGGCGGGCGGTCCCCGCCTGCGGACGGCGGGGCGCCGCGGGCAAGAACCACATCCCGCTGCGCGCCCCGCCCGATCTGCTACTGCTTGTTCTTCACCTCCTTAGTAGCCCCATTTCCCTGTGCCCATTTCGATCCACCGCCCGGACGTCTTCGACCAGGAGTAGATCTTGTCCTTGTAGAGCCGGGTCCGCTCATCCTTGTTCCCCTTGAGTTGGACCTCGACGAAGTCCTCGGTGCGAGTTACCTCCGTGTATTTGCCCGAACTCGTGCTTCCGCCGCCGCTGATGCTGCCGGTCCAGTTGTCGCCAGCCGTGTTCTCGAAGGTGTACCGGTAGCCCTGGGCGTCCTTGCCGGACCAGTACAGCCTTTCAGCCGCGGGGGCCGTGGTCGCGGCCAGGGTGAGAGCGAGCAGTGCCAGCGCCACCACGGTCACATTGGTCGTTTTCATCGGACATTTCTCCAGAGAGTTAAGATGTTCATCCGGTCGTTCATGGTCTCTGCGGCAGCCCGACACTTAAGGGGGGCCGCGTATCGACTTGGGCGCTGCAATCACCGCTCGGCCCTCCTGGCGTCAGCGGCCTGCGTGACAGCCCAGGCCAGTACGCACAGGCAGGCATGCGCCATCACGGTTCCCGTGAACGCCGCAAAGCAGCACAGGGCGATCTGCCCGAAGGGGCACATGGCTTGACTCCTCAGTTGTCGTTGTGTGGTTCTAACCGCGTTCTCGCCTGACCCGTCCTGGGCGCCGGAGCCTGGCGTCACTTCATCTTGAAGCCGGTGCCCCCGCAGTTGGGGCAGCTCTTCTTGCCCCCGCAGTTCATGCAGTCCCCGAACAGCATTCCCTTGCCGTTGCCGCCGCACAGCACGCAGTTGCCGGAGCCGTGGCAGCTCGGGCAGGGCGAGACATACTTTCCGGCTCCCCACAGCACCACGAGCTGGACGGCCGCCGCAGCCACCACTCCGAAGACGCACCCACAGCCCTGCCCGAAGCCGTCACTTGACGACGACATGGCTATTACCCCCTGTTGCTGCCTGAGATGTAGAATGGCCCATGGGCCGTGAAAGGAGACGCCAGCGCAGGACCGCTACCCCCACCAGTGTCAGGGCGACGACGCCAAATAGCAGCGTCCAGTTCGTGCCCTTGGCAACACCATCAGCCATCTTCTCGGCCGTCTTGTCCACTACCTTGCCCGGCACTTCTGCCAGCGGACGCACGGCGTTCTCCACCAGCGGTTTGGCGACGTTCTCCGCCACCGTACCTCCCAACTTCTCGGCACCGTTGATAAACGCTTCGGGCCGGGACAGGAACGCCGCGAGCGTCGTCCCCACGGCTAACGCCCCCTTTTGCTCCCACACGAACGCCGCCCCGCGATTTCCGTACTTGGCGATGACCTCCAGCACTTCTTCGGTGCGGCCGATCTTGCCAAGGTCGCCGTCCGCCAGCATCATCGCCACGCGCCTACCCCCTTGCGGGCCTGTCGCCTCCAGGGCGCGGATCGCCGGTGCGCCCAACTTCTCCACCACAGGCTCGGCCACGCCGGCGTGCTTCACGAGGACGGCCGCCGCCCCCTCGCCGTGCTGAGCCACCAGTTTCATCGCTGCGGGCCGGGAAACCACCCAGGCCGCCCCAGGCTCCCCATGACGGGCAAGCACCTGCGCCGCCTGTTTGCCGTGCGCCCCGGCCTCCTCCACCAGGGGCAGCGCCCGCGGCCCCACCTTCCGCACGGCCTCGAAAACCTCATCGCCGTGCTTGGCCGCAGCAGCTTCGATCTTCCTGGCGAGGGCCTCCGTCCCTTCGCGCACCGCCTGCCGGCCGAACCGCTGGGCCACATACTCCGCGACCTCCGCCGCGGCACGGCTCTTCGCGTCCGCCCATGCCCCCGGCGTGACCGCCAGCACGATCACCGCCGTGAGCAGGTTCCCGAAGCGCTTCATTTCACACCCCCTTCCAGCACGAGCTTCTTCAGCGCCTCGCGCCGCAGCTTCGCTCGCCCGCTTGCCAGCAAGAACAGCTGGTCGATGAGGCCGAATTTCTGGTATTTCTTCTCCTGCCCGGGCGGGACCGAAGGCGTGTCGGCGGGCGCCTTGGGACCGCCCCCGAGTCCGATCCAGGGCTCTTCCGTCCGCAGGAACCGGCCAATGTCCGCCAAGGCATCCCCGGCAAGGATCAGGTCCTCGCAGTATTGCAGGGCTTCGACGACCTGCTCCTCGATGCCACCCTCCGGGTCGTAGCCGATGGCCCGAAGCAGGCGGTCGAGCAACGCGTCAAGGAGGATGCCAGCGACCACTGCTCCGCCGAGGGTAAAAGCCCCCGTGGCCGCGCTGCCCCCGAGAATGGTCCCGGAAAGGCCCAGGCGGGCAACCAGGCTGGCGGCCAGCGAGCGAAATATGGGGTTGGTCAGGTCGGCCCCCACCCACGTCACCACCTCCCGGCCGCCCCACACCGGCAGATCTCTCTGGACAGACTTCGCGGCCTGCTCCACCGCACGCGCGTATTCCCGGCGGAGCGCGGCGTCGGTGGGGAACGACAACTCGCCCTTCAACGCGGCCAGGTCATCGTCGCCGAGGTCGGCACGGATTGTCACCAGCAGGTCGTTCTCGATGCCTTGCAGCTCGGCCACGCAGCCCTTCACGGCCGACTTAAGCACCTCCTCCAGCTCGGCCCCGGAAAAGACCGTCTGCTCGAAGCGCTCCCGCAGGTAGTTCCGGTGCCCGTCGCTGTCGGTGAAGGGGAGCTTGCTCTTGACGAATGCCCACTTGCTCCCGATCGACAGCGTGGCTTCGGCGAACGGCCGGGCCCGCTTCCTGCGCTCGGCGAAGAACTCGCTCACCCGGTCACATTGCTTCTTGATGGCCTTGGCGGCGGCCTTATCCGCCGCGGCCAGGTGCGGCTGGATCTTCTTCCACGCGGCCTCCCGCGCCTTCCGTGCGGCCTCTCTCTTGCGGTCGGCTTCGGCCAGAAGTGCTACCTCGGCCGCCTCGGCGGCGCTATCGCGGGGGCGCAGGGTCTTCGGCTGCGGTGTCGCCAGCGGGGGCGACGGCGGCGCGGGCCCTTGCTGCAACCCCAGGCTGATCACCACCCCCGCCGCAGCGAGGACCAAGACGAAAACGACAATCTTGGACTTCATGCTTTCCCTTTCGTGATGGGCGGAGGTTCGTGTGACGCCCTGGATGCCTCTCACATCCCCATGCCACCGCGATCCTGCTGCTGCTGGGCTTCGGGCTGCTTCGTGGGCTCTACGTCCTTGCCCTGGGCCTGGCCCTGTTCCTGTTCGCTGCCGGTGCCCTTCATGTACATGACGTGGGCGTCGCCGCGGAACAGGGCGGCGGCGGCTTCCGTGCGGCCGTGGTCGAACATGGGCTTGCCGGCGTCCCAGATGGCCCCGCCGGCCTGCCGGAGGGCCGCACCGGCCTCCTTGATCGACTCCATGAGGCCGGGCCTTTCCGCCTGCGTGAACAACTCCTCGGGTTTTCTGGACACAAAACACCTCCTTTGAAAACGGGCGACTGCGAATGGCGTGTGCTGTTACCGTCGAGGCCACGCCGGGGGAGAGACAGGCGAGACTTGCGTGTGCGGCAAGAGCGCCTGCCGGAGGGATGGGCTGGCCGCAACCGTCAGTCCGAAGGCAAGGATGACGGTCAATAGCAGGAACTGCATCGTGCCGCGGAAGGCTTTGAACGCACTCATGGTCGCGGAGGATATCGATTCCTTGAATTCCGGCTCGTAGTAACGGATCATCCTGGTCCAGATAGGCGGGAAGCCCGGAATCGCCACTAAGGCGACGCGCTGGGGGAGTGCGATAACCTCGGAGGGCTGTAGCAGCTCCCTGGCGGCCTGCTGGTAGCTGTCGTTGCCGGAGCAGGAATAGCTGAACGAGGTGCTCCCGCCGGTGTTGCTCCGGCTTGTTTGCCGGGTGGTACTGGTGCCCGTGCCGGTGTTGTGGACCCAGATGGTTCCCTTGCCGATCCGCTCGCTGACGTACTTGGCGGTTTCGTTGTCATTGACCGCAAAAAAGATCTGGTTGCAATTGGCCAGCAGCGTAAGGTCCTGACCATCCGGCCAGGTGTGTTTCAGCTGCCCGAGGTCCTGGTAGTAGAGCTGCATGTTGAGGCCGAACCCGCGCCCGACCGTGAGGGCGTCGCAGATTTGCCGCATGTTGCCGAGTTGGGCGGCCTCGTCACAGATCACGTGAATCCTGGTTCGCTCCTGGAGGCCCCCTTTCATCACGGTTCGGAGGAAGGTGCCCATCCACAGGCGGAGAATCGCGGACAAAGCGGACACGCGCTCGGGCGGGAGGATGAGGTAGACCGTCATCTTCCCCTTGAGAAGGTCGGCTGGATTGAAAGTGCTGGCGCGGGTCGAGGCCGCGATGGCGGGCGTCGAGAGCGGCCGGAGAAACCGGGCCAGAGTCGTCATGGTGCTGGCCAATTCCCGGTCCTTCAGGTGGAGCAGCTGCCCGCCCATCCGCGATAGCATCCCGTCATACGCCGGGGAGCCGCACATACCCTCCACGGCTCGCTGCCAGGTATCAGGATTGCTGGCGATGTCAGCGACTTTCTGGAGCGATTTGCTTTCGCCCTCGGCCATCAGGACGGCCAACGTCGATAGGCCCGCAAGCGCACCTTCCGCATTGTCCAGAAAATGCACGCCGTCGCCCTTCTCCTCCTTGCGCTCGATCACGGCAGCCGCGATTTCGCGGGAGTCTTCGATGGCATGCGAATCCTTGTCGATGAACTCAAGTGGATTCAGCGTGTCCGGCGTGTCGGTTATGCAGTGAAACGGGTCCATGAGAATACACCTGTGCCCCATGTTCCGGCGCGCTTCGGCCGTGAGGCGGGCCAGCTCGCCCCCCTTGACGTCGATGACGACCGCCGGTTCGCTGTTCGTCAGGAGGAAGGGGACGATCCAGGACGTGCCCTTGCCCGCGCCTGTCGGTGCGAAAATAATGGAGTGCGGCAGTCCCTTATTCAGTCTCAGCAGTTCCTGCGGAGGGGTTCGCTCATACTGACTCAGGAAGCGCGTGCAGGCTCTGTCGGCAGGAACGTTCGGGTTGAAAAGAGCCTTGAGGCACTCCCACCTGCTGTATCGAGCCTCTGCCTTGCCGAGGATCAACCCGCTGCCACCGAGCAGGGGCTGCACATCGTGGATATCGGCCCAGCGAGCCGTGCCGTAGGCACTAAGCCCGCCTTTTCGCCGGGAGAACGCCACAGCGCCGATCACGAGCGCGCCGAAGGCGAGTACCGGCATGAGGAATGCGAGCGCAACGGCGCAGTAGACAAAAAGGAGGATGCTCAGCCTCAGAAGGTATCGGTTGAACTTGTGCATTCGCTCGATCTCCTTTTTTTTGCGGATGCAAGCGTTGCTGAATCCGCTCGGTTGGAATCTGGTTGCACCCGATCCCTGGTGTCACGCGGGTCTCAATTCCGGCCCGGACGCAGCCGCTTCTGCATCCGCTCGCGCTGGATGTCGTACGACTCAACGCCCGCCTTGCAGATTGCCACGAACTCGTCGAAGGCGTCTCTGTGGCAG
>Ga0116223_10002905_pt1 | contig 15743 bp, 13 predicted proteins | sample Sb_taG_3_FD_90092 | JGI IMG/M metagenome (GOLD analysis project Ga0116223, IMG submission 90092) | Peat soil microbial communities from Weissenstadt, Germany - Sb_50d_a_PC metaG | ecosystem: Environmental > Terrestrial > Soil > Wetlands > Peat | place: Germany: Weissenstadt | collected 2010-09-21 | reverse complement strand
CATCCGGAGGACGACAGCCTCATGGTCCTGGTATGGCAGTTCGGGAGCGTCGCCGCGATGTCGGCGGTGGCCGCGTGGGCGGGCCGCCGGGTGTTGCGCTGGCGCCATGGCGGCGCCGGCTGATCCACGGGTCATGCTCGATTTGCCAAGCACTTCCCGAGGAGGTGGTCGATCGACAGCAATCCGGGCCCGAGCGCGATGAGAGCGACCGCGAGGGCGGCCCACGGCAAGTGAAAATGGCCCAGCTCTCCGGGACGACGAGTTGAATGACCCCCGTCATGACCAGGAGCCCGAGTGCGCTCAAACGCGTCGCCAATCCGACGACGAGCAGAATCGGCAGCAGGATCTCGGCGACACCGTCGAGCAGCGCCATGGCCTCCGGCGCGGGAAAGTCATATTCGTCTCCGAAGATGTGCAATTTGAATTGATCCTCGAACAGGAAGACAGCGGTCGGGGACAGCGACAGGAATCCGTCGAACTTTGTCAGTCCTGATCGGAAGAAAGGCAGGGCCAGGGCAATGCGCAGGAGCGGCGGCGCGACCCCATGAGCCGCCCACGCCATCACCGAGCGGACGCCCTGCTCCACGCCGGCCAAACGGGATCCTCGTTCACTCATGGTTCACGTCCCTCCGCTTCGGGCCGACAGCCGCCGCAAGGCAGCAGCCGACGAAAACGCCACTGCCGATGAGTGCCGCGAGATTGGCCGAAAGGTCGAATGAACGATCGGCGCCGAGTGCCGACATCGTCGCTTCCGCGAGCGATTGCCCGCTCGCCAGCGCCGCGATGAACTCGGCTCCGCCGAGCGGCATCGAACGCACCTCCACGTCCGCCGCCGGCCGGACCACCAGCGCGTCCTCTCCGCCGGATTCGAGGTCGACCGGCCCTGCCACGCCGTCGCCGACATTCATGCGCCAGATCGTCAGCGCCGGGAACGGAGAACAGACGACGCGCAGTGATGGATGAAAGTCCAGGCGGATCTCCGCAACCCGCTCGGTGGGGATCGCCGCGAATGCATTCGGCCCGAGTGCCGTCGCTTCGGGCGCATGATAGGCCTCGGTCCAGGCCCGTTCGATCCGTGCGACATCGGCCAGATAGGGCAATGCTCGGTCATGGTCGAACTTCGCGATGCCGCGCGTACCGCCCGCTCGGCGTCGTCCTCATGGGCCTGCGGATAACCGAAATAGATGAGGACGCCGTCGCCCATATATTTCGCCACGAACCCGCCGAACCGGCGCACGGTCTCGGCGACGCATTTCTGATAAGCCGAAATAACCTCGCGCAAATCCTCGGGGTCCATGCGCGCGGAGAGGGCCGTCGAGCCGACAAGGTCCGAGAACATCACCGTGACTTGGCGGCGTTCGGCGGCATCATGCGGTTGCGGGGTAACGGGTGCCGCAGTCGCAGGAGCAAGCTTTGACGGACCTTTCTCGATACCATTCAGCTCGGCTATCGCGCGCAACAGCTGACGCCGATGACCAAGCGAGGACACCCCTAGCTCTTTCAGGTCTTGGTCTGTCAGATCAGACAAGATGGCAAAATTGATATCATTCTCAGCAAAGCGCGGAGCGTATTGCCCGAGACCGAGCTTCTCGAGCCAACCCGCTATCTGCTGCATCGCCCCCCCCTTGCGGATTTATCGCGGCCTAACCGCGCTACAGGACCTCTGCGACAAAGAGTTTACTCGACAATTCGCAACGCAGTAAACCGCTGGACTAAACCGGCAAAGCGGGTGCCATTGGCCCAATCCGTTGCGTCCCCTCGCTGCAAACATCGACACTGTCTCGACTGCTGCGATGCACCCCCACTTCCGAGATGGGTCATTTGCGTCGGTTCGACCGTGCGCGGCTGCTGCTTGGCTATTGTATCACTTCGTCCGCACTAGCGATTACCGTTTTGTGACATGAGCGGAAGTAGAGGTTGCTGGATAGCACGAGATTCAATTTCTGATTTTCAGAAATTATGCTTGACGGCGGGGTAGAAACTGTAATAGAGAGAGCCATCTCGTCCCTTTGGAGGGGCGGCGCGCGATCGTCACGAACGCGGGACGGGATGCGATGGACGCAGGTGGCGCGGCTGACGAGCGCGCTTTTCCTGCGGACGGCGAAGTCGTGTGGTCCTGACGCCCCGACGCTGGCGTCAAGTTTTGCGGGGGACGCTTCCTGCAAGGCGATGGTGACAACAAGCCCGGTTCACCAGAGCGCGAAGGAAACCGTTAAAACCACTCGCGCGGGGAATGCCGGGTGTTTCCGGTGTGACCGTGGTGACTATGCTCGTATGCTTGTTTTATTTTGCATGCGAGGCTGCGGGCGCAGCGCGCGCCCGGCATTCCCTGCGCCCTCTGATAGGGGCGGAATGCTCGCATAACTCGGGCGCACCGCGCCGCGAGAGGCGCGGGCGCGTGTCTCGACGTCATTGCGAGCCAACGGGTCGCGCGAACGCGCGCCCGATGACAGGCTCCGCGAAACAATCCACCCTTGTGGCGCGATGGATTGCTTCGCTTGCGCTCGCAATGACGGCTGTTTGAAATTCGAGTCTGTGGCGGCTCGGTGGGTGTGAGCGGTCCTACACACGTCGTCCCCGCGCACGCGGGGACCCATACGCCGCAGCCTCTCTTTGGGCACCGCGGGCCGACGTCTTTCGCAACAACCAAGGCCGGTGGCATGCGTCCCTGCGTTCGCAGGGACGACATAACCCCAAAGCCTTACGCCCGCTTTCCCGTGAACGGAAAGCTGCCCATCGGGCCGATGCCCATTTCGCCGGAAATGCTGTCGCCGGAGACCTTGCCGGTGAAGTCGAGCGTCAGCGGCATCGGGTTGGTGATGGAGACCTTCCAGGAGACGTCGTCGCCGGAGACTTTGCCGTCGAAAATCTCGGTCGAATTGCCTTCGGCGGCCTGCGTACCCGTCAGCGAGCCGCCGGCGCTCTTCAGGCTCAGCGTCGCGTTGCGATCGCCCATCGGCGTGCTCATGGTGATGTTCCAGTTTCCGTCGACGGCCATTCTCACATCTCCTAACGATTTTCTGGGGACAGGCTAAAGCTTGCGGTCGCGGTATAGCGCATCTTGCGGCCGAATCCCAATGGTGAGAACTGCGGCCATTGCCGAGGAAAAACCTCTCAGGCTCCGAGGGCGCGGATCCGGCTGGTGGACCTTGGGTTCGAGGCCCGCAATCTGGGGAAGGTTCAAGCAAACGGCGCGAAGGGCCTGACATTTGCATGGAATCGTCGTAGAACATTCTCTTCGCGATCCGTCGCCCTTCACTAGCGTGTCAGTTGCCTCATCGTCATGCCTGCCATTTCGCCGAAGAAACCCTATCGCGTCGGCCGTTCCCCCACCGGACTTGGCCTCTTCGCCACCAGACCGATCAAGAAGGGCACCAAAATCGTCCGCTATTTTGGGCCGCTTCTGGATTCCAGGAAGAAGAAAGACGACGCGATCGAGAACAAATATCTGTTCGAACTCAACAACCGCTGGACCATCGACGGTTCGGTGCGCAAGAACGTCGCCCGCTACATCAATCACGCCTGCAAGCCGAACGCGGAATCCGACGTCAGGCCGCGCAAGCGCAAGGTCTTCATCCGCGCGATCAAGAACATCGAGCCCGGGGACGAGATCAACTACGATTACGGCACCGACTACTTCAAGGCGTATCTGAAGCCGATCGGGTGCAAATGCGCGGCTTGCGAGAGGAAGCGCAAGAAAGAGCGCGCCGAAGCAAGGGCCGAACGGTTACGGCTGAAGGCCAAGGCGGAGAGGAGAGCCGGGAAAGAGGCGGCGAAGGCTGAGGGGAAACTCAAGGCGAAGTTGAAGCAGGAACTGAAGGAAAAGCTGAAGCTGGTGCAAAAGCAAGGGCTTAACGGCAAGACCGCACACGCCAGGGCAAGTGGCAAGCCCGTAAACGGCAAGCTCTCAAACGCCAAGCCCGCAAACGGCAAGCTCTCAAACGGCATCCATCTGAACGGCGCTCTCTTGAACGGGCACGGCCGATCTGGCGGGAAATCGGCCGCCGCAAAAACCCAGGCTTCGATCAGGCCCAAAGCCCCTGCGGCGACCACGGTGAGGGAACAGCAAGCCTCGGCCTAGGCCGCCAGCGTCCCGCTGCTGCGGCGCAAGCCGATATATTGCAATTCGGCGATGGCACCGGGCACGATCGCCTGGCCTGCGATAAAGATCTGGCCAAGCAGGTTCGGCGTCACCACGTTCGAAAACAATAGCCCGATGCTGGCTACGGTCCATGCCACATTCCCGGCGATCACGATGATCACCAAGTTCTTCGGCATCGATTGCCGCGTGGCAAGCCAACCGACCAGTGCCGTATAAGCGATGAGGAACAGGCCGGTCTCGCTCAGCAACGATTCGGGAAGGCCGAGCAGCGGCGCCAGCGCGCCGGCGTCAAGGGTGAGCAGCACGGCCATCGCGCCGCTCACGACGGCATCGAGCAGGAAGGCCCGGCTGAGAAACAGGGACGGTCGGATCATGGTGGCTCTCCTTCACTGGGGACGGAGTAAATCTGCGCGCCGACCACCGGCGCGCCAACTCCTGTGCCCACGAGGATGATCCGCCTTGCGAGGCCATTCCATTACGTCCGAGGTAATGGAAGGCGTGAAATTCGCGTGGTAGGTTTTCTGTCATGAACGCCCAATCCGCTACCGCTCGCGCAGATCAAGGCGGGCCCGTCCATATCGGCGAGCACCTGCGCCAATGGCGTCAGCGCCGGCATCTGAGCCAGCTCGATCTCGCCGGCGACGCGGAGATTTCCGCGCGCCACTTAAGCTTCGTCGAAACCGGCCGCGCGGCGCCCTCGCGCGACATGGTGTTGAAACTTGCAGAAAGGCTCAACGTGCCCTTGCGCGATCGCAACGTGTTGTTGGTGGCGGCCGGTTTCGCCCCGGCCTTTCCGCAGCGCTCGCTGGACGATCCCGCGTTGAAATCGGCACGCGCTGCGATAGATCTCGTGCTGCGCGCGCATGAGCCCAATCCGGCGCTGGCCTATGACCGGCACTGGAACCTAGTCTCGGCCAACCGCATGGTGATGCCGCTGTTGCAGGGCGTTCCGCACCGGCTGCTCGGTCAACCCATCAACATTCTGCGGCTCGCCTTTCACCCCGAGGCGCTAGCGGCGCGCACCGTCAATCTCGCCGAATGGTGTGGGCATCTCCTGGAGCGGTTGCACCGCCAGTGCGAGGCGACCGCCGATCCCGGGCTGATCAAGCTCTATCACGAGCTGAAGGCCTACCCGATCCCGGCACGGTCCGCACCGCTGCCGCCGGATAATGTCGCGATCCCGCTCAAGCTGCGGTTCGGCGGCGATGTCCTGAGCTTCATGTCGGCCACCATGATTTTCGGCACGCCGGTCGATATCACGCTGTCGGAACTGGCGCTGGAGACGTTCTTTCCCGCCGACGAACTCACCGCGGATCGTTTGCGGGCGATGGCGGCCGACCTGCGATAGGTCCCTTGTTCGAAGCCGGCCTGAGGTTTATCTCTGGACCTCCCCGATGCAAGGACGCCGCCCGTGAGCACCCTTAAACCGCTTCAAATCGATATCGTCTCCGACATCGTGTGTCCGTGGTGCTATATCGGCAAGCGCCGGATCGAGAACGCGCTGGCGCTGGCTTCGGATGTTCCGGTTGAAGTTCACTGGCGGCCGTTTTTTCTCAATCCCTGGGTGCCGCGCGAAGGCATCAGCCGCGAGGACTATCTCACCGCCAAGTTCGGCTCGGTCGAAGCGTATAAGGGCATCGCCGGACGCGTCGTCGCGGCCGCGGGCGAAGAGGGCCTCTCTTACCGTCCCGATTTGGTCAAGCGGCAGCCAAACACGATCGATTGCCATCGCCTGATTCACTGGGCGGACGCGTTAGGCAAATCGGCGGAGATGAAACAGCGGCTGATGGAGTTGTATTTCCGCGATGGCGGCGATCTCACCGACATCAGCGTGCTGGTGCAGGCGGCGGCCGATTGCGGGCTCGATGCCGAGGATATTCGCCGGCGTCTCGCGACCGACGAAGACGTGGCGCTGATCTCGGCGCAGGCCGAGGATGCTTCCGACAAGGGCATCTCGGGCGTGCCGACCTTCGTGTTCGCGCAGAAATACGCGGTGTCGGGCGCCCAGCCCGCCGAGCAACTCGCCCGCGCCATCCGCGAGGTCTCGGCGGAAGTGAACGCGCAGGCTGCGGAGTAGAGCTGCTCTAGACTAGCGATTGCGGATGAGATTATTCGTTCGGCGCGCCAATTCGTACGCCCGCTGCCGCATCGTCATCGCCGCATTAATCAGCCAGACAACCGGGTCGTTCCGTCGCAGCGGAATGATCACGTCGACGATCTTGAGCCGCCCACGCCACATCGGATTGATCATCGGATGGTCGGCGCTCGCGGTGGAATCAGCTGTCGCCAGCACGGCATCGGCGCACAGGTGCCGCGTCAGATCGAGCGTCAGCTGCACGCCCGGCGAAAATTTCGAAAAACGCTCGTCGATGCCGAGCTTGAAATAGAAGGCGCGGTCCTGATGCCGCAGCACGATCGCAGCCGCGACCGGCGTGTCGCCGGCATGGAGCGTCACGATTTCGCATTGGCCGGTCTCGGCGAGCCCTTGGGTGGCGCGCCGGATGAAGCCGGCGTCGCCTTCGTCCTGTTTCAGCGCGGTGCCGCGCTTGGCTTTCCAGCCGCTCGCTTCAAGCGCCAGGAAGATCTCGATGGCCTCCGCGACCGCGTCCGGCGTGCGCGCTACCTCGAAACGCACCGTGCCGTGCTCGGCCAGACGGTTGCGCTGCCGGCGCAGCTCCTTCAGTTTCTTGCCGCCGAGCGCATCTTGCAGCAATTCATCGGCCTCGCGCCTTGCGTCGAGACAGGCGCGAAAATGCGATTGCAGCATCAGCGGACGAATACCATCCTGCCGCAACACTTCCGCGAAGGCTCTCATCGCGGCGCCATTGAGCGAAACGTCGCGCAGGATCAGCGCGTGCGCGCCGGTTGCGCGCGCTTCCGTCATGATTTGTTTGACCGCTTCGGTCGCACAGTCGCGGTCAAGCAGCGGCGTGCAAAGCGTCCCGTAGGGACTGGCGCTGACCAGAGCGGGCAGGGGAATCTTGCAGGCGCGCCACATCGAAACGACGGGCAAAAGACCAATCAGTCGTGCGGCATCCAGCGCCTTGCGCCACGCGCTGAGTGCGGAGACACCGGTCCGGCCGCGCGCGGAAGCGTTCACCGCCAATTCCCACGCCGGCAGATAATATCCGTTTGGTTCAATGGCCCGTTCGGCCAGCGCGCGCCATTGATCTACGGAAACTTCGGTGAGCGGCGCAAATCCGATATCGTTTGGCGACGCTGGCGCACGCTTGTCCGTGGCATCCTCGACCGATGCGCGACGGACCACCGCGATATCCGCAATCTCTGCCACGTCCCCGTTTCCCGTTCGCGGACGTCAACGCCGCTCTTAAAGCCGCGCTCCACCGCGTTCTCGTGAAAACGTTAGCGGAGATTTTGGAAAATGCCGTTGGCGGCGCGATTCAATTTGATCGGTATCGTTAATCCGGCGTTTACGATGCAAGCGCCGGATTGCAAGGGGCCAAGCCGTGGCATCACTGATTGGGCGGAATAAAATGATCCTGAGCGATTGCGGCCTGTCCGGTAGCGGTTTCGGTCGCCTTGATTTCGATGACGACCGGATCCTGGGGAATCATATCGCTCTTCACCTGCACGGACAGGCGGACCTCGCGGGTTTGATCCTGTCCGACCTCGACGGCGAGCTTGCCGTCCGCGGCGGGCGCGGTGCCTGGGATGTGCAGCTCCGCGCCCGGCAGGCCTAAGACGTCGAGCGCGAAGCTGCGCTCCGGGCCCTTGTTCAGAATATGCACCGTGTAATTGTTGCGGACGCCGCCATCCGACAGCAACACAAAAAGCGGGTTGCGGTCGTGGAGCACCTCGACGCTCATGTTCCTTCGCGTCGCCAGCGCATAGAGCATGACGCTGCCGACGATGGCGATGATGGCGGCGTAAAGGATGGTCCGCGCCCGGATCAGGCGATAGACCGGCGGCTTGCCGGCCTGCCGGCGCTGGCCGTTGATGTCGGTGTCGTAGGCGATCAGGCGGGTCGGACGGCCGATCTCGCTCATGACGGTGTCGCAGGCATCGATGCACAGGCCGCACTGGATGCAGCCGAGCTGGATTCCGTCGCGAATATCGACGCCTGTCGGGCAGACGTTGATGCATTGGTGGCAATCGATGCAGTCGCCGGCCGGCTCGCCATGCAGGCGCAGTTGTTCCGCCTTCTTGACGGACACACGCGGCTCGCCACGGTCGACCCGGTAGGTGACGTTGAGCGCCCATTCATCGGTTAGCGCTGCCTGAATCCGCGGCCACGGGCACATGTAGATGCAGACCTGCTCGCGGGCGTGGCCGGCGAAGACATAGGTGGTGGCGGTCAATATCGCGATCCACAGATACGCTATGAACGGCGCTTGAAATGTCGCGAGATCCTTCACCAGCGTCGGCGCGTCGGAGAAATAAAGAACCCACGCGCCGCCCGTCCACCAGGCGATCATCAGCCAGATGAAATGCTTGGTGACGGCCTGGCGGATGTGGGTCAACGTCCATCCACGCTTGTCGCTCATGATCCGTTCGCGGCGGTCGCCTTCGACCAAGCGCTCCACGGCGTAGAACAGATCGGTCCAGACGGTTTGCGGACACAAATAGCCGCACCACACCCGGCCGGCGACCGCATTCATCAGAAACAGCGTCATCGCCGCGATGATCAACAGGCCGGTGAAATAATAGACCTCCTGCGGCCAGAGCGCGATGAAGAAGAAATAGAATCGGCGATGCGGGAAATCGACGAGGACCGCCTGGCTGGGAAAGCCGGGGCCGCGGTCCCAGCGAACGAACGGCAACAGGTAATAGACCGCCAGCGCGAAGATCAGGATCGCCCATTTGATGCGGCGAAACCTGCCGTGCACGGCCTGCGGATAGACCTTCTTGCGGGCCTCGTAGAGCGGGCCTTCGATGATGGTTTCGTTCATGGCTGCCGGCAATCCAATAGCCTTAGCAAACCATATGGGCTCGCAAGGCGAGGGGTAGTTAGTCAAGTAGCCCTCCCGCGAGGCTTTCGCCTTGCGTTAGCTCAACATGGAACTTACGCGCATCCGATCAGGAAAAGGCGTTTCCGCTGCGCAGGCCCAGTTTCCTGAACACGATCGCCGCCGGGCAAAATCCCGTGAAAGGCGACTGGATCATGTTGAAGCCGGCAAACGCGGTCAGCAGGTACCAATACGGGTTGACCAGCCAGCCGAGGGCGAGGCCAAGCAGCACCACGCATCCGGCGAATCCGAGAACGGCTCGATCGATATTCATGGCAATTTCCTTCTCACTCTTAAGATGATGATCACGAAGCAAGCCCGGTCTTGGTCCAGGCAACGATGGTCTTTGCGTCCATCGCTCCCGACGTTCGCGCAATCTCGCGTCCGCCCTGCATCAGCAGCAGTGTCGGGATGCCGCTGATCCCAAAGCGCGACGAGATTGACGGCGCGGTATCGGCGTTGAGTTTCAGCAGGCGGACCTTCGGCTCGAGTTCCCTCGCGGCCCGCTCGAACATAGGCGCCATCGCGCGGCAGGGCCCGCACCAGGGCGCCCAGACGTCGACGAGAACGGGAATGTCGCTGTGCGCCACATGACGGCCAAAACCCGCTTCATCGACCTCAATCGGCTGGCCGCTGAAGATAGGCTGATGGCAGGAGCCGCAGCGTGCGGCAGTCAACGGCCGATCGGCGGGCAGTCGGTTGATCTGCCCGCACCCTCCACAGACGATCTGTCTGCTTGCACTCATGTTCCGGTCTTGAGCTCCTCGGTTTTGATCTCCTTGATCTTCCTGATGTTGAGCTGGTTGAGCAGGAAGCGCTCGTAGAACGGCTCGCTCTCGCCGCGGCGGATCTTGCGCAGGAAGTATTTCTCGAAGGCAACCTTGGCGAAATGAACCCACTCGCCTTTGGAAGACCAGTTGACGTTGCGCGGAGGAATCTGCGGCTGCGCCAGGAAGGCGACGCCGGAATCGCCGAAATCGGCGAGGCAGATCGCGTTCCATGTCGGTTGTGCCGACGGCGTCTTGCCGCGCAGCAGGGCGCCGATGTTCATGGCGGTCGCCGTCACCATCGATTCGATCATGAAACCGGTTTTCGGTACGCCGACGGGAACCGGGGTTGCGCCGACAGGGGCAATCGCCACGCAGACGCCGATCGCAAAGATGTTCGGAAACGCCGGATTGGCCTGATGCTTGTCGACGATGACAAACCCGCGCGGATTGGTCAGCTTTTCGATGCCGCGCACGGCACCGACGCCGCGGAACGCAGGCAGCATCATCGAATAGGTGAACGGCAATTCGTGGGTCTTGCGGATCGAGCCGTCCTCTGACAGCTCTTCGACCGACATCTTTCCGGGTTCGACGCCCTTCACGCGGGCATTGGTGATCCATTTGATGTGCTTCTCGCGCATCTCGCTCTCGAGCAGGCCCTTGGTATCGCCGACCCCATCAAGTCCGAGGTGACCGATATAGGGCTCCGAAGTGACGAAGGTCATCGGCACGCGGTCGCGCAGCTTGCGCCGGCGCAACTCGGTTTCGAGAATGAAGAGGAACTCATAGGCCGGTCCGAAGCATGACGCGCCCTGCACGGCGCCGATGACGACGGGGCCTGGATTTGCCGCGAGCTTTTCGAAGGCTTCCTTGGCGTGCGTGGCGTGATCGACATGGCAGATCGATTGCGTATGACCATCCGGCCCGAGTCCCGGAATCTCGTCGAAGGCGAGCTCTGGACCGGTCGCCACCACCAGATAATCGTAGTCGATCGACGAACCATCGCCGAGTTCGATGCGGTTTTCGACCGGATGCACGCGCTGTGCGCCCTGCGTCAGCAGGCGAATGCCCTTGCGCTTCATGACATCGACCAGGTCGATCTCGATATCGCGGCGCTGACGCCAGCCGATCGCGACCCAGGGGTTGGAGGGGACAAAGTGATAGACCGGTCCTTGAGAGACCACCGTCAGGCGGTCGTCCTTTCTCAATTGCGGCAGCAATTCATAGGCCATCAGCGTTCCGCTGAGACCGGCACCCACAACAACAACTTCCGCCATTTTCGCCTCCGTTCGCTGTATTCCCTGAACTACCGGCTGCGCCATTCTTGGGTGTGGCTCGTTCGCCGCGTCATCTTGACTATATATTCATATCATCGTATATACGCAAGTATGAAAATATATATTGCCGAGATGGAAACTGCGGCCGATCGGGCAAGCGACCTCCTGAAGGCGCTTTCCAACCGGCATCGGCTATTGATCATTTGCCAATTGATCGACGGCGAACGTTCGGTGGGCGATCTCGCCGAGTTCCTGAAGCTCCGTGATTCTACGGTGTCCCAGCATCTTGCTCTCCTTCGCAAGGATGGGCTGGTGTCAGCGCGGCGTGACGCCCAGACGATCTACTATTCGATCGCAAGTGACCCTGCGCGCGAACTTCTCAAGACGCTCTATCAAGTCTATTGCGCGCCTCCGAAAGCCGCGAAGGCCAAGCGTAAATTATAAGGCTGTGCGTGGCGGCGCCTTGAGACAGGTCAATGCCCACGTCAAAAATTTCGATGAGATGTCACCGCAAACGGCGGCGACGATTGCGGTGGGTAAACCGATGCGCAGATTGATTGTATTAGGCATTTTCGCGATCGCCGCATCAGGGGCAGCTCGGGCGGATGTCTTCACCGTTGCCTCGCGCCCGGTCGCCGACGAGAAAGCGGTATTCGCCACCGTGGAAAGCATCAGCGTGGTGCCGGCGCGCAGCCGCATCGGCGGCACCGTCGTCCAGCTCAATGTCAGGGAAGGCGATCCCGTCACGCGCGGGCAGGTGATCGCGTCTATCGGCGACGAAAAGCTCGTTCTCCAGATGAAGTCGCTGGACGCGCAGATCGATGCCCTGCACGCGCAGTCGGATCAGGCGCAGATCGATTTCGATCGAATTCAGGGGCTGGTGGATCGCGGCATCATGCCGCGCGTCAAGCTCGACGAAGCGCGAACCGCGCTCAACGTCGCCGAAAACGGACTGCGCGCGCGCACCGCCGAGCGCGCGGTGGTCCAGCAACAGCTCAATGAAGGGCAGGTGCTCGCGCCCGCCGACGGACGCGTGCTGAAGAAGCTGGTGGCGGTGGGCTCCGTCATGTTGCAGGGCGATGCGCTGGTGACGATTGCGCAGCAGAATTTCAAACTGCGTTTGCGGGTGCCGGAGCACCATGCCCGCTTTCTGAAAGCCGGCGACAAGGTCCGGGTCGATGGTGCGGAGTTCGGCGATCAGGTCTCCAAATCGGGCGTCATCGATCTGGTCTATCCGCAGATCGAGGAGGGCCGCGTCATCGCCGATGCGACGGTGGAGGGGTTAGGGGAATATTTCGTCGGCGATCGTCTCAGGGTCTGGATCTCCGGGGGAACGCGGACGGCCTTTGTGGTTCCTTCGAGCTATGTGACGACCCGCTTCGGGATCGATTACGTCAAACTGCGTCAGGGCGATCGAATCGTCGAGGCACCGGTGCAACGCGGGCGCGAGCTGCCTTCTCCCGAACTTCCCAACGGCCTTGAAATCCTGTCCGGCATTCGTGTTGGTGATCAGCTGGTGCAACCGTGAATCTCGGTCTGTCGGGACGGTTGACGCAGGCGACCATTGCCTCGCCGCTGACGCCCTTGTTTCTGCTCGCCTCGCTCATCGTTGGCCTGATCGCGGTCGCTGTCATTCCGCGCGAGGAGGAACCCCAAATCAGCGTTCCCATGGTCGATATCCGCGTCAACGCCGACGGGCTGCGCGGGCCCGATGCGGTCGAACTTGTCACCAAGCCGCTGGAGGCGATCGTCAAGGGCATCGACGGCGTGGAGCACGTCTACAGCCAGACCGAAGACGATCGCGTCATGGTCACCGCGCGCTTCCTGGTCGGCACCAAGTCCGACGACGCGATCCTTCGCGTTCATGAAAAGATGCGCGCCAATATGGACCGGATTCCGGTCGGCATCGCCGAGCCTCTGATCGTCGGGCGCGGCATCAACGACGTCGCCGTCATCGTGCTGACGCTTTCGCCGAAGCCCGCGGCCGCCGGCCGCTGGACCGACAAGGATCTTTACGAACTCGCCGACAAACTGCGCGCCGAGTTGATGAAGGTCGACAGCATCGGGCTGACTTATATCTCGGGCGGCGCCGCCCAGGAGATCAGGGTCGAGCCGGACCCGGAAAAATTATCGCTGTTCGGCGTCACGCTTCAGCAACTCGTCGCCAAGGTCAAGGACGCCAATCGTTCGTTCCTGGCGGGCCAGGTCCGCGACGCCGGGATCGTCCGCAGTGTCGCCGCCGGTCAAACGCTGTCCGGAATTCCCGATATCGGCCTGCTCCTGATTTCGACGCGCGACGGTCGACCGGTTTATGTCAAGGACGTCGCCGCCGTGGTGATCGGGCCGAACACGCTGGAGCACCGGGTCTGGAACGACGCGCGTGAGGGCAAGGACGATTGGCAACGCACTCCCGCAGTCAGTCTGGCGCTCGCCAAACGGGCCGGCGCCAATGCGGTGGTCGTGTCGGCCGATATTGCCCAGCGGCTCGCAGGGCTGAAGTCCCGCCTGATTCCGGAGGACGTCGACGTCACGGTCACCCGCGACTACGGCGAGACCGCCAACGAGAAGGCCAATGAACTCCTGTTTCATCTTGGTCTCGCAACGGTCTCGATCGTCGTTCTGATCGCGATCGCGATCGGCTGGCGCGAGGCGCTGGTCACGCTGGTGGTAATCCCGACCACGATCCTCTTGACGCTGTTTGCCGCCAACCTGATGGGCTACACCATCAATCGCGTCAGCCTGTTCGCACTGATCTTCTCGATCGGCATCCTGGTCGACGACGCCATCGTCGTGGTCGAGAACATCGCCCGCCATTGGGCGATGAGGGACGGCCGTCCGCGCGTGCAAGCGACGATCGAGGCCGTTGCCGAGGTCGGCAACCCGACCATCGTCGCCACGCTCACCGTCGTCGCGGCGTTGCTGCCGATGCTGTTCGTATCGGGCCTGATGGGGCCCTATATGGCGCCGATCCCGGCAAATGCTTCAGCGGCGATGCTGTTTTCGTTCTTCGTCGCGATGGTGGTGGCACCCTGGTTGATGCTGCGCCTGGCGCCGAAGGAGGCCGCGGGCGTGAGCCACGCCGCGCATGATGAAGGCATGCTCGGCCGCATCTACCGGCGCTTCGCGACCCCGGTCGTACGCAGCAAACGCTCGGCCTGGATCTTCCTGCTCGCCGTCGGCGGAGCGACACTGCTGTCGATGACGCTGTTTGCGACCAAAGCCGTCACCGTAAAATTGCTGCCCTTCGACAACAAATCCGAGATCGCGGTCATGATCGATTTGCCGGAAGGCGCGAGCCTCGAAGACACCGAGCGCACGCTGTTTGCCGCCGCCGACATTGCGCACGGATTGCCGGAGATCACCTCGGTGCAGTCCTATGCCGGCACGCCGGCGCCGTTCAATTTCAACGGCCTCGTCCGTCACTATTATTTGCGCGAAAGGCCGGAGCTGGGCGAGTTGCAGGTCAATCTCGAGGCGCGTGGCAACCGCAAGCGGGCGAGCCACGATATTGCGCTCGATTTGCGGCAGCGGCTGAAGGCCCTCGCCATTCCCTCAGGCACCAGCATCAAGGTGGTGGAAGTGCCTCCCGGGCCGCCGGTGCTGGCGACGCTGCTGGCTGAAATCTACGGGCCCGATGCGGCCACGCGCCGGGCGGTCACCTTTGAGTTGAAGAAGATTTTCAACGAGGTGCCGTTCATCGTCGATGTCGATGATTCCATCGGCGAGAAGCGGCCGCGGCTGCGGCTATCGATCGATCAGGACCGGCTCGAGTTTTTCGGCGTCGAGCAGCGCGACGTCTACGACACCGTTCAGACCTTGTTCGGCGGCGTATCGGTCGGCTACTCCCACCGCGGCGAGGACCGCAATCCGATCGAGATCGCCGTCAAATTGCCCAAGCGCGATCTTGCCTGGACCGAGGCGCTGGCGTCGACGCCGGTGCCTGCCAACACGCTGCCCGGCAGCAAAACGGTTGTCGAACTCGGACAGGTCGTCAAGGCTGCGACCGAGGAGGGCTCTCCGGTCATCTTTCGGCGCGACGGCCGCTTTGCCGATATGGTGATGGCGGAACTCGCGGGCCGTTTCGAGGCGCCGCTTTACGGCATGCTCGAAGTGGCCAAGCGTGTCGATGCCCATGACTGGGGCAAGGTGCCGAAACCTGTGATTGGCCTGCACGGACAGCCGGCCGATGAATCCCATCCGACGCTGTTGTGGGACGGCGAATGGGAGATCACCTATGTGACCTTCCGCGACATGGGGGCGGCGTTCGGCGCGGCGATCCTCGGCATCTACGTGCTGGTCGTGGCCCAGTTCCGCAGCTTCCGCCTGCCGCTCGTGATCTTGACGCCAATTCCGCTGACGTTGATCGGGATTCTGATCGGCCACTGGCTGCTCGGCGCGCCCTTCACCGCGACCTCGATGATCGGCTTCATCGCGCTCGCCGGTATCATCGTGCGCAATTCGATCCTGCTGGTCGACTTCATTCGTCACAGCGGCGGGCAGGGCAAGACGTTGGGCGAGGTGGTGCTGGAAGCCGGGGGCGTGCGCTTCAAGGCGATCCTGGTCACTGGGCTCCCGGCCATGATCCGCGCCGCGACCATTCGGCTCGATCCGAACGTTCAGGGGCTCGCGT